>Ga0307510_10007089_pt1 | contig 13350 bp, 13 predicted proteins | sample 12_EM_MG_FD_207224 | JGI IMG/M metagenome (GOLD analysis project Ga0307510, IMG submission 207224) | Populus trichocarpa ectomycorrhiza microbial communities from riparian zone in the Pacific Northwest, United States - 12_EM | ecosystem: Host-associated > Plants > Roots > Unclassified | place... | reverse complement strand
CGGAGCGAGCACGATCGCCGGTATGGGGTGTGTTTCCTGGAGTAGTAATGATGCTTGTTTCCTCGAGAATGGCACGACGTTCGACTTTGCTGTCACGCTTCATAGCGGGAGATTCAACTGTCACATCCGTAAATTCTTCGATGATAGAACTCGTATCCTGTATAGGAGCTGGAGCGCTGGCGACTGTAGAAGTGTTGGCTCTCCTGCGTCCTTGCAGTTGGGGAGAGCTTCGCTTTCCCCTTTTCGCCGATAGGGGTTGTTCAGACACTGGTGATGCTTTGCGCTTTCTCTGCCTAGAAGTGATACATGAAACCAGTTTTCGGTGGCTGAGAGAGAGGATATATACACAGGCACAGTAGGAGAAGGTCCCACTGGAGGAAAAGAATTGTCATTCAAGGGAAAGGGCCCAGAGGGGCTTGAAGTGCTGTTCGCGACGAAACTAGGATAGTAAGCCAAACGTCTTCCAAGTAGGTGAGGTGTTATGCAGTACTTGCTCCGGCGTTCAGAGACGGTAAGACAATTGCCATCGTCAGGCAAAGCCATTCTTGCGTCCAACTCCGCATAGAAAGCTTGTAGATTCGAGTCTGACATGGGTTCAGTTATAGTGTCATTGGCCAACAAGCCAAAGCCAACAGAGGTCTTCTCAGCACGTGATCGCGTGATCTCCTGATCGGATCGGATAAGATGATGATTAGATAACCGGAACTGTAACCCACTACGGTCAAGAGCTGCTGCTCAACTCAACATCAATCTTGCGAAGATTATACGCGGCATCCATGTCAGGCATTCATCTGCGTGCTATCTCAGGGGTCCTTTGTGGCGGGTCAAGATCAAGTCAACGGTGATAGAATATCCCAATCGATAGTAGCAACATCATGAATAATTGAATATGGTCATGTTAATCAACCTGAATATATAAATACAGGCTACATACCATCATGTACATACTAAACCAGAAGTGCTATGTGGGGTTCTGTACCCCGAGGCGCACACCAATCGAATTTAAAAAAAAAAAGTCATGTCAATCCCCAGCTCCCAGGGATAGCCCGGCTCCGACGCCCACATACCATATCAATGAGTAGCACGGCAGAAACAATTCAGTAATTTCTGGCATTGCGACAAAAGGGTCGTCTTGGCTATGTCTCCCGAGCTTTTGCGTACAATTTTTGTTGATCCATGAGAAAGCTGAAGTATTGGCTATTTAGCAGTTCGTCGAAGATCCGTTGGGAATGTGTCATTCAATTGGTCAGAGGTTGTACTAGCGGTTGCTGTTGGTGTGCGTGGGACAGCAACTCCTGGACACCAATCCATGCACGCGATGATGACAGGCGCTAAATTTGAACCAGCCAATGGTAATTACCACTCCGCAGCACCAATCCATGTTTCTAATCTTCTACAGTACAGTGCCGTAGCTTCGCGTCCAAGGTTGCCAAGGTAACTCTCTGAAACACATGTCAGATGTCGAAGACCTACCCCGGCCACCACATCGGGGGCCCAATGATGCTTTCCACCACCAAAAAGAAAGTATTCCACAGGTACAGGTACAACACACGTCATCCCACGAACCGTCGAGGATCTCCTCGCCAAGCGAATGGCCCGGCTGCCATAGATATTAAGCGTTTTATGGAAGGGGTTGTAGTGTCGGAGGTTTGTCCAAGCTAGTTAGTTGGAAAGAAACGGAAGGTAGGACTGAGGCTGCAACCCTGGGAGTCCGAGAGCGCGCGAGGGGAATTCATAACGGAGCGTAAGAAGCTTGAGGCGAAACTGAAAATGCAAAGGGGAAGAGACGGTCTATGATTGCTGGCTTGGTCAAGGCCAGGTGATGGGATGATATACAAGTATGCTATGCGCGGGGCGAGTAGTGAACAGAGGGAGAAAGGGGAACCGAAAAACTTTTTACTAAATCGTTTCTATGTGCGCGACAGCGAGCACGAGAGTAAGGAGGGAGTGGTAACGTTCGACAGTGAGGCTAAGGTAAAATAGGAAATCCTGGGATGAGGAGCAAAGTATTCTAACGCAAAAGGGGATAAGGAAAACGCACGAAAAGAACTTGATTGGTCCTATGTACAGTAAGGACCCTTCCTGACATCGACCTGGTCTAGACTTGCAGGGTGAAAGGTTGATCGTATGGCAACGAGGGTGGACGATGTGTCGGGACGAGACGATGGTGAAAGAGAGGTCGACATGTCAGTCAGGCGTACGGAGGTCGTCACGTGCTCCGTGTTGCTCGATTCTGAGGCTGAGGCTACAGCGCGTGCATACAGCACTTCAAGTTCCCTCCCCATTGGGTAAACTACTGTACTGTCTTTCTGTTGCACTGTTACCCCACCCGATGTAGCTCCCATTCGCTCTCCTTGGTCCCGCGTAAAACAGTAAGAATTTTAAAGAGACCAGGCAAAATACGGTTCCAGTGCGCTTGGCAGGGCACGATTCGGATTGTAGGCGGTGAAAAGCCCGAATGAGTTGAATGTCAGGTACAGACAGCATGGTTACAATGCTGTACGAGGAACTTGACGACAACCTGTACAGCATGCTTTCCTTGCCCATCAGGTCCAAGACCAAGACTTTTTCAGGCTGGGTCCAAAAATTTGCCGTTCCTGATCCGTCTTTTCTGGATGGGTTGTGTCGGACCTTCTCTCACGCTCCCTGGTGCTGGCACCTGATGCTACTAGAGTGACAGGGCCAACAATCTCTTAAACGTCAACAACGTCAGAGCAACTCTGATGTGCAGTCAGTCGACGGCGCCCAACGTAATGACAAAGTGACACTTCCGTCGGTGTGGTGGGTTCAAGTATATATAAGGTCGGTACGGGCATCTGCAATTTGAGGTTCCCCTTTGTCCAGCTACTGTCGAGGCTGCTGTACTCCACGACAACACTGTCACACTGCTTTTCCGTCCTCGTATTCGTTCCGATGGCTTCTGGATCCACGGATCCTCAACTCGATCTCATAGCCCAACAAATTATCTCCCAGCTTCTTCGTAGGTTCTCGTGCTCTTATAAATAGTTTTTATGCTAGAAGTGTTAATGGTTCGTGATGAAGAGGTGGGAACGAGCCAGATGGGAGGAACAACCACCCCTGACTCGGGACCTCAGGCGGATGGTGACGTTCATCAAGTGCTCTCACGAATTGAGGGTTCGACTTCAAGTTCGACGCAAAATCCAGCTTCACATGATACAAATTTCGGACCTGGACCTGATGTGGTTCCACGGATTAGAGGTGCGGCTCCTATCCCCCCCCCAGCGATTGAATCCCAATTCTGACATGTAATAGAATTTGTTCGGTCCACAGGGATCAGGGAAATTCATGGGGTAATCCGAACAGACAGTCAACCCCAACACAGTGACGTTACCAGACGTGCGAGAACAAGAGGCACGCAAAGTCACGGTGAGACGAGGGCTGAGACGCAAGCTCCACTTGAACCCGGTATGTGTACCCACTGTGACAAGATAACGTGAGACAAACAAGAAACGGCAGATCTTCACGACCCACCTAGTGGCGGTACCTCTAACCGAGAGCCCCAAGAAAGGCTGCTGATTGGAGACTTTGACGGCAGCGCTAACCCGCTCTGGACTCTTTACGGAAAAGAGGCCATGAGCTACGACGAGTCACGGATTCAAACTTTGAAGGACGATATGGACGGTGTCCTCATATTTGTCCGTTCATGTTTTGTCCGCTTGCGTAACGAACAGGATCACGCTAATAGGTTTCGCAATAGGCCGGTTTATTTTCTGCTGCTCTCATTTCTTTCATAATTGACAGCAAAGAGAACTTGAGGGCCAGTCCAGCAGATCAGATGGTGTACTACCTCCAGCAGAATGTCGCAATTCTCTCCCAGATCTCTACGCAAATCTCCTCTGTAGTCCCGCAGGTCGCAATCCCTACGACTCCGCCCCCTCCTTTCCCTGATTTCAACCCGTCACCGTCTGATGTCCGTGTGAACGCCTTTTGGTTCATGGCCCTCATTTTCAGCCTGCTCACTGCACTCCTCGCGACTCTTGTCCAGCAATGGGTTCGGGACTACATGCATGTCTTCCAGCGATACAGCGACCCTCTAAAGGGTGCTCGGATTCGGCAATATTTGCATGAAGGCTGCGAGGGATGGTACATGCCTGTTGTTGCGGAGGCTGTACCTAGTCTCCTTCATGTCGCCCTCTTCCTATTCTTCGCGGGGCTTGTCGACTTCATACTTCACATCAACACGACAGTTGGTGTGAGCACCACTGTTCCCATCGGCATCTGCGGTATATTCTATACCTTTACCACGTTTATGCCAGTTATATATCCGCAGTCTCCATACCAAAATCCTTTCTCGGGTCTTATCTGGTATCTGGTCCAAACGTTTCGTGGCCGGAGATACATGGATCGTGATGGAAGATCGAGGTCTGTTAGCTCAAACATGGCACAAGGACAAATGCAACTTGCGATGGAAGAGACTGAGGGGCGCAAGGGGCGAGACGCGCGAGCGATTCGGTGGTTGTCAGACAACCTGACTGAAGACTCTGAGCTGGAATCATTCACGATGTCGATTCCTGGATCTTTTAATGGAAAATGGAGTTCCGAAGTGTGGACACGGATGTCGGAATTCACACAGGACGAGAGCAGAAGTGCTCACCGCGACGAGCATCGCTCACCCTCGATTACAGATCTCATGATTCTCAACGACGGTTTGCTACCTGTTGCCCAACGTTTCAGGTTTGTCTCCAACCCCTTCAGTTCAATGGTTCGTCTAATCAGGACGTGAATTTCCAGTCGTCCTCACACGGATGCGATACCGCTCCTACCAACACTAAATTCACCTGCCACTCATTTTTCTGTCGTTACTAGACGCACCAACGAAGGGGATGTTGTGCGTGACCTGAGCCGGCGTATTGGCCACTTATTTGGGACATGCAAGAACCGTGGCTCTTTCGCGAGCGACGAACTATGGCGGAGGCGTACTCGTGCATGTGTCGAGGCCGCTGCGACACTCGTATTCTCTGCCGATGCTGAACTGGGCTGGTTTGGAGATATTGGGAGACTACTTCGAGACATAGGCAAGGCTGAAAAGACCCGCGAATCGTCGATAACGGGAGCGGACCAGTCATTCGTCACGCGGTGGACATGCCTTTCGATCACGACCGTTCGATCGATGCTCAAATTCGATACATCGATGCAGCAGGCTGCGAGAGATGCTATATCAGAACTTGGGTCTACACGTCATGGAACCGCGCGAATCGATGGCCAACCGATGACTTGGGCCGCTACGGTGGACATGTTCCTCACGCAGGAGTGGCTCGATCTCTGGCTTATATGCGAGTCATTTTTTGCCAGGAGGACCATGAACTTTTCAAATGAGCTGGTAGTGGAGATCCTTCAACACAACCAAGCTTGGATGGAGGATCTGAGAAATCACTATCTCGCTGCCCCGAGAATGAGGCCAGATGACAAGTATATCACCGTTCCCCAGAGCTCGATTCAGGTTGCCACTCATGGATTAATTTGTGAATTACCTGGTGTCGGATTTGATGCTGACAGACCGGATCCTCTTCCTTTCAACCAAGCTACTGAGGTGCTCAACAACGTTGCTCTGCCATTTGTGCCCCCTGGACCCTGCACCGTGGGCCTTGCCTCCATTTTCCCCAGACTCCAGAATATCCTCCAGGGGTGGGATCCGGAGCCCGAACAATTACAGGAGTTACTCGACGACCTGAGGTCCTTCTCGCTCGAGAAAGCCCCCATTTGGGATAACGCCTTTGTGCAACTGCAGTTATGGCGTTTGCAAGATCTCTTTTGTGCGGGTGGTTTGGGCTTCACTGTGGAAATTTTCTTGATCGCACTCAAGCAACTGCTATCCACATCTCCGTCCAACGACGCCCAATCTTCACTATACATCGGCACATTCAGGGCCATCACTTCTGATTGGGGGGAGCATGAAGACACCCTTGGGACCCAAAAAATCATTCTCCATTTGATTGCGTCACCCCGCGGCCTCATCGCGACTTTCAACTATCCAGCTTATATCACAGAAGAGCTGTTGACATTTGCAGGCAATATGTTGAGGGGACAAACAGGCCCAGATATAGACCCACACATCGACGCCGCAATGATGAAGCTTAGGCCACAAAGTCCACTCGCACAGTTTTATCATGGACCTCCAGACTTCCCCGCTAGAGCATTAGAGTTGCTCTCCTCACTACGGCCACCTGCACAAGTACCTTCCTAGCCTATTCGGGGTAGAATCCCTGATGTGGGCCCAGTCGTACGCAGCACGCACGAGGCCACTTGGGCCTCTTCGTATCTCGAGCCATGTATCCGAGGTAAGGGCATGGTACCCTCTTGGACATTTTCTTTTCTCAGCTGCCCCCGTTTCCTCTTTCGGACCCCCTTCCAGTTTGCGTCTTCACCATGCGATGCAAATGCACATATATGCGCGTATATTTAGGCTTGTACTTAAAGCTTGGTACCGCGTAGTAGCACGTCAGTCTCTTGTAGTATTACTTTCCCGCTCCCGTGTCTCGTAATTCACTCACCTGCGCTCTTAGATCCGCATGCGGTAGTTACCTCCCCAATACACCCTCTTATTCTCAGACTGGGATCGGTCAGCGTGGCCACGTATCGATCCGCTGATTATACACTTATCACGCCGACGTCGTAACTCCTGGTGGCACGAAACACCATACGTGTCACAGTAATCGGCCTTTTTAGTTAGGTAGTAATTCCTATGTGCCATACGGTCCTGGCGGTATCTGACAGGTTCTTCTACCGTGACATACTAGCATCTCTCGGACTATATGCTTCTCTTATATATGGACTAGTTATGGTATGAAGGTCAAGCCATAGGCCCTACCTTCTCGTAGAAACGGCCTCCTCGATTTCCGTGCCAGTGGTCTATCCCATTATGTCTCCCTTAGCTCGTCTTCTGGCACGGTTGTGTTGGTGTTGTCCCCGCATTACTCGGGTTTACCCCGAGTCCCCATCTCCTTACCCGCCTTCAAGATGTCACGTCTTTCAAGAAAGGTCGTTTCGCGCTCACCATCACAAGGCTCCATCCCACTCCTGCTTTCTGAGAATCCAGGTAGAAAATGTTTAAAAGAGCGAAAAAGCACCTGTACCAGACCCTGAAGGACTCAAAGAGCGTTTTCGTGTTGCAGTCGCAACAACGTAAGGGGTTCGAATCCGTCGCTCCCGACCAATTGACTTGGTCACTCTGCCAGTGGACCTTTAAGTGTGTCTGGAGTGCACATGTACCCGTCATCCGCGCTTGTTGAAAGCCTCGATGTCACCAAATGGCCTGCAGCCGTCAAGGTCAAGCATTCCGATAGGCGTAAGGGGAAGCGACTATAATGAGGGAACTGATTTCCTAACGCCAAGTTGTGTGAAAAGAGGATCAATTCATCATTGTACCAGAGCGACGCGTCTACAACCTCACTCCTGACGGCATATTTAGCTGCTGTAGGGGATAACACACACTTCGTAAATATACATACCCAGCCAGGACACAAACATGTAACTATACTCAGCAGTGCTACGTGGGGTTCTCTACCACGAGGCGCACTTTAATGGAATTCAAAAAAAAAAAGAAACCTTGTTCCTGATAATCCAGGCAGTATGTCATCCCTCATCCGACGATGCCCTCTGATATCAAGCGCGTGCTCCGCGCGATTCTGCAATCACATGTACCTCCAAGGCTCAGAGATGACGCACCTGCTGTTCTACCGCGCACAATACGTCGAGGGTATACCCTCCTTGCGTTTTCGGGGAACCACGTGTGGAGGACCTGGAGGTGAATAAGTCCTTGGTATTTGTAGGGTCCATTCGTCGCTTCGACTATTGTGTACAAGCATACTTTCCAGGGCTCCACACTGGTGACATCCCAGTCGATACCCATCCTGCTGAAGTTCTGATTCCACGAAAGCAGTCTGTGCCAGTAGTCACCACGTGCTACTGTACCGGAGTAGGGCTCGCTTACGTGATATTTTTCGTCGAGCATTTTCAGGTCATGCGCTAATTAGCACCCGTGTCTCTTTTCCAGACGATCGCGAAGAATCATCTGCGCTCGTTGGAGGCCCCAACGCCACTTTCGTTAATGAACAACAACTGCGACAACTTTGATGGGGAAAGGGGAAAAGGACTCATTGCAAAGTGGAAGGGAGATCCATTCGTCGTCCTGCCAGAGTGCCACAATGTTTGCCAACCTCCCTCCCTACTTTCCAATCGAATTGCAATACTCAGACCGAACCTCCCTTCTTTTATCAAGGTCGTCTACGATTTACAGGCCGCTGAGCTCGCATACAGAACATGCGTCCACTCTACAACATACCACTCCCTGACCGTCTCTACCCTCGCCCTCACTCCTCTTGTCCAACATGGCTGTTGAACGTCGGGTGTGTCCTCCGCACAATTCCACGATCATGTGTACCTAAAACGTTTAGGGAATGCGCTCTTGCTACTCTACCCCACGCAGAACCCGTTGAACACCCCTTCTCAGGTTCGCTAGAAAGTACGCGTGGACGGCGCTCCATGCGATCACGCAATGTACCACACGGCTATTTCTTTCCCACCAGTAGCAGGGTGTCAGTGGGGCAAGGGATGGTGGCAACATTGGTGAGAGTGAGGGGTGGGCGAAGGTTGCCTGTATGGGCTGTGGACCTTCGGATGGAGAAGCGGGTACAGAGAAGCTGGTGCAAGCATCGCTGCGACAGCGAGTGCCTCCCACGGCTGGGCGGCGGAGGCAGCTGCCTGGACTGTTGGCCGAAGGAAGAAGTCGCAGATGCGTACTTTGATTTGCTGCGCAAGTGACCGCAGCGCTAACTACAAGGGCCGAGGGCAGAAGCCGCGGATGCGTGCTTCGATTCGCTGCGCCAGTGGCCGCAGTGATAACTACAATTGACAGTTATTCCATTTAAACCACTGCATCCACTTCGCTACTCAGGAGTAGCTCGTAACATATCTCTCCCTATACAGCTCCCGACAAGGACCTCAAAGTGAGGGGCGTCACCGAGCGCTATCCAAGTCGAGTACAGACCGCCGCTATCACATCTACCACAACGACAGAAAGTGACATGACCCTCCGTTTCTCTCACGAAAGGTTGGGACATTTTCCATATCGGTGTCCCGTTTGGCTGATGCTCAACCTTTTCCTCGTGAAGCTCCTTGTCAAGCGATGGACAAACATCCATGCTCTCCGACCTATTCACCCTCCTCCAATCCGGTCACAACCTGTTCCGGATTATGACACAAACACCCGCATCCCGCGCCGCTGCCTTTTCCTCGATCAATAAGGAAATTGGCGCGGCTAGGTGGCTCGTCCAATCACTACTTTCGCGCCGCAACTCACTCGCGCCGATCTCCACTCTACCGCCCGAGCTCCTCGCACGGATCTTTCGGTTCTTCATCCTCGAGGACCTGGGCCGGTTCGGCGTGCCGATGGAGTTTTGGTTCAAAGCCACGCATGTGTGTCGACACTGGCGTCAAGTCGCGCTCGACGACTCGTCGTTGTGGGCCAGGATCACCGTGACGGAATCGTCGAGCTTCCATTGGGTCTTGGCGATGCTCGTTCGCTCACGGAATGCGCCGCTCGACATCAACCTCATGGGCGAGCCGAGCCCCAGGCTACTCTCCAAGGTCCCCCCACACATCTTCCACACTCGCCAGCTCAGACTCTGCGAACTGCGTAGGCATCACTCTCAACGCGTCAAAGATATTTGCGCGCTGGAAGCTCCCGCACTGGAACATTTCGAACTCGAGTTTTCAGCACGTTCGCCCGTCCCATTTCGGCAACTTGCCGGCCCTACGCTCTTCAAGGGACGGACTCCGAGACTACGGAGGCTCATACTCTCTCAAATATCCATTCCTTGGTCGTTTATTCCTCGCGGTCAGCTAACCGAGTTGAAGATAAACCACTCCAGAGGGACATCCACCCCTAACAATTCAGGGTCTGATAATTCGAATGAGTTGGTTGATCTCCTGACCAACAGTCCAGAGTTGAAGGTCCTCGTCCTTGAATCCTGTTTACCCCCTATGTTCTCCCAAGTTTCACATGGACAACCAATCCACCTTCCACACCTTTCACACTTATGCCTTGGCGGATCAACTCCTCACGTAACCAGCTTGTTTAGGAAGCTCAAGCTTCCTTCCTCTGCAGTTCTTCACCTGCGATGTATCTCCGAGAGTCTGTCTACGCATATTGACTACCAGATACTTCCTCTCATCTCGGCCCATTTCCACAATCCTACTCCCGTGGAGTTCAAAAGTTTGGGAGTAACCATCAACTTGTCCGAGCGTCGTCACAACATCGACGTGGTCGCATCCATTACTCCTCCTAAATTGACGACCTACTACTCACGTATTTTTGAAGATGATATGGATAGCGAAGCCGAGTTCACTCTGTCATTCAACGGTCTGTCTGCGTTTGGCTCTTCAACTCAGGGTGACATTCTTCGACAGCTATGTAGTATGTTGCCCGTCTCAAACGTCGAATTCCTCTCCATCTCCGCCCCTCATGTGGATGAATCTGTAAATTGGTACGAGGTCTTTCAAGACTGCAAGAGGGTGACCACGATCCAAGCAAGGGGAGACGGGACAAACGGTCTCATGGGGTCTCTCGCTCCTCCGGAATCCACAAATGCGACGTCCCGCAGCAAGGGGGAGGGGGGAAGACGCGGCAACAGACATACACAGACACAGGCGACCAACGACGTCGTGGACGCGCATGCACCTGCCACTCCGTTCCCGAAGCTGACGACCCTGTTGTTGGAGAATCTGGACTTTGGCGCGGACTTGCGCCACGGTGGCGTCCTGTGCGACGTATTGAGGAACGCCCTCCGGCGGCGCAAGGAGAACAACACGACCCTGAAGACGCTCCGCGTCGATCGCTGCGTTATCAGCATCAACCGCGCGACTTGCCTGAAGGGACACGTCAGGGAGTTCCGCTGGGACGGGGACGAGGAGGGTACATCGTACTATGACTTCCGGGACTACGATCTCAGCTCGGATTTCACCGAGACTGACTCGGAGCCAGAAGACCTTTTCCTTGGTACTACGCACTGGCAAACTGGCTGGCCAGTGTCCGAGAACCATTGGGACGGATAGTAAATCCATCTCCCAAGCTCCTTTTTTTTATTTCTTCAGGAGGTGACTCGAAAGAGTTTAGGTCAGCTCTTAGAGTAAGACATTTGTTGTTGCGTGCGAATGTACGATTACCACCTGTTTGTACGTAGTTCATTTTTTTTTGTAAATACCCTCCGCTCGTGAGGGTCGTGTGGAGTGCGTTGTGCAGCAACAACGGAACTTATCTGGCGGAGCTGAGTGACTTGGAGTTCTGATTCCTGAGGCTCCGTTCGGAAAGAGAGTATGCCTTGCGCTGTCATGTTGCGAATGATACAACTTCGGACTCCCTTCCTGTTGTGTGTCTTTACCATGTGATTCAAATGCACATATATGTGGGTATATTTGGGCTTGTACTTAAAGCTTGGTACCGCGTAGATAGCGCCTCAGTCTTCAGTACTTCAGTACAGTTCTTAAACTGAAGTTGGTATTACTTTCCTATTCCCGTGTCCCGTGATCCACTCACCTGCACTCTTTGACCCCCGTGCTCACATACCAGGTAGTTACTAGTTACTTCCCCAATACACACTCTTGTCCTTAGACTGGGAATCCAGCATCGATCCGCTGATTATATACTTATCACGCCAACGTCGTAACTCCTACAGTAGTAGCACGACCCACCATACGTGTCACGGTTATCAGCCTCTCTAGTCAGGTAGTAATTCCTATGTGCCATACGATCATGTCGATATCTGACAGATTCGGCTATATACTGGCATGTCTCAGACAATATTCTTCTATTATATATGGGCTAGTTTTGGTATGAAGTTCAGGCCCTAGGCCTGGTCTTCCCGTAGAAACGGCCTCCTCGAGACTTCCGTACCAGTGGCCTCCCCTGTTATGCCCCTCCTAACTTGTTTTCTGGTGCGGTTGTGTCAGTGTTGTCCTCGCACTACTCAGGTTTACCCTAGGTCCCCATCTCCTTACCCGCCTTCAAGATGTCACATCTTTCAAGAAAGGTCATTTCGCGCCCACCATCATAAAGCTCCATCCCAGTCTTGCTTTCTGAGAACCCTAGGTGGAAATGAGCGAAAAGCACCTGTACCAGATTCTGAAGGTCTTGAAGGGTGTCTTTGTGTCGCAGTCGCAATAACGTAAGGGGTTTGAATCCGTCAAGCCCAGCCAATTAACTCGGTCACCTCTACCAGTGGGCCTTTAACTGCGTCAGGAACACACATATACCCATCACCTGCACTTGTTGAAAGCCTCGATGTCGCCAAATGGCGACAGCCGTCAAGTCAAGCATTCAGATAGGTGTAAGGAGGGACTCATCATGACGGAACCAATTTCCTAAGGCCAAGTTGTATGAAAAGGGAATCAATTCATCATCGCGCCAGAGCGGCGTGCCTACAACCCCGTTCCTGATCCTGATAATCCAGGGCGTATGTCATCCCTCATCCAACGATGCCCTATAATATCAAGCGCGTCTGCAATCACTTGTACTTCAAAGGCTCAGGGATGACACACCTGCTGTTCTACTGCGAGCAATACGCCAAGCACATCCCCTCCTTGCGTTTTCAGGAAAGCATACGTGGATGGCACTTCAGTGACCTCACGTGTTTGCGCACCAGCCGCACGGGCGCCAGCTTCCCAGCTGTGGAGATCACCGTCTGTAACGGCGACGGCGATGAGAGCGAGGGGATGAGCGAAGATTGGCATGTGTATTGCGCGTTTGAGGGTGCCAGGATGAGTGGCGGAATAGGGAAAATATTGTGAGATACGGCAGTGACAATCTGGAGTCCGCACGAGCTCGTGGATAAGTCCTTGGTGAGGTTCATTCGTCGCTTCGACCAATGTGTATGGGCACAATTTCCAGGCTTCATACTAGTGGCTTCCGACGAGTGTACCCATCCTACTGAAGTTCTGATTCCATGAAACGAAAGCGGGTAGTCTGTGCCAGTCACTACATAGTTATGCGCGAAATTGTGATGCGGTACCGGAGTTGGGCCCGCTTACGTGATATTTCCGAGGCGCCTCGGAAAAGCCCCCCCAAAGCCCGTTTCATCACCTCTGGGGGTATTTCCAAGTCATGACGAATTAGCACCCGTGTCTCTTTCCAGATGATTGTGAAGAATCACCATTTCGGTAAGGAACACTCTTGTCAATCTGATAAAGCAATGTCGTCTCATGTCAATGGCCCCGATCTCGTCTCACGATTCACGAAGAGGTCCTCAAGAGCGCCGCCGTCCGCAGTTGTATCCCTCAAGTGAGAATATGCTGCGCTTGGCATCGCAAAGCTCCATGTCCTCCTGCTCCCTGAAA
>Ga0307510_10007088_pt1 | contig 13352 bp, 11 predicted proteins | sample 12_EM_MG_FD_207224 | JGI IMG/M metagenome (GOLD analysis project Ga0307510, IMG submission 207224) | Populus trichocarpa ectomycorrhiza microbial communities from riparian zone in the Pacific Northwest, United States - 12_EM | ecosystem: Host-associated > Plants > Roots > Unclassified | place... | reverse complement strand
GTTACGGCCAGCGCCTGATGATCGCTGAAATCGCCAAAGTCCTCGGGGATATCGACACCGACGACGAAGGCCGGCGCAGTGGCGACCCCGCGATTGTTGCGGTGGAAGCCGGCACCGGTACTGGCAAGACAGTCGCCTACAGCCTGGCCGCGATCCCCACCGCGAAACTGGCCGGCAAGCGCCTGGTGATCGCCACCGCGACCGTCGCCCTGCAAGAGCAGATCGTCTACAAGGACTTGCCCGACCTGATGCGCAACAGCGGGCTGAATTTCAGCTTTGCGCTGGCCAAGGGCCGTGGCCGCTACATGTGCCTGTCCAAGCTCGACATGCTGTTGCAGGAAGGCCACGCGCAAACCGCCACTGCCCAGCTGTTCGAAGAAGAAGGCTTCAAGATCGAGGTCGATGAGGCCAGTCAGAAGCTGTTCACCAGCATGATCGAGAAACTCGCCGGCAATAAGTGGGACGGCGACCGTGACAGCTGGCCGAATGCGCTGGAAGACGCCGATTGGGCGCGCCTGACCACCGATCACAGCCAGTGCACCAACCGGCATTGCCCGAACTTCGGCCAGTGCGCCTTCTACAAGGCCCGCGAAGGCATGGGCAAGGTCGACGTCATCGTCACCAACCACGACATGGTCCTGGCTGACCTGGCGCTGGGCGGTGGCGCGGTACTGCCGGATCCGCGCGACACCATTTACGTGTTCGACGAAGGTCACCACCTGCCGGACAAGGCGATCGGTCACTTCGCCCACTACACACGCCTGCGTTCCACCGCCGACTGGCTGGAAACCACCGCGAAGAACCTGACCAAATTGCTGGCCCAGCACCCGCTGCCGGGCGACCTCGGCAAATTGATCGAACAAGTGCCGGAGCTGGCGCGGGAGATCAAGGCCCAGCAGCAGTTCATGTTCAGCGCCTGCGAGCAGGTCGCCGATTTCAAACCGGGCGAAGACGTCGAGGGCCGTGAGCGTCCACGCCATCGTTTCGTCGCCGGGGTGATTCCCGAGCACATGCGCGAAATGGGCATCGAGCTGAAGAAAGGCTTTGCCCGTCTCAACGATCTGTTCACGCGCCTCACCGACCTGCTCAAGGAAGGCATGGACGGCGAGGTCAACATCGGCATCGCCAGCAATCAGGCGGAAGAGTGGTACCCGCTGTTCGGCAGCCTGTTGTCCCGTGCTTCGGGCAACTGGGAGTTGTGGACAGCCTTTACCGCCGAAGATCCGGAAGACAGCCCGCCGATGGCGCGCTGGCTGACGTTGGCCGAAAGCGGTTCGCTATTCGACATCGAGGTCAACGCCAGCCCGATTCTGGCGGCGGAAACCTTGCGTCGTAGCTTGTGGAACGTGGCCTACGGCTGTCTGGTGACTTCGGCAACGCTGACCGCTCTGGGTACCTTCGACCGCTTCCGCATGCGCGCCGGCCTGCCGAAAAAAGCCGTTACCGCCGTGGTGCCGAGCCCGTTCCATCACGCCGACGCCGGTGTGTTGCGCGTGCCGGATCTGAAGGCCGACCCGCGCGATGCGGCGGCCCACACGGCAGCGATCATTCGTGAGTTACCCGATCTGGTCGAAGGTTCGCGCGGCACCCTGGTGCTGTTTTCCTCGCGCAAACAGATGCAGGACGTGTTCGACGGCCTCGACCGCGACTGGCGCAAGCAAGTGTTCATTCAAGGCAACCTGTCGAAACAGGAAACCCTGAACAAGCACAAGGCGCGGGTCGATGGCGGTGATTCCAGCGTGCTGTTCGGTCTCGCCAGTTTTGCCGAAGGTGTCGACTTGCCGGGTGCCTACTGCGAGCACGTGGTGATCGCCAAGATCCCGTTCTCGGTGCCGGATGATCCGGTCGAAGCGGCGCTGTCGGAATGGATCGAAGCCCGTGGCGGCAATCCGTTCATGGAAATCTCCGTGCCCGATGCTTCGCTGAAGCTGGTTCAGGCTTGCGGGCGTCTGCTGCGTACCGAAGAAGACCGCGGCACCATCACCTTGCTCGATCGGCGCCTGGTCACTCAGCGCTATGGCAAGGCGATCCTCAATGCGTTGCCTCCTTTCCGTCGTGAAATATCCTGAGACAACGGTGGGCAGTTTTGCCCGCCGTGTTGTCTATCTCTCTGCTATCGCTTTTCCATTGGCCATTGTTGGTCGTTAGGGAGAACTCCGTTCTTATGATCCGCCGTTCGTTGCCTGCCGTATTCGCCTTGATCTTCGCCACGCCGCTGTTCGCGGCGCCTGCGGGTCAGCAGACCTTGTTCAACTTTGTCCGTCCTGCCGACGTGGTGAAAATCGCCACCGAAAACGCGGATCTGCCGCAGGCCAACGCCGAACAGACACCGGAAGGTGAAGTGCTGCGCCGGGTGACGTTCAATCCGGTGGCCCGCCCGACCTTGCGCCTGACGCCGCAGACTGGCGCCTGGGACTGGTCGCAGTCAGGCATGATGACCTTGCGTTTGCAGAGCGCTATGGACTGGGCGGTGACGGTCTACGTGCAGATTCAGAGCAACGACGGTCGGACACTGGTCAGTCGCGTCGACTTGCCAGCAGGTCCTGCGCAAACCCTGTTGGTACCGCTACTGGCATCGACGCCGCTGAGTCAGGGCATGAAAGCCGGTCCGCCGATGCCGATGACAGTCGATGGTCAGCGGATCCTGCTGGCCGCCAGCAGCGGCGAAATCGATCGCAGCCAAGTGGTCTCGGTGAGCCTGTCGATGGATCAGCCGAAAGTCGCCCAGAGCTTGCTGTTGGAGCGTTTCGGCGTGCAGGACGGCGATTCGGTCACCCAAGCGGTGTACGGCAATCTGGTCGACGCCTACGGGCAATCGACCCGCAGCAAGTGGCCGGAAAAGGTCAGCAACGACGAACAACTGAAATCTGCCGCCGCCAAGGAACAGCAACAGCTGAAAACCTGGCTGGCCGAGCGTGAGAAGTCCTCGCTGGACAAATTCGGTGGCTGGAACAAAGGCCCGGCGTTCAAGGCCAGTGGTTTCTTCCGCACCGAAAAACGTGATGGCCGCTGGTATCTGGTCACGCCTGAAGGGCATCCGTTTTACTCGCTGGGCGTGAACACCGTCAGCCCACAGGTCAACCAGACCTACGTGGCCGGTCGTGAGTACATGTTCGAATCTCTGCCTAAGCCGGAAGAACCACTGGCCAAGTATTTTGGCGAGGGTGACAACCGTGGCGGCAACGGCGTCGATCAGGGCCGCGGTTATGGAAACGGGCGTTGGTATGACTTCTACGGCGCCAACCTGCAGCGCGTGTACGGTGAGCCGTGCAAAGCCGACAGTGAAAGCAAGTCCGGGGTAGCGGAAGCGGCGAAGTCTGCAGCCGCTGAAACGGCCGCCGTCCAAGCCGCCGAGCCTGCCCCAGTGCCTGCCGAGCCGAAGTCCGGCGTCGCTGAAGCGGCCAAAACCGAAACCGTACAAGCGACAACAGAAAAAGCTGCCGAACCGTGCAAGGCCACCATCGATGAGCAACAGTGGGCCAGCCACACGCTTGATCGTCTGCAAGCCTGGGGCTTCAACACGGTTGGCAACTGGAGTGCCGATTCGCTGAGTGATGCAGATCGTGTGCCGTACACCTTGCCGTTGTCGATCGTTGGCGACTACACCAGCATCAGCACCGGCAGCGACTGGTGGGGCGGCATGCCAGATCCGTTCGATCCGCGTTTCGCCATGGCCACCGAGCGCGCCGTCGCCATCGCTGCCCGCGATCATCGCGATGATCCGTGGTTGATCGGCTATTACGCCGACAACGAACTGGCCTGGGCCGGTCCCGGTGACGATCCGAAATCCCGCTACGCGCTGGCCTATGGCACGCTGAAAATGACCACCGACGTGCCGGCCAAACGCGCGTTCCTCAAGCAACTGCGCGACAAATACCGCAATCAGGCCGGGCTGTCGAAGGCATGGGGCATCGATCTGCCGGCGTGGGAATTGATGGAAGACCCGGGTTTTGTGCCTCCGCTGCCGAGCCCGGAACATCCGGAAATCGAAGCGGACTTCAAATATTTCCAGAAAGTCTTCGCTGACACCTACTTCAAAACCATTTCCGACTCGCTGAAATGGCACGCGCCGAACCAGTTGCTGCTCGGCGGCCGTTTCGCCATCAGTACGCCGGAAGCCGTGGCGTCCTGCGCGCAGTATTGCGATGTGCTGAGTTTCAATATGTACACGCTCAAACCGCAGGATGGTTATGACTTTGCTGCGTTGGGCGCTTTGGACAAACCGGTATTGATCACCGAATTCAACTTTGGCTCAGCGGATCGTGGCCCGTTCTGGGGCGGCGTCACGCCAGTGGCCAAGGAAGACGATCGCGGCCCGGCGTACGCCAACTTCCTCAAGCAGGCCTTGAGCGAACCATCGATTGTCGGCGTGCACTGGTTCCAGTATCTCGATCAACCGGTGACCGGGCGTTTGCTCGATGGTGAGAACGGTCATTTCGGTCTGGTCGGGGTGACGGATCTGCCGTATCAGGGCTTTGTCGAATCGGTGCGCAAGAGCAACTTGCAGGCGATTGATCAGCTTGGCAAAGAGGCTGAGAAAGCGGCCGCAGCGGCGGGGCATGAGGCTGAGGGCGGGCGCAAAGGCGAGGCCGGCAAAGGGCCGGGGGCAGGGCATGCCGGTGGGCATTCGGGGAATGGTCATTAACGCGTGACGCTTTAAAAAGATCGCAGCCTGCGGCAGCTCCTACTGAGAAACGCAGTCCATGTAGGAGCTGCCGCAGGCTGCGATCTTTTGACTTGGCTTTCAACCGTCTGGCCCGCAGCTGTTCCCAAATCCCTCTGGGGCTGGAACAATGCGGGCCACTTTGTAGAGCGTTTTTGCGGGGAGTTGCGGGTGCAGATTCAGGGACATTACGAGCTTCAATTCGAAGCGGTGCGCGAAGCTTTTGCCGCACTGTTCGACGATCCCCAGGAACGCGGCGCAGCCCTGTGCATCAAGGTCGGCGGAGAAACCGTTCTCGACCTCTGGTCCGGCACTGCCGATAAGGATGGTTCTGAGGCTTGGCACAGCGACACCATCGCCAACCTGTTCTCTTGCACCAAAACCTTTACCGCTGTCACCGCCCTGCAACTGGTCGGTGAAGGCAAGCTGCAACTGGATGTTCCGGTCGCCCGCTACTGGCCGGAATTCGCCGCCGCCGGCAAAGAGTCCGTGACCCTGCGCCAATTGCTCTGCCACCAGGCCGGTTTGCCGGCGCTGCGTGAATTGCTGGCGCCGGAAGCGTTGTATGACTGGCAAACCATGGTCGACGCCCTCGCCGCCGAAGCACCATGGTGGACACCGGGCACTGGCCATGGTTATGCCGCGATCACTTATGGCTGGCTGATCGGCGAGTTGCTGCGCCGCGCTGACGGTCGTGGGCCGGGCGAATCGATCGTTGCTCGTGTCGCTAAACCTTTGGGTCTGGATTTTCACGTCGGTCTGGCTGACGAAGAGTTCCACCGCGTGGCGCACATCGCGCGCGGCAAGGGCAACGCCGGTGATGCCGCCGCGCAACGTCTGCTGCAGGTGACCATGCGCGAGCCCACCGCGATGACCACCCGCGCTTTTACCAACCCACCTTCAGTGCTCACCAGCACCAACAAGCCGGAGTGGCGGCGCATGCAGCAACCGGCGGCCAATGGCCACGGCAATGCGCGCAGTCTGGCCGGTTTCTACGCGGGCCTGCTCGATGGCAGCCTCCTCGAAAGCGACATGCTCGAAGAGCTGACCCGCGAACACAGCCTCGGCGAAGACAAGACACTGTTGACCCGGACCCGTTTCGGTCTGGGCTGCATGCTTGATCAACCGGATGTGCCCAACGCCACTTACGGTCTCGGCCCTCGTGCATTCGGTCATCCGGGCGCGGGCGGTTCCATCGGTTTCGCTGATCCTGAGCATGATGTTGCCTTCGGTTTTGTGACAAATACCCTTGGGCCGTACGTCTTGATGGATCCGCGCGCGCAGAAGCTCGCGCGGGTGCTTGCCACTTGTCTGTAAAGTTGCATCCGAGGTCCCAGGGTCGGAACCTCAAGCGGTTTTTCGTTTCAAAACGGCTGTTTATCCGGGCGAAAGTGCTCTGATTTTTCATTACTTCATTTTGTGGATTTTCAATGTCATCTAAAAAGACCCTCGCCCTGGCCCTGTGTGTAGCGATCACCGGTTGTGCACAGACCCCGAAAAACGATGCGGACGGCGGCAGTTGGTGGCCGTTCGGTTCTTCCGACAAGGTTGCGGCCAAGGAGCCAGCACCGGCTCCAGCCCCTCTGAAACCTGCGGCCACCGCACCCGTGGCCAAGACTGAAAGCAGCAACCCGTGGTACTGGCCGTTCGGTTCTGATGATGAAGCGGTCAAAGCCGACATGAAGGCTGAAGTCGCCCCGGAAGCGAAAAAACCGGCAACCGTGGCCAAAGCTGAAGCCGACGCGGGTGGCAAATGGTGGTGGCCGTTTGGCGGCAAGGATCAGCCAACCACCAAAGCCGTGCCGATGCCCGATCCGAAAGTCACTCAAGCCTGGCTCGACGACTACGAGCCGCGCCTGCGCGAAGCGGTCAAGGACAGCAATCTGCAACTCGAACGCCGTGACAACGTGCTGGTCGTGACTGCACCGGTCGAAGGCTCGTTCAACCCGGATCGTCCAGCCATGTTGCTGCCGGTCACCCTCGGCCCGTTCACCCGCGTGGCGAAAATCCTTGAAGCCGACCCGAAAACGGCCGTGCTGGTCCTTGGCCACAGCGATTCCAGTGGTGCTGCGCCTGCCAACATCAAGCTGAGCCAGGAACGTGCCCAATCGATTGCGGCGATCTTCCGTCTCAGCGGCCTGCAGCGTGATCGCCTGATGCTGCGCGGCATGGGTTCCGAAGCGCCGCGTGCCGCCAACGACAGCGTTGAGGGGCGTGCCCTGAACCGTCGCGTTGAACTGCTGGTGACCCCGCAGAACACCATGGTTGCCCTGTTGAGCAAGTACAACATGCCGGCACCGAAGCCAGTGACCATGGTCGCCGCGCAAGACGTCAAGCCAGCGGCCAAACCGGTGACCCCGGCCCCAGCCGCGAAAAAAGCAGCTGTGCCAGCGACCAAAAAAGCTCCGGTGAAAAAAGCTGCTGCCAAGGCGCCGGCTAAAAAGGCCCCGGCCAAGGCCCCAGCGAAAAAGACTGCGCCAGCCAAAGCCGCCGCGACCGACAAGAAAGTCGCCGCGACCGATGCCACCAAGAAGTGATCCGCTAACGAAAAGGAATGCGCCATGACCCAGGCTCTGGCAGATATGCGTCGTGATTACACCCGGGATGGTCTGACCGAGGCGCAAGCCCCGGCCGAGCCTTTTGCGCTGTTCCACCAGTGGTTCGCCGACGCGGTGAAAACCGAACAGGTGCCGGTGGAAGCCAACGCGATGACCCTGGCCACGGTCGACCAGGATGGGCGACCGCACTGTCGCATTCTGCTGCTCAAGGGCCTGGACGAGCAGGGCTTCACCTTCTTCACCAACTACGACAGCGCCAAGGGCCAGCACCTGGCGGCCAATCCGTTCGCCGCCATGACCTTTTTCTGGCCAACCCTGGAGCGCCAGGTGCGCATCGAAGGGCGGGTGGTCAAGGTCACGCCCGCGGAGTCCGATGCCTATTATCAGGTGCGTCCGCTGGGCAGCCGTCTCGGTGCCTGGGCATCACCGCAGAGCCGGGTGATCAACGGGCGCGGTGAGCTGGAAGATTTACTCAAGGCCACCGAGCAGCGTTTCTCCGATACTCAGCCCGACTGCCCGCAACACTGGGGCGGTTACCGCTTGCTGCCTGAGCGCATCGAATTCTGGCAGGGCCGTCCGAGCCGTCTGCACGATCGCCTCAACTACCGTGTGCAGGGCGCCGACTGGATTCTTGAACGTCTGGCACCCTGAGCAGTCTACCGAGCGGGATAGTCTGCCGCGGCGGCCTCCAGCCACTTCGGCAGATCCCGGCGCTTGATCTTTTGCGCCTGAGCGCGAGCCAGTTGTTCGAGCATGAAGGCACGCTTGCCCTCGTCCTCGCCGGCCAATGACAGCGCCAGGTCGCGATCCATCCAGCGTTTGATCCGCACGTACAACCACCCATGGAAGTACAAACCGGCGGCAGTGGTGACGACGATGATGAAGTAATCCATGAAAATCCTTGGTGTCGGTGGCGCAGATTTGCCAATTTGGCGCTACTGTAGGGGCTACGTCAGGGAGAGCGTGCAGGTGTCTGTACAGCGCCTGAATGAAAGCCAATTTATCCGGGCAGTGTCGTGACAGGCGTCAAGCCACGGAGTTTAATGACTATATGTTTCTTTGGAGTTGATGCTATGCGTAAGTCTGTTCTGCTGGTTGCTTCCTTTTCCACGATGGCGATGTTGCTTACCGGTTGCCAATCGAGCCTGACCGGTGACTCCTACTCCCGTGACGAAGCGCGTCGCGTGCAGACGATTCGCATGGGCACCATCGAATCCCTGCGCCCGGTGAAAATCGAAGGCACCAAAACCCCGATCGGCGGCCTCGCTGGTGCAGCGGTCGGCGGCGTCGGCGGCAGCGCCATCGGCGGCGGCAAGGGCAGCATCGTTGCCGCGGTTATCGGTGCGGTGGCGGGCGGTCTGATCGGTTCGGCAACCGAAGAAGGTCTGACCCGTACCCAGGGTGTGGAAATCACCGTGCGTGAAGACGACGGCAGCATGCGTGCCTATGTGCAGCAGGTTCAGGAGAATGAAGTGTTCCGCGTAGGCGAGCGCGTGCGCATCTCCACCGTTGGCGGGACCAGCCGCGTTTCGCACTAAGCGGGATGTAGGGTAAAGAAAAACCCCGATCAGGTGACTGGTTGGGGTTTTTTAATGCGTTTCAACGTCCATTGCACGTCAGTTGGAAGGTGACCTTCGGATCGAAGACATTCCTTCCCAGCAGTTTCTCCAGCGCGGCAAGCTGATCATTTGAAAGATCGTAACCCTCCCAGCCTTCCTGCTTACAAGACCAATTCATGATGGCAGCCAAGTTCTCGTCGCATCCGCTAGGCAGGTCTTCTTCAAAAACGAGAAACTCTGTTTTCCTATCGAATGCTTCAATCCTATAAATCATAAGAGACCGTCACCAGACATCGCTGTAGTCAAAAGAGATCTGATAATCGTAAGTTTTGAAGACGATGCCATGTTGAAAATACGGCTGAATGATTGGAACCCATTCTTCGAAAACATTGAAACCGCCATTGTTTATGTTGTTTTCCACCGGTATTCCCAAGGCATTCAAAACGCCCTCATCATCCCCTAAATCCTTGGAATACTCTTCGCCTTCGCACAGATCAGTTTGCTTGTCGTACCACTCTAGCCTCAGTTTTAATCCCATCATCAACCTCACAAATATTTTTTTCTGATGCTTCTTTCATCTTTCGCATCTTCGCGTCGCTCCCCCGTAAAAGGGTCAAACGCGCCTAGGTGAGTTCCGTCACTTGCTCGGTAAACCTCCAACTCTCCGTGCATCGAGTCCCACTCGTAGATTTTTCTACCTTTCGCATCTTTCCACCGTTCCCGAAGTCCTCCGCCTCCTTGTATAGGATTCTTTTTCTGCACCTTTATCAGTCCGGGAAATGCAGTGATTTCCTCTGCTTTTGGAGGCCTATGATAACTATGCCCCGCGGACGGTAAGCCTTTACGTGATGATGTACTGACTACGATGTATACCGGCCTAACACCCGAATTAGCCGGAAACACCAAAATGAAATCCCGATACTCTGGCGGATAAACCGGATTCACCAGAATTCCATCCGCCGCTTTCGTCGGCGGATAAACCCAGATGTGCGGTGCCTGCGGTGCAGCCTCCAGCGCGGGGATGCCGAGGATGTCGGAACCGTCCACAGCAGGCGTCCAGATCAGTTCTACACCTTCGCCCAAGTCAGCAATGAACTGGCTGTCACGCAACTTGAACTGCACGACATCAACCATTTCCCAATCGCGATTCTTGCCGGTGTAGAAGCCGTAGCCCTTCAGGCTGCCGTCGGCCTGCTGTTCGACCCTCAGCCGAACACGCGTTCGCGCCTGTTCAAGTCCACGCAGTTGTTCGTCGGTATAGAGCGCGCTGTCACCAAGGCTCGATGGCATGAACAGCGCAACCAAACCAACCAAAGGTGCAACAACCGCACTAGATACAGCAGCGGGCAGTGCTTCAAACACCGATCCCGCCAAAGCCAGACTGCCAAATCCAGCCGGAATAGCGGTTGCACCGATTTTCTTGAGAGGAACTGCGCCGCTTTCATCGGCTTCACGCGCGCCCAGCAGGATCAGGTCGCCGTAATCCTTCAGGCTGTCGGTCGGCACCATCCCCGAAGGACTGGAGTAATCGATAATCGCATCCGGCAATTTGCAGGACTTGGCGAATACGCAGCCGGCACGGACGGGCTCTGTCTTTTTGACCGCCACCTCACGGCTGCGCTCGAAAGCCTCCTGCCGCGCCAGCATGGCGTCGTAAGCGTTTTGTCTGGCGTCGCGCTCGGCCAGTTCAGTGGCCGTCATGTAGCGGTAGGTGACGTGATGCCCGTCGCCTTGCGGTGGGTTGGAAACCCGAGGAATGTCCTTGTTGCCAGCCACTGATCGTCCTTTTGCTCATCCATCGACAGCCCTTCGCAAAGGGCTGCGCAACGTTAACGAAGCAGGAAAATGATGGCTGTAGGACGCGTAACTAAAGACGTGGGGATTGTTCGCTGTGTAACGGGAACGCAGGAAGTTTGTGGCGAGGGCGCTTGACCCTCGCCACAGAGGTTATATCGGTTGGGAGTTCTTGCGACTCGCCGCCGCCGTCACCGCATAACCAATCAGCGCCGCTAGAATCGAGCCGGTCAAAATGCCCATCCGGTCCATGCCAGCGTAGTCACTCACACCCGGCTCAAACGCCAGCGAACCGACAAACAGGCTCATGGTGAAGCCGATACCGCAAAGGATAGCTACGCCCATGACCTGGCCCCAGTTGGCGCCTTGGGGCAGGGTGGCGATGCCGATCTTCACGGCCAGCCAGGTCAGGCCGAACACGCCGACGGTCTTGCCCAGCAGCAGGCCGACCGCAATGCCCATCGGCACATGATGGGTGAAGCTTTCCACGGTGACGCCGCTCAGCGACAGGCCAGCGTTGGCAAAGGCGAACAGCGGCAGAATGCCGTAGGCCACCCACGGATGTAGCGCATGTTCGAGGGTCAGCAACGGCGACGGCTCGGCGTTTTTCGTGCGCAATGGAATGCAGAAGGCAAGGGTTACGCCCGCCAGCGTGGCGTGGACACCGCTCTTGAGTACACAGACCCACAGAATCAATCCGATGATCATGTACGGCCCGAGCTTGACCACCCCGAGCCGGTTCATCGCCACCAGCGCTGCAATGCACGCTGCCGCCAGCCCCAGCGACAGAGTCGACAGTTCGCCGGAGTAGAAGATCGCAATGATCACGATGGCGCCGAGGTCATCGATGATTGCCAGGGTCATCAGAAACAGCTTCAGCGATACCGGCACGCGCTTGCCGAGCAAGGCCAGCACGCCGAGGGCGAAGGCGATGTCGGTCGCGGTCGGGATCGCCCAGCCGTCGAGGGCTGCCGGATTGTCACGGTTGAGGAACCAGTAGATCAGCGCCGGCACCAGCATGCCGCCGATCGCGGCCGCACCGGGCAGGACGATCTGCGACGGCTTGGACAGCTGACCGTCGAGAACCTCGCGCTTCACCTCCAGGCCGATAAGCAGGAAGAACATCGCCATCAGACCGTCGTTGATCCACAGCAGCAGAGGTTTAGCGATTTTCAACGCACCGATCTGCGCCACCACCGGGGTGTCGAGCAGGCCGGTGTACAGCCACGACAGTGGCGAGTTGTTGATAATCAGGGCGAGGACAGCAGCGGCGATCAATAACAGACCGCTGGCAGCTTCCAACTGAAAGAAACGCGTGAAAGTGCTACGCAGAGGCAAGGTCGCTCTCCATCGAATAGTCAAAAAGGTGGGACACCCTAACCCGTACTGTTAGTTGTTAAAACAAAAGTTATATTCTTTTTTGTTATATGGCGTTACAAGGCGTCTGGCTCAAGCCACGCTGAGCCTAGCAGTTGCCTGACATATTGAGACTCAGCTGTATCTGTGCGCGCTATAGGATTTTTCCTAAGCTGATGAGCGAGCCATTCGAATAGATTCCTCTCCTGCCCGATTCAACGAGAACCATCACCATGAGCGAAAACCGACAGTGGGCCCGCGAAGCCATCCGCATCATCGAGGCGGATTTTCAGCGCAGCGCCGACACCCACCTGATCCCTTTGCCGCTGCCAGGTTTTGCGGGTATCGAGTTGTATTTCAAGGATGAGTCCAGTCATCCAACCGGCAGCCTTAAACATCGCCTGGCTCGTTCGCTGTTTCTCTATGCATTGTGTAACGGCTGGCTCAAGCCCGGCGCCCCGGTGATCGAGGCGTCCAGCGGTTCTACAGCCATTTCCGAGGCGTACTTTGCACGGATGCTCGGTTTGCCGTTTATAGCGGTGATGCCGGCGACCACCTCGAAAGAGAAAATCGCCCAGATCGCGTTCTACGGTGGTCAGAGCCATCTGGTGAAAGATCCGACGCAGATCTACGCCGAATCCGAGCGTTTGGCCCGCGAGCATGGCGGCCACTTCATCGACCAGTTCACCTACGCTGAACGCGCCACCGACTGGCGCGCGAACAACAACATTGCCGAATCGATCTTCCAGCAGATGCGTTACGAGAAGCACCCGGAACCGAGCTGGCTGATTTCCAGCCCCGGCACCGGCGGCACCACCGCGACTCTGGGTCGTTATGTGCGTTATCGCCAGCATTGCACCCGCGTGTTGTGCGCGGATGCCGAGCGTTCGGTGTTCTTCGATTACTACCAGACCGGCGACGCCGGTTTGCGCCTGGAGTGCGGTTCGCGCATTGAAGGCATTGGCCGGCCACGCGTTGAGGCGTCGTTCCTGCCCAAGGTGATCGATGCAATGGTCAAAGTGCCCGACGCCTTGTCGCTGGCGGCCATGCATTATCTGGCGCAGCGGCTGGGGCGGCATGTCGGCGGGTCGAGCGGGACCAACCTGATCGGCGCCTTGATGGCGGCGCAGCAGATGAAAGCGGCGGGGGAGTCGGGATCGATCGTGGCGATTTTGTGCGATGGTGGCGAGCGGTATGCCGACACTTATTACGATCAGGATTGGCTGAAGGCGCAGGGGTATGAATTGAATGGGTTGATCGAAGCGGTGGCGGCGAGTGCCGAGCGCGGTGAGGCGCTGCCGACTTCAGTGCTACGCGCCAACATCTGAAGAAATACACATAACAATGTGGGAGCTGGCTTGCCAGCGATAGCAGAGGGTCAGTCAACATCTATGTTGAATCTGATTCCTTCATCGCTGGCAA
>Ga0307510_10007086_pt1 | contig 13354 bp, 15 predicted proteins | sample 12_EM_MG_FD_207224 | JGI IMG/M metagenome (GOLD analysis project Ga0307510, IMG submission 207224) | Populus trichocarpa ectomycorrhiza microbial communities from riparian zone in the Pacific Northwest, United States - 12_EM | ecosystem: Host-associated > Plants > Roots > Unclassified | place... | reverse complement strand
AGCATAGTCGGCTCTGATATTCAGGACACAGCGCTGCCCAACAAGAGGTGTATTATACGTGCCTAGAACTAGGACAGCTTTGGAGATATCATCTAGGAGAAACCCCTCGATAGATACCTAGAAACGGATAATATAAACAGAAAATTGGCTTGCCGGAACCCCTGTGCATACCATAGAGACTCACAGATGGGGAAACCGTCACTTTGGTTTACCTCTGAGTAAATCGCAGCAAAACTTCACAGCACAATACGCTGTAGACGGCAGTAAACACTGCACATAGAAGCAAAAAACCAAAAGTGACAGCTGTCCAACCACCCAGCTCCTTTACAGTTCCAAGCACACGCCTGAATCCCCAAACGAAGAGCCATCGATATTTAGGCGAGTCAGGTGCTCCAAGGGAGAAAAGACCGTATCTGTAGAATCTCCACGGAGCCTCCGACCCCAGCGGCAAAACGACGACCACGATGGGAGCTCGAAATCGAATACGTCGTGCTCCAGGATGGGACGGGGTGGTTTCACACCCGCGTAACCTCTCCGCGGGATGGCCCCAGTTCTAAGAATAACACTATGGGTACAGCCCACGGGGCAAGCAGTAGCTACTAATGGTAGTATGTATGAAGATGTGGGAGAGCACACTCGGATACCAGTGCTCTATACATGCTTTATAGACTATATATATATATGATAATAAATACACTTGAAACCCTTCAGCCCTATGTAGAAGGAAGTGCCAAAATGGCGTCATACTCTATAATAATAATAATATAATATAATTGGCTCTTTTATTTCTTCCTCCGCACAGGTGCACATAATATCCCGTTTTGGGATGGAGGATGGGGGTATATTTCTTATTTTAGGCGGGTTTGGAATGCTTGTCTCTCGGAATATATTATTATTATATACTAAGTTAGAGGAGATCCCCTGTGGTAGTAGTCCTTTGGTAGAAACCTGAGATTCATATAAACTTTTGAGTTACTGAAACTCTTAGTGCATTCTTTTGACGTACGGTAACGGGTTTGTTTGCGCGGGGATTGAATGGCACTCTTCGTCACCGAGTGTCTAACTCATGCACTTCCAGTCAGTCAGTGGCCTACCCCCCAAACAAACAAACCAAAAGGGATTACATTGCGAGCCACTGCCATTGCTTAAGAGACCAGCCATCACTAACAAGTCTCTCTCGAGGAAAGATGAATATTCCACTCCTTATCAAGAGCGGGGTTATCAGAGCATCCCCCCCCCAACACCTAGCCAACTCAACCCCTGATGAACAATTCTTACCACACAATCCTTAGATCTCTCATCCTAACCAATCTCTATACTCTACGAACGTATATCCTTTCGAACAAAGGCTCAGAATCTGGTCACGTCTAATATGCGAAGTGGTGCCCCACCGCATCCGTAGAAGTATTATATTATACACATATGGGTAGCGGTATGATAGACATATCGGTAGCGAATTCTCACCATAAGACCAAATACTATACACCGGGTGGAAAGGCACCACATTGCCATCCCACGCAAGGTGTAACAGTCAGCGAGACATTTCTACTGTAAAGGGGGAAAACTTATGAATGTCTCACTATATTTCTAATGTATCTACCGGCGCGGATATAAGTGCGCAATTCATGTTTGAAGAGAGCTAGCTTTACTAGTACTTGTAGTGTTATGACTCCCAAGGTCTACGGACATAGGTGCGCGTGCAAAATAAGTTTTTGAAGGGCAGTTATGCTACCAACGGGCGCCCAGATTACAGGGGCCACCGGAGATCCTGATTTAGGGTAATTAAAGGCACTTACGAGAGAAACGGGGGGTATGAGGATATGCAGATGTAAGTATGGCGTTCGGGGTAATATAGGATCATGGTAGTACATGGCATTCCGGACCCAGTATTGCACCAGAGACAGTGCTTGTACCGATATCTAGCAATCAGTATCTGAAAATACTGTTACTGTTACACAACCACACAACTAACGAAAAAAGCCCCGTCTCATCTCCAAATACCCCATGTCAGATAAAAGCATAATAGCCTGTACTCAGGGGAAGATGCAGTTCCGAGATGCCCGAAGTGCGGCTCGTCACTATGAGTGATATTCCATGAATCATCATACCCGGTATTGGTAAGACAAAGCACTGATTATATGTGCAATAGCATAGTCTGTTGAGAGAACGCGTTATTCATCATAGGTGTCACACGAAAAGCCGGATCTCCTGGGAACGGGGGATAAATTTAGAGCCAGCCACCCCGATCCCGCTCGGATATCCGCATCCTCAGCGAACCGGCCCCATCCCCGATCCCCATTGAACCAGAAGGAAAATCATAAAAATCAAGGAAACAAAGCCCCAGGCCACTCTATACAGCCTCACGCATCGATTTTGGTATGCCGGAAAGAACAAGCTAGCAAGCAAGGACTAGCAGATCATGTCAGAGTGGTACAGTGGTTTAGTACCCGTCCTTGCCCCACTTGTTGTACTTATCATGAAGTTCCTGAAGATCCAATTAACCTCTGTCCTGCGTACCAAATTCTGAAAAGGGAAAACACACCTTTGGCAAGCTGACGTTGGGAACAATAACAGAGTGCAAAGCGCTCGGAGCATCCTTGGGCGGGTTCCTAGCGTCTCCGCCGGGGTGGTACTTGTACCTAAGTTATTCCAACCCACATTAACCAACGAGTCCAATTATAAAATAACCAAGGAAGGAGTAGAGTACTTGAAGTGATCCCTAGCAGAGGTCTGGGTCGGCTCACCATGCCATGGCATTCCATCCTTGGCAACGTTGATACGGCCCTCTTCGGATGTTGCCGAGGTAGGCTTTCGTCCTATCGCACCATGATTTGTTAAACCCCCATCCTATTCCACGGCGGGTGGGGCAGATGATAAAACCTACCAAAGTAAAAACCGGCAAGTCCGAAAGCACCGGACATCACGGCGAGGAGAATCTATATCCATCACCGTGTCAGCTTCCAGCTGCCAACCGACCGGAGAGACTGGGAGTCAAAGTAAGGTTCAAATAAACGGAAAGGATTCCCTACATAAAGTTCAGGATCGCGCTTCGCACCCTGCTTCAAGACGGACTTTCCGGCGTTGGCTACTGCTCCAGACATTGTTCTGTTGTGTTCGTTGATGGCGAATTGAGTATTTCTGTGCAATTATGGTGATGAGTGTTTGAGGTCAGAGGAAAATGTCAGGTCACGAATGGTCAAATTCAAGAAATAAATTTCCCGAATCTTGTTTCTCTGTGGCTGGTGGAGACAGGGTTTGTCGTGGCGGGCAGCCACATGGTGGGGATCTGGCTTTTTTCTTCTTTTCACACCCTTTCCCTTCTCAGCGAAAAGGTGGGGTGGGATCACGAGATGTCACTTTCGGTTTTGGTTTCCGAAGTTTGAAGCATTGGGATTGTTCGGATGTTCCCAGGGCAGTCCCTTTTGATGATACCGGATTCTTCGAGCCATCCCCAACTATAGTAAGGAATCGACGTTTGCTCCGTATATTATTATGAGACGTCATAATGCATGCTTGAATTTTGATATAGGGTGCTTTCGTAAAATGGCAATTGTAGAGGCCCGAATAGAAAAACCATCAAGACTGCATAGAAAGTAGAGGAACTCAATGGAAACATGGACCGAAACTGCACCAGGCAATAACCTCCTCTCGTGATATCTTTGCAGAATGATTGATTTTGAGCAGAGATTTTTCGATTTATTTCAATAAAGAAATTATATCCCGAATTTATACAGTTTATTCTATGGGAATACGGACTAAAAAACAGTCCATATCCTATAGAACGGGATTATGTTACTAAATTACACCAGAACTCCATTCCCCTTTCTGTTTTGGATCGCGTGTAGCCGGTGGGTTCAAGCGCAACTACTCGTTGATTTTCGCAAGCAATCTGCTCCTGAGTTAGTCTCCGATGTCTCGAGCAATTGCATCAAACTGAGTGAAGCGAATGGCATACTCATGATCTCTGAAGAGGTGGTACTCTTCATCTCCAACCTTGACCGGGCTTCCACCATACTATAATATCATCGTCAGTAATGGGTAACTCGCACCACAATAGAGGTAAGGTATATTATGTACCTGAGGGATCAGAACTCTGTCTCCAGGCTTGACAGATACTTCGATTTTCTTTCCTTCCTTGTCGGTTCCTCCAGGACCGACGGCAAGGACCTTGGCCTCAGAGAGCTTCTCAACAGTGGACTCCGGAAGGTAGATCCCAGAGGCAGTCTTTGCTTCGGCCTTGATGCGCTGGACCAAGATGCGGTCAAGGAGAGGCGCAAGTGACTTGATGGAGCGAAGAGAAGTAGCCTAGCAAATGAACAAACCATCAGAGAGAACCCATATATTCCATCCAACCTTGAAACTCACCATTGCGAATATCAAGAACAACCCAGAATATCAGCACTCGAGGGTGGTTTGTCAAAGGGAGTGGGAACAATTGCACAGATTATACCGTTGGGCAGAGAGGTGGTGAAGAAGGAAGAGAAGAAGAAAAGGAGAAATTCCCAAACCCACTAAAAATGGCCCTCAAATCTGTACCATACAAAAAAGTCTTGGCAGAATTATCCAGAAACTAGGATGGAGCGCTCGGCAAACCACCTACCACTATTGACAACCCACCATCATCGCACGACATCACAAAATAGACTCTACATCAGCTCTTTTCATTCCCGCCTCTCCACCGCCACCCGCGTTTTCACCAATTGGGACATGAATCCTTTCAGAGCCGCTAGCAGGATCGCTCTCAGAGCGAAGCCCACCAGGGCACTGCTTGCCCCTCGCAGAAACTACGCCGAGGCTGCGGGACCGGCTGACAAGATTCGGTTGTCGTTGACGCTTCCTCATCAGGTGGGGTGGCTGTTTCTCTTTTTTGAAAAAATCTAGAGACTTTGAAAATGGATTTTGCTTGCTGAGTTTGTGTTGGTTTTACTTTTTAGACTATCTACAAAGCTTCAGATGTGTGAGTTTTTTCCCATCACGATCCTCCCATTTCCCGGCCAGTTTGGGGGGAATACATACGAAGCATTGGAGGAATCTTATCGCCACGAGCTTCCACATAACTAACCAGCGACCCTACGTTACAGTATTCAGGTCAACATCCCCGCCGAATCCGGCGATATGGGTATTCTTGCCAACCATGTCCCATCGATTGAGCAGCTCCGACCCGGCGTAATCGATATCATCGGGGAAAGCGCTGGCAGCAAGCAATTCTTCCGTTAGTAAACCCCTAACGGTAAACCCACCAGCCCGCCCCCGCCATTGACAAAAGCATTATGTGAAATACAGTATCCGGCGGCTTTGCGGTCGTCCAGCCAGACTCCCAACTGAGTATCAACGCCGTCGAAGCCTTCCCCCTGGAGGACTTTAGCCCTGAGGCGATACGTGCTCAACTCGCCGAGGCGCAGAGGATTGCCGGCGGAAGCGGTGGCGAGCAAGATGTTGCGGAGGCTAAGGTTGAAATCGAGGTCAGTTTCAACCCCCCCCCCCTTGCCCTCCCCCTCCTCCCCAGCCCCGGATTCCTTGACGCCGAGAGATCAGGCCAGTGAGTGAAAACGGATTCTGATTCATTAATAATTGACACTTTAAACGTTACAGGTTCTCGAAACTCTCCAGGCAGCTTTGAAATGAGCCTATCAAAGAGAGTCCGCTGGTAAGGCTCTGGAAGTTCCTTGACTTCTTTCATTTTCCGCCCTCTGTTCATACCTTTTCTCTCTCTTTCGCTTTCACTACCACTTCATTCCCAACCTTTTCTTTTGAGCAAAATATGCATAGACAAAGCATAGGAGAAGAAGGGGTGAGGAGAGAATGGGAACTGTAAAACTCTTAAAAAAACAAAAAAACAGGTCCCTTGCCATACCACACCGCACCACACATACACACGCCTTCATACAAGTACCGGTATAAAAACGCATGATCCAATCAAAACACTCTCAAACCCGATTCATCCAAATTACTTAGCTTCCTCTACCAATGCCAGGCTGTGTATGCATACATAATCCACTAACTACCACCTCTCTACCAACCAATAAATCCACCCTTCCCCTACTATACTAAACAGCACTCCAACACCCCAACCCAAAGCCAGTTTTACATACAAACCACAACACAGGAGGGCCCCTCCAACCACTTCCCTTCAGCCCTCCTTCTTTCTCTCCTCCCTCCCACGCCCCATCCATCCATCCATTCATCTATCACGTTTCAATGGTAAAAAAGAAAAAAGAAAAAAGAAAAAAGGTATAAAATGCGTTGTGCGAGCAAGCAAGGCTACCCTTGCCTGCAAGCAAAAAAGCAAGCAGATAGATAACCGGCAGCAAAGACAACGACAATGCTGAAAGGGGGGAGGGGGGAAAAGAAAAAAACTATCATACCGTACGTGGAGCTTTACCCCCCCTAGGCAAAGCATGCAGGCGAGCAGGTCTCACAATGGAGTAGAACAGAATAGGATACGGGTACTGTATGGTAATTAGGGTTATTCCATGCCATGCGCAAAACGGTGTCATACAGGAACTGTACAGGACAGGATAGGACTGGGCAGGGCGGTACTGTAGGTACTTGTATGATAAGTGTAAGGCTCTGAGAGTCAGTTCCTGGCGGTACAGTGATAGTAGGGGAGAGCCTGGTGTTTGGGCACACGTTGTTATTCGGATCTCATCTCGTGGATTTTTTATTATTATAATAATAGAGGTTTTTCGGGAACTGTGTGTGGAAGTGTAACTATTATTATTGTTATAATATTATTGTGTTGCACTATATTGCACAACTAACTATTCCGGCGTGGGGTGGCCGAACATTCGAAGCTCCGTAAGAATTATGATCTGAGCCTGAACTAAGTATGGGTGCTCAGATGCGTACAGATCACCCACCACAATTTTTTAATCCCCGTGTTAAGGGACGTCATGCTTTCTACCTATATATCGTGCGGATCATGTGTGATGCTCATACAAGTGCAGTTCAAGAGTAAAATGCAGTTAAGATGGAAAGAAAAAAAGGAAAGGTTTTAAGCGAGGATGAATGATAGCCCTCGGGAGATATAATATTTCGATATCGCAGGTATGATAGATGGAAGGAACCAAGCTTCTAAGCCCATACCATACCGATTCACACCCCGTGCCATCTACTTTCCGCCCTTCCTTTCCTTCCTCCCTTCCTTCATTTTTTTCTGCACGTTTCGCACGTTCGCTATCGCCAAACCAAATACCAGCGTATGATACCGTACTCTAAGCCCGAAAAAGAAAAATGGAGAAAAGAGAAGCACAATAGAAATAAGGAAAGAATGTGGAAAAATGACTCAAACACGACCCTGTGCTTTAATAAAATAAAATAAACCAATCCAGTCTTTTTGGGAAAGAAAAAGAAAAAAACATAAACCCAAACACTCCGATGCAAATCTTTTCCCTTCCCTTTTCTAACACCAAGTGAATACCGGATTCCTGGACTTGACGGCCTCTAGCCTCTCAACAATAACCTTCCTCTGCGCACCTTCGCTGCCACCAACAGCCGAGTATCCCAAATCGCCCTCAGCATCATCATCGTTGTATACATTTCGCGGAGGACCTCCACCAAGGCCACCTGTCAATGAGAACCTCCGCCTTCGAGGATCGAGAAGGCCCGGGGCATCCTTCTTTCTAGACGACCCCCCTCGGCCGCTAGCATCGAAGCTCTTGTGATTTAGTCTTTGGGGTCTTGGGGAGCTTGGAGCACCACCACCACGGATGCCTGCGCGTCCCGTTGGTGATTTGGAGACGGCAGTTTCCGCCGCGGACTGAGGTGAACCTGGAATAAGAGCACTCTGCTGATCGCTGAGCTCACCGCCGTTACTGGACCCAATACTAGCAGTTCTAGATATTCCCAACCTCACAGAACTTGGTATCTCGTAACGTGGCGGTGAGAGTCCTAGCCCTAGTATATCGATCTCCCGGGGCAGAGGTGCCGACGAGGCAGCGGCCCCTATGTCCATCTCTGCCTGCTCGTTGAAACCTCGTTCAACATCATGCTCCGGTCGACGCCTAGTATCAGACGTGGTAGGCACACGTAATGGAACTGCAACCGGAACTTCCATTTCATCATCCTGTGATTTCGGTCAGCTGTTATTCGGCTTCCACACCAGGCTGCAAGCTCTATGCAGATATGCAACGTACCCAGACGTGAACCCTCGTTCTCCTCGTCAATTCTAGAGGACCCTGGTCAGGCGTTTTCAAGGTTTCAACTACATTGAACGCCTGTCCCTTCAATACCGCGATCTGCCTCTGGAACATTCTCTCCTTGAAGTCTGAGTCTTGCTCAAACAATCGACGAAGCAATGTTTGCGTTTCCGCCCACCATTTCGCAGATGTCAAGATGGGTAGAAAGTGGTCTCTGGTCTTTTGGGAGAAAGGCTGGCCGATGAGAGACACCGGAAGGAAGAGCCATCCAAAAGGAAAGCTTCTCCATTGATCGGGATGCTTCCAAGGGAAGGCTAATGAGTTGTCAATGGCACCGATAGTCACTGTAGCGCCGGCACCTGGCTGAGGTGTTTCGGATCTTGAGCTAGCAACCATCGGTTCCTGCACTCGATACATGGGGGATGCGGAGCGTATAGTGTTCAACCCAATTGTATTCGGATCAAGGTTACCATTTTGTGGGGATGAGGACATCCCATTGAGTTGAGCTGGCTGAGACACTACGGTAACCTCCGATGTCTGCGAATTAACCTTGATCATCCAATTATCCAAACCTCTGTCTGTATTCCGCATAATATAGTCTAGAATTACGAGCTTCTCAAGCTCCTCGCGGAAGTTTTGCTGCAGCTGCTCAGTCCATACAAACCGGCGATTATCTGGATCATCAATTGATAATGGCGTGTGAGACTCCTCATCAGAATCATCATCGACAGCACCACCAGGTCTACATGCAGACGCCCAAGGCGTTCGCCTTCTAGGAGCAGAGTCGGTTCTAAACGATGGATTAAACTGGTCCGGCCATGGGTGTTTTCGCAGAAAAACATTCGCATCTGCCTCAAGATATCAGCACGGAACCCCGAGTGTGCAAGTGCATACAGTGACAAACCTTGAAACCCTTTAAGAAACACTTGGAAACTGCCAACCTTGGACGGCAATGGCTTATGCTTCTTATAATAAGCTCGTCGATCCCAGTAGTCATAGTGAAATGATTTGCTTGACAGCTTAACAACATCTGTATAAGGTACGAGAAAGGTCTTCAGCTGGCGATCCAAAAGGCAAGCCGCGGCTTCAGAAATGTAGCTAAGATTAGGTATCAAGCTGTATCCATATTAGCAGGTAACTCCAGAGTTCTTAGCTTAGGGCATATTGCATACCACGCACGACCGAAAAAGCAAGGGAACCTGCAGCCATAGGATTCAATATTTAGCAGATGCATCCAACCAAATCGCCAACTTGGAAAGCCCAATGGGACTACGGGGGACTGACAGAGTGCGATGAAGCCACTTCATCATTTTGGGATTAAGCTTTCCATAGCTGTTGTGAGCACTCTTAGTAAATGTGCACAAAAAACTTGAAGCAGGATTGAAACACGTACGGCTCCTCATCCTTTGGTTTGAATACCCCTACAACATTGCCGTCACTATCTCGCATAAAGTAACTTCCGGAGGAGCCCTGCTTGATCAATTTAGGATCGATTCCCTTCCTAATAGCCAGCCTGACAGATTCGACTATTTCGTCGAACTGCTCCTGGGTAAATTGAATGTTTTCCGCCACCGGCGGTAGGCCCAATGGGCTGGCGTCCGTAAGCGGTCTCGTGCCCTCCGGTGGCACAAAGACCGAGTAGACGATTTCTAAAGGAGGATGCTCCTGTTGTGAACGCCCTTTCTTGAACTTGAATTTGTTGGCAATCTCGTGACTCCATCGTTCCAAACGCGCATTGATCGCTTTGATATCAACACCAGAGCTATTACTTCGTAAGCGCTTGACAGATCTGCCATTGTGAGACGGAGTGACGGGTCCATAAGGAGTTGATAGCATAGAGGTGGGTGGACGAGGCTGAACTGTCACAACCCGGCCGGGGTGATCCACGATGGACTCTCGGTCGTCATCATCCGAATCGGAAAGCTGAGCTTCCTGGGCGAGCCTCTCATAGCCAGAGACGGCAGGGCGTGGCATTAGGGGAGGTTGTTTAAACCGACGGTGATTGTGAGGGGGTGGATAAGGAAGGGGTTGATGATAGTTTCTTCTGTGGGGTTTGTGTGAAGGTAGGGGTTGGTGGAGATGAGCAGTATGGTTGGTAAGAGAAGCACGACGTGTGAAAGGTGAGTTGAGAATGACTGCCGTGCCAGGAAGGGTATGGTCTGACCAGGCAAATGGTACAGGTATTGTAAGTTACGATTGCACTAGTACGAGTCCAGTATGATACCCTATGATACAACAATAGAACTGCAGAGCCGCAGGAAACGGATTACCCGCCATCCGGCTTTCGAACCGTATCCAAAAGTTTTTGTTCGACTATTTGATAGCTCGAACATGAAGAGAAAATTCACGGCTTAGTGAATATTCGGTGATCTAGACGATACGGTAGATAGCTGAACCCAGCACAGGAGAGCTGTGAAGCTCCATTGCAGAGCCGCCCGCCCCAGTTCCCCAGAGTCCCGGACTGATATGGGGTCTATTCTATCGCCTAAGCAAATACTGGCAGGGTAAAAAAGAAGATGAATAGAAACATCTTCGGGCTCTCCCGCTTCGGCAGTTCCGACAAAACAGGCGCAGAGCCGCACAATGACGACGTTTCTCACCATTTATCACCACACCCTCTTCGTGGAAAATGAGATAAAAAAGAATCAAACAAAACGAAACCCCGCGATTTACTCTACAGCGCCCACTTCTTATTATTTTTTCTTGTGCGCGGTGTCCCCTCGATACCCGCGCGCGCGTCTAAGAAGAAAAAAAATGACTTCAGCTTCGGGAGCCTTTAACCGCTGGGTCGGCTCCTAACGGTTCTTTTAAAATAGATCTCACCAAACTCAATCAATCACTCTGCAGTATCCCCTGGGAGCGCCCCCTGAACAGTATCTTTGCGGGTTGACGAGAACCAACCTTCTCCGGAATAAGGCTATGCGCAGTGCCGTACAGGTGCAAGACGGTAGACCCACTCCCGGCGAACCCTTTGAAGTCGGATGTCCCACGCATTAAACCAAGATAGGCGAGGAAACCTCTTGGCTCTGAAACTTCTCGTCAATCTAAGAAACACTCTTGGCGTTTAACTATTTGCCCAAGAGGTTAAACTGGCCGATGCCCCCAATTGTGCTCGAGTACTGTACTCGCACTATTGCTATCTTCTTCTCCTGCTTTCCCCTTTTGCTATTCTGAAAGGACAAGAGCATTAGATAGTTGTACTGTGAAAGTTAGCCATAAATGAATGGTTAATCACTGCCTGATATCTGTTAGTATTCTTGGATGGATTTGTATGCCGGTGACCCAATATTATTTTTCTCTCCCTTCATTCGGGGGCTCCTCTCCTCCCCGCTCCCCTCTTCCGCCAACGGTTCACCATCGACAGATAATCTTATCATACCGCAGAGTTTCCAAGCCCCTGGGAACGGGCGGCGCAGCCCACCAAAAAGTCACCGAGATGATATCCAATTATGATTTTGTGTGTGTGGCTGCTGTCGGTGATGCACCGGAAGGTGAGCTGCATGCTTCTAGAAGAATTATGGAAGACTCCTTATTCGCTTGGCGTGGTCCTAAATTGGCACAGTGGGCATGTCGATTGTGCTCACTTCCCAATTCAGAATGTGATCCCCTGACGCTATCGGCAGAATCTCACAGATTCTCACTTATCAGAAGCGATGCTAATCCCAATCGTCTACCGTAGCTGGCGGGAAAGGAACAAGGGGAGCTGAGGAGGCACGAAACAAAAAAGGGGTAGGGCGAACCTCCAGAATCCCGCAATTGTTATGGGGCCCACCACCGCACCAAAAGATGTGTGTGTCAGCAAATTCCCCTTGTACCCATGTTCGTCATGCCGCTTATCTCGAATTCGGGCCGGGCGTGACTCGGAGAGGATGTGACGTTGTACGAGTACATTTTGTGTGCATAGGTGGTAAATACTTGGCTGTATTCGGAATTACCTGGAGTTTGATGCTAATTTTATCGGAAAACGTTTTCCTCAATTGTTTGGTGCTCGATGCTGTGGTCAGGTATGTGCACTTGGTGCTGCTTCTTCTATCATGTTGCTTTGCCGCGGTTGCTGCAGACTAGGGTATGAGCGCTGGTGCTGAGTGCCAGTGTGCAGGACAACGACGAGTGAGAATGTTTGAATTGGGGAGGAAACATGGTGGGGTTGCATGATGGATGTTGGGAGTGTCAGATACAACTAGAAAGGGAGAGGAAGAAGGGTGGTAGAGGAATGAAAAGGTCTCAAATTGAACGACAAACACAGAGAGCAGAGAGAACACGCAGACGCAGGGAAGACAGGCGCAGATGTATGTGTGTGTCCACCGTTAGCTGGGGGAAAGGGGAATCAATTGATGAGCTCTGACAGCTAGAAAGCGAATGGACGAATAAGATCGTCAATGAGGGAGTATTGATACTAATGGTTAGAATCATAGTGTGGAATATGGTGCATTGGATGCCAGGGGCATCGAGTGATGGGGAGATCTCTAATAGGAGGGATGTGGGCTGCAAGCAGAGTCTGGAGAGGATGGTTAGACCACAACTTCTTCACCCCCATTGAAGCTGCCAGACTGTAGGGCAGGAAGTACGGTGGGGAGATCTGATTCATCGAATAGTAATGATCATAATTTGGCATCCGCCTCCACAGAGTGCTGGAGAAAGTAGTTCTGCTTTTTCTCCCCGATTCTTCCCTTCTCTTTGGTGTGTGTATCTGCACTTATCGAGGAAGCATTTTTTTTCGTAGATCCGGAGGCTTATCTACTGCCCACACACCACCCCCTTTCCACTCTTTCGTTGTTTCTTTCCTCCTTCCATCCCCATTCCTTGCAGACCTCGATCTGTAACCGCGCTCCACAAAAAGAAACCCAGTCCACTCACTTATCCTTCATCCTTCCACTCTCTTTCCCCCTCGAGCACCTTCTCAGTATTTTTTTGACTTTTATCATTAGTTGTTATATTCCTACTTCATTTGTTTTTCCTTCAAGTATCCCACATCCCCCCCCTCCCCAGCAGCAATCCATCAACACAGCCTCTCCTTTTTTCATTATCGAAATATCGTTCTCGTTTTCTATTCCCATCCTCATATATTACTCGTTCGCTTTTATCTACCCACCACCTTTAAACTTATTTGTCTCCTGCCTCCCCCCATCTGCTCTCACATTCAAAAACAAAACCCTTCCCTCCCTTCTCACTCACACGCACTTCTCCCCCCCCCACACATAATCCGTACTCAATAG
>Ga0307510_10007085_pt1 | contig 13355 bp, 12 predicted proteins | sample 12_EM_MG_FD_207224 | JGI IMG/M metagenome (GOLD analysis project Ga0307510, IMG submission 207224) | Populus trichocarpa ectomycorrhiza microbial communities from riparian zone in the Pacific Northwest, United States - 12_EM | ecosystem: Host-associated > Plants > Roots > Unclassified | place... | reverse complement strand
TCCGGAAGACCATGCGATACTTCGATCACCGCCTGTTGAGCTACTGACGCAACTTGAAATCCCAGTTCTTGCGTTCCAAGAAGCCGATGTTTATGAGATCCACCGTGCACGATCCACTGGGGCCCTACACTTTAGAAACCAGGGCAGTCGCAATGATTGGATTTGGGTACAAGCGGGTACGGAAGAAATGTATGGTGCGCTGAGGGGCCGTCTACCGGCAAAGCTAGTTGCCCTCTTGAAAATCAGGGACGACAGATGCGACAATACGGATACTGTGCGTCGGGTCGCCGGTGTTCAGATGCTGACCCCATTCAACTCCGGGCGTCTATCGGATCAACATGGCCTTGTTACAGTGCAGATGAGGGAGGACGCACGAGGGTTTACAATAGTAGATATAGGGACAATCCTCGGTCTGGCACATCTGATCCCGGAGGAGGGCCGGCGGTGGCTTGTCAATGGCCGCATTGATTTGAGAACATTTAACGAGGTTTATTAAGGAATCCGGATGAGAGAATCAGGACTCGGCTATACGTGAGAATCCTACACCTTGATACTGTATATAGAAGATATAGAAGGGAGTTTCTTGAAACCCAGTTCATTAGATCGCCCGACCGGTGAGGCGTAAGGCCTGAGGCCTGAGACGTGAGATGTGAGACTCGGATGTGACCAAAAAAAAAGAGCTGCTGCCCCAGACGCCAGTCGAGGTTTGAGGAAGCAGCCGATTAATTGTGATTCCGGGGATGAGGGATGTGTTAGGATGTAGAGAAGAGAAAGAAGTGACGAGAACAAGAGTCTAGGGTAGTCTAGACGCCGGGAGGAGACGACGTTGCGTCAGGATGGATGGAACGTTGCGGGGCAATTCAGGAGGCGTGGAATATGGCGGGGCGTTGCAACGCAAGTCAGGACGCACAGGACGCATGGGACGCAGAAAATACGTCGCTTGCGTCAGGACGCAATGCCCGCGGATCAGACGCAGGATCTGTTTTTGCTGATGTATCCGAACCCAAGCTCCCGGAGTTATGAGCTTCATAGAGGCATCTAGAAGACGACTCAGAATACTAAATGAAAGCACGTTTCAAGATAGGTTTAACTGATTGGAACGATGTTTAGAGAATACTACTCCTCTCATTTTCTAGTTGCATATGCGTTAGCTGCATAATGCTTTGATAGCTGGATATCGGAACTGATCACTCCATATTCCATATTACTATTGGTATGTAGGCATTGGGGCCGCATATTCATTTATAGTCTATCATGACGAAGAGATCGAAGACTGTCTACTGGTGGAGTGGGGACACCCTCAGATGAAATAGCAGTTCGGAAGATTCTCTGAGTTGAGCTGGCCAAATCTTCAGGGTCAAACGGTGTTCGCACTATGTTCTGACGAACTGAATTGTTAAGAAGATACTTCTTAACTAGAGAAGTCGAAGTAGCATGAACATTAGTATAAATAGAGGACTCTCTCCCGGTGGTTGAAGAATCATCAAGCAACGGAGAAGAGACCTTAACAATATAACAAGTTAGCGAGTTATATTCTAACTCTTTGATATTTGACAACACTTTATTACTTTATCTTTATCAAACAATTCCCAACGAGCCTTCCTGACTATTAATCCGTTGACTCGAATATCCTTGGCCTAGTTAGCTCGGAATCCTACCGTGTTAGCTACCCCGTAACACCAAGTTCCTGATCGGTCCAACCTTTTTTGAGTAGGAAAAGGTGGCCCAATCTCCCTTCCATAAGGCTGCATACCAGCCCATACAATGTGCTTCCCCTTTATTAATTAGCATTGGGAGTAGGACAATTCCAGCTGCTGAGACAGCCTCGATTACGGTCACCCATTCCCGGCTTCCATCATGTGTTAGTCTTGGGTGTTTCCTCCCCCTTCCACATATCACTTTACACCTTTCTCCCTTCCCCATCATGAACCCTTTCTCATCCATATTATACATATTCTCAGGTACAATTCCATAGTATTTGATCGCCCATGATAGCTATATTTCTTGGTTAGCACTTAATAAAAGAAAAAAAGAATACCAAGAGACCCACCTTTGTAAAATAGTCTCTCAATACAGGAGTATTGCTTGCCAATGCTCACTGTCGGTCCAATCTACTACTAAACCTGCTTGCTAGTTCAGGATTTCTGTCCAAGAAGCGTTTCAGCCAATGCTTTCCCAACGTCTGCTGCCCTGCACGCTTCTGGATAAGGTGCTTAGCCATTTACTTCACTAGGGTAAGTTTAGGTGGAAATCTCCAGTCATGTAGGTGGTTACACCACTGAACAATAGCCTTTTCTTCCTGTTTGGCAAACAACTGCATGGGCTCGCAATTGGACTTCCCATCCTGGGCCCCGTTTAGCCGTTCACGAAATGTAGAGTATGGTACCCCATACTTCTCTGCCATCGCCCTCATGGATGAGGCTTTGCCCTTTGGGTAGGCCGGCATCACAAGCTGAAGGTTATTTTCATGCTTAGATTCTTTCCCTGCATTTCGTTGAGGCATGGTATGTTGTTTGGGTATTGTTACTTGCGTTCTCGCTCTTCTGTGGTCCTTGAGGTAAAGGTGGGGTAGTTCTCTTGGCACTGATCGGTTTCACCGTCATGGTCGGTTACACCATAAATCACGTTATCCATTATTTTGAACATTCAACCCAAAACTTTGGCGGGTGACGGTCTGTGACGACCTCTAGTGTCGTTCTACAACCGAGGGATAAGTGGCGAAAACTAAGCTACTTACTCAACGATAACAGTACTAGTACTCAAGTTCAGTAACATTTATCAGTATGCTAAAGGGGAGTCAATTTTTTGTTCACACATATGACATACCGTAGAATCTTATGAAAGTCGGAATTGGGCTAGTGCTGATCCCCCAGAACCTTCCCAATTGTTGCTCGCTATATGTTTAAACCGTGGCAACTTGGCGCTCTTCGTGCCTTCCTAACCTACGGCGGACCATCTGGCGGTGCTTTATGTTGGGTGAATTGTATGTTTCCGGCTGATTGGCTGACAAGGCCTGATATACATGAGTATGTGCCAAGCTGGCTGATTCTGCCGCAGCCGCTCGAGGGAGTTCCTCCATCGCGGTGGAAGATTGATACTGTAATGCATTCCACGATTTCACTTCCAGAGGTCGGACATTTACTGACACAAAAGCAGTAGACACCCGGGACGTTCGGGAGGAGCAGGTTTGAGAAACACTCGTTGGGTGTTCTTAGGTAATCTTGAGGTTTCACAAAAACCCCCTTTCTTCAGCTCTCAGTGATTCCATAAACCGACAAACTCAATCACCTATTGTCGGCGAGTTTCCGAATAGCGAAGATGTCGAATACTAACTCCTTCAATACTACGAACTCCTATAATAACGTGTGGAACAATTGTACCGTTTCCGACGGCCGGTCGCAGGTCTTGGCCTGGTTGTCGCCACTAGAGCCCAGGCAGCGGCACCAGGACATTCGAGACCGCCGGGCCGGGAGTGTCGGGGAATGGCTCTTACAAACCGAAGAATTCAGAAGCTGGTGCGCCAATAGTAGGGAAAGTGAATCCGATAATGGAATTCTGCTTTGCTACGGTGACCCGGGGGTCGGCAAGACTTTTATTAGGTAATAAGGACAAACCTCGAGGGGCAGGAAAAGGGCAGGTGCTGACAGGCCGTGATGCTAGCTCATTGGTGATAGACAGGTTGTGCGATCAGGCCAGGGGGCAAAATGTCGCCGTGGCATGTTTTTACATGGACTTCGCCGCCCGAAGGGAGCAACACCCAACAAGTATACTGGGCGCCCTGCTTAAACAGGTTGTGGGGGGGCTGGAAGGGATACCGGAGGGGATATTAAAAGCTTATGAAGACCAGAAAAGGGTCATTGGTGGACGGGGACCACAGCTTTCCGATATTGCGAAGATGCTAGGAGCCACCTCTTCCGAAAGACTTACATTCATATGCATCGACGCTATGGACGAATGTACGCCAGAACATCGAGTCAAGGTTCTTGATTCGCTTGATCAAATCCTCCAAAAGTCGCCGGGCATTCGAATATCCATGACGGGGAGGCAACACGTTCAAGCGGAAATCCGGAAACGTCTTTCCGGACGAGCAGTCAGTATGCCCATCACTCCCAAGAAGGGTGATGTTATAGGATATCTTCGTACTAGGCTGAAGGAGGCCACGAACCCTGACGCGATGGGCAGTAGTCTGGAGGCAGACATTCTAAGGAAAATTCCCGAGGGTATTTCGGAAATGTATGTAGGGTAACAACACTCCAGAAGCTACATCAAGTTATTCACTGACGAATACATTTCCAGATTCTTGCTAGTCTCGCTAAATATCGATGCGATCCTACAAGAACCCACCATCCATCGCAGGCGACAAAAGCTCAACTCGATGACCGATAGCTTAGGGCTGGGGGATGCTTATGGAGCAACACTGGATCGGATAAAGGGACAGGGTGGGAGAAAGCTAGGCTTGGAATGGCCGCTTTGATGTGGATCTCCCATGCGGAGCGGCCCTTGAATCCAGATGAACTGCTTTACGCCCTAGCAATCGAGATAGGGTCGCCGGATCTCAACAGCGACAATATTCTTTCAACAGGGACATTGCTTGCCTGTTGCCAAGGACTTATTGTCATAGACAAGGAGGCTTCCACTGTCCGGTTAATTCACTTTACCCTTCAAGAATACCTCCGGGCTCATCCCCAGCTCTTTGGTACCGCTCACTCGACAATTGCAGAAACCTGCTTAAGTTATCTGAATTCGCGGCAGATCATGGCTCTCTCAGCCGGTCCATTCCCCGATCTCCAGGATACACCATTTCTTGAATATTCTTCTCTGTATTGGGGAATCCACGCAAAAAGGGACCTTTCAGAGGGCGCGAAACTGCTTGCACTAAAGTTATTTGGCGGCTACGGTAGCCACATATCCACTAAAATCCTTATGAAAGCCAATGGGTGGTATTATCCCGGTCTTGATTCCAAACCCACCCTCTTAAGCGGTCTGCACTGTGCATCCGCCTTTGGGATTGACGAGATTGTTGCCGGTTTGGCAGAGGTGGAAGGTTGTGATATTGATCAAGGGGACGACTTTGGTCATACACCTCTCATGTGGGCTGCCGGGGGTGGGAACGAGGGAGTGGTAGAAATACTACTCGGACGGTACTACGCCAACCCCAACAAGCGGAGCCTGTATGGGGAAACCCCACTCTGGTGTGCTGCTGAGAGTGGGCGCGAGGGAGTGGTGAAAATACTGCTCGGACGGGACGACGTCAACCCCGAAGCACCGGGCCTATTTGGGCAAACGCCACTCTGTTGTGCTGCTAAGGGCGGGCATGAGGGAGTGGTGAAAGTACTACTCGGACGGGGCGGTGTCAACCCCAACTTCGGCGATGTTGAAACACCACTATCTTCTGCTGCTTTGAATGGGCACGAGGGAGTAGTGAAAATACTACTCGGACAGGATGACATTAACCCCGAAAAGCCGGACGGCGTTGGGCAAACACCACTCTGTTGTGCTGCTAGCAGAGGGCACGAGGGCGTAGTGAAATTACTACTCGAACGGGGCGACGTCAACCCCGACCATCCAGCCCCCGATGGGGGAACACCACTCGGCTGTGCTGCTAATCATGGGTACGAGGGAGTGGTGAAACTACTACTCGAACGGGACGACGTCAACCCTAACAAACCTGATAACGGGGGCCAAACACCACTCAGTCGAGCTGTTCAGTCAGGCCATGCGGGAGTGGTAGCACTGCTCCAGCCTCTAGCATCCACCACCCCTAGCCCCACTCCTGAGCAACAGGCCACCGTCCCCCTTACCCCCTCGGACTATCGGTATAATAGCCCACGTGCCACCTCCACAAGGACCACACCTACTCCACAAACCCGCCCGCTGCGGCCATCGCCCCCCTCCTACTCTTCCCGCAGAACCTCCTCCCGTATTTCAAAGGGCCGCCCTCGGTAATTACCGTCTCCCGGGGTAAGCCTACTATCACAATAACTCAACTCATATATTACTTCCTTCGTTCCAAGGAAATCATCTCCATTTGAATACACATACACTCATATGCCCATCCCCACCTCTATACAGATTTCTTCTAGTCAAGTTAGCATTTGCCAGTTTCTGTTTACAATCAGAACTTGGCGTCAAAGGAGGGCGAGGGGGTTGTTGATATAAGTCGGTATGGCTTGGAATTTCCATTATATTCACTTTTATTCTTTTTCCGGTTGTATATCCTGTTTGCAAATTTCTTGCTCTTTTATTTTTTTCTTCCCAGCAATTCATTTTTCCCTTCCCATGAGAATTGTTTAGATACATGCTAGGATAGACAAAAAAATAGAAAGCTCAGGTGTTTCTCACTCGTACTATAGAAATCGGGGCAGGAGCTAGCTGTCACCTCGGCTCCTGTACGGAGGCAATTGGTTTCCACTGCGGACAAAGTTTAATGTAGATCGTGCCTACATGGCACCGCTTTCTAGACATGAGCTCAGGAAGGAGGAATTGGGATGCTGTCAACACTTTCAGTCTCGCTCGGCAAGGAAAATTAGATATATTGGTCATGTGAGATAAAGGCTCAAAGTAGCGTAGTGGGGACATGCACGACAGCCGGGGGAGAAACTTATTGAAAAATCCCTAGCATTTGCATGCAGATTGGGGTTGTGTGCGCGAACACCTGAAAGCAGCAGGCTTCCAAACAAATAACTTTTTGTGATCTGGGTACTCATACAAAATCTCTGGTGACCATCCTGAAATTTGGAGCTTCAGTGCCCAGAATTGTCTTCCCTAGACAAGCTCTAACAAGATTGATAAAATAAAGCCTAGACTTTGGATTCTTAGCTTGAAGATGCATATATATAAGAGCCCATTAGAGTATTGATACGGAAAGTATAAAAATCAAAATGGCCATTTCCTCCAGCGCTTCGGTGGTTCGCTGTGCCATGCGAGGCACTAGTGCAATGATCGACCGGTGGTAAACAAGGCCCAAGAACCCTTACTTATGGTGCATTTCGGAACACCACCAAATCAGATAAATAGAAAAAACAAAGACAACTGCTGCCGTCAACAACACCACACTCAACCCAGACACCACCCAAAACCTGGGATGATTTCATGTTGGAATTCTTTGATGCCGTCGAGCGTGCTCGCCATATCGCATACCGCATATCGCGCTACGCGAGTTTCTGTCTCATTTCGACAAAGGCTTCGGTAATGCAATTTGGATAACCACATTACAGTAGAGTGTTGGAAGCCCCCGATGCGGTTCGGCATGCTCGGTCTACCGCAAGCGCATGCATCCTACCTCTTTATCGTTCACACAAAGCCTCCGGATACGGACCTGGAACCGGCGCAGCGCCGGAAGGAATGCGGCTCTGAAAGAGTTGGATGCGCGGTCGGATGTGCGAAGGCTGTGAGTCGTGAGAGTTCTTTGTCTTTCGTTGGTTAGCATGGGAGTTTGCGGAAGAGAAAGGAGAGCATTGTTGGAAGGGCAGGGAGTTGTGTCGCGATCGCTAGAAGGCTGGGAGGACGATTTATGGTTTAGATGTACTCCTGTCTTTACCGCTAGTTAGTGGTTGGCGGTCTCTCTTTTGTGGGGGCTTAACTCTTGGCGTTTCGTTTCATAGCTTCTATTTCGCCGTTTCGTCTCCCGTCATTCGGCCGTCGAAGTTTAAAATTTCACTGGCACAATACCGTATTCTACTTGCGCAGGAAAACCCTTCTCATTCTCCATTTATTTATTTCTACATGCACGGAGAGATATTGGATCGGAAAATCGGCCGGGGTACAAGCATAGTGTTAGTCGATTGAACTCGCGCTCGTATCAAGAACATGGTGTCCAGCAATTTTGCCTTCCTTTGATGAGTTGGAAGACTTGAGTGAGCTCAACGGGATTTCCTGCTATGAAGAGGGTTTTTATGAGGCTACGGGCGAAGCAGTCGAGCGCTTCTTTGGTGTTGAGGCGGTTGCCAACCCGGCTCCCTTGATGGTAATCATTTGGACGATAGTGAAAGATACCTCGGCTGAAATGGAGGGAGACGGCCATAGACCACAGTTCCACAAGCCCTGCGCTCGCATTATTCACCCTAGGCATTGGTTATCTGGTGTTATTTTTTTTAAGGAGTGATTGTAGTGTGGATAGACCTCGGTGGGTTGTTGGAAAGGTTTCTAACTCATCGCTAGTAGGATGATATTGTGGGAACCTAGGCCCATTGTGCCCAACAGGCCTGATAGGTCAGTCTACAGTAAGGCAGCGTCCAGCTTTTCAAAATTCCCTGAGATCTGCTGTACGTACCGGTAGTCTGGCCCAGCTATAACTTATGCCGTATCGGCTTAAAGTTAGTGCCGATCGCTTGATGGGCTGGCCGACTCGTAGGGAGCAGCCCTTCAGTGTCAACCGCAAAAATTCACAGTAAATCTTTCCTAATTACCAAACAACATTCAAAATACAAGAACAATTTCATTTTATTAGCAAATAATTCTATAAAAAAATAATAGTAGGGGCAGCAGATCAATCAATTAACTAAATTGTAAAAAAAGAGCTGTTTTTGCATTGGATTAACATTGTGTAGTAAGATGGGGGTAGAATTTGGAGTATTAATTCAGGGGAGATTGACTAAATGTTTTGTAATTGTAAAATAAGATGCAAAATGCAAGAACAATTTCGGTTTGTTAGCTTGGGGATTTAATGTAATTCCTACTGGGGAAGCGGAATCCGAAGGAAGGACGGTAATATAGGACTCTGCTGGGGCCCTGAAGGTGATTTGTGAAGACTTTATCAGGTTGGTTGAACACCTCTCATTGTATGCGATTGATTAAGAAATAGCCGAAGGTAAAGAGGGAAAAAAATAAAGAGCAATGAATTTGAAGGAGGGGGGGGGGTCAAGATACTCTTAAAGCGATGCGTCCTCAATGCTAATTAATGCCGATGGGCGCCTATCAGGCCTGATAGGCTTTTGCAGGCCTGCCGAATTTGGCCTATATCAACATAGGCAATTTTCCCGCGAGGCCTCGTGTTGCCCGGACAGTTGGGAACACTGAGCGTGTGGTATGTTATGTAAAGAGAGTTTGAATATTGAGAACAGCAGCACCTGGTATGAGATGTCCAGCGAATTTGCTGATTTCAGAGTTGTTTAGGAAGTATTGACTGGGTTTCCCTGGTTAGTTGGTTTAGTGGTGAGTGCGAGGCCTTGAGTTATCCTAGGCTCTGGTAGGAGATGACCCATGAGCATATTCAACCACTCGTTGAACTACTCTCATCCTTGTGTTAGTCGTCAAACTGTGTTGGGTTTTGGCGAACTTGCTCCCGAAGCATCAGGATCATAGGGTATGTTTGGGTAAGTGTAACAGCCTACCGCGGCAATGCACTGCGTTGTGCTGTACGGAGGTACTGTACAGTACAGCGTATAAGTTTTGTAGGTTACACAGGGGGTGAGGGTGGCAGTCCTCGTTTGTGGAACCTACAAAACTTACACGCTGCACCTCCGTATGAGTGTGTACAGTACCGGTACTCGTACCTTGGGGTCACAAAAAATACGAAAGAGCATGCTCCCCATGATAACAAGCCAAGGACCATACTAAATCCGGCCAAGAATATAACGGGATCTGGGATATATCCCTCCCTAACTGGAGATAAATTACGGAAGGTTCAATTTGAGACATACTCAACCGGTTTTATTGGGCGCACCGACAGACTAAGGGATTCGTGATGTTTCACGAAAGGCCCCGCTTTTCTTCAGCCTCGATGGATTCTGGTAGTCGACGGACTCCATCACCCATTATCCACAATATCCTAAGAGGCACAAACAGAGAATGTCGCAATTATTCAGTAATAATATCAACTCCTTGAACACCACCGCTACGAATAACTTTACCATTGCCGATGAGCGGTTACAAATCTTGAGTTGGTTGTCGCCACTGGAGCCTACGCTACGGCACCAGGACATTCGTGAGAGTCGAGTCGAAAATGCAGGGGAATGGCTCCTACAGACCGAGGAATTTAGGAGTTGGTATGCAGGTAGTGGGGGAGGTGAATCTGATAATGGTGTTTTATTTTGCTATGGTAATCCAGGAGTCGGCAAGACTTACATTAGGTAAGAAGGGCGAAGCTCGAGCAACAGAAGGGAAAGGGCAAGTGCTGACAGGCGGCGATGTTAGTTCATTGGTGATAGATGGGTTGTGCGATGAGGCCAGAGGGAAAAATGTCGCCGTGGCATGTTTTTACTTTGATTTCGCGGCTCAAAAAGAGCAGTCATCGACAAAGATGCTGGGGGCCCTGCTTAAACAGGTTATAGGGGGGCTGGAGGAGATACCAAGGGAAATATCGCAAGCCTATGGAGACCAGAAAAGGTCATTGGTGGACGGGGACCACAACTTTCCGATATTACAAAGATGATGCAGACTACCTCTTCCGAAAGACTTACACTCATATGTATCGACGCTATGGATGAATGTGCTCCAAATCAATCGAATCAAGATCCTTGATTCACTTGATCAAATCCTCCAAAAGTCTCCGGGCATTCGGATATTCATGACGGGGAGGCCACACATTCAAGCGGAAATCGGGAGGCGCCTTTCAGGACGAGTAGCCAATATAGCCATCACTCCCAGGAAGGGCGATATTATCGAATACCTGCAGACTAGGCTAAAGGAGGACATGAACCCTGATGCGATGGATAATACTCTGGAGGCGGACATTCTGAGGAAAGTTCCTGAGGATGTTTCTGAAATGTATGTGAAAGCAATGACACTCCGGAAACTACCTCAAGCTATCCACTGACAAATACATGTCTAGATTCTTACTCGTCTCGCTGAATATCGATGCGATCCTGCAAGAAACCACGGTCTATCGCAGACGACAAAGGCTTAACGCAATGACCGATGGCTTGGGGCTAGGGCATGCATATGGAGCAACACTGGATCGGATAAAGGGACAGGGTGGGGAGAAAGCGAGGCTTGGCATGGCCGCTTTGATGTGGATCTCCCATGCGGAGCGACCCTTAAAGGCAGATGAACTGCTTTACGCCCTAGCAATCGAGATAGGGTCGCCAGATCTCAACAGCGACAATATTCCTTCAATAGGGACCTTATTGGTCTGCTGCCAAGGACTTATTGTCATAGACAAGGAGGCTTCCACTGTCCGGTTCATTCACTTTACCCTTGAAGAATACCTCCGGGCTCATCCCCAGCTCTTTAGTACCGCTCACTCGACAATTGCAGAAACCTGCTTAAGTTATCTGAATTTGCAGCAGGTCAAGGCTCTCTCAACCACTCCATCTCCCGATCTCCAAAGCCCACCATTTCTTGAATATTATTCTCTTTATTGGGGAACCCACGCAAAAAGAGACCTTTCAGACCGCGCGAAACTGCTTGCGCTAAAGTTGTTTGGCGACTACAAGAACCATATATCCGGCAAAATCCTCTTGAATGAACGAACGCGGTATCAATACTATGTCAATCTCGAGAAACTTTCCCTATTCAGCGGTCTACACTGCGCATCAATTTTTGGCATCGACGAGATTGCGGCTGGTTTAATAGATGTGGAAGGTTGTGATATTAACCAAAGCGATCGCGATGGTCATACACCTCTCGTGTGGGCTGCTTGGAATGGGCACGAGGGAGTGGTGAGAATACTACTCAGACGGGACGATGTCAATCCCGAAAAGCCAGGCCACTTTGGGCAATCACCACTCTGTCATGCTGCTCGGAATGGGCACAAGGGGGTGGTTAAAATACTACTCGGACGGGACGACGTCAACCCCAACAAACCGGATCACAAGGGCCGAACACCACTCAGTTGGGCTATTCAGAAAGGCCATACGGGACCGGTAGCACTGCTCCAGCCTCTAGCATCCACCACCCCCAGCCCCACTCCGGGGCAACAAGCCACCACCCTTCTCACCCCCTCGGACTACCGCTATAATAGCCCACATGCCACCTCCACAAGGACCACACCTACTGCACAAACACGTCCGCTACGGCCATCGCCCCCCTGCCCCCCCACCCGCACAACCTCCTCCCGTATTTCAAAGCGCCGCCCTCGGTAACTGCTGTCTCCCGTCACAAAAATCGACCTCAGGCGCAATGCCTCCCTTCGATCCAAGGGAATCATATGCGATAGGAATACGCGCATATGTGCATATATCCATCCCAACTTCTACGGATATTTCTTCATGTAGCCGAGTTAGGATTTATGATCTTCCATTCATTATATTATGGAGGGTTGGAAGAACCCATTGCCAATTGGGCAAAGTAAGTGCAGTAGTACTCCCAGGTGGGAGCAGGGTCTCGGAGGACGACGGAAAAAGGAATAGCCGGGGACGCGCTAAGCGCGAGGTCATAGCTCCACCATTGTAGGCCCGTGGGCCACCGACGACACGTAACAGCTCCGAATCCCCCTAAACACGAGATTCTCAAACCTCTCTACAGCCCGCGTTCTTTGTTGCCCACCCGCCACCCTCTTACAACAGCAGGCGCCCCCATTGTCAGCCGGGGACATATCGGTGTCAACCATCTCGTGCGACAAGGGCAGCGATCGTCCCACCAATGCCTCCCCCAGTGGAACTATCCTACCGGGATCGGGAGCGAAAAGCAGGCGGATTGGTTGGACATTTGTTAGGAGATTTTAGAGTCAGGCAGTTTTTCCTTCCCTTCTTTAGTTATAGTTACTATTCAATATATAAGTTGTTCATCTTTGGAAAATTGGCCAGAGTTTGGTGTTAACCGAGAGCGGGGAGTTATTAAGACAAGCCGGTATTGCCTGGGATTCCCATCACATTATCCATTCCTCCCCGTTCCCGACTATAAATCCTCTCTCCGATTCTTTTACCCCCTCTTTTTTTCCTAACAATTTATTTTTTCTTCTCTTTCCCCGATCAATTGTACGCCGACATTAGAGTTATTTAGATAGATGCCAATATAAACAAAATATATAAAGCCCAACCACTTCTCACACCCGTATTCTAGAAAGCGATGCAAAGGCTAGCTGCCAACTCAGCTCAAGGACAGTACCGTGACGATCGGCCACCACTGCGGATAAAGGTTAATGAAGATAGTGCCTCACTAAAGGAAATCAATACCAGTGCGGCCGGTAGATATATTGGTCGTGTGAAATATTGGCTCAGAGTAGCGTGGTGGCAACATGCACGACAATCGAGGGAGAAAACATAAGGAAAAATCTTTGGCGTTTTTGTGTAGATTGGGGTTGTGTGCGCGAACACCTCGAAGAAGTAGTCCAAACAAATAACTTTCTGTGATATGGGTGTCCATACAAAACCCCTAGTGATTGCCTGTAGATTTGGAGCTCCTCCCCGTAGAATCGCCTTCCATAGACAAGCCCTAACATGATTGATGAAATGGGGCCTAGACCTTGCGTTCTT
>Ga0307510_10007084_pt1 | contig 13355 bp, 13 predicted proteins | sample 12_EM_MG_FD_207224 | JGI IMG/M metagenome (GOLD analysis project Ga0307510, IMG submission 207224) | Populus trichocarpa ectomycorrhiza microbial communities from riparian zone in the Pacific Northwest, United States - 12_EM | ecosystem: Host-associated > Plants > Roots > Unclassified | place... | reverse complement strand
GCCCGGGCTTGCGGGCTGAAATGGGGGGGACCGTGACGCGTGAGGCCTGCGTGAGGACCGGCGTGGTAGATTATCGCATCGCAGATCACACAGGTATGGCCAGGGGTTAGTAGGGCTTAGGTGCAACATGACAGTTTACGGCCGTTTTTGTACGGCCCAATACGGCATACGGCCGTTGAAGGGTACATCCAAGCCATGGACGGTACGGTACGGGACCCGTACAGTACGACCGTAAAGCCGTACTGTACGGTGACGGCGCGCAGCCCTATGCAGCCAGTGAGCAGAGGCCCCCGATGGGCACGGACACGGTGTCATACAGAAATGGACCCAGCTGGGTACGTTAGTACGTGTTAGTCCTTGAGTGCTGTCTTTTGGCCGGGTCAGTTTCCTGTGTTGGACAGCGGGCCGTTGATCTCGTCTATGTCCGACGACGACGACCATCAGCTCTCCATTCTCCATGCATGTGCAGTGTATACTACCACTCCACACCCCTTTGCTTATTTCCAACCGAGTTTTGTCCTAACTCACTAACCGAAATCCTCTTCTATGCTACGGTCTAAGAACATTTCCTTGTAGTCAGGGTCGTCTGTCCTATACTCTCTACTGCGTGCACGGACCCCTGTCTTTTACACGGGTCTTAACTCACTTGGTTCCGCAGCCTATTTTATGCCTCTCTTCGCCATGCAATATCACTTTTTTTTAAATCTCAGACTCGATCTCCGTTCCACTGGGATATACTATGTCCTTCTGCGCATATGTGACGTGAAGCTGGCATGGCCACTAGGCCACACCGAAATTTTCAAGAGGGCCCAGGGGAGAAGAGAAAACGCACGGTGGCCTTGGCAAGCAAGCGTACTTCTTTAACCCAATTCCCTTACGCGCCCGCCCTGCTGATACAAGCCGCCCCAACCCTACCCGGATCGACTCGAGCGAGAGGTATCGCATGGCTATTATCCGTGTCCGCAATCCCCAGCCGAGACATGAGGAGAAGCGGGAGGACGACAACACACTGTTCGCGCCGGATTTTCATCCGGCGGCCCTCGTTGTTGCTCTTGAGACATATGGGGACCTCATCAGCGAAATTGGATGCCAGATTTGTCAATGCAGAGCGTAAAGTTCCCAAAGGGAGCGATTTGAGATGCAGAAGAATACATGCATCCCATCACCTTGCCTTCTAGTTCTGTGTCGAGTCGTAGTTGAGTGTCAAGTGGCGGTGTTGGGGGCTTCGACATGAACTTGAAACGTAGCGCGAGAGTCTTTTGGGTATGCCAGATTGCAAATCTGGGCGGCTTTGTTAGCGGTTATGCACCTAGGTGAGTGAGTGGTGTGTCTAAACTTCAAGTTGGATGGGCCTCCCTCGGAATGTGATAGAGACCGAAAGGACCCGTCTACATCGCCCATGCGGTCAGGAAGTGTCAGGGAGGGTAGATTTTACGTGAACGCGCACCTCTTCACGATGCCCATGATCCGTCAATCACGCCTCGATAGGCCAGGCTAGTTCATGATGCGCTTGGAGAAGCAGCGATGAACCGGGGACGCGCTGAGTGAGGTTGCAGAGCCGAGAGAAAATGCGAGCGCAATGACTGTGTCGGTTTCGGGCGTTGGAGAGCCAATGGGTATTCTCACTTAACTCAGCCCGCTTACGGTCACCAATCCCTCGTGAGTCTGGGGTCGGCAGTCCTTGTAGACTTAGCGAAACAAGGATCAAGCTCAGGCTTCCGCGAATTACTCGCCCCCGCCCCTGACCTCGTCCAGGGTTAACGATAACGGAGGGTGACTTCGGGGCCTGGTCATAAAAATGCCCCTACCAGAATGAAGCTTGTCAGCCGTGAGATTCACGAGGCGCACTGGCAGGGCTTGAAGCTTGGAGTTGGAAGGCGCGTGAAATTGAAAATAGGGAAAGTGACCTACGTAAAAAAAGGAAACATTTGGTCCGTGTTGCATCAATTGCATTGCATCAGACTCCGTACAGGCACAAAGAACAAGAGAACAAGAGAACAAAGAATGATTTCATAATCAATGTTTATGAAATCCTCGGGACCCGAAAGTAAAATTTTAAGGATCCAGTGGGGCGGTTTGAGTCTCTAGCTCTAACCTTCCTTAGTTCGTATCGCCTTGCCATCTTTTTCCATACTTACCTAAGTACCAAGCAACGTAACAGGTGAATGTTGGTAAGGTTCACCTGTTGGCGCAGCGCACAGGTGTTCCTGAGCCTGATCAGTGAGAGTGAGTTTTTTGGAATCTTTTTTGTATTTTTAAATTCGGCTTGGCCAGTTTCTCACGTGTTCTTGTTCAATCCATCCGCGTGACTTTCCGAAGCTTCCCGCGCCCCGCGCCTCCAGCAACCACCGTCCACCGACGACCCGTCGTCGTCATCTCCCCGAGTCCCTGTCGAGCTCGTCGACTCGGACAGCGACCATACATGTTTCCCCTTTAACTCTGTATTTTATATGACATATATATTCATCACACTGGGACACTACCCGCAGAATAATGGATTATATAGGTGCGGGGCCACGTGGCAAAGCGGTCTTGGTGTGGTGACTGGGTAAACCGGTTGTCGGAGGGCCTGCAAGAGCACCTCTAATGCCACTTATAGGGGGTTTAGACTTTTCAAGTTAGTATTGCGGGCCACACGACTCAGGGGCACGGGATCAAGCCGGACCGGCAAGGGCTGGTCTGACACGGGGCCTGAGATTAACTACTGTACTCCCATCTAGGAAAAACTTAGCAGGCATTTCCAAAAAAAAAAAACGACTATATAGGTGCACCATCAGGTACTTCAGGAGGCGTCTTCGTCCGGGCTCACTTCCTCGCCTAATTGAACCCTCCGACAATACTTGTCTGCTGGTATGGTCAACTTCAGCGATCCTGCCGTAAACTCGAACGATTACTGTGCGTACACTTTTTCAGCTGTGCTCTGCTGCTTATAAAGGCCGACGGACATCTCATGTATCAGTGGCGATGGCCAAGCTGTGGCATGCCGTGGGAGGTCTCTATATGTGAGCTGTTCGGGTCATACTACCCTTTTGTATAGACTTATAGTATGCCCCATAACTCAAAACTCAACCCTCAGCTGGGAATTCTTCACTACCCTTGAATATGAATGGAATGTCCTTCGGGGACGCCTCCCTTACCGGTGGACGATATGGGTCAGTGGAAATTTTTGCTTTACTTTGGTTTCCTCTGCCCAGATAACCCAGGAGATTTGGGCTGCTTTGCTCATTTGATAACCGATGATAGTTATACTCCCTCGCGCGATTGGGCACCCTTTTTAGCGTAGCAATTCGTTTTGTTCTAATGGATAATAGGATACCAGTCAATTGTCAGGTCAGTACCTGTTCCTCGCTTGCTACCTTAGAAGTGGGATCTGACTGGCCAGAATCTCAAGATTATGTTCTCTTTTATGGTTGTGAGCACTGGCATCCCCCGTCAAGCATCCTCATATCCGGGATGGGAAAACGTAACCCTTCACTCACATCTCTTTATTAGGTCTTTATCTACTCGTCTGTGGCTGCCTCTTCGCTATTGATTGTTCTTCGCACGTTCGTTCTCATCAACACTCCCTGACACCCAAGTCTCCTCAACCGGGCCCTGATTGAGATTTCTAGCATTGCGATTTGGAATAGAAATCGGTTTATTGTTGCTATTGCAATCACTATATGGGTTACCAATGCTGCATTCCTCATTCAAAGTAAGTATTTCCCTCTCACCGCCCCTGCAGTGACCTGAAACCCCGTACTACGTGCTTTGGTGACAGGTGCCGCGCGGGTAACTATTAACTAATCAATTCCCGTTATTTTGAACCCTCTGTCTCATACCGTCCATAGCTTCGCGCAGCGTGGTCACCTGCGAAAATGGGCTGTGTTTCTCTCCACACAGAGAAGAATGTATTAACCCTCGTCAACCTGCTCGTTACCGATCTCGCCTTGCTTCTTACCATGCTTGTTGGCTTGCTTCGCCTACGCCAAGGTGGTGCGTACGGTCTGACCCAACTCCTCTGGAAACAAGTGGAGTAGCTCTCTCGAGCCATGATTATTTGACTCTGAGATGTGTTTCGTTTCATAAGGGCGTCATTTGGCTCGGTATTGCTACCGTGGCTGAGGCTACACCAGTGGTGAGTCTTGCTAGTTTTTCCATCACTCCCTTTCGTTGATCTCCCCCTCACATTCTAGGTGTTCATTGCTTTGGACTTGAATGGTGATGATTCATCGCTCCCATCCACGTTAAATGTCCATTAATTCTATTGCATTGAACTCTATTCCTCTTCAAATATCAGGCCCCTTCAATTTAGTACGTACCGCTTATCATTAGTGGGGCAGTTTCTGACTTTTGTCCAACTCAGATGTTCCAGGCGCCGGCGTGGATCACGCTGACGATCGCTGCAACCCGGATGCACCGCTCTCTAGTGGACTTCGCTTCCGGATCCACTGACATGTACGACACTCTTGCTCCTTTTCATTCGCCCACTCATTGCCGTCGTAGCTTTACTGGTTTTAGTGCAAAGGAGGTTCAACAACACGGTAATCTTCCAGGCCCAAAGACCAGACGGATCTCCGCCGCGTCAACTTCGCCCGATCAGATGGGGGTAGCCGTCCACGTTGTCTCAGAGCATATACCACGGCAGATGAGCTCGAATGACTCGTGTATCGACATATACGAGCCAGTTAAACCCGAACCCGAACCGATTAAACCTGTGTAACGAACGATATGGGATGGCAGGATATAAACTTTACTCGCTACTGGAAACTGCTACCGTATTTGTATCAGGCTAGACCTGACTCTGGCGGTTTTCCTCAGTAGTACGCTAGCGGAAATTATCTGTAGTTATCAAGGCCCAAAGATATTCGTAAACAGGAACCAGTAGGGACAGTATTAATACGTCCACTCGAAATTACGCGACCATTAGGACACACTGTTGAATAGGACGTACCAAACGAACGTCATTTTCGGGTCACATGGTAAAGAGGTTTATGCGAGGAGTCGGACGAGATCACGCGAGGGAGGGAAACGGAAGCAAGGGGCAATTTCAAGTTTAGGGATAAAGACGTTGTTAGGCATCGTGATCGGTACAGCGTCCAATCATCTCCAAAGACTCCAATGCGCTTGTACGAGAAGGCGTCTGAAGGATTGGAGATCAAAATGAAGTGACATATTGTGCGCTCGACACACGCGACGTGGGATAGCCGTATACGTTGGAGTTGGAGTTGATCGATTGGCCCTGGGCTGGTTCACTGCATTCGAAAGGCGAGTTGTCTATGCAAGTCGCGAGTGTTATGCGCCTCAGGCCTCAGGTATAGACGCATACATTTCGTGCGCCGCGTCGGCGACATGATCCTTACAGTACGCTATGTAATACAGCTCAAGAAGTAACAATTACGGAGGTCTAGGGTCACGTGACTGAAGACTTTGCTCTCAGTGTCTCGACTCGACCGCTTGCGGCGTGGGGAGTGCGAGAGGCGAGGACAAGGGCCAGACTTCGCGAACACGACCAGCGGACCCTGCTCACACTCTACCACGTCGCGTCGATTCGCAAATATGGGACGGCCCCGCATACCTCCCATACGCTCGTAGCCACCCGGCGCTGCAGGCAGGTCCGCGGCCCCGCTATCGCAAAAGGTTCTTATCGCTCTTTCGTTTCGCTCAGAAGTTCGGTGCCTCCCCCTTCACCTGTCGCCACACTCCCATATACTCTCACACCTCTCGTTCCTATGTCTTCTTTACACCACCATGTCGGAACGCCCCTCGCTCTCCAGTCAACTGCCCCTCGATGCTCTGAACAGGGACCCCCAGCCCCGAAAGTGGACACATGAGGTTTGGATACACATCACCAAGCATGTCGGCGTCGGTATCATATGCTCCGTCGCGTATTTCGATCCGTGCGTTTCCTTCCTCCCCTTTTGTTCTCTATCGTCGGGGCTCATTTTATTCTCGGGGGAAACTGGGGCGTCGGTCTGCAGGCAGGCCCACAATATGGGTACAAACTCCTCTTCGTCATCATGCCGCAGGCGTTTTTGCCGTGATTCTTCAGGTATTTTTCCTCCACTGCCATTACACGTGGCCAACTGATTCTCGTCCGCCACTTGTCAAAGAGTCTAGCGCATGTAGACTTGGAGTGGTCACTGGGCTGGGTCAGTTGATTTCATTCGTATGATTTTTTACCCACGACCCATGACTCTTGTGAACTTAGACCTTGCGTCTCACTGTCGACCCCTCTTTCACAATCGGGCGAAACATACCACGTTTTGGCGATGGTTCATCTTATATCCACTCCATGTTTGTTCGGAAATCGGCATTATCAGCACCGATTTGGCAGAACTCCTCGGATCGGCGATTGCTCTTAATCTACTCTTTCCAAACCTCCCTCTTTGGGCTGGAGTCCTCCTCACCGCCTTCGATGTCCTCTTGATTCTCGCCTTTGCAGACCCTCTCCATAGCCAGCCCGTGCGATCTTTCGAATTCATGATAGGAATCTCGGTGCGTACTTACCAACCTGTGCTACCATCCGTATCTCACTTGACGCAGGTTGTGGCTGTGTTGATATGCTTGTGCGTCCTTGTTTCTAAGGTCGATGTAGAGTGGGGTGAGGCTTTCAAAGGGTACCTTCCTTCCAAGGCCTTGGTCCAGCATCGCAGCCTATATACCTGTACGAGATCCAGTGATCTATCTGCCTGGTATAGCTATGGTGCTAATCCTAATGTTTACAGCCGTAGGAATCATCGGCGCGACAGTTATGCCTCACGGTCTCTTTGTTGGGTGCGCTTTGGCCACACAAGACCGGGCTTCGGTGAAACCCGTTGTTCTTCCCAGCACGCCTGATCATCGTGCAGCAAGATTGAAGGGACTTCTAGAGAGATTTTTGAATCTTTTCCGGCCCGTGCAAATTGATACCCAGGATGAGTTCGCGAGCCATGCCGATAGGCCAACCAACTCGCTGTCGTTTGTCAAAGCGTACCTACGTCATGCTATAGTGGATATCGTTGTCAACCTCCTCGGCATTGCCATCGTCATAAACTCGCTGTAAGCCCCTCCATACCTCAGAACCTTTTGAGGTTGTTCATGTAGCATGCACAAGCAACAGTTACTTAGCCCTTGAACAGGAGCTGCGGTTACTTTCGCCATAGCGCTTCTCTTTTCCGGAGAAAGCGCGTCCCTCATCGCCACTGTCGCGGGGCAGATTGTCTCGGAAGGCTTCCTTCGCTGGCGTGTCTCGGTAAGTATCGCCAAAGACAAAGATGATCGTTGTCTCATGGAGCCTTCCCATCTTAGCCTGTCGTACGGCGCCTTCTCACACGGCTACTTGGCCTCATCCCATCAATGATAATGGCCGTGTCCGTGGGACGGCCAGGACTCAACGCCATGCTTGTTGCGTCCCAAGTCGTACTATCTCTCGTGCTTCCGTTCATCGTCTTCCCGCTCGTCTGGCTCACGCCGTCGCGTATTGTGATGCGGTTGCGTGTGCCTGCGCCCGTGCGGCCTACAGAGAAAGAAGAGGGCGCGGAAGAGGAGGATCCAAACGTCACGGAGGACGTGTATCTATACTTCAACAACGGATGGGTCGTTGCGAGCATTGGGTACATCATCTGGGCGGCGATCGTGGTCGCGAACGTTTATGTGCTTACCATGCTGGCCCTTGGAAATGGGTCGTGGATTTTTTCAGGCACACCATACAGATACTGACCAAGCATCACCTCACTAACGGACACAGTAGTGCAGTGTTCAAATGTGGCTCACGGTACTGTAAATGGGATCGGAATTTTGAATCATTTATGAGGGTACAGTATAGGCATGTTCTCTTGGATTTTCTAGAAAGTCAGGCAGAGACTCTGGTCAGGACGGCGCAATCCCCTAGTTTTTTCGTGCATTAAATTTTCCCCCTGACGTGTGCCTGTGTACACATCGGGGCATCAAGCTGCATCAAGCATTCTTATCTACCATCTACAAGGCGGCGCGACGCCTATAATATAAAGCGCACATTTTTTCAGTATAGCAGTCGCCGCGCTTCGAACGGGAACAGTACCCTGGTGTCATGCATTTGGGTGATATTTCAGCCTCGTGCAGACAATAGTCATACCTTTGGTCCGTCAGTGGAACAGTGCAGCTCCTACGACTGTGGTAGGGCCCTGTGGCCTGGCTCACGAGTCACCACGGGAAGGAGCATAATATGACACTCCTTTCAACTGGACGTATCTATATATGTGCACGTTGGCCTTGGGGTACCTCATAATTATCCCACTCCCCCACGTATCCATGAGCGTATCCAACCTACTGCCTACCTGAAGGTATGGTCCGAGTCATTGGTCACCGGTCAACTTCCACAACCATGCTGTAATTGCAAAGTATTCCCGTGAGCCTCCAGACTTCAGCGGGTCTCCACAGCTTAGGAAGCACGCTAGATCCCTTGGCAGTGGCGGTTATTAAACTGTCGCACACCGTAGGCGGCCTTTACAGAGCTTATTTGGCCGCACCAGCCTCTACTTGTCGCAGACTCGCAGTTTGACCCATGACGCTGTGAAAATAAAAAGAACAAAGAATGGTTTTCATAATCAATGTTTATGAAATCCTAGACCGGGACGGTGGGACCAGAAAGAAAGAAAAAATTTTAAAGCAATACAGTACCCCTGTTCAAGTTTTGAGATCAATTATTTGAGAATTTGAGACGATCAATAGGGTCCTTAGCTCGTATCGCCTCGCCTTGCAATTTTTTTCCATAGTTACCTAAGTGGCACACCTAGCTCAGCAACGTAACAGGTGAGTGTTGATAAGGTTCACCTGTTGGCGCAGCGCACAGGTGTCAGGTGTTCCTGAGCCTGATCAGTGAGAGTGAGTTTTTTGGAATCTTTTTTTTTTTTTTAAATTCGGCTTGGCCAGTTTCTCACGTGTTCTGTTCCATCCATCCGCGTGACTTTCCGAAGCTTCCCGCGCCTCCAGCAACCACCGTCCACCGACGACCCGTCGTCGTCATCTCCCCGAGTCCCTGTCGAGCTCGTCGACTTGGACAGCGACCATGTATGTTTCCCCTTTAACTCTGTTTATATGACATATTATATACAATTGAATGTTTTTATGAGTAGAACATGAATAAAATGACAAGAAATGCGATTACGAAATCATTGGCGGTTGTGGGCCCATCATCTCAGAAACCCGCATGACAAATCCGTCCTGTCCTCGTCTTCCCCCGCAGCTACAGTAGGAAGGATGAGATAAATAGGGATTCAAATTTCCAGCTTCTAGGGGCATCGAATTCGTCGCCGTCATCGAGCGAAGGGGTCGATGGAGAACCAGGGAAGAGGACTCAGCTATTGAAACAGGTTCGATTGTTGGCTTGTGCGGGTTTGACCACCTCTCCCTGTTTCACTTTCATAGCCGCCATCGTCAACCCCCGCCTTCCCCTCCTCATTCTCTCTTCCACGATGTTCCATCAACCCCCGCAACTCAAGTCGAAGTGACTCAACATGCGGGCAGACATTCGTTGCAGACATTCGTTCATTATATTCCTCTCTTTCTCTCGCCCTGGGCAACTCGTTTCGCCCTCCGCAACATTTCGTGTGTGCCCACAGTCGTGCACTCGTACAGTCGTACACTCTCTTCTATCCACCTCTCTCAAATGGGCATCGTTGAGTTTCTCTCGTGCTTATTACCTGCAGACGTGGTAAAGGCAATCTCAGGGACATGCGTGTACATGAAACCCGCCCCCCGGCCCGCTGCGAATTTACCACTGCCTGTTTGCTTTCGTTTCTCAGACCTGTTTCAGCATCCATCTTTCTTTTCTACCTTCCCTCCATTCTCCCAACTCGCGCAAAGATCCAGCCTCGATAAGAACGCTCCGCGTGGGCCGCGCTCCCGGAGCAGATTCGCCACCGTTCTGTGTCCCTGTCTCACCGATAGTTGGCACGAGCCCGATATCAACCCATGGCCATGGACGTCCGCGCCACGTCCGAGTATCAGTTCCACAAGCCAGAGGTATACATTGTATGCATATGAATGGCTCGGATTCCTTCTATTTAGGTTTGTTCTATGATCGATGAACGATGAACATCTACAATGCTTCTACGTGTTCGTTCCGTGATGCGCAGTACAGCGGGATCCACCTAAGCTTATCTTGTTAGGTCATCACTACACCCTGTTCTGGGAGTAACTGTACGGCCTTGACACTCTCATCAATCGCTACCTTGTGAAGGTGAAGAAGTCTTGTCATATGCATTGAGCGAATTGATATCCGCATGTCGGTGAAGCAACAGCTTCATCACATCAACTTTCCCGTCTTTGGAGGCAGTGTTCAACGAAATCGTTGCCCCATCCTACCCATCTTCTTGCGCTCCGTCCAGAACTAGACACAATGCTGCCAAGCATATGTTGTTTCCAACGTTTGCTCTCACTCGGCTAGGAGCCTCGTCAAGCAGGTTGACGTCCGAGCCCTCCCAAGCAACAACTTTGCATCATCCATGTGGCCGTGCCCTTCATCTCTGCTCGGATCTCCCTTGTCGTTTCGTATTGCCGTGCTTCATACTCCTAAGTCTAGCCTACATTTCCTTTACTCCCTACTTACTATTCCTTTCTCACCACGGATGCGCAACTTTTGACAAGTTCATATTGTGACAAGGAGATTACTGCCAAGTGGTGATTTCCAGTCCCAAGGGGGCTATTTTTACATGTTGCGCTCCACGTCGTCATCACTGCTCAATACACTCGGTTTCCCACGCATCTGCTCCGCTATGCCTACCCACGAGTCGTCTTCCCTCACTTGTGGTGTCCCAAGCTGCTCGGAATCGTTGTGTATGGTTACCTCCACCTGATGGAGCGAAATCAAATTGGAGGAGGACCGGCTGGTCCTTCGAACCGGAAGATTACTATTTTCTGGACTCTCACATACACTGAGAATAGATAGACTTCAATGAGCGGGAGAACACAAAGGAGGAAAGGACGTCATACACTTGGGTAGGTCTAGAGGCGAATTCTACCAGAGAACGGTGCATCCTGGTTCCAGCGATTATCATCGTGACCCAAGCCGGCATTTCAAACATCTAGGTCAAACAAGGTGGTAAGAGACTACACCCGGGCCAGTGGTGACAAGTAAAAACACACTGCGTCGAACGGAGCTAATATTCCGAGGGAGGGTGAGATTCAATGAACGTTCGGAGTAAACGGGGCTGAGAAGAAATACCATTCAGATTCAAAGTAATGAATACCTAGGATACAATGTGGAGATGAATAAAAAGGAGGCGAGCAAAGCTAGTCACACTTACCACTGGCAGAACCCCAGCGATGGTAGCAATCAAGAGCAAAAGGACTCCCTGACGAAACGAAAACATATGGATGGATTAAATGGCCATAGCTAGTGAGAACAGAAGTCACACCTGTCTCCAGAGAACTTGTGCCAGAGGAAATGTACCACCACCACGACGGCGGAGGCGAAACAAGCCAACAAGCATGATGAAGAGTAAGGAGATGTCGGTAACGAGCATGGAGATGAGGCTGAGTGGATTGTTCTCGGGTTGTTCAGGAATACAGGTCAGTTGTACAGGAACTTCCTCAGCGCGAAACTATGGCTGTAATAAGATAGAGCGTTCGAAATAAAGGAAATTAGTCATTCACCTGAGCGGCACCTGTGACCATACCACGTTAGCATGGGGTTTCTGGTTTCCTGTACAAAGGCGGAGAAGAGAACTACCTTGTATGAGGAATCCAACGTTGATCCCCCATACACTGATTGCAATTGTCGAAGCGACCTTATTTCTGTTCCAAATGGCAATGCTAGCAATCTCAATGAGCAGTTGATTTGGGGGGAGATGGTAGTGTCACAGGAGTGTTATCAAGGACGTACATGCGAAGGACAATCAATAGCGAAGCGGCAGAAGTAGATAGCAGGGATAAAACCTAACAAAAGTCCAACGATGTGAGGCTGAGTGTTTCATCCCCGAAGATGGTGCCACATTAGGGCGAGCGCCAGTGCTCACAAGTACGAAAGAGAACGCGACCTGGAGACAGCAACAAATCAGATCCCAGCTGTAAGGAAGCAGGAACGGAACACGGTGCCTACCTGACAATTGACTGGACCCGTATCATCCATAGCAGCAAAACGAATTATTACTGCCAAAAGGGCCGTGACTCGCGCAAGAGAATAAATCTATCATTTATCAAATGAGCAGATCAGTTCAAGGTTCTCGCGTGCCCTAGGAAGAGGGAAACAAGGAAGCACATGTTACTACGGACCCATACTGTCCACCGGTAGTGGAGACGTCCCCGGATGACATTCCATTCATATTCAAGAGTAGTGAGGAATTCCCAACTGGAGGTAGAGATGGGTTATGCGTTACAAGGCGAAGAAAAGCAGCTGATGCAGCCCGATGAGCTCACATGTAGAGACCGCCCACAGTGTGCGAAAGCTTGTCCAGCACCACTAATAAAGGGGGACTTCGTGAGCGTTCAAAGCTGGAGAGCATGGCTGCGAAGGTGTACGCACGGGAATCCCGTGCGATTGTACCAGGATCGCTGAAGTTGACCATACTTGCACGCAAGCAGTTGTCGTAGGCTAGATGTGAGGGGACGTGGGCTTGGAGTAACGACCCCGAAGGTGCACATATATAGATAGTGTACATCCTGCCACAAGTATTGTCACGCTATGGCCACTTTCCTGATGAACGAGGCCACAGGGACACCCCACAGGTCAGACTACGGCTGTGGGAGCTGCACCATGTGCCACTACTCCACCGATGGCCTGCCATGGGCCAAGGTTAATTGATTATTGGCCTGAAAGAGAATTAAAGGAGGACGTACTACGGACATTTATGGATTGAAGGTACATATTGCGTTCAGGAACTGACCCCAAAGTCATCTCTCCGAAATGCCCAACACTTGTGGCACGATTTACCATATGACTTTTAAGGATTTATTCTACATTTTTTAGTATAGCTGGAATGGAAGTTATGGAACACCTGAAAGCTGGGCATCAGATGGGTGGACGTTACATGAAAGAACAAACCCAAATCATAGCGTGCTTTACCTTTTCGTGCAAAAGGGCTGTGATTGTGTCTGAATGTTAATCCGTTGCAACCGTGTTTTTTTCTTCGCCCACTATACCCTGGCTGAGCGTGGAGCCCCTTGCCGTGCGCTGATGACTCGTGGGCCGATCCGCTCACATTCAAGTTCCGGCAATTAAATGTTTTTCGTATGGCATGCAAATACGGATCAACGGAATCATCCAAGCTGTACCTGTTAACATGATAAACCCGGATAAACCCGAATACTATATCCACCTTTTCACACATTTGCACTGCTGAATTTTTTTCGCAAATGAAGGTAAACATATTGAGGTGATTTTGAACAGTTGAACAGAGAGTCCGTGTGGTGTGAGC
>Ga0307510_10007081_pt1 | contig 13361 bp, 14 predicted proteins | sample 12_EM_MG_FD_207224 | JGI IMG/M metagenome (GOLD analysis project Ga0307510, IMG submission 207224) | Populus trichocarpa ectomycorrhiza microbial communities from riparian zone in the Pacific Northwest, United States - 12_EM | ecosystem: Host-associated > Plants > Roots > Unclassified | place... | reverse complement strand
CGTGAACTGTAGCATTACCATGGGTTATTAGTGGACTCTAGAGGTGTGAGTCTTGTCACCATTTAAGAAGGTCCCGCATGGTTGACTCTGGGTAGCGCCCATGCAGTCAAGCAACAGGAGATTTCTTATCGAGGGAGCATGCAGTCAGGTTTAGAAGCTTAGTATAGCCAAGTAGATTTGCCGATGGACTGCGTAGCTTGTATAGACGAAACCACCGCTGGGCCAGTGAGTTCCAATGGATATTATCTCTACGGTGGGCATCTCAGTTGGCCACTGATATGCTACCGATAGGAAAGAGTTTTCGCTCATGCAGATGTAGTTGGAGAGACATCACCGGAAGCACTTCCTATTTGTGGAGATAGTTAATATGCGAGTGGTCCGACTGCGTCCCAGTGTTGGCTCACTCTAGGCAGGTGAGTTGGACAGCCCTGAGCTGAGCAGGGTGCTTGCGAAAGGTCAGAATGGTTGACGGGTGTCCTCTGGCTTTACATTATTCTACTTAACTAAAGCGAGAGACACCCTATTGTGATAACCAACGATCCTCGAGAGAACTTATTGAGTGAAGCTTTCAGGCTTAACGATATTAAGTTTTACCGCTTGGTTCTACTTTGAATTATCTTTATGTTTATTTTGATCCTTACTTCTACTTGGAGTCTTCGGTACGGTCGCAATCTTAGGATCCCTCTTCCTACAGAGCGCCCCCGTTACACTTACCTACTCAGCTATTACTACAAGACCCGATATCGCCTATGCGAGTGCATTGGTAGCGCGATTCTCAGCAAACCCATCTACAGCGCACTGGGCAGCAGTTAAGAGAATCTTAGGCTACCTGCGAGAGACGCAGGAACTACTTCTACGACTGAGGAGTGGAGAAAATGGAGCGATTGGGGGAGTACGCAGGCACTCCAATAATGCACCAATCATCGTATACGCAGATGCAGACTTCACCAGAGAGGTCGACGGCATGCGGTCTACAAGGGGTTTTGTCATTCTCAATCAATATGGAACTATCGTTCATTGGAAGAGTCAAAGACAGAAGACTGTGGCCAAGTCAACCGCAGACACAGAATTCAACGCCACGGCGTTTGCAGTAGAGGAAGCTATTTGGCTACACAAGCCATAGGAGGAGCTTTACAGAAGAGGAAATGGAAGTGAAGAGGAAGAAGGAAGACTCTTAGTGTCCGCGTTTAACGAGAATCAGGCCTGTATAGCGAGTCTGATGAATGGGCAGTTTAAGCCTTCAACCCGGCATGTTGGTGTGAAGTATTTCTGGTTGCGCGAGTTGGTCAGGGATGGAGATGTGGATATCTCATATGTTAGGACTGACGCCATGATAGCGGATGGGCTCACCAACGGATTGGAGCGAGCAAAGCACCAGAACTTTCTTAATATGTTGTCACTTTCTATGTAACTCGTCTGCGAGGCAGAGATGTTTAGTTTTTTACTTGTTTAAAAGTGTTTTTTTTTTCTTTTTCTCTGTGGATGGATATTAATGGGAGAATGTACGATGGGATTAGGGGGAGTGATGGAGTAACCCCATCGTGGTATGTTATGTTAGGGCACACTTGTAGGGGTGAGCAGGGCTATTGACCAGACCGGGCGGCGGTGACTGGTGTTGTGTGCTAGGAGCCTACTGTGCGGGCCACCACAAACTGTATCTAGTCTGAGCTGCGTTCCCTTCTCTACATGAGAACAACTCATGGTCATCAGACTCCTTTGCAACACTCTTGTCATATATATCGGATATCGAACACATCTAAGTTTTCCTATCAGCGACTGACCTGGATCCATCTCGTGACGACAGATCCGATCATTGCTGTGTCCTTGCGGTGCCTGTCCGACGGCATATTCCCTGCGCGGAAACCAGACTTCCATCAGTACCGACCCCGTTTCTCCTCCGCCCTGCCCCTGACCACAGAACCCTACTAGCGAAGAATGCGGAGAGTCGCCGCCCTCTGCCAGGGCTTCAGCCCCGCCCCCCTACCAAGAACAGGGTCCACCTTCCGTTTGATGCGGTCTCCCACTCAATGCTCTTTTTGCTGTGTCCTGACGGGCTCGCTCCTCTTCCAGTCACCTCTCAGCACCTCTTGGCCGAGCTCTACCCTGAACCACTGGAGGGACTTAAATACACCAAGCTAAGGCAGCGCTGCCGTGACCTACTCATGCAGGAATGGAAGGCCAGGGCCCCTGCCCCGGATAGATACCCATACCTGCCCTGGCTCAAACCTCACCCGTTTATAGGTCGCAACAAGTTCGTTGCGGGAAGGCTTCACCAGATGAGATCTAGAAAGAGCTACCTCCGTGCCCACCCGTCCTGGGATAACGACAACCCTACGACCTGCCCCAGGTGCAGCGAGTCTCCCGAGACCTTCGAGCACGCCATACTTTCCTGCCCTGCAAGGGAGGCTGCCAGGAATCGCCACCTTCAGGCGATAACTGAACTAGGTCCCGACCCTCCTGTCTGGTCATCGGCCGCCCTCCTCAGCGCCCTCTCCTGCTTCATTAGGTCGATCAGGACTGGCTTCCCACCGGGCATTTTTTCTAGCCACACCTCCGCTGCTAGTTCAGCTTCTTCCTGTTCATCTAATGTAGTTTCCGTTGCTTATTTCATGTCATCTCAGGAGAGGTAGGTTTATGTTTTGTTAATTTTTCAGGTTGCTTGTAGTATCAGCTGGTCGTAGGAGGGTTTCCTTGATTTACTTGCTTCACTTTCATGCCCGTGCGTGGGCCAGGGACTGGGACTGACCCTTATGAAGATGACCGGTGATGGAACTTTCTTTTGTTTGTTTGTTTTGGATTTTGGGTTTTGTTTTCGCCATAGCTACCGCTCCATGCGATTTCTTGTACCTTAACTACGAATATATAATATAAAAAATAAATTTAAAATAAATATAAAAAATAAATATAAAATAAATATAAAATATAAAAAAAGCTCCCTATTTCGTTTCATCTTTCTCGTCCGCTCCCCCTCCAGCGATTGAAATCTCAACACCATGAGAAATCATCGTGAGAGTGTCTCCCACCTCAGGTCTCCCCTGATGGCTTCTCACTGGGAGTACTACGCACCCGGCTATCCCTTTCCTCTCTCTGTGGTCTTTGGCCTCACCTTCCACGGGGTTCTTGATTCTGTATGTGTTGATGTTTCTCCCCCTTCACTTCGCACTTGGCGACGCGTCTCGCTTAGCGATTTGCACGGTTGGCAACTCTCCCTCTATGGTCAATGCACGGTCGCTAGTTTCGGGCTATCGGTGAAGAGTTGCCCTGGTGGCCCTGCCCTCTGGTATTGCACGCTCTCCTGTGCTGCTCGGTCGGTACGGTTGGCATTCGAAAAATCGTGACCCTGTCTCTGGCCTCTGTGTTCGGACTTCTTGGTTTCTGGTGAGCCTTCCCTCTCCTGCTTCCCACGGTCAGATCAGCTTCAACCGTACTGCTACACCCCAGCTGGCACCTTACTGCCTCCTCCTCCTTCCCTCTCCTCGGGTCTCCCTCTTGTCCAGGATCCCTTCCGGTAGTGACACACTCTCCCCTGTCACAAAGGACCACATGAGAGTAGTGGTAATTTTGTCCGGTCTGCCCTTGGTCTCTCCGTTGTGGCTGGCCTCCCCTCTGCTGAGTGGCTCTCTTCGCCGGATGGCTCCCCTCGCCTTCTTCACCCGCTACACGATTTACTCTACAATCACAACTCGCCTCGGTTACCCCGGGTCATGGTATAGCACTGCCTCCTTGACTTGGACCACATTCTGCGGCGCACCGATACACTGGGCACTCGGCCCCTGTCACACCTTGCCCCTAAGCCTGTAGGTTCGGGGAATTCCCTTAGGTACTCCGGCAACAGTAGTTTTATCCTTTCCGCTGCGTCGGCCGTGGGCTGTAAGATTCTTTCCTTTTATTGAGGGGGGCCGCCGAAGGGTTTGTGTCTTGCTCTGGTTTCATTTCTATTCATGTCTTTTCTTACGTGTCTGGAGGAAGGTATTGCTCCGCCTTGCCTTCATCTTAGGTGCTATGAGGGGAGGGGGTGTGCGCTGGTTTCAAGGGGTTTGATTTTTCCCATCAGGGGGTGATGCAGGTCGTTGGATTGTTTACAGTTTGGTTCATCCCATAGCTAGCGCTCCACGCGGTTTCTTGTACTATAAACAACGAATACATGATATAAAAAAAGAAAAAAAAGAAAAAAAGAAAAAAAGAAAAAAAGAAAAAAAGAACAAAAGAAAAAAAGAAAAAAAGAAAAAAAGAAAAAAAGAAAAAAAGAAAAAAAGAAAAAAAGAAAAAAAGAAAACAAAAAGCCCCCAGGTGGTGGTGGGTTCCTCCTTCATTCACGAAAAATGCTGGACAATGGAGCTGGACATAGTCCTTTAAGGACCAGACCACCATCTATACTTCTTAGATTAGCCAGATAGAGTAGCTAAAAGAGAAACTAGCTAATACCGTTCTAAAAAATAGCGTATGAAGTTGCCATCTTATCAATTTCTGATCAGATTTAAACTCAGCAAACCCCTTGTTCATCTCTGAATTTCTGGTATTAATCCCTGACAGCAGTTCCACCTTCCCCTTGGTCATCTCAGACAGTGGATTAGACTCGAGATTGTGAATCGATTTGCCCAGTTCGTAGGTAAGGTTATGGAACAATTTCCTCACATCAACTTCAAATGTTCCGTGATCCTGCTACCACTTATTCGCTTAATTGTTACTCATAGCAACTCTCTGATATCAGATTCAAGTGGTATCCCAAATAATAGACCGGCTCACAAAATATGAAAGTAGCTAACAAACACCATTCCTTACCTTGATTGACAGATCGATCTTATCATCCAAGTAGTTCATTGTATCACACTATACCTTGGTTTGTTATCTCCAGTTTGGACAATTAGTTTGAGGAGCCATGTAACTCAATAAATTGAGTATCTCCGTGCAGTGTTCTAATCTCCGTTCTGAAACAAAACCTCCCTAGGCAGTCTAGTAGTGAACAAATATGGAATAGAATGATCACTTTAACTGCTGTCAAGAAGCTTCAATTCATACTGAAGATAAAATTCCTACCAGGAGATACTCAATTTATCAAGTTAATACGATAGAGAGACTTACCCAGAGGCTAGACTCACCACAACTGCTGGTATTGGGGGTATTCAATGCCTTCCCCTAGTTGGATAGTGTGTTGCGTATGCCCTATTCCCCTCCTGTCACCTGCGGCTTAGCCTCTTAGTAAATCAATCAATAGACCTAGACAAAGTAGCTCTGAAGATACTGTTGCTAATGTGCTTTCACAAAGGTAAGACACAGACAGAAGTACTTCAACCAATTGAGAAGGAAAGGGAACATTGTGAGTTGACTGGTTGATCCCCAGGTGGTTGCTTGTTTTGTTGGTTCGTTAAACTAGAATAGATCAAGGAGATATTTATAGGCAAAGCACCTCTGTGCCAAGACCCACAAGTACATGAATTTTGGCCGTTACCAGATGGGCAACCCATAACATCAGATTACCCTAGTACAAATCCTGCCCCACACCGGGATTGGATTCCACCTTGGCATTCTCGGAGGGAGTCTCCTGGGGGTTTTCATTTTTTCCCTGTACCGTTGGCAGTTGTTTTAGTGCTGTATTTTCTAGACAAAAGACGATGATTGAGAAAGATAAGGGAGGCGGTCTTTGCGTGAAGTGTGAAGGGAAGCCTGGTGTTTTGGGGTATAAACTACTTTCTTTTGTGGGTGGTTGTAGGATGGTTGGGTTGAAGGTGTGTAACTATATTCAGGCTCTTTATCCCATGGACTGTAGAAGTACGAATTCGCACCGGAGGTGGTCCGAAGCAATAACCACATCGTGACAAATTGATGATTACTCCTCAGCAGGGGTAGTGGGAGCATCTATAATTAAATAATAGCAAAATTACTCACTTGGCAACATGATAACGGATTTTTTAAAAAGTAATCAAAATTCTTTGTTGATGTAATGGTCCCTTAAACTTGGTTGTGATAATGAAATATTCTATAAATAAAGCCTTAAGTACAGTCAAAGTAAAATTCCTCTATCGCAATCATAGTTCAAGCTACCTCTCTTGTAAGTTGCTCTCATATTCTTTACCATCTTGTAATGTTATAACACTCTTCATAAACTAATTATCTACTTCTCCATACAGATACCTCTTTCCAACCCTATATTATTGCTATTTGAAAATACCCTCTCTAAGATGTCCACTAGCATGGCAGAGAAAGAGAGAAGGGTACTGCACCCCCGCCTTCAAGCTCCCAATTACACTATAGAACCTCTCTCAAATATGTCTCCTTCACCAGAACTCTCTACCAGTCCTCAAAAACAGAAAAAGCACATCTACGGCTGGCATCATGAAAGATCACTCGGCACCTCCTGCAGCTACTCCCACTTCATCCCGGGAATCTACCCTCCCTCCTGTACCAGAATACACTCCTATGACCTCCTACTATCTACTTCATCTTGCCCATACTCGATTACCCACCTCTTTCCTAAACTTAAATCATGTTTCTCATGCTTCAATCTTCAGATTTATACTCTCCGACTCCCTGCTTTCTACCATATGCAAGAATACCAATAGCTATACACAGGAAAAGCGAGATACTACAGGAATGACCGGAAGGGGTTGGTCAAGCATGCAGGTTGGCTATCTGAAAATGTGGTTTGGGATTGTAATTTATATGGAAATCTTTTCTGCCCCAGCTTGGGAAAATTATTGACAACAGGATGGACTTCATCCTACTCATTCTATTACCGCCTATATGTCCCTCAAGAAATTCCAACAGATCAGGCGGTATCTCCACATAGCTGCTCTCGATATTCCTCAAACTACAGAGGAAGGCAAGAAGTTATCACATGGAAAGGTTGATCGAATGATGAACCAATTGCGCTCTGCTTCTCCAGCATTAAGGCTTTCTTCTTCCAATATCACCATTGATGACGCTATGATTCAATGTACAGGATGTTCCCAAGATACCTACAAGATACCCAGCAAGCCTATTGAACTTGGGTTTAAGTTCCACTGCGTGGCAAACCATGGTTATATTTGGGACTTTCACCGAACCTCCAACCAAACTAGTCCAGATCCTGTTCCAGTAATTCAGAATCTGACAGCAACAGCAGAGATTGTGATATTTTTAGCAAGCAAGCTTACCAGTGAAGGACCTGGCACATATCCCTTGATAACTTCCATACCAGCCTACCTTTACTTGCCCTGTTAAGAGACCAATTAGGCATTCTAGCCTGTGGAACAGCTAGACCAAATTCTAAGGACTTTCCCAAGGAACTTGCAATTTCCAAGAAGGCTGTTGGACAACTTCCATACCACTTTAGGTCTGGTATGATTATTAGAGATGTGGGAGTCCTTTGGTGGTTCGATAATACACCTGTTACTATCATGACTACAATTCATAGTCTCATAGGTGAAACAAGCGAAATTGCCAGGAGGAGGAAAAGACCTGGTAGAAAGAGTACTAATGCTAACAGAGTGTTAGCAGAGTTTGGGGAGGACTATGAGAAGGAGCTCCAGATCCCAGTAGCTATCAATGATTATAATTTTCACATGGAAGGTGTGGATATTGCCGACCAGTACCGCTCCTACTATAAGACACAACTGACCACCTGTCATACTTGGTTTCCAATTTCTTTCTAGGCCTTGAATACAGCTCTGATCAACTCCTATATTGCCTTTTCTGATTCTAAAGCCATCACCCATGAGGAATTTCGCTTGGAAGTAGCTTGGGATTTGATCTTGGAGGGAGAAAGGGATGGGAAGGAGGAGGACGCAGCTCCACACACTCGCCAGCCTCCAGCCCCCCACCCAGCTAAGCAAGTGAAATATATTGGCAAAAAAAGTGTACTACCACCTGGTCGAGGTGCTGGTGCTCACTTGCCAAAAGCAGTTTCTTCTAAAGAGGAGTGTTGGTTGTGCAGATACAGGTTGAAGCAGGCTGAAGCTGAGGGTCCCGCTGGCAGAGGTTATAAGACACAATGGCACTGCACAAAATGTCAGCTTCCCCTCTGTATTCAAAACACTCGTCATTGCTTTAAGGAGTTTCACACTATGGATTAGATAGTAGTTGTTTATTTTTTTATATTTTATCTTCACAATTAAATTGGGGTAAACCTTGTTGCCACCGGGAAAAATATTCGCACCGCCCATGGTGCGAATATCCTTACAGACCATGGAATACCCCTGCCCTTGGTACCCAAGGTTAGGGTTTTTCGGGTTGAAGGAAACAGGCTCGGTTTGCCTACTTATAAGGAGCAACAAGTGACACTAGCCATGCCGTTTCGTGGTGTAGTTGGTATCACACCCGGCTGCAATGTTCAGAGTACCGGTTGGTCACCAGTCCGACTCTGGTCGGAGGGATTTCATCTTTGCTATTTTATTATTATTAATATTTTCTACAGAAGTCTTGAGACTCTTGCGCAGTTTCAGCAAAGTTTTTGAGCGAGGGCGCTATGCCAAGATTCTAACCTCCGGGTGAGAAAATAAATAGGCGATAAATGTGGCATAAGGAAATTTTGTCGCAGGGTCCCCCTTGGAGGGGAGAGAGAAGGACATTATCGAGAGAACACACCCAATAGGTCCTCATCCCGGCATCGGTGAACAAGGATAATAAAAATTATTGAACTCGTGTCCTCAAATATGTTGTTATTCACCGGCGCTCTCCGGAAACGAATCCTACCCAACACTGTGTTAGAACCTACGAGAAGAATTCCGGAGAACTCACCGCGGTTACATACGCGGTGAGAAGCACGAAGTGAGGGGTAAGCGGGGAAAGAGGGGAAAGAGGGGTAAAGAGTGGTAAGAGGGGTAAAAGTCATACTAAAGCGGGGAAGCAAAGCAGGGAAGCAGAGTGGAGCAAGCGGTGTATGGAAATGGCGTGAGAAAGCAAAGAAACCCTCAGATGAAGTTCTGGAGATGTCCGGAAGTGTTAGCATAGTTTATGTATTTAAAGGGTGCTCACCGGCCACAACCCTAGATGGATAAGGTCAACAAAATAGGAAAAGAATCTCCCTTTGGTATACTCGTTTCACTCTTCGTACGCTTTTCTCTGAACCACTGCCCATATCCCCTTTATATTTTTATAAAATACACAACTTCTTTGTATAAACTAGATTTCGGAGTATAGAGGGAAATTGAGAGACAGAATCACCAAGTATCACTCATATCGTCCTCGGTTATCCCTGTTCGAGTACAGTTTCTTTCTCCTCTCAAATATGGTTTCTTTTTTCTCTGAATTGTTTCTTTTAGCTCTTTATGTTTTCATACTCAATACTGGCTTAAGGTTAATGCGTGTTCTTTGATTATTCCTTTTGTTCCTCTCAGCTCACTTCTTTGATAGTATTTATTTTTACTTTTACTGTGAAGAGACTCGATGGTAATGGCTGAGCTCAACCACTGTACTATATAGCTGAGCTATGTCTTTCTTATTATTCAATCGATAAGCGTTGTCACAATACGGGATCTTGACTACTTTCTACTATCACTTCTTCGTCTGAGTTTATATTCAAATGTACCATCGCATATTACAACAATCCCTGTCGGAGGTTGTGTATTGCGGATTCGCGAGGTTGTGAAAAAAAGGTGTGGTGGTTGTAGCATGATGGCCTCGCGCTTAGCGCGCCCCCGGCTATACCTTTTTCCATCGTTCCGAGACACTCTTACTGCCCAGGGGTGATAGTGCGCCTGCTTTGCCCAATTGGCAATGGATTGTTCCAACCCCCCATGGATTGGGCTTGTGGTGCTTCCCCTTTCTAGCGGCCCCATAACCAGATTCCCCCGCCACCTGTTCATGGGCTCTAGAACTCTCTCCGTGATCAAATTCTAGCCCTCCAACACGGTCTCAGGTGTGCCTGCCTGGTTTTCTTCGTTTCTTCTAGAGGCCGCTTCGGCACCGGCCCCTTCAACTTTTGCCTTTGCCACTCTCCCCCGAGCCGTCCCATTTCTGTCCATTATATTGGCATTAGTAGTTTTTGTCCAACCGTGCTTTGAGATCTCGCCCGTATCTTCTCGCTAATTGTAACCTCCTTTGCAGCAATAGTCGCCGCTCGCTTTTTGACTGCCGCAGCCTGTTTATCTGCCGCCGCGATCTGCTTGGCTTCTGCCGATTATTCCCTCCCCGCCGCTGCGGCCTCTAACCTCTCCCGCGCCTCCTCCCGTTTGATGTTCTCCTTCTTCCTCTTCATGCGACACTTAACTTGAGTTTTAGTCACTGCGCCTGGTTGGTACCCACCAGCCTCCGCAGTCCTTTGTGCCTCAGCCACTAGCTCTGCTGTGATCTTGTCCGCCAATGCTTGGTTATTCGCAGCCCTCGTTGCAGCGGCTTTTTTTGCTGCAGCCGATCGGGCCTCGGCTTTCTTTACCACCACTTTCGCGAAAGGCTCAGTCTTTATGCCCGGTGTTGGTGGAGGCTTTTGCGGTTTTTCGGCTTTAAGCGCATTTTGATCGGGGTCCTGTTACTGACTTCACGACCTCTAGGATTCCAATGAGGGAGTGAGTATAGTCGAGTCAACTAAGGGCAGCAGATTGCATCGGCCTCCATCCCCAATCCCGCCCTGCTTCAACTGGGCGCTAAACAAGTCGGCGTTCCTGACCATACCAGTCCCGGATACCATTCTTCAATTCTTCTTTTCAAGTAAACCCCCCTCCAAGTGGGCACCTACTACTCTATATTCCCCAGGAGGCCGCATAGTCAACTCCATTGATCCTGAATATCGCCTCCCCGATGAGGTAGCGCCGTTCCAACCTTGCCCGCCGCCTAGCGTCTATGCACAAAAGACACCTTTGTCCGGTGATATCTCGCAAGACGCACGAGGGTTAATCCCACCGAAGCCAAGAGAAAAAAATATCCTTACCACATATGATTTTATTGACAAGATCGCCCGGGTTGGGGATGTCATGGACCCGTAAATTGCCATCAATGCAAAGTCTGTGGAAGATTTTGTGAAGTCCTATTACATTGAGAGGCTCGACGGAGAGCCCCTGCTGAACAACTCTCCACAGGGAGCTATTCCACAAGTCAAAATCCAGTACCAATGGATTCTGACGAGTGTTGTGGAGCGGCATCGAATAGAGCGGGTAATTAGGTTACTTTGTTTGGAGATGTCTCCAACGACTAGAGCCGCTCAATTCAAGATCCTGGTTGGGCGGCGGACAGAAAGGACTGGTGTCCTATTGAAGTATCTTGCCGAATACCCGGAGCCAATGCTCAAAGATGTTGAAATGAAGTTAATCTCGTGGGACAAATACACGAGGGTTTCATGGAGTATATGTGTACATACAGGTAGAATTCACGTGAATAATTGGTCGCGGGGGATCTAAAGATCAGGTTATTCGGAGTGCCGTGTAGGGTGTCGGGAAGAAGGGAAAAATGAGATAGTAGTAATGCGTTCAATTCAAGACTCCCGGGCGGGGGACCGGTACAGGAAAGGGACGAACCCTGTGAGATCCGAGAGTGATGAATAGAGCATCCAGCGCCATAGTCGCGCTATAACAGGTGGGGCAGCTATGTATTTAGAGCTTTAATATATCTCCGGACCTGCACTACCTGCACGATTCTTGAGTGTCCTTTACTAGCAGAGTAAGAGAGCGGCGTCCCACCCCGCCTAACCGCCCCGCTCGGCTAATTTTGACGGGGGGGTTGCGGTAAGCTTTTCCATTTTTATTGGCTTCTGGGATATGATAAGTTCACTGAGTGGACGGTAACAAGACAGAGTTGATGGTCCTCTAATTATCATACTAGTATGATATGGTCGGTATATATCATACTATGATCTATAGCAAAACAGTGCGGAAAACATGATAGGGCTAAGATCTTGTTCCATATCATGACTGGAGTTTCCAAGCAGGGCCCTCTTTAGGGTTCCCTTGCCTTCTTTAAATTTTCCTCCCCACGCTCACAGACTACAACACAAACTCGTCCTACACTCAAAGTTTCTACCTTATTTCTCCACTAGCGGTTTGAAGAACACTCTTTCTCCCCTCCCACCCCGACCGGTATTTTTTTCCACTTCCGCGCTCACCACATCTTCCTCCTCCCTCACACAGCTTCGATAGCCCACCCGCTCAAGTTCAATCCCCTGGTACCACGATCGAATCCTTACTAGCACCCGGCAATCCTTTACCGCTAAATTCTCTTCTACTTTTTTCGGCATCGGATACCACACTTGCCTATTGTATATCCTCCCCCCACTCACCGCCTCTTCTTCTCCCCAATTTTATCATTGCGCAATGATAAAACTCAAGTCCGAGCCAGTGTCATCTCCTGATACCCCTCCGATGCTCCGTGTTATCAAGAAGTCTCATCGGAGGCGCGAACAATAGACCGGATCGCCCAGGGAGCTTGATTCAGCTAGGAACACCCCAGAGGGTGAGGCGGGGCCCTCTCGGCTCACTGCATTTCGACCGGTTCATCCCAGGCTTTCGCAGAACATATCTAAGGCACAGCGGAAGCGAAGCCATACTGAAACCGACGGTGGTGACAGCGCAGATAAAGAGGGAGAAGCTGAGACCCATGATGAACCCCCGGAGGCTCCCTGGAGGCGCCCAGGTAATCAGTCAAGTCTCCCCAAAGGCAATGCCGAGGACTATGTTGGAACTGTCGCCAAGTATAGCCCTGCTGTAGCTATCACTAGGACGACCTCGTCCAAGCTCAAAGATGGAACCGACAAACGTACACTTCATCGTTTCTCCAACGAAGAGCACAGATTCATATGGTCCTACAGAAACAACCTTGGATGCAGCCGGGGGATACATATATCCATTTTAACGAGTACTTTGGTCTTCATATCCGCAAGGACTCCATTGCCAATACCTACGAGAGGCTCAAGCAGAGGCTTCCAGAAGAAATTTGTGGTGTTCTCACCATACCGAGCAGTGGGCAGTCGGCGAAAACTATGGTATGCGATATATTCCCCTGGGTATTTATACGACTTTCATCTACTTATTTTTGAGAGACGGGTGTGGCGGTCCTTTTACTAATGAACGACCGATTACAGATGAGAAAACCGCCGGACCAGCAGCGCTATCTGCCACAGAGGCCACGGAAGACGACACCGAAGAAGCTGAGAGCGACATCGACTACACCGACGAGAGCATGTACTCCCCAATTCCGACGAGCAGAGAACAGAAGTCTATACCACATGGTTGTACCAAATCAAAGCACAGGGGAACCCTCTAGACTGAACCGGCACGGAACAAAACTCAATCCGCTGGGCCCGCCCGCCCTCATCGGGCATGGTGGAGAACGAAGCATCAAGAAGCCTCATTCCGAAACTCGAAAGAACCATACCAGCATCCTTACATCAGATTCTTCTTCGGGCAAACATAGGGTCAAACGCCGCTCTTCCTACCACGTGAATGAGAAAGGGTCAC
>Ga0307510_10007079_pt1 | contig 13363 bp, 12 predicted proteins | sample 12_EM_MG_FD_207224 | JGI IMG/M metagenome (GOLD analysis project Ga0307510, IMG submission 207224) | Populus trichocarpa ectomycorrhiza microbial communities from riparian zone in the Pacific Northwest, United States - 12_EM | ecosystem: Host-associated > Plants > Roots > Unclassified | place... | reverse complement strand
AGTGCCGAGGAACGGCGGCGCTCCCGCCAGCAACTGATAGAGCACCACCCCGGCAGCAAACAGGTCCACGCGGCTGTCGAAAGTGTCACCCAGGTACATCTCGGGCGCGATGAAGCCCGGAGTTCCCATGATCGCACCGACTTGCGTCAACATGGATGACTCGATCCGCGCGATGCCGAAATCCGTCACTTTCACGCGGCCGTCGGTCATGACCAGGATGTTGGCGGGCTTGATATCGCGATGCCAGACGCCACGATCGTGCGCGTATTGGAGTGCTTCCAGAAGCTGCGACAGGATGCTGACGACCTGCCCGATGCTGAACGGCATCTTCTGCTCGAAGCACTCCCGCAGGCTGCGGCCTTCGATGTACTCCATCGCAATATAGGCGTAGGCGTCTTCTTCACCGTACTCGTAAACGGCGACGATGCCTGGATGGGCGAGCCCGCCCGCAGCTTGAGCCTCGACGCGGAACCGCGCGGAGAAATTCTCTGTCTGCGCCTGTTCCAACAGATCGCGGCGAATCGTCTTGAGCGCGACCGGGCGCTTGATGTGCGGATCGACCGACCGATACAGAATGCCCATCGACCCCTTGCCGATGACGCCCAGCAAAGGGTACTTCCCGAGGCTGCGGGGCTCGGCCTGCACTGAGCTGCCCCTGGCCTCGTTCTGTGTTGGGACCTCCATAGATGCGCCGGACTAGTTCTCGAGCATCTGCATGGCCTGAGCCAGGCTCTTGCGCATCCTTGCGAGCGATTCGGCCAATGTGTGGATTTCGTCGCGGCTGCGGACCTCGAGGTCGGGAGCCTCGAGCTCGCCCAGGCTGATGCGATCGGCCAGGGACGAAATCCGGCTCACCGGGCGAATGAACATGCGCCACAACAGAATGTTGAGAATGACTCCTATGGTTGCCAACACCGCCACCAGGGAGCCCATGAAGGTGAAGAAGGCCTTCTGGGCGCGGGCGAATGCCACCTGGGTGGGCACTGAAACGACTTGGGCACCGACCGTCTCGTGGAATTTCCAGCCAAAGCCATTGGCCGGCCCGTAGACATTCACCATGGGCTTGGGCGCAGCATCCACGGTACTGTGACATTCCAGGCAGGCCTCGTCGTTGATTGTCAGCGGCCTGGCGAAAAACAGTGCATCGCCCGACGGGGTCTCACGGACTCCGTACTGCTCCTTGACGTCCGAGTTGTTGCGGAAGCGGTTGACGATATCCGCCTCCCATTCGACCGCCCGGTCGCGGGGATTCGTTGGATTGAGCAAGGCCTCCTTGTAGCCGTAGTTGGGATATTTCTTACGCAGCTCGTTCAGCACTTCCGTGGCGGAGAATGCAGGCACGGATTGCGGCAGAAAGCTGTAGATCATCTGTGTCTTGAGCAACGGCTTGATCTGCTGTGATGTATACGCACGCACCGCCACCGCGACGGTCATCATGAGGCGCGCGTTTTCAGCAACCTCTTCCCGGGCGTTCTTCTGGAGCAGCTCCCATGAGATATAACCGCTGGCTCCGATGCCTACCAGGAACAGCAATATGAAAACGAGATTAAACTTGGCCAGGAGTTTCAATTTCTTATCCCCACAATCGTCTGGTTAGTTACTCTTAGGGACGGATTTCTCTCCTGAATCCGGCCGCGGCTGCGATGCAACATCGGGTTTGGCAGCGGCCGAAGCTGCACGGGCAGCCTCTTCCTCTTCGTATTTTTCCGGATGCAGTATCCGGTCCCATTCCGGATGCTGCGCCAGATCGCGATCCAACGGCCCGCGGAATGCGGGGTCGTTCACCTTTCGAAGCCACAAGCCCACGAATTGCCTGCGAATTGCGGCCTCCGCATTGAGCCAGGGCTCCACGTCCGCATATGCAAAACTGCGTGGGTTCTGCGGCTCAACTGCGCGAGTTATCAAGGTACTGTAACGAGATGGCAATGTATCGCGGTAGGCGCGAGGCAGAGCCTCCATAAAAGCCGCTGTTGGGCGCGGCTGTACGTCCGGGGCCTCGTCGGGCTCGATCACGAGAAAATCGCCCGCGTTGAGGGTGATTGACCCGGTTTCGCTCGCGCGGCGCTCGGTTTCGGCCCGACGCCTGCTGACCCGCGCGGTGCCCTGCTCCGCGAAGATGGCGCGGCTGTTCCCGCCCGCCCGGATGACGACCACGCGCGAGATGCCAACAACATCCAGGTCCTTCATTGCGAATGCGGCGTCCGTGCCCGCCTTGCAACCCAACTTGAGCCAGCCCTGCATCAGGTACAGAGCCGGCCGGATGCCGCGCTTTTTCTCAGCCGGATGAAACAGTTGCAGTTGTGTCTGCGGCCCCGCTTCCAGGGAACACTCATCCGCATACTCGACTCGCAGCAGGCTGTTCGCTTCGGTGCGAACCAGGTCGCCGGGAAAGAGGCGCACACCTTCCGCAGCGTCGAATTGGGAAAGACCGTGGATCACCGTGGCCTTGCCTTCGAGGATGGTAACGAGGCCAACCCGGCTGGCAGGCGTTACGTTGGCTTTTGGCGCGGCCGCAACCACCGGGCGCGCGCCGCCCAGCACGGCAAGGACTACTGAGCAAATGAATATGCAAAAGCATATGCACTTGCATGTTAGTACCCAGCGACTTCGAATGCGCGAACCGGCAGGAAGCGATTCACGGGTTCTCGCCCGACTATTGTATTTATGCTGCATGCAAGACTGTGTAACGGAAAACAGCGGACCAATCGGTCATCCGCCCGGCTGAGCACGTGCATGTTGTGTTCCAGGGCTCAGGCTGCGGCGAGCGTGCTGACCTGGCACGCTCAAAGCTCCAGCGCCCATATTGCAATCGAGTGGCCCAACACCGCAACAGTTGCGCGCACGACGGCTGGCTATTGCAGCGATTTGGACTCGATCTACGTCTGTCGGGTGCGGACCAACAGATTGCCTGTGTGTTGTTGCCTGCGAGCCACCAATTGCGGGCAGTGAACGGTGCCCGCGATCCCGCGGCGCACACCTGTTTAAACACCATCATCAGGCAGTTACGCGCCCGGATGCGAGCTCATGCAGCGCCTGGCACGGCGCTCGCACTGTAGACGGCGCGGGCAGTTGCTCACAACCGTACACACAACTCAACATTACAACACCTGCGCCGCGCTCGATCGGCAGCGCCGCGCAACTAAACACTGGGTACGGCGGGAAGCCGCGGCGGCCAACCCGACCGCACCGCGCGCCGACGTCCGGTGTCGCGAGCGGACCAACAGACAACCCGCCGACTGTTGCCCGCCACCCGTCATTCACCCCTTCACACACCACCCGCAACCATCGCAACCGATTGCTGCCGCAAACTATTTCAATTTCGTATTCAGCTACTTGCCGTGATCGCGCGGGGCCGCGGGCGCATTTGGCACGAGGCTCGCACTACCTTTGAGCGAGCAGGTGCTCAAAATCAATACAACTCGAGACCCTTACACAGCGGAGAACTCACAATGGAGATTGAAAACCTGAACAAAGACCTCGACACCGAGGCTCAGAAGAAGGTCAAAGGCGGGGTCGCCCTGACCGGCCAGGTCGTCCCGACCAACGTGCAGGACAATGCGTTGGAGCAAGCGTTCAACATCGCCTCCAAAGGCCCTGTTGCAATCGCCAATGATGGCACCCAGACGAACGACTCGGACCAGGACAGCTTTGTGCCCGTTGGATCGCTCGTGGTGGATCCTCTGCGCAAGATCATCAGGTAATGCCGTTAGCGTGAGGTGGGGGCCAGGACGGCCCTCACCTTGTCGCGCCTTCAGCCCGCGCCCCGCTCAGCTCGCGGGACGCTTCGGTCCCGCCGGCCTCGAGCCCGCCGGCTTCGGCCCCCCGAAACCCGGCGGATAATCAACAATCGGTCCGCTGCCTGCTCCAACCTCGTCAATCTGACGCGGCGGCACGCGACTCAACCCACCGCCCAGAATCGACTGCATTGCCTCGCGGTCGAGATCATCACTCTGTGGCAGATCGTCGATGGTGATGCGCGCCATGAGAAACCTCTGTGTGAGCGTTGTTGCAACTATAGCAAACGTCGGCAAGCCCCTTGGCTCCCGGCAGTCACCCGTGGGTGTTGCGACTGATCCAACAGATCGCCCCACACTGTTGTCCGCGACCCACCAGTCCCCCGTTGCCGCCCAACACCGCAAATGCCGTTGCGACACCTATTTTCCTTCTACTTTCAATCATTTGCGGCGCCGGCGCACGGCCGCAAACCGCTGTTGGCACGGTGCTCGCACTACAGATCAGCGAGCAGATGCTCAAACTTTAAAAACCACTCAAATCCCCTTACACATTGCGGAGAACCGTCATGAAGATCGAAAACTTGAGCAAGGACCTCGACACCGAGAGCATGAGCGAAGTGAAAGGCGGCCTCGCCCTGACCGGCCAGGTTGTCCCGACCAACGTGCAAAGCAATGCGCTGGAACAGGCTTTCAACATTGCCTCGAACGGCCCGGTCGCGATTGCCAACGACGGCACCCAGTCGAATGAGTCGGACCAGGAAAGCATCGTGCCGGTAGGCTCGATTTTCCTGACGCCTGACCTGGGCAAGCTGGTTCGCTGAGCCACTCACTCAATTACGGAGAACAGTTGTGAAAATCGAAAACCTGAGCAAAGAGCTCAACACCGAGGAATTGGCCGCAGTGCAAGGCGGACTGGCCCTGACGGGTCAAGTTGTTCCCACCAGCGTGCAGAGCAACGAGTTGGCGCAGAAGTTCAACGTCGCCTCCTGCGAGCCGGTGGCGGTTGGCAACAGTGCGGATCAGTCTAACTACTCCGCGCAAACCACGTTTTCCCCGGTTGGATCGGTGTTCGTGATCCCACCCCCGTGCGTGGATTAACAGCCTGAAGCCGGATGGCAAGGTGGGGAGCCTGCGAAGGTCCCCACCTGAAGGCCCGCGGCAGTGCGAGTATGAGGACCCAAGATCATGACCACCCTGAGAATCGTCGATCTTTCCAGCAATCGTGCCCTGGACTACCGGGCGATGACGGCCATCCGGGGCGCAGGTCTCACCGGTGACTGGTGCCTCTTCGCCTTTCAGCCCTTCGTGCCCGCGAGCGATCGGATCGTGCCGACCGTCAACTTCTACCAGACCAACTATTTCGCCGATCAGCTCAACCTTCTGACCACCAATATCGACGTCAGGAATTCCGGTGGCGCGGTCAACATCGACACGACGCAGAACGCGCTGAACATCATCCAGGTTGGCTCGAACGGCACGCAGTCATGACGCCGAGCCGGGAGGCTCCTTGCATGGACATGCACACCAACTCGTTTCTGTGGACCTCCGCCTCCCGCTCACACCCGGGCCGCGTCCGCCAGATCAACGAGGACGCCTGCCTCGAGCAGTCCGACCTGGGGCTCTGGGCCGTTGCCGACGGCATGGGCGGACACTCATTGGGCGAGTTCGCCAGTGGCCTGGCCGTGAAGAGCCTGATGGATTTGCCGCTTGCGGAGCAGCTCGAGCAGCGGGTCAGCGTTGCGTTGGACCGGTTGTGGGAAGTCAATCGACACCTGCGCGCCGAAGCGCCGCGGCGCAATGTGCCGCTCATCGGTACTACCATCGCGGCGCTCGTTGCCGCCGGGAATCTTTGCAGTTGCCTGTGGGCCGGCGACAGTCGTATCTACCTCTACCGCGCCCGGCAATTGAAGCAACTGACACGCGACCACAGCCACATCGAGAACGCACGCTGGCGACACGTCTCCGGATCAGACGACACAGTGGAGCTGCCGCGGGCGAACTACATCACGCATGCGCTCGGGGCCGAGGACACTCTGCACATCGACCGGGTAACCATCGAGTTGCACGATGGGGATATATTTCTGCTGTGCACGGACGGGCTCAGCAATGTCATCAGTGAGCTTTCCATCGAACAGGCGCTGCTCACAGGCATTTGCCGAATGTCGTGCGATGCACTGGTGGAAATGGCGCTGGATCGAAAGGCTCGTGACAATGTCACGGCCGTGGTCGTACACGCCGAGGATCTGGGCAGCCCGGACCGAACGATCGTCAGGATGCGCTAGTTCAGTTGGTGGAACGCGCGGAGGCGCGGAAGTCCTTTGAGTGGATGCCGTGCTTCTTCAGCAGCACCTGCAGGTGCGACCGATTCATGTTGCAACGCTTCGCCAGCTCAACCACCACGCCACCCACTTCCTGCAGTCCTCGCTCCAGGAACTCCCGCTCGGCCGAGTCGCTTGCTGCCCGCTTGGCCTCGCTCAACGCATCCCCGTTCAATGGCCGCTCTTCGTCACCAAAGGTTGCTTCCGCCAAACGTTTGGCCTGCGATGCAAGCCGGATGTCGGGGGGCAGGTGGTCAACATCGGCCGTCTGCCCTGCGAGACACGACAACCGGTAAATGATGTTGCGCAACTCGCGGATATTGCCGGGATAGGCGTAATCGAGCAGGAATGCCCGCAAGCGTCGGCTCATTTCAATTGGACGCCGCTTGAGCATCTCGGCTGCTTCGTCGCCGAAGAATTGAAACAACAGGGGAATTTCGTCCTTGCGCTCCCGCAGCGGTGGCAAGGTAACGTGAATGACGCCGAGCCGGTAGTAGAGGTCCTCGCGGAAGCGCCCCTCTTCGCTCATTTTCCGCAAGTTGCGGTTGGTCGCGGCCACTACGCGCGTGTCGACACGAATCGACTGGTCCGATCCGACTCTCTGGATTTCGTGCGCTTCGAGCACACGCAGCAACTTTACCTGCCCCGCCAAGGGCAACTCGCCGATCTCGTCCAGGAAGATGGTGCCGGTATGGGCGCTCTCGAACTTGCCCTTGCGATCGCTGGCCGCACCGGTGAATGCGCCTTTGCAATGGCCAAACAGCTCGGACTCGAGCAGGTTCTCGGGAATCGCTCCGCAGTTGACAGAGACGAACGGCCTGTTGGCCCGGTCTCCATTGGCGTGAATGACCCGGGCCATCAGCTCCTTGCCCGTGCCGCTCTCGCCGTCAATCAACACCGGCAAACCCGTGGGTGCGGCCTTCTCCGCGGTCTCGAGAGCCTCCAGCAACCTGGGGTTGTCCCCGAAAGCGCCCTCAAAGATGAAGCTGCGTTCGATCAGCCCCTTACGCCGCTGGCCCCGCGACAGGTCGCTTCGCGTGGGTTCTGCGGCGGCCGCATTCACGAAGCGCTCCTTGTGCGAGAGCTGCATCACTTCGTCGCGCAACGCACCGGCCTGGCGTTGCAGCTTCTCGATATCCGAGCGCTCGAGCTTGGAGGCCCAGCGCAGCGTCGAGCGCAGTATCTCTATTTTTTCAATCAGACCGGCGTAGGAGACGGTCGAGCTGCCGAGGGGATCCTGGTCCAGTATTTTCATGCGGCGTTCAATTGCTTCTGGACCAACTCGTAATACATGCCCCGGCGGTCGACCAGTTCCTGGTGTCGCCCTTGTTCGACGACTTTGCCCTCATACAGCACCAGGATCTTGTTGGCCTGCATGATAGTGCTCAGGCGATGCGCAATCACCACCGCAGTGCGCCCCTTCAGGATCTCGTCCAGGTTCGCAATGATGTTACTTTCGGACTGCGAATCGAGTGCCGAAGTGGCTTCATCGAGCACCAACAGGCGCGGGTCGCGGTACAGTGCGCGCGCGATGCAAAGGCGCTGGATCTGCCCTCCGGACAGGCCTGTGCCGCGTTCACCGACCAGCTGCTGATAGCCCTGCGGCATCTTGCTGATAAAGCCATGGGCGTCTGCTCTCTTCGCGACTTCCTCGATACGGCGACGGTCGGGCTCATCGCTCCCACAGGCGATGTTCTCGGCAATGGTTCCCGAGAACAGCAGGTTGGACTGCATCACGTAACCCACCTGTTGCCGGAAATACTCCTTGTCGACCGTGCCGATGTCGTACCCGTCGACAGTCAACCGCCCCTCGGACGGCGGGTAGAAACCCACCAGGAGTTTGGCCAGCGTCGTCTTTCCGGATCCGCTACGGCCGACGATCGCAATCAGCTCGCCCGGCTTGATGTCCAGACTGATGTTTTCCAGAACATACGGGGTGTCCGTGCCGCCGTAGCGGAAGTAGACACCTTCAAAGCGAATGTCACCCTGCAGCTCGGGAATGACGACCCGCGAAGCCAGGTCCTCGGGCTTTTGTTCCGGCTCGAGGTCGAGCACGTCCCCGAGGCGCTCCATTGCAACAGATGCATCGTTCAGCAGGCTCCAAAGCCCTACCAGCCCCATCAACGGCGCCAACACGCTGCCCATCAACGCATTGAAAGCGATCAGCTGCCCGATCGTCAGCTCACGTGACAGAACCAGGCTGGCGCCCGCCCACAGAATGGAAATCGTAGTGGCTGAGTTGAGCAGCTGGCCGCAGAAACCCATGGAAATGTTGAACGATTGCGAGCGAAACTGGACTTCGAGCGCCTTCGCATACTTCGTCTCCCACTTCAATCGTACCGGGCGTTCGATTCCCATCCCCTTGACAGTCTCCGCCCCACCGATTGACTCCATGAGATATGACTTGGCATCCGTCGTGGCCGCGAAAACCTCACGCGCATACTTTTTGACCCGGGGCGTCACCAGCACTGTCAATACCAGGATGGGGATGACGAACGCAATGAGCAGCAGAGTCAACCGTACGTTGTAGAGGAACAACACCGTGAAGTAGATGAAAATCATCAACAGGTTGAGCACGGTGGAAATAGTCGATTCAGTCAGGAAAGCCCGAATCGTCGCGTTTTCCTGAAAGCGCGCAAAGATGTCGCCCGTCTTGCGTTTCGCGAAGAACGAGTACGGCAATGACATGGTGTGCCGCAAAAACTGCGACATCATGGTGAAATCCAGCTTGCGCACCATGAAGTTGGCCAGCATTGCGCGGATCGTGGCCGTGAGCTGCGTAAACAGGTTCGATATGATCAGGCCGACAATCAACAGATGCAGCAGATTCACATTCTGATGGACGATGACGCCGTCCAGTATGTTCTGGATGATCATCGGGGGCACAATCCCCAGGATCTGAATGACGAACGTCGCCATGAACAGATGCAGCAGGATCTTTTTGTGCGGCAGCAGGTACCTCGCGAATCGCACCCAGGGTGAGCGTGATGCAGTAATGTGGGCCGCGTCCTGGCGCAGCGTGAACGTCAGGCAGGTGCCGTTCCAGCCACGCTCGAATTCCTCAACGCTCATCTTGCGGAAGCCAACAGCCGGATCGGCCACCCACACCTGCGTGCTCGACACTCCGTAGACCACTACGTAGTGATAGCCCTCCCAATGAACGATCATCGGAAGCTCGAACCCACGCAACGTATCGAAGGTGCACTGCACGCCTCTCGTGGTGAACCCCAGGGATTCGCCGGTGCGTGCCAGGCTGTCTAATGTCGCACCCTGTGTGGTGACATTGGCAAGCTCGCGCAACTTGCCCAATGTCATGCCGATGCCATAGTGCTTGCAGATCATTGCAAGGCAAGCCGCCCCGCAATCCATTTCCTCCGCCTGTTGAATCCAGGCGAAGCGGCGGATGATATTCTCGCCGAGCTCCGGCTTGGATTTCAGGTCGACCACCAGCTTCGGCCGGCGCATCTCGGCAACCTGCAACTGCCGGCGCAACTCCCGGTCGATGATCCGGATCCGCTCCTGCAGTGCCTCGCGCACCTTCGGGTTGCGTTCCAGGATGAGATGCACGGCCTTCTCCGGGATCACGAGCAAAGTGGTATCCGCGCTCGCAATGACCGACGCGCCCTGCTCCTGCCGCATCAGGCAAGCCCTTTCGCCGAAGGTTTCGCCCTTGCGCAAGGTGGCTAACAGATACTCTTTGCCCTCTTCCTGGCGAACGATCCGAACCTCTCCGTCGCGCACCACATACAGGCGGCGATCTTCCCGCGCGCCCTGTTTCAGAATCTCTTTCCCGGTACCGACCCTCTTTACACCCACGCTTCGTGTCAGCTCGACCAGCTCGTTCTTATCGACCTTGCTCTTGAGGTCAAACAGATGACTGATCAGGCCACCCGCCGAGCTGATGGCGACGCGATCGGCAATGAGCGCTCGTGCCGTGGGGTTACCGGCGACGATCGGGCCAATGACCTCACGGGGAATCAGCAACAGCTCGGTCTTGCCGGATGAGCGCGCCGACCACTCGTGTTTGTAATCGCGCAGAATGCTCATCTCACCCAGAACTTCCCCCGCCTTGCGTACTCCGAGACTCGTCTCCTTCTCGCCATCGGAAGCAAACACCCGGATCGAGCCGGACTTGACGATGAAGAGGCCCGTGGCAGGCTCGCCAGCGGTACAGACGGTGTCACCGAATGCCAGCAAACGGGACTGAGCGCTTTGCGCAAGACTCTCGATGGCAACACGCGTGAGCGCCGACAGGAGCTCAACCGAAGCCAGGAACTCGACGCGCGCCTGCATCTCCTGTGTATTGGCCTGCGTGCTCGACTGGGTCTCTGGGGTATTCATGGACAGCGTCAGGCGGCTTGGATCACGTGTTCCTGCGCCCGGGCCCGCAGCCAGTCCTCGCGCAACAAGCGCCGCACCTCGGTAGCAGTATCCTCATCGAGCCGCGCCGGCCGTTTCGCGTTCACCTTGAAAATCTCGAAAGCCGTGTGATCCGCGGACGTAAAGGGTCCCAACAGGGCCCCGGGCGCCGCGTTGAATACCTTCGCCTCGACGTCGGAGCGCAATGACCCGCGCAGGACTTTGCCGATGAGGCCGCCGGCATCCCGGGTGTCGGCGATCGAATGCTCGCGAGCCATCTCGTCAAAGCAATCGGGCTCGTCGCGCAGCACCGCGATCATCTCGCGAGCCTTGGCCTCGGAGTCGAGCACGATGTGACTCACCTCGATGCTGTCGAATTTGGGCGAGTTCAACTTGAAGTATCCTTCCACGGGTTGCTCGCCGCAGACCTTGCTCATCATCTTTTCCTGGTACAGGCTGTCGGTGATGAAGGCCTCGAATTCCTCCAGGCTGACACGCAGCGCATCGAGGAACTTGTTGGTATCGGCGGCACGGTGCAAGCCACGCACGCGGCGATATTGATCGGAGCGCTCCTGGACTTCCGCCTCCGACACCCGGATGCCCGCTTTGCGGGCGCCGCGCGCCGCCAGCCGGTCGCGGACAAACTGCTCGAGCAGTTCCTGGAACTGCCCGGTCAGCTTCAGCACCCGTATGAACTCATCGAGCTCGACTTCCTCGCCATCGATCTTTACCAGGTTCGCCATGTGATGCGCTCCTTTTAGTTGGATTTGTGGTTGACTCATCCGCCGATCTGCCGGAACGGGTCCAGGGCCAGATCGATGAGCCGCCGTTCACGGACGATAATTTCAACTGCCGCCGTCATTCCATATCGCAGTGGATACCGGGTCCCCGCCACCTGGTAGTAGTCGCGCTCCAGCGATATCCTCGCTTCATACACGGGTAGCTTGGTCTGCGACGCAGGCTTGGTGGCGGGCGAGACGTATTCGAGCGTCCCATCGATGACGCCGTAGCGCTGGTACGGGAACGCATTGAATTTCAACTTCACCGGCAGTCCTTCACGCAGGAAGGCACGGTCGTTCTCGGCTATCTCAACCTTCACCACCGAGCGGGATTTGCTCGGAGCGATGCCGCCCAGCGGCGCGTTGGCCTGGACCTTGTCACCCGGTTGGGTGGATGTCAGATCCGTGACAACGCCCGAGACCGGAGCCAGGATCTGCAGGAAGTTGTCCTTGTCTATATTCTCGAACCGCACGCGCGTGGCCGCATCGGCCTCGACCCGTGCCGTGTTGAGTTGCAAGCGCAACTTCTCTTCCGCGCTCGCCAGCTCGCTCGCGGCGGCCTCGTAGTCCAACCTCAGCTTCTTCAACTGCTCGCCACTGGATTCGAGTTGGGCCTGCGCCTGGACCAGCTCCTGGCTTTGCCGGGCGGTCAGCTCGCTGACTTTGGATTGCGCCACCCGGTAGGCATTTTCGGCGGCCGACCTGGCGTTTCTCTTGGCCTCGACCTGCAGGAGCGATACACCGCTGCCACCGGGCCCGGCGAGGACGCGCTCGAACTTCTCCACCTCGGCCTGCGCCGCATCGCGCGCTCTGCGGGTCTCTTCTACGTCGGTGCGCGCCGCAGCCATCTGCGCCTTCTCCTCGTCTACCAGCTGGCTCGTCCCGCGCGCGGTGCGCTTCTGGTGCTGCTGTTCCTCGAGCTCCATTGCCTCGCGCAAGGTGGCCGCTTTCTGTTCCAGGAGCGCCTTCTTTTCAGGAAACTGGCGCCACTCCCGTTCCGCGTTTTCGAGCTTCAACTGGGCCTGCATGGCGTTGCTCGCTGCCTCGATCGCGCCCCGGGCATTGAGCCGCGCCAGCACGTCTCCCTTGGTTACGGGCTGTCCTTCCGCTACATAGAGGTTCACCAACTCGCCATCGACAGGCGCATAGAAGCGCCTCACATCCGAGGCCGGTGCCAGCGCACCCTGTTCAGTCACGATCACGTCAGCTTTGCCGAAGAAGGACCAGACCAATCCGGTGAATACCAGCGCAATCATCGTGTAAACGAGTGCGTGCAAAGCGCGCCAGGGCTCCGCGGTCAGAATAGCGATGCCTTCCGAGCTGTGATCACCGAGAGCATCGGTCACCGGGACGAGGACATTCGACTGCGTCATTCGTTTGTATCTCCGAGCAACGCCAACTTTGTATTCAACAGCGCCGGCTCGACCACATTGCTCAGATCGAGCAGGCGGCTGCGCTGCTCATGTACCTCTGTCTCGATCTCGTCGCGAATCGCAGTCCATTGTGTCGTTCCCTGGCTGTCCACTTGTGAATAGAGCTGAAAAGCCTGCTGCGCATACCTGCTCGCTTCAGCCAACGAGTGAGCGCGGGTCCGGAAGTCGTCGGAGATCGAGGTCTCGATGCGTTGGGAGGCATCGATGGCGCCGCTGTTTCGATATTCCTGCCAGAACGTGCGCGCCTGACTCATCGCGTCCTGAGCCCGCGCAACTATCTTGTCCTTTTGCTGGTTCAGATCCACGGCGGTCGCCCGGACGTAATACACATCCTCATCGGGATCCAGCGACTCGCGGAAAGCCAACAGACGATCGACATAGTCACCGCCGTTGCGCGATTGCTGAAGCGCGGCGAACCCATCTGACACCACGCGCCTGCGCTCCAGCTCGCGGCCGATTTCGTCACCCCAGGGGCCTGTGTTCAGCTTCTGTAAACCTGCCAGCGCGTCAGTGGGATTGTGATCCCTCCAGAATCGTGTAGCTGCGTCGTACTGTTTGATGAGATCGGCGGACGGAAGCTGCCCGCCCGCGACCAGCGCATGAAAGCTCTGTTGGAACGGCGGTGTCACAAAATGTGCCTTGTCCAGCAGTGCAAACAGTCGACCGGATTTTCTGGACCGTGCCTCGCGCCGGATCTCCATGTAGCGCGCAAGGTCCTGGCGTACGATGTCCACTCCACC
>Ga0307510_10007078_pt1 | contig 13364 bp, 13 predicted proteins | sample 12_EM_MG_FD_207224 | JGI IMG/M metagenome (GOLD analysis project Ga0307510, IMG submission 207224) | Populus trichocarpa ectomycorrhiza microbial communities from riparian zone in the Pacific Northwest, United States - 12_EM | ecosystem: Host-associated > Plants > Roots > Unclassified | place... | reverse complement strand
GCATGGACCTACCAGTTGCTGGGTCGCATCGATGAATCGACGCTGCATGCCGCGCTCGCGGTCGATCTGAACGAAAACGATCCCTGGACCTTGATGGCATCGGGCCAGATCTTTGCTTACTGCGGCAAATACGAACGCGCAGCGAGCCTTTCAGCCGCATCCCTCCGGATCACGCCGGTCCCCACGGCGCCGCAGATCGCCTATTCCGGCGCGATCAAGTTTCTCTGCTCCGACTATGCGGGGTGTTCCGACGTCTCGCGCGAGGATCTCGGGGTGTCTCCCGCCTTCGTGATATGGGAATGTGCGGCCAAGGCGCATCTCGGCCGGCTCGACGAGGCGAGGGCGGATTTCGCGAAGGCGCTGGAGTGGATCGCCGCGGATTGGCGTGGCCAGCAGGCACCAACGCATGACAGCATCACGCGCTGGCTGCTGCACGTCTTTCCGATCGCGATGCGGGAAGACTGGGAGCGCCTTGCTGCTGGTCTTGCTGCAGCAGGCGCTCCGATCGAGGGCATCGAGTTCGGCCCCTGGTGAGGGCCGATCAGGCTTCAGCCGCAGGTGTTGATCGTGTACTCGCCGACCCGCTCGGCGTGGAGCCTCGCCTTCTGGGTCGGGCTGCTCGTTTCTCCAGGCAGCGGATCTGTACCATGGATCCGCTTGTAGAAGCCCGGCAGAGGATAGGACGCGCCTGAACTCAGCAGCCGGGTCTCGGATTCCGTGATCTTGTCGGCCTGGGGAAGCTTCACGTAAGCCGTGTCCGGCGGAACTGCGACCATCTCGAAGTTCATTTTCTCGCTGCCCGTGACATCCAGATTCTGGACACCATCGTCGAAGAAGAGCTGGACGCCGGCGGCCTGAGCCTGGGCGACGAATTGGGCGAAAGTTCTCGGCCTGGGAAACTCGGGCTTCTCCTCCTCGACTTTGGGAAACGGGTCGTCGTCGGTGATCACATGCCGGACGTAGTTCCTGCCGGTGGACCATGTCTTGACCAGCTTGCCCCAATTCTCGTGATTGCCGGGGAGATTTCTGACGTTGATTCGTGGGTAGGCCATAGCATTCTCCTTTCGCGGTACGTGGTTGTCAGGCTGGGGTGATGTGTTGTCTGTCGTTGAGAAACCGCCGAACGGTCGTCAGGCTGATTTTCCGCCCGGGGCCATCGATGTCCGCCAGGAATGCGAAGATGTTGGTCTGGCGGCTTTCGGTGTTGCCGAGTGTTGCCGCCGATAACGACGCAAGCTCGCTCTGCAACCCGTCTGCGGGATCGTCCGGCAGCAGCCGGTCGTATCGCAAGACACCGCAGATCACGTCGGCCACGACGATCGAACCCAGGATGCCCAGGCGTTCGCCCTGGTTGCCGGAGTCGAGTCCTGCCTCGAAGCGGACGAAAAGCGGGATCGGAGGATCGTTCGCGAGTGTCTTGATTTCCTCCGCTGAAAGCTTGTTGACGAGGCCGAAGGTCGCGTCCGATCGTTTGGTCAGCCATTCGGCGATGCGTGCGGCCCATGGCCGCGAACCGAGCGGTCCCCGCAGAAATTCAGACTTGTCGAGCAGTGCTCCGTGACTTGTCCTGAGGTGGTCGACGAGGGGCCCGATCGACCAGGGCTGGATCGCAATGGAGCTCAAGAGGTCGCGCGCAATCAGATCGCCTTCTCCCGGAATCTCCTCCCCAATGCCGACCTGAGACCACGGGCCGATGCGGATGCTGACGTTTCCGGCGGCAGGGTTGCTGCTGAAAAACAGATCCCAATCCACCAGCCACGCCGCTTCCAGGGGAACGTCGGAAGGTGACTTGTCAGAGGTGCGCGCCAGGATCTGCTCGATGGTAAAGGCATTGGCCGCGCCAGCATTGAAGCGATAGATCGGCCTGATCATGGAATGGCCGAAACGGAAAAACCCGTTGGTGAATTCGAGAGGCGCCCGCCACTCGCCCCGGACAATCCAGGGGAACGGCTTCTGATCGGTGTTGTAGGCCTTCCAGACGTCCTCGTGCAAAATGCGCGGAAGCAGGTCCTGACGGATCAGATCGCGGTAGATCAGAACGCAGGCGGTCCGTGCAGCCGTGAACAGCCGTTGCGCGTCGGCATACGGATTGGCCGTCGGGGGCAGATTCCCGCCTCGCACGAGTTCGTCCACGATATGATTGTGCAGTTCGTGGAAGAGAACCAGTATCTGCGAGATGATCGCATGGGAGTCATTGCGCGGATCGGCGATCAAGGCTTCGGGATAGCTCGCCCTCCGGGCGAGCTCGGCGGCAGTGCTCGTGGTGCCTCGCGCGATGTCCTTTCTTGGACCGCTATGGTTCTGATCGCCTCTGTCGGTCCGCGAATTGCCCAGCCGAAGCCTGCTGCGGAATGCGACCTGGGCTGCCTCATAGGCGTGCGGGCATTCGGTTGGTCCTCCGCCATAAACCGTCTCCAGGCGTAGCGGGACGTTTCGAACGTTGCTGAGCCCGGCCGTCTGCCCGTCGCCGAGCGAGGTCGATATCGCGCTGTGCACAAGGTCATGCGCGACCATCTGCAGAAAATAGGTGTAGCCGCTTGGCAGATTGGGATTTGGCTTCGCTTTATTCTCGTCCGGATTGAACCTGATCAGATGCGCGAGCCGCTTCATCAGGCCCTCGGCCCGTGCCCATTGACCGGGATCCGATGGGTCAAATCGGGTGCCGCCAAGCGTAAAGCGCTGCTCGTCTGCAGGGGGTGAGATGAAGTGGCAGAAGCCGCCGGGATCTTCTTTCGACGGTGGCTGAAAATTTTCGGTCCGGCGAAATAGCGCAGAAGAAATGGTCCCATGTGATGCCATGGCGTCCTCGCATCTACCCGTCCAATTGTAAGAATATCTCCCGTTAACTCAGCGTGAAATGATCTTTCGCCGCCGCCAAGAGGCACTTCACGGTCGCCTCACGCGCTCATCATACTCCCGCTGGTACCAAAAGCAGCACAACGGGAGGAAATAGTGCGCACCCAAGAGCAAAACATTTCGGCACCCGGGTGTTGCCCCGGACGGCCGATCCGCCAGCCCCTGCAATCTCTCAATTCCAGCCAATCAGCCGGGGCAATGGAATGGCCGACTTCTCGATCCGTATGAACAACAGTCTCCGGTTTTCGACCTGCGATGCTCCGCACGTTCCGACAAGCAAGACTCATGAGGAGAGCATCCTTGTCGAACTGGGCGGCGACCTTCTGACGATAACCGCGCTCGGCGCGGACGGCAGTCCCGGAAGTCGCGTCTACGCGCAACGTACGATCGATCTGCCGGAGACGTCCATCTTCATGATCCTCCCAGAACTGCCGTCCCACGTTCGGGACGGCGCCTTTTTTCCCGCCCTCGGTACCGTCGTCATTCCAGAACCCCGCCCAGGCAAGCAGCGCCGGCTGCGGGCGGTCGGCACGGACAACAACAGCGGCCAATGTCACGGATGGATTTTTGACGCAATCGAGGAGGCGTCAAGTTCAATTCGGCCAAGCGTGGCAAAGTCCGGCCGCTAATTCGCCGGATGCGATCATGCGCCGCGGACCAAGCCCGCCTGCCGCTGGGGCTTCCGGTCCTGCTCGCGCTTTGCTATGAACGGCCAACCCGTCGGCTGACGGGTTACGCGGTCCCGTAGCTCAGCCGGATAGAGCGACGGTTTCCTAAACCGTAGGTCGGAAGTTCGAGTCTTCCCGGGATCGCCATTTTCTCAGACATTTAGCGGATTGGTCACCTGATCCTGGGGAGCGCGTCCTGCTCCTCGGGTTTAGCTGCGTTCGCCCGTGGCCTGCGGCAACCGGGCATCCCGCTAGCGGAAGAGCCGTGGTAGTACTATCGTTCTCGCTCTGAGGTTGAACGTTCAAAAGCCCTTTTCATCGCAAAGCAGCCGTCCGCATCATCTCTGCGGGGCGTGTATCGTCATTCTTTTGAGAGAGTGCTGGCCGTGACCAAGCAAAAGCCGAATGGTGGTGACAAGCACAAGCTGCGTTCGTTTCTGGAGGACAATGAAGATTTTGAGGACTGGCTGGGCCACCAATGTGACGTCGTGAAGGAAGACCTCGACCACAAGCACGAGCGGATGCAGAAGGACGAGTTTACATTCTTGCGCGCAACGTTCTTCCGCTGGGCGAAGATCATCGAGGAGGTCTGCCCCGATCTGAAGGATGCTCCCAGCGTGCTGTCGGTCGGCGATCTTCATGTCGAGAACTACGGAACCTGGCGCGATGCCGAGGGGCGTCTGGTCTGGGGTATCAACGATTTCGACGAAGCCGCGGACATTCCATATCCCTTCGATCTCGTCCGCCTTGCAACCAGCGTGCGGCTCGCGAAGACGGGGCTCGACAATGGTTTGGTCGCGGCCCTCCTTCTCGAGGGATATCAGAAGGGGCTCGCGGAACCAGCACCCTCGCTGCTTGACGAGCAGGAAAGCTGGATGCGGCCCTACGTCGCCTGCTCCGACGAAGAGCGGCGGGATTTCTGGCACGAGGTGAGGCACTATCAGGAGAAGAAGCCGCCCGCCAAAGTTGCCTCGGCGCTCAAGAGCAAGCTGCCCAAGGGCGCTAAGCTTGAACGCTTCGCGTCGCTCAGGAAGGGTGGAGGCAGTCTCGGTCGACCGCGCTATGTCGCGATCGCCTCATGGGCTGGCGGAATGGTCGTCCGGGAGGCCAAGGCGCTGGTGCCCTCCGCCTGGCATTGGGCGCACGGCGAGAAGGGCAAGTCGCGACTTCGGAAGGCTGCGAAAGGCGAATTCCGGGCGTTCGATCCGCATCTCGACGTGATCCACCACTACGTCGTCCGGCGTATCGCCCCTGATCAGCGCAAGATTGATCTCGGCCGAACCGGCATGCGGCTGAGGCTCGATCTGCTGCGAGCCATGGGATTCGACCTCGGCGCGGTCCATGCTGCGACGCCCGACGCCAGGGAGGCGATCGAGAGCGATCTTGATAAGCAAAAGAAGGACTGGTTGCACAGCGCAGCGAAGACAGCAGCCAAGGCCGTCAAGAACGATTTTGAGGAATGGAAGAAGGTCAAGCTGCCCTCGTAATCGGGTGACTTCTTGATTTGCCAAGCCGGCGCGAAAATTGCTAGCAGGGTTGCCAGCAAGCACGGCCAGACGGAGCCAGCATCATCCGGCCTGCCATGCGCCCGCCACTGGCAATGTCCTGCCACCTCCGGAGACCATAATGCCTTTCGACCTGATCCTGCGCGGCGGCCGTGTGGTCGACCCGTCCCAGAAGCTCGACGCCGTGACCGATGTTGCCTTTGCAGGCGGCAAGGTCGCAGCTGTTGGCAGCGGGCTCAAGGCCGATCCGGGCACCGACGTGCGCGACGTCTCACGTTACATCGTGACGCCGGGGCTGATCGACCTCCACACCCATGTTTATTGGGGCGGCACCTCGCTCGGCATTGATGCCGAGGAGTTCTGCCGTCTCTCCGGTGTCACCACGGCGGTCGACACCGGCAGCGCCGGCCCCGGCAATTTCGCGGGCTTCCGCAAGCATGTGATCGAGCCGAGCCAGGTCCGCATTCTCGCATATCTGCACGTCTCGCATGCCGGCATTTTCGGCTTCTCGCACCGGATCATGGTCGGCGAGAGCGAGGAGCTGCGGCTGATGAATCCGATCGAGGCCGCCAAGGTGGCCGATGCCAATCGCGATCTCATCGTCGGCATCAAGGTCCGCGTCGGCCTGCACTCCTCGGGCACGTCCGGGGCCGTGCCGCTCGACATCGCGCTCGAGGTCGCAAACGAGGTCGGCATGCCCCTGATGGCGCATATCGACCATCCGCCGCCGAGCTATGAGGAGGTGCTGGCCCGCCTGCGTCCCGGCGACGTGCTGACCCATGCGTTCCGCCCGTTCCCCAATACGCCGGCGACCGCGCAAGGCACGGTGAAGAAGGCGGTGCTCGACGCGCGCGAGCGCGGCGTTTTGTTCGATATCGGCCACGGCAAAGGCTCGTTCGCGTTCAAGACCGCGCGCGCCATGCTCGCCAACGGCTTCTATCCGGACACGATTTCCTCCGACATCCATCAGCTCTGCATCGACGGCCCGGCCTTCGACCAGGTCACGACCATGTCGAAGTTCCTGTGCATGGGCATGGAACTGTCGGATGTGATCGCGGCCTCGACGGTGAACGCGGCGATGGCGCTGCGGCGTCCCGAGCTCGGCAGCCTCAAGCCCGGCTGCGTCGGCGACGCCACGCTGATCTCGGTCAAACAGGGCCAGTTCGACTATGAGGACGTCGTCGGTGAGCACCTGATCGGCGATCGCAAGATCGCATCCGAAGGCGTCGTCATCGGCGGCCGCTGGTGGCACCCGAATTGAGGCGGCGAGCGTGCCGAATCAAATACTCGCCCTCTTCCGTCATTGCACCATTCAATGCGACGAACTGGCCAAGAGATCATGGCGATCGAGGCGTGCCTTTTTCATCCTCGGAGAACGCTATTTGAGCTTGTTCGCAATGCTGTCGAACGTTGCGAATACAGGTTCGATAGCGTACCCAGCGAGAAATGACAGAGCAAAGGCCGACACCGAGGACTGCGACAAGACTCCGCCGAAGCCGATGGCGACGCCCGCTAGGGCTCCTAGTGTCACGCGAACCAAATTGCGAATTCCAGATGTGCTGGAATATGAGCTGCTTCTAATCTGTTCTGATAGCATTCGGACGATATAGGCACAGGAGCCAGTCAGCCCCAATAGTATGGGCAAGATGGTTGCCCTGATCATGCTTCCAACGTCTTGCGCGCGCTGTGTTATGGGTGGGGCGCGGCGCGACAACAAGCGATAGTTGTCGACCGTATCTTGCACGACTCCCAGATTTGTCGGAATGCCACCGTCACCTTTTTCGTAGCAAAAAGACGTTTTCGAGAACTCCTTATCCCTTTCGCAAACGGGATAACGCATCCAGTTCAGGTACGCGACCGAATCCGTTTTCGAATAGAGCGTATCTGCGTTGGAATACAATGTAGGCAATGCACTCGCTAGTTTGTCAGCAGCGGTTCGATACTCTGCATCCTTCTGCATTCCTGCATTTCCAGGAGCAATAAAGTCATCGTCTTTGGTAAGACCTTTGTTCCTCAAAATGGAAAGCTGCTTCACGGCGTCGTCTGCTATCGGATCCGCAACCTTCACCAGGTTTTTCACGTCGTCGTTTATGGTTGTGGTGTTTGACGTGAGAAACATCAGCGTTGCCGAAACGATCAACAACACGAAGAGCAGCGACATGTACCAAAATGCCGCGCGCTGCGGTGCCGTCGTCATCGTCCCGGTCGGGGCCAGCCAAAATCTCGACGGGATTTGGTCGGTGCTGGTAATGAGCGTGTCAGTGTTGACCGGACTTATAAGCGAGCAAAGTGAATTGAAGCTGATCCAGAACTTTGCAGCTATTGCTGGCGTCCAACTGTTAGCCGCTTGCGCATCCAGACTTTCTTGAACACTAGTTATAACTTCGGCCAGAGCCTTCTTTTTTTCGTTATCCGTTATCGTTTGGGCGGCAAACTTTATCAACGCGCCGCATTGTTTAAGGGTGGAAATTTCCAAGTCACTTGCATTCGTCATCGATGAAATCCTTTGGTGATCGATGATCACGTCATCCAAATGATGTTTGGTATCAAAAATGGTATCGATATGCGAATGTTGTACAAAAAGTAACCTTGACGTGCAAGTGGGACGACTCCCGGACGTTTGCATAAGGTACGCATGGACATCGCGACCCAGTCGGTGAGCACCTGATCGGCGATCGCAAGATCGCATCCGAAGGCGTCGTCATCGGCGGCCGCTGGTGGCACCCGAATTGAGGCGGCGCTAATTCTGCTCGCGATAGAATTGCAGCAAGCGGGCGCCCGCGGGCGAGAGCCACTCGGGCGCACCGGCGATATAGCCCTCGACGTGTCCGCCTGTTCCGACCAGATAGGTGATGGGCATGCCGACGAGGCTGAACGTCGTACTGGACGCTTCGGCCGCTGCGCCATAGGCATCGACATAGCAGGCAAGGTTCTGCACGGCGAGGCCGCCGAGGAATGCGCGGATCTTGCGAAAGTCCCGCGTGTCCGTGCAGATCGCGACGATGTCGAGCAGGTCGGGCTTCGACCTCGCAAGGCTTGCGAGCACGGGCAGATCGAGCCGGCAGGCCGGACACCATGTTGCCCAGAAATTGACGAGCGTGAGGCGGCCCGGCTTTGCCGTGACGACGACATCCTTGCCGCCAATGTCCTGAAGCCTGAGTTGCGGCATCAAGGCACGGGGCCGCACCACCGTGAACTGGCTGCGGCCGGCTTCGAACACCGGCGGCCAGCTTCCCTGCGCGCGGCTTGTGCGCAGGGAAGCAAGAAGCACCGGTGCGGCCATCAGGATCGATCGCCGCGACAAGGCGGCAACGCTTTTGCGTAGCCCATCACGCATGGATATAGGCAAAACCCTTGAGTTGCAGATCGACCACGCGGCCGATGCCGAAGGGAACGAGGCTCGCGCCTGCTATCAGCGGTATCGTGACCTGCTCCTTGGCCTCCGCGATCGCCTTTGACGAGGCGCACATGCTGTAGCTGAGATTGGGCAGCGACTGCCGCAGCGTCGCGAGCGGCTCGTTGAGCGGGGTCTTGTCCGCCCGGAAGACGTCGATGCCCTTGCCGTTGGCGACGACCTCGATCAGCAATCTCGCGCCTCTGTCGGCAAAGTGCCTGGAGAGGTTGGCTGAGTAGCTGATCGCGTGTCCCATGACATAGGGCTCGTTGCTGTCGATCAGGATCACGACGCCATCAGCGAGGCGATCCTCCTTGGCCGCGGCGGTGCCGCCTGCCGTGAGGATCGCGGTGCCTGCGAGCAGGCTCCTGCGGGACCATCCCTTGACTGAGATCATGACCACGCCGGCCTGCCGGTCAGAACTGACGCGGGGCGATCGGCGCCTTGCGGCCACGTCCCCACAGCACGAACAGGCTGAGCGCGAGCAGGACGAAATTAAGCGGCGTCACCGCCGCCTCGCCACGCGAGATGTGGAAGACGAGCGCAAACACCTGCAACACCGTACAGCCCAGCGCGGCGAGCACGGTCAGCCGCGGCAGGATCCGCGTCAGCGCCGGCAGCAGGATGCCGATCCCGCCGGCGAGATCGATCAGGCCAATGCTGCGGACGAAGGCTTCGGAATACTGGCCGGCCCAGGGCATCATCGCGACAAGCTGGGGAATCGGCGTCAGCAGCTTGACCAGCCCGGCCGAGGCGAAAACGAGGAAGATCAGGCCCTGTGCGACCCAGAGGCCGATGCGAAGGGCGCGACCGGGGGTGGCGGTCCCGAAGGTGGTGGCGGACATGGTGGTTCTCCAAACGGTGAAGGTTGCCACCATTTGATGGTTTCGCGTCATTTGATCATTATGTGTTCCGAGATGTGTTTCTTTCCTGGATGTTGATGATCTCATGGATTCTCTGGTCAGCATGAGGGTGTTTTGCCTGGTCGCGGAGCTGAAGAGCTTTGCGGCCGCAGCCGAGCGCCTGCGCCTCTCGCCCGCCATGGCGAGCAAACACGTGATGCAGCTCGAGAAGCGGCTGGGCACCCGGCTGCTCAACCGGACCAGCCGGCGCGTCAGCCTCAGCGAGAGCGGTACGCTCTATTTCGAGCAGGCGCGCCAGATGCTGGATTCGCTCGACGAGGTCGAGGCCGCCGTGAGCAAGGCGACGGTCGTTCCGCGCGGCACGCTGCGGCTGACCGCGCCGGTGTGGATGGCAAACCCGATGTTCGCAAAGATCCTGGCGGACTATCAGAGCCGCTATCCGGACGTGCGGCTCGACGTCGATCTCAGCGGGCGGCTGGTCAATCTGGTCGAAGAGGGGTTCGACCTCGCCTTGCGCGCGACGGCTGCGCCAGATGAGACCTTGATTGCACGGCCGATCACGACGGTCCCGTTCCTCATGGTCGCCGCGCCCGCCTATCTCGATCGCGTCGGCCGCGCAACGAGGCTGGCCGACCTCGCCGGACACGCCATGCTGCACTATGCGCTCTATCCGGGTGAGAGCCTCTCGCTCAAGCGCGACAGCGGCGTCGAAACGGTCAAGCTGAATCCGGTCCTGCGCAGCGGCAACGAAACGCTGCTTCATCTGGCGGCGCTGGAAGGCATGGGCCTCGCCTTCCTGCCGAAATGGCTGATCGCCGACGACATCGCCGCCGGCCGTCTCGAGCAGGTCCTACCCCATGAGGCCATTTTCGAAGGCCGGCTGTTCGCGGTCTATCCGAGCCGCAAATATCTTTCCGCGAAGGTGAGAACCTTCATCGACTTCGTCGCCGCGGACAAGCGGATGAGATAATCACAGAGGCCTTCGCTCAGTCCCGTCCAGCTTCCATGATCGCCTTGGCAAGGCGCGCCGGATCGGAGAAGCATAATTCGTGGCTCCCCGGCACCTGCACCAGGCGGAACAGGCCGAGCTTTTCCGACAGCCGCGGATGCCAGCCATAGCTGTGCGGCATCGCGGTGTCCTCGGTGCAGTTGATGTAGGATTTTGCCAGCGGCATCTCGGCCGGGTTGGCCTTGAGCGCGATCTTGTCGGTGAAGGTCGCCAGCGGATGCGGATTGAGCACGTCATAGGCGCGCTGCGCCGTGTCGAGATCGGCATCGTTGATGAAGGCTTCGCGCCAGACCGGGAACGGCAGCACCACCGAGCCATCGCCTCGCTCGGCCGCGATCGCGTCGAACAGGCCGATATAGTGCGGCGGCACCATGTCGTTGAGGCACTCGCCGTTGTCAGGCACGAAGGCGTTCCAGTAGACCAGCCGGCGGATGCGCTCGGGCGCGAGGTCGGCGACGCCGGTGATGACCATGCCGCCATAGGAATGGCCGAGCAGGATGACATCCGTGAGATTGTTCTCGGCGAGGTAGTCGGCGATCGACTGGATCGCTTCGTTCAGCCCCGTCGTCTTGGCGTCACCCGGGCGGTTGCCCTTGATCGTCGGGGTGTAGACCTGATGGCCATGGGCGCGGATTGTCGCCGCGACAGGCTCGAACTCGGCACCGGTGTGCCAGGCGCCGTGAACGAGAACGTAGATCGACATATTGTGGCTCCTCCGCAGAATGTGGTTAGATCGGTACGAATTGGGTCTTTTGCGGCGCTCGCGAGGCGCCGCGGACAATTCTTATTGTGCGAAGTGTGAACCGGCGGACCATTTTCCGCTTGTCTGATGCTGAACCGGATTGGTCTCGGAGCGAACTGATGGAGCAGCTCAATTCCGAAAGCCGGCCCCGGCATCTGGTCTGGGACACCGGAGGGACGCGGCCGGAGGAGCAATTCTCCTACTATCGCGAGGCAATCTGCCAGGCATTCATGAGCCTGACGCCGGAATCGGCGACGACGTCGCGCTTCCCGGCGAAGGTTGAGACGGTCAGGCTGGGCGCGGGCGCAGTCAACCGGGTGGTGTTTCCCGAGCACACCGTGAATCGTTCGCGCGCCGATATCGCAGCGTCGCGCGAGAGCTGCTTCTATCTCAACTTCAAGCTCGCCGGTCGCTGCCGCATGCTTCAGGACGGCCGCGAGGTCAGCCTGTCGCGGGGCCAGGTCGGCATCATCGACAGCGATCACGAGGTGACGCTGCTGCACGATCGCGGTCCGGCGCTCGAGGTTGCTTCGTTCTGGGTGCCGTCGCGTGCCTTGCGCGACCGGCTGCCGCCCGCGTTCGATTTCAACGCCGAACGTGTGTCCGATGATCCCCATGTCGGCCATCTCATCGTCGAGACCGCGCGCACCCTGACCTCCGGTGCGCTGCGAATGACGGAAGAGGATGGCATCCGGCTGTTCGACGTGCTGCTCGATCTTGTCGCACTCAGTCTGTCGCGTCGCTCACGGGCGCAAGCGGCCGAGGCTGTCAATTTTGCAGACGCAACCGTGCTCGCGCTGCGCCGCGCCATTCACGAGCGGCTGCGCCAGCCGGGGCTGAAGGTCGCGGCCGTCGCCGGCGCTGTCGGCATCAGCGAGCGCTATGTGCACAAGCTGTTCGAGCGCTCCGGCACGACGTTTTCGGACTACGTCATGGATCGCCGCCTCGTCGGCGCGGCGGCCGACCTGAAGGATCCGGCGCTGGGCGGTCATGCGATCGGCGCCATCGCGTTCGACTGGGGCTTCTCGGACCTCTCCCACTTCACGCGGCGTTTCAAGCAGCGCTTCGGCTGCCGGCCGCGCGATTGGCGCGCGCGCTGAACGGGGCTTACAGCGACACGATTCATAAAGATCTGGCGATCAGCAGCTTCATGATCTCGTTGGTGCCGCCATAGATCTTCTGGATGCGGGAATCGATGAAGATGCGCGAGATCGGATATTCCTGCATGTAGCCGTAGCCGCCAAACAGCTGGAGGCATTCGTCGGCGGTCTGGACCTGCTTGTCCGAGCACCAGTATTTCGCCATCGACGCCGTGACGGTGTCGAGATCCCCGGCGATCAGCTGCTCGATACACCAGTCGACGAAGACGCGCGCGATCATCGCCTCGGTCTTGCGCTCGGCGAGGGTGAAGGCGGTGTTCTGGAAATCCATCAGCGGCTTGCCGAACGCCTTCCGCTCCTTGGTGTATTCGGTGGTGAGTTTTATCGCGCGCTCCATCGAGGCGACGGCGCCGACCGCAAGCGATAGCCGCTCCTGCGGCAATTGCTGCATCAGCTGCGCGAAACCCTGGCCTTCTTCCTTGCCGAGCAGGTTTTCCGGGGCTACCTGCACATTGTCGAAGAACAGTTCTGAGGTGTCGGAGGCGTGCAGGCCGATCTTGTCGAGGTTGCGCCCGCGCTTGTAACCATCCGCGCCCGCGGTCTCGACCACGATCAGCGAGATGCCCTTGGCGCCGACGTCGCCGGTGCGGGCGACCACGATGACGAGATCGGCGGCCTGGCCGTTGGTAATAAAAGTCTTCTGGCCATTGATGACGTAGGAATTGCCCTGTTTCTTGGCGGTGGTCTTCACGGCCTGGAGGTCCGAGCCGGTGCCGGGCTCGGTCATGGCGATGGCGCCGACCATTTCGCCCGAGGCCATCTTCGGCAGCCAGCGCTTCTTCTGCTCCTCGGAGCCGTAGTTGAGGATGTAGTGCGCGACGATGGCGCTGTGCACGGAGACACCGGTCGTCAGCTCCGGCACCGTGCTCTCGAGATCGTCCAGCACGGCGGCATCGTAGGCGAAGGTCGCGCCCAGGCCGCCATATTCCTCCGGCACGCTCGCCAGCAGTGCGCCCATCTCGCCGAGCCCGCGCCAGGCGAAGCGGTCGACCATCTTCTGCTCGCGCCATTTCTCGGCATGCGGCGCCAGATCCTTGGCGAGATATTTCCGGAACTGGTCGCGGAAGATTTCGAGCTCTTCGGTCATCCAGGAGGAGCGGTAGGACATGATTACCTCGGTTGGTGCGGTTCCGGCTTGGTAGGCAGTCGGCCGCGGCAATTATTGTG
>Ga0307510_10007076_pt1 | contig 13365 bp, 19 predicted proteins | sample 12_EM_MG_FD_207224 | JGI IMG/M metagenome (GOLD analysis project Ga0307510, IMG submission 207224) | Populus trichocarpa ectomycorrhiza microbial communities from riparian zone in the Pacific Northwest, United States - 12_EM | ecosystem: Host-associated > Plants > Roots > Unclassified | place... | reverse complement strand
TCAAGTTGATATTCATCCGGACACACTTTCTGCCTCCCTTCAAACTCGTCGACATCGCCCCCATTCACTCGGTATCCGCCGTCACCGCCTCCCAACCCCCCAACGACGTTCGCATCCATGACCCCATTGCAATACCCTTGCCTTATTATGAACCTCAGTAGGTACTGACATGCATTTAAACCACGCATCCTGCTCTCGTGGGGTGCATGCAGGCATTAACCCCCAATCTGACTGGCATTAGATGTTCCACTCTCCTCCTTGCGCGATCTCCGCTTTCGTTCAAATAAACCAGACGGTCACTTATGACATCTTTCTTGTTCTCTCGTCCTCCATCAGCAAAAGTTTCAAATGGAGGTAGTGTAGTTGATGCCTTGTAAGCCCTTGTATAGGTCGACCCACGCCCTGTATAGTCATAACTTTGCCTTGGAAGGGGCCATCTTTGCCTTGGAAGCCCCTTACCTACTTTTTGCACTTTTGCTGATGTCGCTTCTCACTTGACTCAGCCTCGTGTAGCGGAACCACTGTCTGCATATTTACTCAGTCTTATGGAGTCGTTGTACTCGTACTCGTACCTTTTCTTTGTCCCTGTCCTTCTCTCTCTCTCATACTCTCTCTCTCAGAGTCTCTCTCGCTTCCTTGGATAATCGCCACATATTGTGGCTAATCAAAACTACACCATGAATCATGCCTTTTATGTCTTGTTTCTTGCGAAGTCGGGACCGAGACCATTGATTATACTAAACGCTTGGAAGTTCCACTTGGCATGGGTATGTCCCATCAAGCTACAGGAAATTCCTCCACCTCCAGATGGTCAGAAAATAGTATCGAGGCGACACTGGCAGTACCGCGGCAACAGGCCACTGCTGAATTGCAATACGCCGAGGTATGTGGTGTGATTGAGATAAGAAAAGGGAGACTTAAACTGACTCAAGAGCTTCGGGCAACAGAACCAGATCAATCTTGGCCTATTGCAAAGCTGCGTAAAGAAAGTGTCTACGCCTCCAGAGCAGAGGAGCAATAGTTAAATACAAAAACCTATCTACTTACTGCTTGCCCGACGAACACTCGATTGCATGTGCAACCGATCATGCAATTTTCTGGGGTGCTCACCCCCGACTGTGTCACTGCGTCACTGCGCACGATTTTAGGACGTGCCCTTTATGGGCCGATCCATGCACAGTCGATGTGAGGTCGATTGTGCATCCCGCCTTACATGAATCCCTATCTGACTGCACATGTAGTCTAAGAAAGAAGCGAACACTGTTCCATCACCAGCATGAGTATATGTCAGGTTGATGGGGTGAGCCTGTGGCGGACGTGCTGCGGACTGCGATACTAGCAATAAGTCAGGGAACCCCTGGATGGACGGGGACACCATAAGTCGGGCCCTTTAATTCCCTTGCTTACTTTCTGAATTATCATGAAAAAGGACATGCGATATCTAGATTATTTGATGTTGTACTACCATCTCATAACAGGCAACAGGTTGTTCTTTTGAGAGAAACCCCACCATGTGGCAAAGGGGTTGTGGGCTGGGCGGTCCAACTGAGCCTTGCTCCCAGATGGACCTGGGCATGCACAATGAAGAATGTGAGAGGAAAAGCCAAGAACACAACACGGAACCAAATTCTAACATGCACCATAACCCTTCGTCCAGATTAGGCTAGACTGTGACCGTCTCGTATGCAGCTGAATTGGGCCTATCATGTGTGATATCCTGAGCAAGGCTGGAGACCGATCCACCTGGCACGAATCTCACTTGGATTTGATCTGTTGGTAAGAATGCCGCAACCATGTATGTCGTCCGGGTCCCCCCCCCGACTGTGTGACGGATGCCAAGCGCATGGGCTCATGGACGTTGCCCCCTCCGAACCGGTCAGTGGGGTTCAACGCACCCGAAGGGAATTTAGGCGGCATTGGTGACCCTGAAAGCAGGAGGGAGTGGGAAGATGGATTGATAACGATGTAAGGGTTGGTGGTTGACGACTTGCAATACGTACTCATACTCGACGAAGGATCCGCGAACAGATATTAGAGAGCGATACATTTGGGCAGCACCAATGGATCTGTGTTCATTAATTAGAATCACTTGAATCTGGGGAGGGAGTGGTAGAGAGGACGAACAAAACAGCAACTGCAGTATAAGCACGTACAAGAATGTTGGTCAGTGCAGGAGCTTCGACAACTATAAATTTCAACTCTTGCATGCTAGACCTACTACATCTGAAATGAAGATCAAATTACCCCCAACGAGAATAAATGACGGGGATGTATCAAACCTCGTTCCAAGCATCTAGCAGTCGCAAAAAGAACAATCAGACTCTGCCCACACATAGTAGGCATGTGAAAACATAAAAATAAACCAACCATTCAAATACAGAATAAGGAAGACCTGTGGAACGTTGAACCAAATATCATCTAATAGTGGAAAGAGGCCGACCACAACTGGTACCTCTGAAAACGCAGCCAATGCTAACCAGATGATACACTAGAATGGATACAGTAAGCAGGTTCCTCTTTCCTGATGGCCTGCGCAAGACAAGGAAAAAGTTCTGAGAGTCACCTGTTGGTAAAGCAACTCCCATATACCACCTGAATTCCTCTGCGCATGTCGCAGAAGCCCAATGAGCATTGTCAAAAGGAGTACTACGTTGACCACGAGAATGCCGATAGCACTGGCGAGGCACTGGTGCATACCTACGAATATGCAGGCATCCATGGTAGGGTTATATGTCCAAGCAAGCTTGTGTAATTTCATAAGCATCAGTTCATACTATTAAGGCGAGAACCATGTCAAGCCCCTCACCGTTGCCAATCCTTTGAAAGTGCAGGCATGGGACATGCAGTGATGGTACAACAACTGAGGATACAAAACGTACGTTGTATGTCCAATGTGAGGCCACCCAACCATACGCCAACTGCAATTAGTGACACAAACATATTTCGGTTCCATATTGCAATTCTGAAAATAAAAATAGACACAATGAGGACCATCAATTATCGTGAGCCCGAGTCTAAGGGATGACTTGCACGCGGAGAACGATGATAAGGGAGGCAAATGCCCAAGAGGCAAAACCCAATATCTGTGAGGTCAAGAACTCGATAAATCAGGAGGGAGGGGGCGATTGGTATTGTGTCCTTACAACAAAGGGTATCATGATCAACTGTTACAAGATAGGCGTTAAAACCGATCTCTGCGCTAAAACACACCGCAGAAGGCCTTACCTGGCAGGGAATCCTAGGACCGTCCATGATAATGAATAAGTAAACGATGGAAAGTAAACCGGTGTAGCGGGTTCCAAGGTATAGCTATTTCATTTGAGCTGGTGGTGAAACCATAATTGATGCACATAGCTTACCCATATTGACCATCTGTATGGCCGCTTTCTTCGCAAGACATCCAATTCAAAACCAGCCGTGAGCACAGTTTCCCAGCTGAAATTTTTGCAAGTTCAATTGATATAAGCATCGGGTTCCTGAATACGAAGACGAACGCACATGTAGAGACCGGCGATGACATGGTTTAGCTTGTTTAAAGCAGCTAGGTGACGGTCAAGGGTGTTATTGACCGACAGAGACCGTAGGACGCACTGTAGTCTTTCAGAAGGAAAACCGGCCGTGATCACAGTCTCCCAGCTGAAGTTTTCCCAAGTTGATATTAGCTCCCACTTTCTTTGGGGTGGCTCATGAAGATGAACATACATGTAGATCCCACCAATGGCATGGTAAAGCTTGATCAAAGCAACTAGGTAGCTGTCAATCGGATACTGACTAACACGAAGAATGCAGGACGCACTGAAATCTTTGAGAAGAAGGGAAGGATCATCCCATTTGACCATTTCGTTGGTACACATGTCTGGGGAGGTTGGAGAAATCACACATTCCAAGTTGGGCAACTGTCTGCATATAGGGCTCAGGGTCAATCAATCGTGGTTCGGGCGATGCAGACACATGACTGGGAAACGCCAACATGCTGCCATATCACATCGGGAAATCAGATTTATGTTGATTTCTGGAATATGCTTGAGTGGGCGTGGTCGGCTGACAAGGGAAATTGGGCCTGATCTGGACTCAGACGGACTTCTAATAATGGCAATGAAGGGTGATGCGGTGACATTTGGATAACAAACGATATCCTCCCCCTGGACCAGGTTCACAATGCCCACCTCTGTCACCCAAACCAGCGCCTTATGGACCCGATAGGTGAGTTGGGCTCGATGTTAGCCCAATCAGACTACGGCGAAAGTTTAACATTCTCCGCTTCGACACTGCCAAAAATAAGTTACTCTATTGGCAGCCAACAACAGATTGGGAAGGGGGAAAGAGGAAAGGTGCAATAAGACCAGTCCATTAGACTCCTCCTCACTGGATATCGGGGTTAATGTGCACGGGAAACTAAAAAGTGAAGACGATGAGAGAACGTGCTGGTACAGCTACAGACCTGGGCACGCAAGGACAAAGAACCCGAGAGGAATGGCCCAAGAACATATCTCAAAACCAAATTCCAATGTGTCACATCCCTTCCTTCAGATCGGGCTAAACTGTCTTGTACCCAGCCGAGTTGGCCTTATCTTGTGTGCACCCGTGCCCAACGCTGGAGGCCGATGTGCCCCGAACGAACTCTACACGAATTTGATCTGCTGGCAGAAACACCGAGGCCTGGGTCTCCTCTGACTGCGTGACAGACACAAACTGCATTGGTCTGTGAACGTTTGTCCCTCTACACTGCATGGTGGGATCTGATGTACCCAAAGGGAATCGGGGCAGGTCTGATAATCTAAAAGCAGGAGGTGGTAAGGAGATGCATTGGGAACAACTCAGAGGTCAGCCATTGGGGATTTGCGATACATACTTATACTCAATGAAGGATCTGCGCGATCCGCGATCGCATAGAGAGCGGTACATTTGGGCAGTGCCAATGGACCTGGGTTCATCAAGTCAGAACCACTGATCTCTGAGGAGGGGAGCAGCAGAGAGGACGAACAGCATGGCAACTACAGTACAACCACATAAGAAGGGTTTGGTCAGAGTGGGAGTTTGACAACTATAAATTTCATCCCTTACGTGCTGATCCTACCATCATCTGAAGTGAGGATCAACTTAGCCCCAAAACAAAAGAATGATAGTGATAAACTGTACCTCGTTCCAAGAATCTAGCAATTTGTAGAATGAACTATCAGCCTCTGACCCGCCTGGGCATGACCAAAAAAAAAGGACAAGAGAAAAACAAACCATTCAAATTCAGAATAAGGAAGACCTGTAGAACAGTGAGCCAAATATCATTTGACGATGGAAAGAGACTGACTACAACTGGTATCTCTGAAAACAAAGCTAACGCTAACCAGATGATACACTGGAACGAACTCAGCATCAGACGTAAGATAGGGAAGATGTTCTGAGTGTTACCTGCTGGTAAAGCAACTTCCATATACCAGCTGAATTCCTGTGCGTATGTCGCAGAAGTCCAATCAGCATCATCAGAAGGAGCACAATATCAACCACAAGAATGCTGATAGCATTGGCAAGGGCATTGTGTGTACGTAGGAATATGCAACCACCCACAATGGGGTTATACGTCCAAGCGAGCTTGTTTAATTTGCATCAGCATCAGTTCAGATTATTAAGATGAGAATCATGTAAAGTGCCTCACCATTGTCAGTCCTTCACAAGTGCAGACACAGGAGATGAGATGATGGTGCGAACAACTGGGGATAGGCAACATACACCTTATGCTCAATGCAAGGCCACCCAACCATATGCCAACTGCAACTAGTGACACAACCATATTTCGGTCCCATATCGCGATTCTGAAAATAAAAATAGACATAATAAGGAAAATCAATCATCGCGAGCCTGAGTCGTAGAGATGACTTGCACACGGAGAACGATGATAAGGGAGGCGAATGCCCAAGAAGCAACACCCAATGTCTGTGACGTCAAGGTCTCATTCAACTAAGAAGGAATAGGTGATCGATACTACACACTTACAAAATAGGGTATCATAACCGACTATGAAATGGTGCGCGTTTAAAACGATTTCTACCCTGAACCAGTGGTGGGAAAAACTTTACCTCGCAAGAAATCCTGGGGCCGTCCATGACAATGAATAAGCAGATGAAGGCAAGCAAGCCGGTGTAGCGGGTTCCAAGGTATATCTACTTCTATTGAACTGGTGATGCCCTATGTGATGCAAATGGCTCACCCATATTGTCCATCTGTACGGTCGCTTTCTCCGAATGACGTCAAATTCGAAGTCGACCGTAAGCAAAGTTTCCCAGCTGAGATTTTTTTTCAAGTTCAACGGATATCAGCGCCCAGTTTCCTACATATGAAGACAAACACACATGTAAAGACCGGCAATGGCATGATTGAGCTTGATCAAAGCAACTAGATGACCGTCAAGGACGATATTGGCCGAGACCACAAGACACACTGTAATCTTTGAGAAGGAGGGCGGGTTCTTGTCGGTTGACCATCTTGTTATTTCACACGTCCTGAGAAGGTGGGGGAATCACTGGTAGGTAGAGACCGGTATATGAGGCCATCCAAGGTCATTCAATGGTGGTTGGGGTGATGCAGACATATGACTCAACTTGTGACGCCACATCGTCAATCCATCACACTGGGAAGCTTTGTAGGATTGATGTCTTGGCAGTGCATGAGTACGCATGACATAGGGTTTGTGATGGAGGTTTCCAATAAAGTGTCCATATTTGGCCACTCAGTCTCACAATGACATACATGAGGAATCCAAATGGAGCAGAATGGATAATTGGTTGTGTCCCAATACTGTATCGCGCCAATGGATATGGAAACGCTGTTAGGAAAACCAGAGATGTTGAGGGAAGTAGCCAAGTTCATCAGGGCAATGAACAGATTTCAGCAGCCAGACGCGAATGCTCAGTCCCAGTGAAAACTGGAACCGAGAAAATATGAGTAAATATGAGTTCATCAGCATTAAGCGGCGCCGGTCCGAGGACTTCCAGTGTGAATCTGAGAAAGCGATGCAACTTCAGAGAACCTCAGATAATTTCTGAGTCTGTCCTGCTTATAGATCTTATTGTCCGGTCAGCCACCACCACTCCAAGTCAAAAACATGCCTGATTCACGCTTGCCTTGTCCCTGTCCAAGGTGTAATGGTGCTCTCGTTACACAGCGTACTGTACAAAGGCATGCCTCCCGCGTCCCGCCTACTTCTCTCCTTTCCTTCTCTGCTTGGTCACAGCACCTGGCTGGCGTTACAACAATACAATCTTCCGGGAGCAATGATTCTGATGTCAATGGTGTGGGTCGTAGCCATGGTAGTTCCCAGGACAATACTGAGCATCTTCAACCTTCAAAACAGTTCCGTTCATCTGCAGTACGTTTATCTTCATCATTCTTGATTTCACGCCATACCTATACCATATCCCCATTGCCCATGTATGCACTATATCTCCACACAAGAATGATTCATACACTATTTTTCTATCCATCCAACTTCAGGACGATCCAGATGATGCCAATGTCGGCAGTGATTACAAATGATCACCAACTGCATTTCGTGATGACTCGGACCCCCTTCAACCCGACAGCACCAATGGCTCTCAGGCTACAAGTGATTTCAACCCTGACGATCTTGACAAGCATGAGCAGCAGGATGCTGCGTTACAGGCCAAACAGCATGCCCACGCTATGGTACTTCAAGCACTAGATCAGCTTGGATCTGAATCGAATACACTGCTGGAAGCAGACAGTGATGGGGAACTGGATGACACACCAGCCGACCTATCCCATATTGAAAATATCAAGTTCACACAAGAGTTTACTGAAGACATATCTACTGCGACTTTCGAGAATGGGTGTCTGGATGACGACGTTATACATCACCTCTGTAACCCTTGCAATGAACCGACAATCATCTCTGATCCCGATATCTGCCTCTCTCTTGATCTGTTCTTGGCTGTTACGAATGCATCCGAGGAAACGTATCACGCTAGTCACAATGCCATTCTTCTCTGTTATCCGGACTCTGGGATTCTGTCTGCTGTGAAAAGACTTGTTGCTCAAAAAACGGGCGTTGTTGCTGTCTACGATGACATGTGCATAAATTCATGCCATGCTTTCACGGGGCCATTTGCCCAGCTTCAGTTCTGCAGTATATGTGGAGAGGCTCGATACGATGTGGCTCAGGCGGCACTTACTGGCAAGGACATCGCTCGCCAGCAGTTTTGTACAATTCTTCTTGGTCTGCAACTTCAGGCACTACAACGATCTCGCTCAGGAGCTATGGCCATGCGCTACCTGGACCAGAAGATGAAGCAGGTGGCTGAGATGCTCAATAATATTCAAGCTGAGGACAGTGGCGATATTATCTATGACGACATCTTTTCTGGCAGTGAAATCCAGGATCTTGCTGAGCATATCAATGTCAATGGCAATGATACTATTGTCTCTTTATCACTCGATGGAGCACAACTTTACCAGAACAAGAAATCAGACACTTGGATTTTGATCTGGATTCTTGACAACCTCTCCCCAAATCAGTGCTATCAGAAAAAGCGGGTACTTCCCAGTACTGTTATTCCTGGGCCCAACAAGCCCAAAATTACTGACTCTTATCTGTACCGTGGCCTACACCACCTCTCCGCCCTTCAGTGCGAAAACAACGGTGCTGGGCTTTGCATGTGGGATGCAGCAACATCCAAGATAATCAACTCCCGCATCATTCTGGCTCTGTCAACAGCAGATGCTGTGGGAATCACTGAACTTGATGGGCATGTTGGCCACCACAGTGCGCATGGCTGTTGACTTGGATGCCAAATGAAGGGCTGGCACAAGCCCCATACAGGGCACTACTATGCTGTCCATCTGAGGCCCAACAACTACACCATTCGCGATTGCAATCACCACGACATCGATATATGGAACCTTAGTACTCCTTCATCTATTGACTATCAACAAGACCTTCTCAAAGTGGTCTCTTCATCCGATCAAAATCAATACAAGCGAAACCGGAAAGAGACAGGAATCAGCAAACCAACCATTCTGAGTGGTCTTGTCAGTGACCTCATGGTTCCTGTGCCACGTTGCTTCCCCTTAGACCTCATGCATCTGATCTTTATCAATCTTGGTGAACTATTAATACCACTTTGGCAAGGCACATTGAAATGCGATGTTACTGACAGTGTATCGTCTTGGGACTGGGCCACTCTGACCAGGGATGCTTGGCAAGCACATGGCAAGGTTGTCACTGATGCGACACCTTTCTTCCCCTCATCCTTTCATCGTCCACCACGCAACCCAGTGGAAAAGATTTCCAGTGGGTACAAGGCAACCGAGTACTTCCACTATCTCTTTGGGCTTGGACCTGGCCATTTTCGTGCTATTCTTCCCTCAAGATACTGGAAACACTTCTGTAAGCTTGTATGTGGGGTTTGAATTCTTGTACAAAGATGCATCACGGGTTCCCAGCTACAAGAAGCACACTCACAGCTTGTCCAGTTCGTGGAGGGGTTCGAGAATCTGTATTATCAACAGCAAGTTGATCGCCTTCATTTCTGCCGCCCATGCATTCATACTCTCCTTCATGCTGCTCTGGAGGTCATGCATGTAGGACCTGGCGCTTATACAACACAATTCACAATGGAGCATACGATTGGAGATCTGGGGCAAGAAATTTGACAGCTGTCAAATCCCTTTGCAAACCTTGCCCAGCATGCTCTCCAACGGTTGCAAGTCAACACACTGAAGAGCATTTATCCAGAACTGGATCTGAAGTCTGGGTTCCAACTACCTAAAGGAGCAATGGATATCGGAGGGGGCTACATAATGTTATGACCCCAAGATAAGATTCCTGCAGAGATTCCAGGACGTCCAGCCAAGGTTCTTTCTCAAGCAATCAATACATCAAGAATCAGGCAATGGGGTCGAGCCCGCCTCCCAAATGGCCAGGTAGCAAGGAGTTTGTGGAGTGAAAGAAGATGCGCATCTCAAAAGGTTTGGGTATCTCGCAATGTTAAGGTATGTAAGACTCTATTTCCATGAAGCCTTTTCTAACATGATACAACTCCAGATGCTACTAAACGGACAAATAGAATATGGCAAGGTCCAGTTCTATTTCCTCAAGTTCACGACCAATGGTCCAGCCAGCTCAGAGACAACTATCGTGTGTGCCCTGGTCTCAGTCTATTCTTGTCCAGTCCAAGCGCTCTTGATTGAGTCGTCAAATACACTGTGGGCATGCCAATATACAGGTGTCAACGATCTCCAGGTCATTCCACTTTCAAGCATCCTCACCTGTATTTCCATACAGCCACTGCCTCCACTACATGATGACCTGCCTGGACTCTGGTTCGTTCTGGAGAAGTCAGGGCTGGAGGATGCTCAATTGGCTGGGTTCGGGGAGTCGCTAGGAGATGAGCCAGGAGCAGGGGACTCAGAGGAAGTGTAAATTCTCATTATTAGAAACAAAATCTACTTGTACTAGTAGTACTCGAATTCAGCGATGTGCCCAAGTCAGCAAGTGGGATAGTGCAGCCGCATCCAGGTCGACGCGCCACCCACACATCTCTCCTTCTCCCCTACCATGAGTGGCCTGAGCAGCCATTTTCCTGACGCTTTCTTAAACGACAGCTATAACATTCCTTACAACAATATCCCGCATGTTTCCCATTCCGAAAACAACATTTTGAACCATGTACATACATCAGAAGTGAGTCTCACAAAGTTTCTATAAAACTGTTCTGTATTGATGCAAACTACAGCCCTTATCTTCACATTCGTTCTCCATTGTTGCCTCCGCGTCCCATGAAGTCCTAATACGATCTGGAAATGCAGCATATGCGTTGGTGAATGTGCATCATCTTGAGGCCAAATGCAAGCTACAGGCACAAAGGTACATGTTAACTTACTCATCGTATATGCGCATACAATGTATTGTTTCTCTCCCAGAAATCTTGTCGCACAGCTACAGGATGTAATCACCAAGCTCACATCGCTTTGACATCCTCAAGTCCCATCGACGTCTGATACAGCTCCCAACCAAGACAAAACCGACAGCCTCAATACTCCTGGTCCACTGCTACCACTGAATTGTGTTGATTACCCATATGTTCTCTTTTGGCGTGATGAAGACTGGATCAAGTACGCAGATGATGAATGCAATCATGGGGAAGTCCCTTCAAGGCTCGGATTCCTCACCAATGAGGATGGTAGCCCAGTCCCGGAATCACGGATCAAAACATTCATGTCCACTGCAAAGCAGGCCTGGAACGAGCTTTACCGCCTCCGACTTGACCCCAAATCGTGGACAAAGAAGACCCTGAAGGCCGCGTCATACCTCGCGCACATTATGAAGACGAGCTTCGATGAATTTCGGTACTGCGATGGGGACTGGAAGGTTGAGCGGTTTGCAATCATCAAGTACCCCGATTGGTGCCGTGATGCAAGGGAGCCAGGGCGTCTCACTTGTACATCTGATATCTTATTCTTTCGTTGCTTTTGAATCCCCCCATTCTAGGTGCTAGACCTTCGAAGCGCAAGAACGGTGATGGCAACTCAGTCAAGGACAGTCATAGACGAAAGAAAGCCAAGATAATGTCCACCATGCCGCCTGGTGCGCAGGTGGTAGACTTGGGTGCCCTGACTTCCCCCGCCGCTACTGCTGTACCCAATCTTCCATCTACATCGACCACACCACCACCTCATCTAAGTATGTCCATTAGTATGCAAGGACAACAGACTGATGTTTGCAACACAGCACCCGAGGTATCAGCCCCATCACCATCATCTGATCATGCTCTGCACCCCTCCGCCATCGCTCCTCCCGCTCACGTATGCACTGCTTCCCCTCGGCCCGCTCCATCTCCCCCCATGCCATCTGCACCGCTGCCTTGTGCGCCAGATCCTACTCCAGCTCCCACTGCGAACGCTCTGCTACCTCCATCCACAGCCAATGTCCTGATCCAAGGTATGTCAACAGAACTCCAAGTCGACTTTTCCCACTGACGCATCGCCATTACCAGACCCTTCATCCCATCCCCTCTCAGAACATAATGCTGGCGTGCCACACGGCCAAACAGTTGCTACTGTGGACGTTGCAATGAGTTCACTCGATCCTGGGCAACAAGGACAGCCGTGCTGGGTAGTAAGTCCTTTTACAAAGCCCAACTCCCTCTTCGCTGATCAACAATATCTTCAGGTAAACCCGCTGTTAAGGCCTATTGAACCTTAAGGCGCAACGTGCGCAAAGGTGAAATATGTGGCAGTGAAGAAGTTACAAGGGTCGTAATTCCCTTAATAACCTAAGTGCTTTGGAAGGTGATAAAAAGTGAGAAGGTCGCTAAGACCAATGTCTGGGTGAAGATAAAGAGGAAAGGGAAGTAACTTCAAGGACTTGAAGATTACTTCAAAGAAAGATAAAAGGGAAATATTTGTTCAAGCAACAAGGACTGAGAACGCAATAGATTGCAAACTAAGTCAGTGTTACGTTCTTGGGCCTATGCAGGGTGCATTTTTCATTTTCCACCTGCTTACTAAGCCTTTCCCATCACGTGACCAACCACCCATCCATCTCGATCACATGACCAATCACCTGACTAGTCACCTGACCACCCACATGACCAGTCACATGCCACTTCAGTCACCTGCTCCTCAAAGTCACCTGTTCTATGCCACCTGCTCCCAAGTCACCTGCACATCAATACTCCCTCACCTGACCTCACATGACCCTATCCCTACCCATGACTCGTTTCTATTCGCTTACCTCAGTCTCGCCTCCGGATTCTCGGCCCGCTTACTATACTTTCTTCATAGCCTCGTTTTACGACTCATACTGACTCCTTTCTTGTTACCTTCACGCGTGAGTCAGTTCCGCAGTATATGACTCCATCTTTTGGACTATGACTCGTTACTAGTACAAGTACTCGTCGTATTAGTCCTTAGTCATACAGCCTCCTCACATGTATATAAACCCTCGTGTTTTCCTAGAGTTGGGCCTTAAGCCTGACTTGGTTTAATCCCAAGTGTTGTAGCTTCCACAGCGCCTTCAGTTTTAGCCCGCACTCCGTGCAAGTCGTCTCGAACATCGTCGAGACTCTCCTCTACATCTTTCATTATCCCCACTAGTGTCTTGCACGCGTGCAGACCCATCATACCAGCGCATCCAAGGGCCAGTGTTCGCTACCTGCGATCCCTTGAAGTACAAGTCCCGCCGCCGTTATACAAACCCGTGCACGTCGCACCTTAGGGTCCTTGGCCCTTAACACAAGTCAGGCTTTCCACCCAGGCTCCGCGGAGCATCACAGACATCATCTACCCTGGCGGGTATACAACTCATTGGAGAATTAGACGACACTCACAAGCGCGTACAAAGAAGACAAGCAG
>Ga0307510_10007075_pt1 | contig 13367 bp, 9 predicted proteins | sample 12_EM_MG_FD_207224 | JGI IMG/M metagenome (GOLD analysis project Ga0307510, IMG submission 207224) | Populus trichocarpa ectomycorrhiza microbial communities from riparian zone in the Pacific Northwest, United States - 12_EM | ecosystem: Host-associated > Plants > Roots > Unclassified | place... | reverse complement strand
TTGTTCCAAACAGCACAAAGTTTTTGACTGCACAAAGTGGAAATTTTCATGAAGTTTAGCTTATAATTACCTCTGGAAGCTGAGATAGCTGGTTTTGTTGTTTTTAGTATAAAAAATTGTTTGACTTAGGAGTAATGATATGTAGGTGATGGGAAGATCGTCTCCTAATGACAAGCTTTTGCTTGTGCAAGCCCTTCGTAAGGGAGGGGAAGTTGTAGCTGTGACTGGAGATGGCACGAATGATGCTCCTGCACTTCATGAGGTTTGTCATCCCTGTTTCCTTTCTACATGTGGTTTGATATTTCCAAAAAGTTTGGATGCATCTGGTAGAGTTTGTAACTATGGTACAGACATTGCAAGGCATTTTGTTTGCTTGCTATTTGGTAACTTGTGTCCGTGAACATGTTTTCGAGTTGCAACAATTGTGACCATTGGAACTGGACCTCTAGTTTCAGAGACATTAACTTTCTAATGTCTAGATGTGTGAACATTAATGTTTTCTGTGTCTATTGTAGACTATTACAAAGGTATGATAAATAAGAATTGTAACAATATCATAGCAGATCATTAGTTATATCTTTTAGTTCATTTATATCTAAAACATTGATTTATATGTAGCCATGACACATGCGTTCTTCAACATGTTGTGGAATATTTTGAAGACAGGTATAAATTTGTGTCAGTGCAACTTGTGTATTTTGCTTAGAGATAGATTTTGTGCCAGCAGTCATTTTAGTTCCTAGGGAAAAGTCTCCCCATATTATATCTAATAAAAAAGGTAACGAGCTTGAATGTCTTGCACAGTTAGAGATTTTATGCATTATGTGTCTGGATGCAATGAAAACTTTCTCAGATTAAAGCTGATTCTTTTCCTTTCTATGCCTCTTGTACTACATGGTCTTGTACTCAACAAATTTATCTGCACTACTTTCCAAGTTGTTTATTGCTTCTATGTCAATTGACTGCACTTGTAACATTTTGTATTGTAGGCTGATATAGGCCTTTCTATGGGCATTCAAGGGACTGAAGTTGCAAAAGAGAGCTCGGATATTGTTATCTTGGATGATAATTTTGCTTCAGTTGTAAAGGTTAGCAAGCACTTGACTTATTTACATGAGAAAATTACGCGTGTATCAAGCCTTTTTTTTTTGGTGGGGTGTGTGGTGGAGTTCGAGTGTATCTTTCTTTAGAAAGAAAACACCACCTTTCTGTTTCACATTTCTTTTTCTATGTATTCCAATGCTTTGCTTTTCAATATATGTATTTACAGGTTGAAAGTTATGCAACTTCTATTCCTTTTGGTTTCTTACTATCATGTAATATGTTGCATCTGTGCAAAGCACTTGGACATGTAGGCCTTATTTTCCTTGGGGCTGGAGTTCATCTTTCTTTAGGAAGAAAACACCACTTTCTGTTTAGCATTCCTTTAAGAATGAATCTCGCACTTCAATACATGTACTTATTGGTTGGAAGTTGCATCTTTGCAACTTGTATTCCTTTTGGTTTCTTGCTACCATGGAATATGTTGCTTGTTTGCAGAGCATTAGACCTTTAGGCCTCCTTTTGCTGGGAAGTTGTGCTTGTACTCTCATGTCCATTACATTAATATATTTCCATTAAATAGCTTTTATGCCATTAATATAGTTTATTGTTTTGGTTTTCTTCATAAACATGTCGTCTTCCTTTTGCAATAGTTGTTCGTGTGTGATAGATATATAGGTTCTTGTGGCTCCAATTTCTTCAGTTATGTTTCATACCTTCCTGAATTAACATTCAAGTAGAGTATGGTCTTAATATTCATTACACTTTTTTTCTTTCACATGTAGGTTGTCCGATGGGGGCGTTCTGTGTATGCCAACATTCAGAAATTTATCCAATTCCAGCTCACTGTTAATGTTGGAGCTTTAGTAATCAACGTTGTTGCAGCAGTCTCTTCTGGTGATGTTCCCCTAAATACAGTGCAGGTCTCTCTCTCTCTCTCTCATATGCATTTTCTTTCAGGTTGATCATGTTAATCTTAGCCTATGCATCAATTTGCTTGTTAGAGAGCACAGTGGCATATTCATGACTGCAGGTCTGATCGAGTAATTTTAAAAATCTCATGAATTGCCCTCCAAATTTGCCTGTATACTGGTTTTATTATGTTATCAATGTAGAAGACAGACCAAACCTCTGGTTATATGCATGCTTATCGGTAGAATAGTTGACTTATAGCATATTGAAGTACACTTGAGGGAAAAGAACTTGATTTTATTACACCTGAGGGAAAAGAACTTGATTTTATCTTGAACTTGTTTCTGATCAATTTTATCTAATCTGGGCCCTATCTTAAAGAGAGGAACTGCCTGTTATTTAAAAATCTGTTTTTGTACAATGTGTTGAATGACTATAGCCTTAATTTCAAGGAATATAGTGAGGGATTGTTTGTATTTGCAGTGGGTATGGTAAGTAAATATAGAGTTTTCTTGGTTGGGTGTGGGAGGGATGCTCTGGATGTTTCAGAATTGTTTAGATTGCAATTTCTCATTTAAGTTTGATTCAGAAGACACGATATGCTGGGTGTCTTCCATATTTTAAATATAGCCCAAGAAAAAAAATATTTCAATGGATTGATGATGTTATACCTGAATTTGGAAATTTTTCTTGATGCTGAACTAAATTCAGTCTCATGATGATCAAACATATTAATTCTTGTTCACTTTTGCTGTAAAGCTTCTATGGGTCAATCTTATCATGGACACACTTGGGGCACTTGCATTGGCGACGGAACCGCCAACAGACCACCTTATGCATAGGACACCAGTTGGTCGAAGGTTTGTACTTTGTACCATGTTTTAGCCAAATATGTTACGGTAGACATATAAATCTACAAATGCAAGCTGCAGTTAATGTGGCTCTTAAATTGTCTGGTATGTAAACTGTGGCATTTTGATGCTTAATGTTTCTTTATGTTGATCCTAGGCCTTCCATTGATGGTGAGTTTTGGGGATAGATTTTTGTTTGACCATGTCCTATTTTAAAGAAAGGGAATTGAGGTTGCTTTTATTTTGATCATCAGCTGAGGAAAATGGTGGGAGTCTATTTAAATTCAGTCTCGTTATGGTTTGCTTGACATCGAGGAACTTCCAAATGTTTGAGAATCTGAGATCCTACAAAATTTTACTTTATGCCTTCTGATACCAGAAAAAAAATGTAGAATTTTGCTTTGTTATTGTTTTGAATATTGGTTGTGACGTTGTCACCTTTGTAGTTCATCCAACGTGGATCAATTTATTATTTTTTTCTTATTATTAGTCTATTCTGATGACAAGGGCTGCATTCTTCATAGATATTTTGCTACCATATTTCTGGCTTTGAAGATAACTATACAATGCTTTGTCAAGTTGAGAACTTGCTGAGCAGTCTATTCCATGCTCTGTAAACTGTGTTGCCAACTTCACTCATCTGAAATTTATTTCTTGGTTGTGAAAAGAGCTCAGGACATACGAGGTCTTCCTAGGTTCTGGATTCAGGATATTAAATGATTTCTGTTTTAATTTGCAGGCAGTATGGCCTAGTTAGTAGAAGTAGAGTAATTGTTAAATTTAACTACATGAAAATTTAAAACAACCTATACACCTATTAGTGGTAAGTTAGAATACACAGGGTGATACTGAAGCACAGATATTTCAGGCTTCATCCTTTGTTCTTTGTCATTTTACTTCTCTTCGACTTGTGCTTGTCCAAGAAGTATGGTAATGGGATTCTCTTGCATATCGTGATTGTAGATGTTGCATGATGGTTTTCAATGTATTTGCAACTCTCTCTGAATTTTGATGGATGATGATCTGAATAGTGATCTTCTGCTTGTTTTTTTAGGGAACCCCTTATAACAAACATCATGTGGAGGAACTTGCTCATACAGGTATTTCTTCTCTGAAATGCTAACAAGTTATCCCAGAGATACTGAGATTACTATGGGCTGAGTACGAATGTAGCTTTACGGCATATTCATGACCTATTCTTTTCATGCCATTTCAGGCTCTATACCAAGTTGCTGTTCTCCTTGTACTCAACTTCCGGGGCTTGAGTATTCTTCACTTGAATCAAGATGACAGGAAACATGCTACAATTGCGAAGAATACTGTGATATTCAATGCATTTGTTCTCTGTCAAGTAAGTTTGCCACTTGACTAAAAGTATTATTTGTTGTATTCATGAGTCTCGTTTAGTCTGTTGAGATAGAAATGAAACCAGTGCCATTATCATTCCCTAGTATGTCGCATGGAAAGAAGTTATTTTTGTCTTTTCAAGATGCAAAGCTTGCATTTGCTGACTGTTTTAACTTACAGGTTTTCAATGAGTTCAATGCTCGAAAGCCAGATGAAATAAATGTCTTTAAAGGAGTAACAAAAAACCACTTATTTATGGGAATAGTTGGATTTACCGTCATCCTTCAGGTGAGCAACCATTACTTTTCTTTTGGCCTTTCACTAGCAGTATACTGGGAACTGACAGTGCCACTGCTAATTGCTTTACAGATAATCCTCATTGAATTCACTGGAGACTTTACCACAACTGTGAGACTTAATTGGAAACAATGGCTTATATGTGTTGCCATTGGCATTGTCAGGTTAGTTAAATTACCAGTTTTTATAGGATGAGATATAACAACTAAGTTATGCCTGGTTCTACTTTGAGTCTGCCTTGTTTTACTTACAGTTTTGGTTTGATGCTTTGTGGAACATTTGCCATTTAATTAGATGGTCTGAGTTAGGTGATTGGATGTTTTTCTTTTTGTTACTACTATTATTCTTGTGCATGCAAATTACTTGGCTAGTGACTAAATGTTTTGAAGGCTTTGCGAGGTTTTTTTTTTTTTTTTTTTTTTTTGAGGTATATACTGTATTGTTGTGTGAAATCATCACTTCTCATCCTGACTACTGTTTTCTTTTAACAGCTGGCCTCTTGCCGCAGTTGGAAAACTCATTCCAGTTCCGAAGACTCCGCTATCTGTGTACTTCAGAAAGCCATTTCGACGATTCAGAACTGCTAGGAATGCATTAATGCCCCAGTGGGGGCTTTCATTAAACTGATATCCTGACACAGGGCATCCAGTTCATGAAAGGTAACACACTGATATGCTCAACGTGCATAACTGCATATAGGTGATATGGTAAAACCTAAACTAACCCCCAATATAGTAGTAAGATGATATTTCAGTAACTGTGTAAAACAACTGGAAACATCTAGTGTTATATCCGCTGGTTACATGAATTGTAAAATAAGATATAAAGAATTAGATTTGCCTTTTCTATTGAAACTTCTTTTACGTCTGCAAGGGGGGGTAAAGACCTGAGTAAAGTGGATTTTCTGAACATGATGATAGTACATAGAGGAGGATTTGTTCCTCTTTCTTGTAGTTCAATGTCTATATGTTTCTGCATTGAGGAGGATTTGTTCCTCTTTCTTGTAGTTGAATGTATATGTGTTTCTGCATGTGCTTTCCATGCCAGGACTCACGTAGTGACTTTGAAAAGGATTTCTTGGCTAAGTTAAGCCCTGATGGAACACTATGATCACCAGGTGTGTTAAGCACTTCGACTAATGGTGTGTTATCGAAAGAACGATGATTAATCATCATGAACTCACTCGTTGAATATTTATGATGGATTCCTATATTGATACTTCTATATTGTCTGTATTTGTTATTTTTGACAATATGCAAACCATCTTCGTTAAGGATTCACTGAACAGTTGCTAGTATTTCCACAGCCAGTTGTTAATACTTGGAGGATTATTGCTTGGGTCGATTTGAATTTTTTTTTTCCATATGATATGATATGCTAGCTTTACCAAAGATCAAATCTCATACATTTGAATGAATTGCAAACAGGGTGGGGACTGACTGAGCATTTGGTTTTTGACCTTCGTATGGTTGAGAATTTTTTTGAATTTTTTTTTTCAAAAAAAAGAGAAGGAATTTGGAAAGAAATTTTGGTGAAATTATGTACTTATCATAATAATTAAAAACAAAATCCACTGGGGTAGATTGAAACAAAACAATTATGAGCAGAACTTGTATAAACAAGCAATTTCGGTCTATAATCTACGGCCATCATTCCTTTCTGCCCCCTCCAGCATGAGCAAACAAAAAACTTAAAAATGCACTAGAAACTAGTTTATAAATCATCGAGACCATATTAATTGCTCCTACATGAAAGTCGATAGAAGTGGGATTTTTCCTGATCATTTGCTTGATTTAGCGGTTGATCTAAATTCAAAGTGTCTTGTTGACTTGAATTGGGCCAATAAAGTTCATCTTGCACCTCTCATTCTCTCTAATTTCTTGTTGTAGCTGATGTTGCTGGGAGTTGTAAACTGCTAATTCACCCATTATATTTACCATCTCAGATTGAGCATCAATCATTTGTTGTTGCAACTGAGATATTATTCAAACACACCCATAAACAGGGTGTCTTCAATTGACATGCTCTCTGCTGCATCATAGCTTAAAATCACTGCAAATTGCTGCATTCCATCCGAATCCGAACACATTATTTATCAATTGTACGAGGAATGTTACTAATCTCAAAGTATTCACTGCAAATGAGCCTTGTTTGTTTTAAATAATATCCTACTATTGGATGGTTGGTGTTATTTGAAATCCGTTAGTCGAGTCCATTCCTTCAACACTTGATATCATTTGAGATGGATATTTCAGAATAAATAATGCATTTGAGCTAAAGGAAATGATGAACATGTGCTTACTCGGGAGGGGAAATTAACTTCCACTAAAATAGGCTTTGAGTTCATCAAATGTTTCTATTTTTGGACTGATTAATGAAATGATTTGTGTTGGTATGGTTGGATAGATAATGAATGGGTAAATGAGTGGAGATTTATATATAAATACCTTTAACAACCCAGCAATCTTGCTGGCACCAAAGACATTAGCAAAATCCTCGGGGATTGGTTGGAGGAAAATATGGAGCCAAGACACGATCTTGACGGCATCTTCTCAAAGATCTGCAAGCAGCACGTCTTGTTGAATTCTACGTTGTTGGTTTCTTTAGGATCTGTTAGAATGTTTTGTTTCAGAATAAAAAGCTCTAAATCTGTTATAAGGATTCTTGCAAAGGTTTTTTAATTTATTTTTGCAATGTCTATGGATAGTGGGTTTGTTGATGGCCTAAAGTTCTAAGCTCGGAAAGAGCTCAATGGCTTCTGTTAATTATGAGCGGTTTTCCACAAATCAATCTCTTTATCTTTCATTTGATAGCTTCTTTTACTGGTTCAGCTGTTCAATTTTGATGCTGGCTAAAACAAATTTTTTTAACAAGTAGTGATGATAATTTTGCTTGAACCGATGACTTGAACTAATTTAAATGGATAAGAATTTTATAGACTTGATCAAGTTCAGGTAAAATTGTTTTGCTTAACCTGAATTTGACCCGATATAAATAAATAAATAACCTTGAAGTTTTCAAAATTATATATTTAAGTTAATTATATATTAAATAGTTTTCAATTAAGTCAATTATATATTAAATAATTTTAAATTATAACATTCAAGTTGAAGATTTTGAAAGCCCATTTGGGTTCCATTGCCATCCCTAAGTTCAGCCAATAGTAATATTTATTAATTTTGGTACCAACCCTTGATTAGATCAGTCATTATTTTGGTACCCCGCAGACCAATTAGCAAATTAGCTTCCACCTATCTGGGTTGCCTTCGTGTCCCTATAAAGCCCTTAGTTCAGAAGGCAAAATTCTTCTACAAAAGAATTTTGATATGATCCTAAAATCTTCATTATCAGATAGCTGCAATGTACTCAGGAGAATTTAATAAATATTTTTAATATTGGTTTCAAGAAGAAAAAAAACACACAATGGCGACTTATTTTACAACAAAAATAAACAAATTCTTGAACATTATAACTCACAGAACTACTTGTCCTATTTATATAGAACAAATCTTTAAAAAATCATACTGACACAGTAAACTTCTACTTCGGGGTGCTTTCACTCCCAAATTGAAGTGTGAATGGTGCAACTCACTTGTTCATCTGCTTACTGGAAAAGCTTGTTTGCGGCAATGGAGAAAGTGACAACTATTACTGAAGGCTTCAACATAAGCTGTATTGTGCTCTCTTCAGGGTTTCTTGGCATGGATTACTTGCAATAACAGGAATGTGCCATGTGGTTCTTCTTGGAAATATAGGGGGAGAAATGGCTGGTGACAGCGGCAGAGGAGCCCGGAATGTCAGACGGAACGAGTATTTGAGTCTTGCCAGATGCTATTCTCTTACCAGCAACATTGGCATAAAATAGGCCAGAGATGGCTGGTACAAAGACATCACTCTGAGAGCACATGTAGAAGTCAATAACCTTCTCGAACTCTGAGTCTTCTGATTCGAGGAATTTTGCCTTTTTGTCAGCAGGCATTATGCTTTCCTGCAAAAGTTTTCAGAGGTAAAGAATGAATTAGACTAACTTGCGGGAAAACAATAGAAAGGAGAAACCAATGGAAAATGCCTAACCTTAGTATAAGTTTTAGGGAATATATCCTTCAGAACATCAAGGCTTTCGTCCCATCTAGGCTGAGTGAGGTAGATTGTGGTATCCTTGTCAAATCCCATTTTCCTCAAAAATATAGCAATCTCCTGGGCACTAAAACAGCTTTTTGTTCCAGCTGAACTGCTTCCATGGCAACCTTTTTTTTCCAATATCTCAACTCTCAAGTCCACGGCAATAAATTGTCCATTAGACTTGCGACTCAAAGTTCTTAGCCTCTCAATCATGGAGTCAACCACTTCATTAACCTCTGGCTGCAACTGTAAAGTTCCAAACATCGCCAAACATGCAACTGAATCACTGGCACTTGTTTTTGTGGTCTTTCTCATATTTACTGAAGGGAAGAAAGTAGCCAGTCTTATGTTGCTATTTGTTTTAAAGACTGGTTTGATTTGCTCAGCAATGTGATCATCTGAAATTCGATTAGGGACCTTGACAACAGCAAAATCTCGAATCGATACATCATCAGGCAGACCTTTAACTACTTTAACCACCCCATCCAGGCTTTTCACAAATTTATCAACATCATATATTTCTTCAAATTTCCTGTAAATTGTCAATTTGTTAGAATGCACCCAAAAGCTCTCGGTGAAGTTAATTCACTCCCTGATCATATATTGAAAATTTCTTCAGAGAATAAATTTATGGTGCCTAGACAGTAATATTTTTGGGATAAAAAAAAAAAAAACTAGCTGATTCAGTTAGGCATTGCAGCGAAGCCAAAATGTGCATGCCTTACAAGGACTTACAATAAGCCATAAAGCTTTAAACATAAATACAATTAAGCAAACATGAAACTGGAAACTGTTTGACATTTAAGTGTCAAAATGCAATTAATAGGCGAGGTTTAAATTTGTAAGTTCATAAAACATTTCCCCAAAAAGAGATGGGTGAAGTTGCCATTTCCATTATTGTTCCAGCAGCGATAGCAATGAATCTTGCTTTACACATTTTTTCTCAAGACTTAATTCATTGAAAGTGGAAAAACAAACTGTTTGAGATTGCAAACTGCAGAAACAACATAATGATACAGAAAAAAGAGGCACAAAGTCAAATGGTTATGGTGCGGTTCAAAAGAATAAAAAAGGTTTACAATTATGGTTGAATTAATAACAGGAAAAAACTTATTTGCAAAGAAAATATCAACTTCACCCACAACACCACTTCCCCTTTTCCACATAAAAATAAAATAGAGCAAGACAAAATAGAAAAGCTAGACTCTTCTTAAGGGATTTACCATCCAAATCATCTCAAATAAATCTAATGACATAAAAAGGGGCAGCAACTATATTTGTTCCAATAATAATAATAATAATGATAATAAAAAACCCAACAGGGTGATTGTCATGAAAGTGACATGCTGCTAACCTTTCATCTCCTGGTTTGCTTCCCCTAATGTCAGGAAGTACGAGAGTTGCTCCAATATATCTTGCTACCACCACTGCATCAGCAATCTGGAAAAATGCAATCACCGGCAAAGAGATGTAAATGTTTGGAGGAGAGGAGCAAGAATGGAAAGCAGATGTTTCACTCATTTGAAAACAATGAAGGCAGAATCCTTCTGTAAACGAAAAGAAAGTTTAAATGGCTACTTCAGATACCTGTGAGACGTGGTACTCAGGACCATTAGTTAATGACAAAGTGACAAACCCTTTTGGCTCTACCTCATCTGTTAAATCGGTGAGAATTCATGAGAAGTGGAAGGGAAACATTATAAAAGAATGCTTAGTGCATCAGTGAGTGCATATATAAGAATAAATACCACACAAAAAGAATGCTTAGTATATCAATGAGTGCATATATAGGAATAAATACCACACAAAACTCTAGGTAATTATCAAGTTCACAAGTAAACCTACCTAAAGTTGACTCTTTCCAACATGGTTTTAGCTCTTGGCCGCTCTCAATCCATGGCCCATTTGTACTCTTTTTGGAAAATGTCACAAGACCCTGATCTGAAACCTTCTCGCTATCAAACTCGACGTCCCTAACTCCTGGAAATTTCCCCTTTCACAAAACAAAATACAAAATAATGAAAAGGAGAATCATGTAGATCCACAGAAAATGATGGTTGGATGACATGTTTCTTCATAGAATGAAATTTATCAAAAGCTTCCTTGGATTCCAAAATATCAAACTCGCAAGAAAGCATGCTCCAGATGATAATGGCTCAGGTAAGAAGTGAAAATTATCAAACCCTGTAATTATGAATCTCACTTTGCTCCAGGAAAGAATCATAAAAAAGACCAGAGCTTTTGAGAGCCTAAACAACTAGAGAGCAAAAAAGTAATTCGGTTTCTTCGCTTTTTCTATATCATCAGTAGCTCAGAGGAGAAATAAACGCAGCACCTCAGCTCAAATTTTAATCCAAAAATGTAAGATAAAAGTCACTAATTAAACAAATTAATACAACAGTGACAATACCTTAAAGATCTAACACAAACTTGACAAAAGAACAAAATTGACTCAAACAAACAACCAGAGACATGAGAATGTGACAAAGAAAGAAAAATTAAGGTATAAGCACCATAAAGCCAAGACATTTGGGCCAAGAACATGTAGATCTTACTACACTGAACTACAAGAACACTACTTGTCAGATGCAAAGTGGGAATTATCACAGTGAGCTTTCAAAAGGGTTTAAAGATCTAAATCCATACTAAAACCCCATCAAGAAACACAGCTTCAAATAAGAAAAAATTCGAAACTTGAATGACCAAAAGATCACCTACACACATAAAATCAAGTATTATAGAAACTTATGAAGAAGGGCTGAAAGGGACATACTTCAACAGAATCAAAATGGTCTCTCTTGATCATGTTACCAAGCATCACAAACATAGTTAGCGTCAGCACCCCGGCAACCACTTGTCTCAAATCCACACCCATTCTTGCTCTCTAACTACAGTTAATGTGAATAAAGAGAGAGGTTTTAGTTGACAACAAGTGAACAAGTTCTTTTTTTTAAGGCCCTAATTATATGGGGTTTGTGTGTTTTGTTATGTTAAAGCATATTTGGTGCAGGTGGTGTAAATGAGTAGGTGGAGACGAAGCTGAAATGGAAAGCTAAGCAGAGAGAGACAGAGCAGATACAGCATATTCTGTCTCACTCTCGCTATACATGTCTGTCTATCTAGAGAGAGTACCACACAACACTGTAGTATACTGTGTACATACTCTCTCACCGACACTTTTGCTCAGAAGACGACGTGCTGCCTAAATTCTTTGCAAGTTAAAGATTTGATTGGTTATCAAAAGCAAGGAAAAGAAAAAGAAAACAAGAAAAAAAAAAGATTAGCTCACCCTTTGCCCCTTCTTCAGTAGCATTTTTGCCTCGTCAGCACACAGCATTAATAATTTTTCATTTTACTATAAAGATGATCGGAGGATTAAAGACTGTGGAGGGTTTTTATAATTTATTTGTTATTAGATTTCAAATTTCAGTTTTGACTAAATTTTCATGGATGTTATATAATTTTATCACTCCTAAAATGATCTATATATTAACCATAATGATTAACCTTTTAATTTTATGCTCACGTGATGATATTTTTGGACCGATTTTTAAATATAATTATTAAATTAATTGGATTAAAAACCAATTATCTCCATCACAATTAAGGAGAATTATATTTTCAATATTTCATTTGAGATTTGAATCTTCAGACATCATAATCCCAATGCTATCTAATTTTTGTTCAATTATTTAAAACTATTTTCATGATTAATAAAATCAAGGATTTATTTGTTTGTTTGCTTTTATTCCATTAATAAAATCATTATTTATTTGTTTGTTCATTGCTATAATTCCTATGCCCAACAGATTTTAGGAAATGAATTCTTATTTTAACTAAAATAAAATGAAAAGAATTAGGGAGGCAGGGAAGGGAACTTTGCAGTATTAATTAAAGTTAACTGTGTCATTTGTAAATTAATTGCTTAAGTTATGTTGAGTATTTTATTATAAAGGATAAATCTTAATTAGGTGCGGAAAGAACAGGACTGCTCAACCTCCTCCATGTCTTGTTGGTCAATTAATGGTGTTCTACACTCATACAATTGATGTTTTTGCTATTTATGGGTAAAGTTATTAAACCGAATAAATTTAAAATAATTACGTGAATTAACTGGATAAATTTAAAATAATGCTGTTTTCTTTTAAAACATAAAATAAAATTTTAATTGGGTTGATTAGATTTGACCACAAACACGCAACTTTATCTTCATTTGGTGTGCAAAACCAATTCAGCTACAACATAATTATTTTTAATAAACAATTAAAATATTATATTAACCTGATTAATTATTTATATAAATAATTAAACCTTTCTTTTGAAATGTAAAAATAATAATTTTAGCCCGTTTATTTTTGTAACATTGTCATTAAACTCGGTATAACAATTCAAATTTTAAAAATTTCAATTATTTTTTTGTTTAGTCTGAGTTTTAAATTAAATCGTTGAGAGTTATCTTAACATGATTTTATTGACTAAATAGATAAAAAAAAAAATCAAAAAAAAAAAACAGGCTAAAATATATCAACTCATCAAACCCACTCCCCAACTAGTTTCTTGTTAGAAATCAATAATAGAATCTGTAAAACGATATATTATTTAATGTTAGTAAGTTTGAGAAAATCAAAATGTTATCTTTAATTTGCTCAATTAGAAATCAAGTTTTTCAATACAGAGGTAATTCAACTGGTCAGATTTTAGGTTGGTTTTCCAATAATCATGAGTTCGAGTCTCCTCAGGACAACTAGAGATTTACATTGTCGTTAACTTCAGTACCATGAAATTAAAATAAAGTTT
>Ga0307510_10007074_pt1 | contig 13369 bp, 7 predicted proteins | sample 12_EM_MG_FD_207224 | JGI IMG/M metagenome (GOLD analysis project Ga0307510, IMG submission 207224) | Populus trichocarpa ectomycorrhiza microbial communities from riparian zone in the Pacific Northwest, United States - 12_EM | ecosystem: Host-associated > Plants > Roots > Unclassified | place... | reverse complement strand
GGCCAGCTCCTGGTTCCGGAAGCCGAGCTGCGCCGGCTCCTGCTGGTGGCGCCCGGCCAGATCTACTCACGCAAGCGGATCAGTGATACCCAGCAGTTGATCCTGAATCGGCTGGGTGCCGACGGTTATGCGTTCGCGAAGGCAGACCCGGTTCCGACCGTGAACGAGGCGAAGCGGGAGGTCTCCCTGACCTTCTACATTGACCCCTCCAATCGTGCCTATGTCAGGAATATCACGTTTGATGGGGCCAAGCGGACCAACGACGAGGTGTTGAGACGGGAGATGCGCCAGCTCGAAGGCGGCTGGTTGTCCAACACCGCGGTAGAGCGCTCCAAACAACGGCTACAGCGCCTGCCGTTCATCAAAAAGGCCGATATCACGGTGACTCCGGTCGCCGGCTCTCCCGACCTGGTGGACCTCGAGGCCAAGGTCGAAGAGCGGCCCGCGTCTGAGATCGGCGGGGGTATCGGTTACGGGGAAGCCCAGGGATTCATGTTCAACGGCAGCTACATCGATTCGAATGTCGTTGGCACCGGAAACCGTCTCGCGCTCTCACTCAACGCAGGAAGTTACAGCAAGCTCTACAGCATCTCCCACACCGATCCCTACTTCACCGTCGACGGCATCAGCCGCACATTGAGTGTGTCGTATTCAGACGTCCGGCGGCTGACTTCGACCTATTCCACTTTCTCAACAAAGACCGCAATGGCCGGCCTGGAGTTCGGCTATCCCATCAGCGAATTCCAGGTCATCCGGCTGGGCGGATCGGTCCAACACGCGGATCTCGCAACCTCCACCAGCAGCTCCACCCAGTTGCAGGAGTGGGTACGCGATAACGGGGCCTCGTACTTCAGGAACATCGGCGGTGACTACATTCTCGGCTCGCGCTCGGACTCCGTCGAGCTCTCGGCCGGCTGGAGTTACGACACGCGCAATCGCACTCTCTTTCCGACACGCGGTACGGCGCACACGTTGCTCCTGACGAGCACGGTCCCGGGCGCCGACATCCAATATCTGATCGCGGACTACCGCCTCGAGCAGTTCTTCTCGATTCCCTACGTGCCGCTGCTCTCACGCCTGCCGATCAGCATCGGGCTGCACGCGAGTTACGGCACCGCGCTCGGCAACACGACGGCATTGCCGCCCAACCGCCATTTCTTCCTGGGAGGACCGGACTCGGTTCGTGGCTTCCGTGAGCAGACACTGGGACCGCGTGACTCCCTGGGAAATCCCTACGGCGGCGATGCCGCGCTCTCCGGACAGCTCGAGACCATCATGCCGGTCCCCGCGCGCTTCGCGGACTCGGCCCGTGTCAGCCTGTTTTTCGATTTTGGTCAGACCTTCTTTCTGGGTAACACCGCATTTCGCGACCGCGCCGGATTTCTGACCAGCTACCCGTTCGATGTGCACCAGTTGCGAACCTCGACCGGAGTCAGCGTCCAATGGTTGGCGCCCCTGGGGCTGTTTCGCTTCAGCCTGGGCGTGCCCATCAACTACGAACACGGCAACTGGAAACACTACGCAGATGAGACCGAACTGTTCCAGTTCTCCATCGGTCACGCTTTCTGAAATCCACCCCTCAACCGGATATCCCGCATGAGAAAACACATCACCTTCACTGGCTGGCTCATCGCACTGGCTGCTACCACTCTGTGCGGCTGTGGCGGCAGCAGCAAAGATGCGCAAGTGCGCATACTGAACGTGAGCACCGGCTACAGCTCGCTGGACATGTACATCAACGATGGCAACAGCAGCAGCGACACCCTCCAACTGCAAGCCGCTGCGTCGGGCGCTGTTACCGACTACACCAGCTTCAGTTCCGGCACCTACACGATCAAATTCAAGACCCACGGCGCTTCCGACACGCTGCTGACCTCGAGCGATCAGAAACTGGTAGACGAGTCGCACACCACTTACATTGCTTACGGCTCGAGCGGCCATTTCGGCACGTTGATGCTCGGCGAGGATGTAAGCCAACCCGACAGCGGCAAATCGCAGTTGCAGGTCTACAACGTGGCGGAGGCCGGCGCGCTCGATGTTTATATAACCGACTCGTCCACGGCGCTGGCGGATGCGTCACCGACTTTCAGCAGTGTCGGCGCGGGCTCGTCCGGCGGTGCCACTCTCGATAAAGGCACCTATCGGCTGCGGGTGACCGGAGCTGGGGACAAGACGGATCTGCGGCTGGACGTTGCCAGCATCACCCTGGACAACCAGAAGGTGTCCTCGCTGATATTCACGTCGACTCAGGGCGGTGTATTGGTGAATGCGGTGTATCTGCCACAACAGGGCTCACTGACGACCTACAACAACACCAACGCCCGCATTCGAGGTGCAGTTGGGATCGCCGATGGAAACACCGTTACAGCGAGCATTGGCGACCTCAGCCTGCTCAGCAATGCCACGGTAGGGATCATGGGCGGCACGTACGGTGTCCTCAATGCGGGAACGGTCACCGTCAACCTGAGTGTGGATGGCAATCCCATCTCAGTGCCGGGCCTGGCGCTGACTGCAGGCGCTGACTACACGCTTCTGATCTGGAACAACGCCGATGGCAACCAGGCGACCTTGATCAGCGATGACAATCACATCCCCACCACCAGCGGCGATGTAAAGATCCGGTTGTTGAACGGAATGTCGGGATTGGCAGCCCCCATCACCCTGAATGCGGATTTCTCGCCGGTTGCCCAGGATACCGCCGTGGGTCAGGCCTCCGCACCGGCGCAGATCGAAGGAGCCACCGACTATGAGCTCGATGTCGTGAATGCGAGCACCGGTGCGGCTTTGTTCAGCAAAACCTCGGTCTCACTGGTGTCTGGCAATGTTTACACGCTGTTCATGTCGGGTGGCGCGACGGCGGCGGTAAACGGAACCTTGAAAAAGGATCGCTGATCGGCGGTCACATCAACGGGACGCGCGCGCCTCTGAAACGGTTGCGTAATGAAAGCGATCGATGCAGTAGTCCCGTTGCTTGTGAAAGGACACCACGTGTATCCGCTCCAGGTTGTCGAAATTTTCCTCGCCCTGGCACACCTCGATCAGGTAGTCCGGTTTGACCTGCTCGGCATAACTCACTGAAGACCGGGTCGAGATCAAAGCCCTGCCAGCGGCGTCGTTGGCCAATCCATCCAGGTTGATCACGTGATCGGACAAGTAGAACGCCAGGGCTCCGGCGCTATAGGCAGCCACTTTATAGGCAGGATCGGTTGGCGCCACGTTCGCGAGAAACCAGTTCGCTGCCTCGAACTTCTTGATCTGCCAGGTGCCTGCGAACTTCGCGTCATCGCTGGCATCATACGGTCTCAACTTCAGGTACCACGCAATGTCGCCAACAAAGTAGGCCAGACAGCTCAGCGCGAGCACCGCGGTCGCCGCGCGGCTGAAGCGGATCCTCACGAACAGCGTCTGTATCCAGGCGATGGCAAAGCCGCAATTGATTGCAACCAGAACGGGCAGATCGTAGACATACCAGACGGTGTAGTAGATGTCGTCCGATTTGCCGGCTTGCGCCGCTCCAAACAGGACGTTGCACACAACACTCCCAACATCGAATGCTACGAGCGCGATTGTCGCACGTGAGGCCGCACGTGAGGGACCCCGAACGAGCAGGCACTTCCACAATCCCAGCATCGACACCGCCAGTGCGGATCCCATCAACCCGATCTGCAAGGCACTCCGCAGGCCATCGCGCGCCTGAAACTGCAACAGATTGAATCGACTGCCGCCGGACAACGAGAATTTCGTGCTTTCCCAGAGGTATTCCAGGCCAATTCTGGCTTCCCGGAGTGCGGACAGGTGATTGGCAGAGCTCATCTTGACCAGCATGGACATCGGCAAGACATGACCGAAATACATCTGCGCAAACGTTCCCCAGGTAACGATCGGAACCAGGCAGACACCCAGCGCGACCAGCTTCCGTTTCCGGCCTTCGAGTAACAGGATGGCAATTCCCACGTAGACGATCGAAGACGGTGCGATGCGAGTCAGCAAAAGCAGGCCGCAAAGCGCGCCAACGGTGAGAGGCTTACCGACTCCATCGCTGGGAGCCAGCACGCGCCAGATCAGCATGGCCAGCAAAAGCGCGGCCAGCGCATTCTCCTTACCCGTCAGACTGCTGAAAAACACAGTGTGCAAACATAAATAGGTCAGCACGGCGACACTCAGGCTGAGCGCGATCTCACTTTGCCGCAGCCTCGGCAGAGCCGCTGCGAGCAACGGCCGAAGTGCCATGCCGGCTGCGACGGCCGTCAACGCAAACAGCCAGCCATTCAGGTTGATCGCCAGCCGCATGAGCGACTCGAGTGAATCGCAACCCAGGCTGAGCAATGTCAGCAGAAGCTCATAAAGCGGCTGCCACCCCGAGGTCTTCTCGCCGCCGAACGTGAATCCCAGGCCGTGCCCTGCATTCCAACCCGGGATGAAATAATAAAAACTATCGTCCTGAATCGAGCAGATGAGGCTGATGAGAGTGCTCGACCACGAGTACGCAAAAACAGTTGCGCACACGGACACGATGCCCACGAGTGCAGGCAACAGGTACAAAAGCGGTCGACCGAACCTCATTGCTAAACAGACCCCCGCCAGATAGCCCAGCTATCGCCGAAGTCGTGCCCGCAAGCGACGTGCCCGGTGCCATTTCCAGCGCCGCTTGGTAGCGCTATCATCGCAAGCTGAGACACGGCATCGCTGCACGCATCAGGGGGACAAATGAAGATCAATGGAGCCTGGGCCATTACTGTCATCGCATTGCTGGCATCCGCTTTCCTGGAGGCCGATGCGGAAGTGTCACCTCCCGCGCTGGCAAAGTTCAAAGACCCCTCGCTTCCCGCCGAGGTTCGCGTCAAGGACTTGATCTCCAACATGACGCTGGAAGAGAAGGCCGCGCAGCTCGGCCACACGGCGCCGGCAATTGCGCGGCTCGGCGTTCCCGAATACAACTGGTGGAATGAGGGGCTACATGGTGTTGCCCGCGCAGACATCGCAACGGTGTTCCCGCAAGCGATCGGAATGGCGGCCGCCTGGGACGTCCCCCTGATGCACCGGGTTGCGAACGTTCTCGGCACTGAATTTCGTGCGAAGTATGTGGAAAAGGTGCATCCCAACGGAGGCACCGACTGGTATCGCGGGCTCACGGTCTGGTCGCCCAACATCAACATCTTCCGCGATCCGCGCTGGGGGCGCGGCCAGGAAACCTACGGCGAAGACCCTTTTCTGACCTCCCGGCTGGGCGTGTCTTTCGTAGCGGAGTTGCAGGGGAGCGACCCAAAATACCTGCAGGCCATCGCGACTCCAAAGCATTTCGCTGTACACAGCGGCCCCGAATCCACACGGCATACCGCCGACGTTCATGTCTCACGGCATGATCTCGAGGACACCTACCTGCCGGCATTTCGAGCGACCGTGATGGAGGCGAAGGCCCAGTCTGTCATGTGTGCCTATAACGCCATCAACGGGGAGCCTGCCTGCGCGAATGGCACACTGTTACAGGAGCACCTGCGCAAGGATTGGGGCTTTCAGGGTTACGTTGTATCTGATTGCGGGGCGGCCGCCGACGTCTTCATCCCGGACGGCCATAAATTCGCTCCGAACGCGGAAGCCGGTGTCACCACGGCTTTCAAGGCCGGGATGGACCTGATCTGCGGTGACTACCGTAACCACATGAGTACCGAGCCCACGGCCATTGTGGGCGCGGTTCGTCACGGCCTGCTACCCGAGTCCGTGCTGGATCGAGCTCTGACTCGCCTGTTCACCGCGCGCATCAAGCTCGGGTTGTTTGATCCGCCAGGCGGCAACATCTACAGCAAAATCACCGCCTCTCAATACGATACTCCGGCACACCGTGAAGTCGCGCTTCAGATGGCGAAGGAGTCCCTCGTACTGTTGAAGAACAGTGGCAATGTGTTGCCCCTGAAGAAGACGCCAAGCGTCATTGCCGTTATCGGCCCCAATGCCGACGACCTGGATGCACTGGTCGGAAACTACAATGGCACGCCCTCGCGGCCCGTCACGATTCTCGCTGGCATCCGCGCACGTTTCCCGCAGTCGAAGGTCGTCTATGTAAAGGGAACGGGACTGGTGGCGACTGACCCCTCCGCGGACCAGGCAATCGAAGCTGCACGCGGGGCCGATCTCGTGGTCATGGTCGCGGGACTGACTGCCCACATTGAAGGTGAGGAAATGAAAGTGGATGCGGAAGGGTTCGCGGGTGGCGATCGGACCAGCCTCGATCTCCCCGCACCCCAGGAAAAACTGCTGCAGCGTGTCCAGGCAGTCGGCAAGCCCACGGTTCTCGTACTCATGAACGGCAGCGCACTCGGCATCAACTGGGCCGACCAGAATGTGCCGGCGATTGTGGAAGCCTGGTATCCGGGCGGACAAGGTGGCACGGCCGTGGCCGCCTTGTTGGCGGGCGATTTCAGTCCAGCCGGTCGCCTGCCGGTCACTTTCTACCAATCGGTCGCTCAACTTCCGCCGTTTGACGACTACTCCATGGCTAAGCGGACCTATCGCTACTTCGCCGGCGAACCGTTGTATCCATTCGGTTATGGCCTGAGCTTCACGACATTCGACTATTCCAACTGCAGCGTGAGCAAGCCCGTCGTGCCTGCAACTGACAACGTGACGGTTGTCGTTGATGTCGCCAATTCAGGTGCCATGGCCGGCGATGAAGTCGTGCAGTTGTATTTGACGCATTCAGGGGTACAAGGTGCGCCGCTGCGCGCACTGAAGGGATTTCAACGGATTCATCTCGACAGGGGCGAGAAACGAACTGTCGTGTTCACGTTACGCGACCGGGACCTTAGTATCGTCGACGAGAACGGCAAGCATCGCATTATGCCCGGTCGAGTGGATGTCTGGGTCGGCGGCGGACAACCCGTCAGGCGCAAGGGTCTGACGCCTCCGGCGGGAATGAGCACCCGGTTCGCGATCACAACCGCCGCGACTTTGCCGGACTGAGTCGACGCCGGCGTGAAGCGAACAGATCGGCTTACCCCGCGATAATGTGCTTCTGCATGTTGCTGCCCGCGGTCTCTTGCAACAGCCCTATCGACACCATTGTGATCGCGCATGCGATGGCCATGTAGATCGAAATCCCGAACGTGCTGTGATATTCGGCGAGCAGTGCCGTGGCGATGATGGGTGCAAAGGCACCGCCAAAAATTGCGCCAAGCTGATAGCCCAGCGAAGCGCCCGAGTAGCGTACGTCGGTGCTGAACATCTCGGAAACCAACGCAGCGTACGGCCCGTACATCATCGCAACGAACACTTGGCCCACGCCGATACCGACGCAGATCCACAGAAACGATCCCGTATCGAGCAAGGGAAAGACCGCGAAGCTCCACACAGCCAGCAATGCAGCGCCAGCCATGTAGATACCGCGTCTACCGTAACGATCGGACCACGCAGCCGCGATGAGCAGCGACGGCACCATGACAACGGCGCCCACGAGCACTGCAGCGAGCATTGTGCTGCGCGAGACGTGCGGCCCCATCGCACCGGTGCCGTAAGCGATCACGAAGGTGATCAGGATGTAGAACGGTACTAGCACGGCCAGCGACGCGCCCGCCACCAGCGCAATCTGCTTCGGATGCGTACACAACGCTTCCAGCACCGGCGAGCGTCTGCGCTCGCTCTTCTCGGCATGAGCCTCGAGCTGGCTCTCTAGAGCCTGACCGGTCTGCCGCAGCTTCAAGAACGCCGCGGTGTCCTCCAAGCTGAGCTGCACGAACACCGCGACGGCAATGAGCGTGATGCTGAAAAGGAAAGGCAGGCGCCAACCCCAGTGCATGAATGACTGTTTCGAGGTATTGGCAGTCACCAGAAGGAAGGCAAGATTGGCGAGAATGACACCGGCAGGTGCGCCGACCTGCGGGAAACTACCGTAAAACCCACGCCTGGCCGGCGGCGCGCTTTCTGTGGCGATCAGCACCGCGCCGCCCCACTGACCGCCGATCGCTATGCCCTGCACGAACCGCAGCACGATCAACAGCACTGGAGCGGCGGCCCCGGCAGATGCATACGATGGCAGGCAGCCGATCAGAGTGGTCGCGAAGCCCATCATTATCAGTGCAACGACCAGCGCCTTCTTGCGGCCGATACGGTCCCCGAAGTGACCGAAGACGACACCACCGAGTGGTCGGGCCACAAAGCCAACGGCAAACGTGCTGAAGGAGGCGAGCTGCGCGACAGCGGCCGGCATGTCCGCCGGAAAAAATAACGTAGGAAATATCAGCGCCGCGGCAGTCCCATACAGGAAGAAGTCGTACCACTCGATACTGGTGCCCGCCAGCGTCGCCAGAGCGATTCTGCGGACGAAGCGTTCGTCGAGGCGTTGGAGCCTGCGTGGATTCTTCATGGCTCCCTGCCTCGCGCAACCTGGTAATACTGCAATCGCAAAGCGATGGTGATTCCCGCCATCGCAAATCGGGGGTTGCCCCAGAGTCAAACAGGGTGTCAGTTGAAATCGCGCCTCATCAGTGCGGTGAGCCGGCAGCAATATCCGAGATAGCGCTCGAGATCACATCTGGTCGATCGTGGGCAACATCGTGGGAGCTGCCCGCCGCGTTGACCAATCGGCGGTTGGGGGCGCGCTTTGCGAACTGCGCATGCGCCTCCTTCCACCATTGCGCATCGGCCGGCTCATCAAAGGGGGTCTTCTCCGACACGATCACGATGGCCGGTACCGACGCCGGCCAGGTCGCACCGTGAAAGGCGTGCGACGTCTCAACAAACGAGTCGGAGACGGCCAACAGCTGGCGTCCCGACTTGGTCGGCGGAGCGGCCCTGGTCGCGGCGAGAATGGGCGCATAGATCGCCGTCATCTTTGCAATTGCCTCATCCGTAAAATAGTCGGGGACGTTCGCGTCAACCAGGACGGCGCCTACGAACCACTTGGGATGCTGTCCGATCAGATAGGTGGCGATCTCCCCGGCTATGGAGTGTGAAACCAGGATCACGCGGTGGGTGGCGTGGAGCTTCTCGAGGCCGACGGCAAGGTCCCGGGTCGCGCTATGGACATTCCAGGGGCCGCTGACATCGTCACTGGCACCGAAACCCGCGCGGTCGTAGGTTATGATTTTCGAGCCCGTGCGCTTCGCCAATTCAGGCACGAAGGCGTCCCAGTATGACGAGTCCAACCCACCGCCAGCGTCCAGGACGATCGTGGGGTCATGTCCAGGCGTGACGTGAAAGGCGATCTTGTGCCCGTCCACATCGATCAGGTGCGTGTCGCCGGGGCGCGCGGCCTGCGCCCAAGCGGAGGCGAGCGGCGAAATCAGCAACATCAGGCTGACCCAGACGGAAGTTCTAACATGCATTTGGCTGTTGTCCTGGTTGAAATGCAAAATCTGTCTTCGGCCGCGACATAAACCCAATTGTATCCATAATGCTCTGTTTGGGACCTTATATCCCAATAGGAGATTTGTCAATTGAACGGCCGCGGGGGGCCGATTGCGTCGTTCACCGGGGGCATCATCGTCACGACTTTCGCTGCTACAATCGTTTTCACCACCGTAGTTGCGCCAGGCGACGGCTACCGGGACCGACAATCGGAGATGTGTTGCGATGAATGACCAAGCGCCGACGTTAGGCAGGCTGATAAAATCTCTACGGACGCGGAACGGCTGGACACTCCAGGAAATGGCCGACAAAACCGGCATTCCGCGCTCGACGCTCGCCAAAGTCGAGCACGATCGCCTGACGCTCGGCTACGACAAGCTGCTGCAGATCAGCCAGAGACTGAAAATGCGGATGTCGGAGCTCTTTGCGGGCGAAGAGATGGAAGGCCGGGCGATGACCCGACGCAGCGTCGGAACGTTGGAGGGAGCGATCCACGTGGACTCGCCCAACTATGAACACTTCTTCCTGTGTCCGGATTTACGCAAGAAACGGATGATTCCGATGGTGGCGCGCGTACGGGCCAGAACGCTCAAGGAGTTCGGCGAGCTCGTGCGTCACTCTGGCGAGGAGTTTTACTATGTCCTCGAAGGCAGCATACAGGTGCATACCGAGTTCTACGAACCGGTGACCGTGACGGCGGGCCAGTGTATTTACCTCGACTCCACGATGGGGCACGCCTATCTGCTCGCGCCGGGATGCGAGTCAGCACTGGCGATAGGGGGCTGCAGCAGTACCGACGAATCGCTCATGGACTCCGTCACGAAAGCGGAATTTCACGAGAAACCTGGCGCGGTCGTGCGATCGGCCGAGATAGTGCCCCTCAAACAACCGAAGAAGGCGGCGCCACGCGGCAAGTCGGCGCGCCGTCGCTAGAAAATTGAAGCCGTTCAACCCCCGGCAATCTCGAAGCGAATGTCGCGAGCACCGAGCGCTAAGGCGCCCATTCCCAGTCCTTGGACGAAGTGCGGCAGCCGCCACTCTTCCATCCGGTCCAGGCACGACCTCGCACAATACGGCCCGTGTGTGCGCCTGTTGCCTTGCCCCCGTCCAAAGCAATGCCCCCGTTCACCAGGACAGTCCGCACGCCGGTAGCCAACTGGTGGGGATTGATATAGGTCGCATGATCCTGAATCGTCGCTGGATCAAACACCACGACGTCTGCGAAGTAACCTTCTTTGAGTGAGCCCCGATCAGACAGCGACAGGTTTGCCGCAGGCAAAGCGCTGAGGCGATGAATTGCATCCGGCAACGTAACAACCTGCTCCGTGCGCACATATTGCGCCAGGAGTTTCGCGAAATTTCCGTAGGCGCGCGGATGCGCGTGCGACGCGAGAAACACGCCCTCGGGAGCCGCGGCCTCCCCATCCGAGCCAAAGCTCATCCAGGGAAGGGTTGTTTCCTTACGCACGTTCTCTTCGGACATGACGAAGTAGATCACCAGGACTCGCGAGCCATCCTCGGCGACCAGGTCCATGGCCGTCTCTTCCGGGCTCTTGTGCCGAATCCGAGCCACCTCAGCCAAGGTCTTGCCAATGAGAGGCTTGAGTGAGTCGCTCTTGAAAGCGGCAAGGAGCATGCCCTCCGCGCCAGCGGCAAGATAGAGATTTTCGTAGCTGCCGTGCGGATCGTTCATCTCCTTTACGATTCGGGCGCGGGTTTGCGGGTCCCGAAGCCGACGAATCGACGCCTCGATACCGCCCTCGCGCACCCACGGTGGGAAGGATGTATCGAGTCCAGTACCGCCGGCAGTGTAGGTATACATGTCCGCCGTGATACGAGTCCCCAACCTTCGAGCAGTCTCGATCTTGTCAATGACTGTCCCGAGTTTCGGCCAGTTGGCTTTTCCGCCCACCTTCAAGTGATAGATTTCCGCGGGTGCGCCGCTGTCGCGCGCGATTGAGATCGTTTCATCCACTGCCTCCAGCAACCGGTCTGCTTCGCTGCGCATGTGGGTAATGTAGATTCCGCCGCATCTGCCCGCTTCCTTCGTGAGCGCGACCAACTCATCCGTCTTTGCAAACGTAGCCGGCGCATAGATGAGTGCGGAGGAAACCCCAAGCGCGCCTTCCTCCATGCTCTGCTTCACGAGCTGCTGCATGGTGCGCACCTGTTCGGCCGAGGGCTGAACGTTGTTCTCACCTAGAACATACTGGCGCACCGTCGTCGCACCCACGAACGAGGCCAGGTTGAGTGAGATACCCGCACGCTCCCGGCCCTCGAGGTACTGCCCCAGGGTGCGCCAGTCGACCGGGTATTTGATGTCAGATTGGCGAGCCTGGCTCAGCGCGGCCATCTGATCGGTGAGTGGCCCCATCGAGTCGCCCTCGCCGGTCACCTCCAAGGTCACTCCCTGGAAAAGATCGCTCTGTTCGCGACCATCCACAAAGATGCTCTCCTGGGCTTGACTGAGCATGTTGATAAATCCCGGCGCGACTGCGAGACCGCGCGCGTCGATTGTGCGCCTGGCGCTCAGGGTGCGTGGCTTACCGACATACGTTATTCGATCCCCTTTGATACCCACATCACCTACGTAGGGGGCAGAGCCTGTACCGTCGTAGATCTTGCCGCCCTTAACAACGATGTCGTATTCGGCGCTCGCCACGGCTGCCGTACAACTCAAATGAAGTACCAATGCAACGATGACGCCGACCCAATTTGATACTCGATTCAACGTGTAGCTCCTGAGGGACGAAGTGAGTCCTACTTGCCTTCTATTTCAAGTGGTATTCGAATTGCAGGCCGTAGGTTCGCGGACGAACGCGCTCGCTCCACTCATCGATCCCCGGAAACTCCGGAAACGGTGAACGGTTGTAGTTGTTTATGTTGTCGCAATACAGGGTCGTGGACCAGTGCGCAGACGCTTTCACAGCGGCGCTTACGCGGCCGTTCACGAGGCTGCTGCCCTCAAACACCATTCCGTTCGCAACCCCAATCAGGGGTGGCGCAGACATTTGCGATGTGTAGTTATACGAGGCGGTGAGATTGCCCTTGTAACCACCGCTACCCAAAGCAAACTCGTAGTTGATTGAAGCGCCTGCCGTGTATTCAGGCGAGCGATTCAGCCGCTGCCCTTTGGCAAACAGAAGCCCATCCGCTGACTGCACATCGGAGTCGAAGGTCAAATCATTCCAGCTCGAATTGACCGTCACAGCGAGTCCGTCCAATAGACGGCCCGTAACGGCGAACTCGGCACCGACGCCGCTCGCGGAACTGGCATTCACAAAGGCGCCGAAGCTGGCGCCTTGATAGAGCACGGTCAGCGACTGCTGCACGTCCTTCCACTTCACATAGTAGACCGCCGAGTCGAAGGCCAACCGGCCGTCCCAGAGCGCGCCTTTCGCGCCGAACTCGTAGTTGTCGAGCTTGTCAGGCTTCACGGGAGGAAACCCCGGCGCAGCCTCCAGAACTACGGGCTGCTGACCGAATCCGCTGCGAAATCCCTGAGAATACGAAGCATAGGCCGTGAGATTGGAGACCGGATACCAGGACAGCACGACGCGTGGCGTGGTCGCGTGGAACGATGCGCTGAAATGATCGACCTGTACGCCCGGAGGGGGATCGAGATCGGTCGTTAACTCGTCATCATGATAGTAGCGCCCGCCGAGAGTCAATTCCAAACGATCGCCAGCGAACTTGCGGCTCAGCTCTCCAAACACCGCATACGCCTTGGATTCGTCCGCGTTGCCCACGCCGAGGAATTGCTGCAGGAGCTGATCCTTTGCGTCCCGGTAGGAAACACCGGCGGTCCAACGCCAGGGACCCAACTGTCGGGAGGCGAGATTGATCTCTTCGGAGAAGACCTTGGAAGTGAGGACGTTATGCTCAAAGGGTGGATAACTGGGAACCTCCGGGAAGGTCACGCCGAGAAGGGGGCCGATCGGGGAGATGTCGAAATAATTGTCGCTGTCGTAATCGATATAGCTGGACATGCTGCTCAACGAGAAGGACTGAAACTCATACCCCACCTTGA
>Ga0307510_10007073_pt1 | contig 13371 bp, 12 predicted proteins | sample 12_EM_MG_FD_207224 | JGI IMG/M metagenome (GOLD analysis project Ga0307510, IMG submission 207224) | Populus trichocarpa ectomycorrhiza microbial communities from riparian zone in the Pacific Northwest, United States - 12_EM | ecosystem: Host-associated > Plants > Roots > Unclassified | place... | reverse complement strand
AGTCAGGCTTGTCGGGATTGATATCATTCCATGCGAGCAGTAGTTTCACTATCCCTTCATGTCCATTCTCAGAGGCGCACAAGAGTGGTGTTTTGCCGAGTTTGCTCGGCCTGTTGGGATTGACATCGCCCCGTGTGAGCAGTAGCTTCACCACCCCCTCATGCCCTTTGAAAGAAGCACACAAGAGTAGTGTTTCGCCATTATAGTTAAGCTTGTCGGGATTGATATCATTCCGTGCGAGCAGTAGTTTCACTATCCCTTCATGTCCACTCCGAGAAGCACACCACAGAGGTGTTTCGCCATTGTTGTTTGGCTTGTTGGGGTTTACATCGTCCTGTTTGAGCAGCAGCTTCACCACTCCTTCATGTCCATTTTCAGAGGCGCACAAGAGTGGTGTTTCGCCATGATTACTTGGCTGGTTGGGATTAAGATCGTTCCGGGCGAGCAGTAGTTTCACAACTCCCTCGTGCCCATTCCTGGAAGCGAGAAAGAGTGGTGTTGGACCATTATTACCTGGGATGTTGGGATCGACATCGTCCTGGGCGAGCAGCTGTTTCACCACTCCCTCATGCCCACGAGAAGAAGCCCACAAGAGTGGCGTTAGACCATAAAGGCTTGACTTGTTGGGATCGACATTGTTCCGTGCGAGCAGTAGTTTCGCCACCCCTTCATGCCCACTCCGAGAAGCACACGAGAGCGGTGTTTCGCCATTATAGTTTGGTTTGTCGGGATTGATATCGTCCCGTGCGAGCAGTAGTTTCGCCACCCCCTCAGGCCCACGACAACAAGCCCACCAGAGTGGTGTTTTACCAGCGTTGTCAGACTTGTCGGGATTAATATCGTCCTGTGTGAGCAGGAGTCGCACCACCCCTTCATTCCCCTGCTGGGCAGCATGCACGAGTGGTGTAAAACCCATACAGTCACTTTGATTAATGCCACAGCCTCCCCTCTCTATCAAAGCGGCCACGACCTCGGTAATTCCGAAGTAGGATGCACAATGTAAACTAGGCCATAGGTGGTAGGGATGAGAACAAGAATTGTAACGCCATATTTTTTCAACAAGTAAGGTAGCTGATATATGGTTGCCACCCTGGTCTAATAGCTCTAGTGCAAGTAATTTCGCACGATCTGAGAGTTCCACTTTTGCGTGGTTTCCCCAAAACAAAGACGAATATTCTAGAAAGAGCATGTCTCTAAGGCTCCCAGTGTACCCTGCCGGAGGCCCCTTGACCTGCTTGCGGTCTGCCGGAAGTCCCTTGACCTGCTTGTAATTTAGATAGGTCAAGCATGTCTGCCCAAGTGTTTTGTGGGCATCAGGTAGGATACCGGGCCAGGAAAGGTATTCTTGAAGCGTGTAGTGGATTAGCCGGACCGCCGATGTCTCCGTATCAACCACAGCAAGCCCTAAGCATGACCCCAGCACTGTATCTTGAGGCCGGATATTCTCAGGGTCTAGATCTGTGGACCCCATTTCTACCGCCAGGGCATGACAGAGTTCGTCAATCCCTAACGGCCGCTCTGCGTGGGATACCCACATCAGAACCTCCATCCCGAGTCGCGGTCGGTGTCCCTTCTGCTCTCTAATTCGCTGTAGTGTTTGGGCATACACACTATCGAGGTCCACACCCGTCGTCACCACCTCCTCCAGCACTTTCTTTCTTCTTGCTAACGAGGTCTCATCCAAGATTGCCTCGATATTTAATACGACAAGGAGAAACCTGAGCAGAACATCAATTAGTGATTCAAGTTTGTGACAGGGCTGCCCCTACTCACATTCCCGAAGCCTTTTCCGATATTGCCTTAACGATATCATTTTTCAGATCCTCTGACATCAAATCCGGATCTTGGTCGCTGTCATTCTCGATTATTTGGCTCACGTATCTCGCGATGTCTCCCCGGTCGGCAACAATGTGTATGATGTAGGCCCCCTTGGTGAGATGGTTGTCAAGCTCCCCGCGAATATGCGGCCTCCCTGTAAGAAATAGCCGCACATTTGGTGCATCTTGAACAATTTGTCGAAAGGCCCGAAGAAGCTCTGATCGGTATTTTCGCAGCACCTCATCAACTGCGTCGACACATAGGTATACTACGTCAATGGAAACGATCGCTTTGATGAATAGCTTCAGCATTTCCGGTAATCGTAGGCCTTGGCCACCTCCGTGCTTCGACTCATCAAAAGCACTTTTAATTTCACTTGGAATCGTTGCCGCTCGCAAAGCAACCTGTCTAAGCAGACCCCCTATCATATTTACCACCAATTGGTCCTTCTGTGCCTGATAATCACAATAGAGAGCTAGAACCGCAATATTATGTCCATAAGTTCGCTTCCGTAGGGTGTCTATTACTAGCGAACTGATTTTATGATTTGTCAACACTGTCCATCGCCTTCGGAGAATGCTCTTGTACCTTATATAAGTTTTGCCAACACCTGGACCCCCACAACATAGTAATGTGCGATTCGCTGAGCCATCCTGGCTTTCACGCCATGACTCGAATTCACTTCTCTGGAGAACCCATTCCCCAACACCGCCAAGCCTACGGTTTCTCACATCCTGGTGCCTTTTATTGGGTTCCAGTGGAGATAACCATGCCTGGATCTGCAAAGACTCCTCATTTACTCCCAGGTTGGTAATGTTATTGTAGCTGTTTGAAACATTCCCAATGTTCGTATTCGAGTCGCCGTGAATATTATAGGCTGTGCGATGGCTGGTATAAGCGTTTGATATGCCATGCTGCCGTGGGCCGTGGAGGCTTGATCCTCCGTTCCCCGCCGGTGATGTATTCATAGCGGATAAGGTTTGGTAATAGGTGAGATGATGGAATAGCAGTAGGGTGGTTTGTGGAAGGTGCGGATGGGTGCCGTATTCAAAGAAAAGTGGGGATCTGATACCTTGTGTCCCTTGTTCAAGTAATCTATTGGATTGTTGTTCCACAACCCAGCCCCAACCAATCATTCCCATGCCAAGAAATAAAATACCCCATTTGCATCCCCAGCAGCATGCCCTGGCCGGAGGAGACAAAGTGAAAATTCGTTAGATCCGGCATCTGCAATAAGGCCCTTAGCCCTCACAATCTATGTCAAAACGCCCCGGGAAGGAATAAGGGTTTCCAGACGGGGTATATCCCGGGGAGGCCGAGCCTGCTGAACCTCACTAACTGGTATTCGTTATTTTTCGAGCCTGCTCTGCTGAGCCTACTATGCTTTAGCACCACTATACCGCTGAGGTCTATCATCACTGACACCCGGATCTAACGAGTTTTCCCAGTATGATACTATCGATTTTGGAATATTCACTACGACTCACGTGTAAACTGGACTTATGACACAGCAGGCATTATCAACTCGAGTAAAGGAGAGTTCACGGGCCAGGCCGCGCAACAAACGAAGGCTTCTCCCTAATGAAATACCAGCAGGCCCTTTCACAACCGCGCCAGACGATCTTGGGCAACTTTTTTATTTATATATAGCTCTAGCAAACGCTTATATAGAACAAATAGAACAAATAAATAGCTCATGTAATGGGGGATGTCGTGTTAAAGTCGATCCCGACACTAAAACGATTGAACCGTGTACTGCACTATACTTGTCGTGTCGTCTCTTCTCTTAAGGTTAGGTACCATATTTATCTTGTTTCTGTATGTCGGAAAAGCTAAGCAATTCGTATTTTGCTCAATTCTTACTTCTACAGGAAATCCATTTAGAGAACCTAGAATAGTGGTTCAATATTCGCGATTATATTATGGTAGAAAGGCACCGTAAGGAGGGTCGAAGGGATGGAAGGGGAGTGGATCCATCGTTCAGCTGATGGATACCAGTGGCAATCACTGCAAAGTCGGGGGCAAAGTCCGAGCCCTCTTTTCGCTGCATACTGTATCTGAGTGAGCTGGGCAAGAGGTGGAATCATATTATATCACTCGAAAGGGCACAAAATGAGGATCCGGGGTGGTCTACGCAGGTACTTTGAGGTTGTAAAGAGGCCCCAGGAGTTATATGCTCCCCCCCCTTATTAAACTCTGCTCTCCCGAGTAGATGGTCTGTGTGCCCGTCTAATCCCGCAAGGGATGCTGTTCGCATTGTAGCTTACGGGGCTGATGTAAAACACCCCTTTATAAAAGCTCCAAAGGACCATGTGAAAAAAAGAAACAGAAAACGCTAGAGAGGGCACACGGCGACACAAGGGGAGGCGGGTGGAATCTGAATTAAAGATGATCAGAAAGCTTGTGGATACAAAACAGTGTAAGAGATGGAATTAAATTTGAATTAAATTCCCGTGTAAAGTCCCCTGTTAGTCCCTAGCTTTCCCTCCCACCTACCGTAGTGCTATACAAGTACAGTAAGCCCATACTCCACACTAACTCCTCGATAATAAATCAAACAAGCCCACCCGCCGCCGTCCAGCCCTCTGAGAAATGAGCTAGTCGCTGCAAACAAGAAGAAATCCCCCCACGCCCACTGCTCGGAATGTCCTTACACCGGGTAGGGCGAAAATCATATGGTATCATACTTAAACGTGCATTTCTGAACACCCCAGAGACTACAAAGATACTGTAACTCGAATAATTGAACCCCACACTGGGACATTGGAGTTGCACCAATTTTGAAAAGCCAAACCTGTACCTTAAAATGGAAAATTGGCAAGGTAGGAAACAAAACCTGAACCCAGAAAACAACCACAGAAACCAAGCCCAGATTCCAATTTCCTCCTTATCCGGAATGAGGTAGTTCCACTGCCGGAGGCGTTGAAGTAGTCGCTGCCCTTGTCGCTCAAGATAGTTGTCGCCAATGTATCCCGAGATGAGGGCGCTCGATGCGGAGAGTGGGGTGGCTGGTGGGGCGACAAAGAACTCGAGCTGTAGTGAGCTTGAAGATCTGGTAGAAGGGGGAATTGTGTTGTGCTATGTGTGCTGGGAGTCCTCAGACCCCCATTCTCTGAACTATGACCCCAAGCCAAGCAAGCCACACTCTATACCTTTCCCCAGAGGCCACCGCGACGCCGCTCTTGCCTTCGGGTGATATCCTATGTGCTTCGACTAATTAGCAATGGGATCTTCCGACCCGGCACTTGGCTAGTATGTTCCGGCACTTTGTTGTTTTTTTGTCTCAAGATCGGGCGGAGGCGGTCAGTTTTCGCAGTGTTTCAGTTCCTCCATAATTCCTCTGCTGCTTAACGCTGCATGCGTGCAATCGGCAGGAACAGAGTAACCCTTGATCCATCGCTCTTTCCGTACTTTCATGCTGAGAAAAAGTGAGGGGGGTTGCTTAGCCAGCTTGAACCATTCGCCATCATATGTGACCATTTGCCAAAAATATTTCCGGTTGTCATAAACCTGTACACAATGCCTCCACCATTGTTATCACTCATATCCCTCATGGCTAGAAACACTGCTTTAGTGTTTGTGTCGACCTCTTGACCTCTAGGGCAAGGGGGAACTTCTCTCCCTTCAAAGAGATCAAACCCGCCACAACAGCTTCCTCATAATCGCTCATCTCAGTCTGTGGAAATGAGCCGACTCTTTCTATGCAATACTAAGGTATTGCGTGTACAGGTGCTAACATCAGCAATGATGGAGATAGTCATCGCATAAACTAAGTCACTACCGTAGGGTTGGCTTCTTTAGAACATGGGTCCCCCTCTGAGGGATAACCTTCGGCAATAGGCTGGACCCCTATCCGCCTGTAAACCTTTTGCTTAGTCTTCAAGCCAGCATCTTCGTATTGCGTGTGTCAATGCTAATATCCGCGACGATGCGAACAATGGTAGCGTAAATAGTGTTTCTAGCAGCTCATCTAGGGCAGAGAAATGGTGGGACTGCCCTCTTGGCTCTGACTGCGGGCCCATGTGGTGAGGCAGTGCTTCTCGTAGGTGGAGGTAGGACTGTAGGAGATACCAAGGAATTTTCGGGGGAGTTTCAGGGCAACCGGTGCTGCTCGGAACTGAAGGTTTCGTCTTGCGGCGGAAGATTGTTCTCAAGTTCACTACCGAACTAAGAGGGACATGAACGGCATATATGTATCCCACTTTGGTGACTTAGACATTACGTAGAGTGCCAACCTCCACGTCCACTCTCATATCCACAATAGTGAGTAGGAAGCTCAGACTAAGCTCTCGTTCCTCAAGCGGAGTCTCATTTCTCAACAGGGACGGCGGGAGACGGCATGAGTGATGTTTCATGATTTCAGCTCTGTCAGTACCGATCCCAAAACTCTTCAAACAGGTACCAGTAGGAATCTCGAAGTCTAAGTTTCTGGATATGCCTTCTACTCTGGAATGCATCTTGTGGTTCTATTCGCCACCTCTGTTAATGGCAAGTTTGATTCCGTAATCCAAGGGAGCATTACTGGGATAGCTACCATATCCCCAACTCCGTAGGATGGCAAGGCATCCATCGAGAGGGGCAAGATATGAGGAGCCCGATTCAAGCAGGTTTAGAATCAGAATCCGCATGCCGAGTAGTGGATAAATAGAGTAGCGCACTGCTGCGAGAGGCACATTTTAGTCGCATAATTCAAAGGACGGCGGAGGAGGGTGAGAGCCTGCGGATAATTGTCAGAGCTTACCGCATCAGACGGGGCCCACAATCTATCTTGGCCTTCGGCTGTCGGACACAGGGCGTCTGCTCACCTAAAAAAAAATGGTGGACTACAGCGCCACTCCGTCCTGGCCTTCGGGATGGACGGACTGGCGTGGGAAACATCCAGAAAATAACCAAGTTACGGTATTGGCTTCTTTGAAGTGCGGATTAGCCCTCAAAGGATAACCCTCAGCGATAACACCATCCCGTATTCGATCATAAACCTTTCCTTAGTCTTCAAGATAGCATCTTCTGCTTTCTTGATATACTTTACCTCCTGCGACATTTCTTCAACCAGAATCTCTTGACTTTAGAGTGTTATTACCACAAGCCCCAGCCCGTCCTCCGCACCACCCGTGGTCACATTGGAATAATATCTATTCCACATTAGCTTTCTCTTCGGCGTGGTGTTATCCCTCATTACGATCACGTTGGAGTTTGTCGCAATTGAACTCCTCTAAGGTAAGAACTGGAATAAGTGGGCATGAGGCTAGGGCGTCCAGAACCCCCCCCTTCGGATTAAGAGGAGAAAACACAGCGGAAATATTCTCTTCCAACCCTCGATTGAGACCAATAAGATGGAAAAGCCAATAGACCTTAATGGGAGAGGCGACTCTAACGTCCTTGCGGTAGATTGATGCTTGTGAAGCTCACCCGTTTGGTCCTTTTCCCCTTTCGCCGTCTTGCTTCCGGCTGCCCCCCTCTTTCCCCCGCCCTGTCCCTCGCCCATCCCATTCCTCCAAGAGGGGGAAACCTTTCGGCTCTATACCCTGCCGACTCACGAGAATTCGTACAACTTCTCCGGCATGACAATCACTTATCAAATAGCCCACGATTATGTCTCAACGACCTCGAAGACGATTACGTCCCTAGCAGTACGATACTCGCATCTTCAGAAAATGTTTGTGGGTTACGGCGGCACTTTTTTTTTTAAGTCTATAGATCTATCCGTAAACACGCAGGAAATTCCATAGCAGATGCCGCAAACTATGCCCTACAAATACCAGAAAGTCCCAAACAAAGGAAGTTTCAAACATCCCTGAGAAAAGTATAGTTAAGGCCCTGTTTGGCACGCAAGAAAAATGGCATTTTTCAGACTTTTATGGCATTTTTCCATAATAAAAATATAAAAAAATGGAGCCGTGTTTGGCATGCAAGAAAAATGGCATATTTTTAAATTTAGTACCATTTTTTTATATGCCATTTCTTTTGTAGAATCAGTAAATAGTTAGGGTAAGATAGAGAAAACAAATTATCTGATGACTAATAGAACTTTCTATGAGAGTAATAATAATTGAAAATGAATATTTCTACAAATATTCTGAGTAGTATAAGAGCAATTTACAATATATTATTTTCAGACATGTTCCTTATATATATATTGAGAAATATCCTATGAGAAAAAGTTATAGTTAGTGGGAAATTTTGAAAATACAGTCACTTTACTCAAAAAGGGCATTAATATTTAGGTTTACCTTATTTAAACCTATCTTATAGTGTGTTTTTTGTTCACATACAGAAACCCTGAAATATGGAAAAAGTATTGCCAAACACAATTATTCTGAAAAATGGCATTTTTTTAAAAATAGCATATATGCCATTTTCAAGAAAAATGATATTTTGTTATATGATGGTGTCCCAAACAGTGCCCAACTTGTTTAACTTGATATATTGTTAAGGTCTCTTCTCCTTTGCTTGGTGATTCTTCAACCCCTAAGGGAGAGGCCTACTCTTTATACTAATATTCATACTACTTTAACTTCTTTATTTAAGAAGTATTTTCTTAACAATTCAGTTCATCAGAACAAAGTGCGAACACCTTTTAACCCTGAAATCTTGCCTAGCTCAACTCCGAGAGTCTCCCAAACTACTATTTCATCACAGGGTGTCCCGACTCTACCAGTAGACAGTCTTCGATCTTTTTGTCCTGATAGACTATATATGAATATGCGGTCCATATACCTACATACCAATCGTAATATGGAATATGTAGTGATCAGTTTTGATATCCAGCTATCGAAGCATTATGCAGCTATTTCATATGCAACAAGAAAATGAGAGAAGTAGTGTTCTCTTAACATCGTTCTAATCAGATAAATATATCTTAAAATGTGCTGTCATCCAGTATTCCGAGTTGTCTTCCAGATGCCTCGGAGAAGCTCGTAACTTCAGGAGCATGGGTTCGGATATATGGTTATCCTATGAACCCATTTACCTCGCTCTTAATTAGGTAAGCTATTCCCACTTGGGTAATAGTTTCCAAAATCTACTCCATTCCTCCACTTTATATCATCAAGTCTGCCTTGTACTTACAATATTTACTTCTATTTTAGTACCATTGGATTACTATAACATACCCATTGCTGATCCCCTTCTCTAGCTGAATCCTATTCATGATTTCTTCATTAGCCATCTACTTCCACCTTATTCCGTCTCCTAGCCCCCAAACTACTACCCTCTGCTAACCGGCTTCCTGCAGTTCAGATGTATACCTACGGCTTATTATGGATGAACTCAGCCCTCTACAGCAAACTCGGCTCACCTTCTCACCAAGGTCCAAGTTCTCGTATACTGATTACTTTTCAGAATACCAAAATATTTGGGAAATTTACTTAAACAGGCCAAGTTATCTTCCTTCTAGGTATATGGATGTCTTAGCTGTGATTCTTTCCATTTATAGAAGGTTCTTTGCACGGTCCTCTGCTACCCCTGCTTGTCCCAATACTTCACCCCTACCCCGAGTATGTGTGACCTCCCCTCACCCAACCCCTGGTTTCTCATCACAATAATCGGGTACTTCTTGCCTGTGACAAAGTATCACTCAGAGACAACGAAACCACTCCAGAAGTATCCCAACAGGTTGGCATTCCAAATCAGGGAGATGAAAGCTTGGCAAGCCCTCTCACCAACCACCCGATTGGGCAACGCATCGCGGCACTGACAGAATCAGGTAACCCAGCCGTTGGAACAACCCAAGATCCCTCCATTCGGCCACTGCTCGCTCACCCCCCCGTGTTTCATCCAATCCGATAACTGACGGCCAGTAAGCCATAGACATAATCAAGGGCCAGCGGTACAATTTGATGGTGCAAAGAAGGTTACTCGAGTACCGCTACACCGCCGTGAGTAAACTGCACAACCATAAGTTCCATAACAACCGGCATTACCATAACCCCTAGGCCCCCATCCCACGGTTCAACACCAAGCCGAATACCGGTAAAGCTGTGCAAGGGTAATCCCTGAGCCGCAGGCAACACTTCGTCATCGTGCAGCCAGCATCTCTTGTCCTGTCTTGTCCGGTTTGGTCTTCTCTATCCCGGTTCGCGTCGTCCAGGGAACAGGTTTTTGGCCCCGTCGTGCTTCTTACCCACCCACTTAATACTAGTACAAGAACACGTCCACCCAGCAGCTTGTTTGTCTGCCATGCCCCTTGGACGGAAGTCGGCAGGGAGCAGAATTCTCTCAACGGGTAGCCAGCCGCCGCCAAGGTTCTTGCTCTACATTTATTTACTGGGTCTACTGCTCCTCGTGAGAATTTTGACCGCGGGCTTAGGTATTTGGAGGCACTTCAAGGAGACATAAAAGAAAGACGAGGAAAAAAAGTCAAGAATCTAGAGTATCACCATCATCAACAACGAGAACTGGAACGAGAACGGCAACGGGATGAAGTTTTCTACGGGTTTTACTATGGTGGCAATGGGGATGGGACTGGGAATGGGCGTTCTTGCGTCTCCGATGTCGAAGTATCCTCCTGGCCCGATTGCTCCTTCGGAACCATCATCGACACTCACGCTCCTCGAAGCAAACAACCCCCAAACACAATCACCAACGCCAACAAACCTCCATAATCCCCCGAATCCGCAACTCATTCTTCTCCCACACCCCACGAACACCGCTTCCTCCGCCTCCCCCGCCGCCGCCGTAATCCACCCCCGAGCCCCACAGCAAACCTGCTCTCCAAACTCCGGCACGAACAACTCGGGCTGCAACAACTCGGGCTTTGGCAACTCAGGCACCTCAAACTCCGGCATAAACAACTGCGGTACCGGTAACTCTGGAGTCGGCGTCGGCTGCACTGATGCTGCTGTCAAAACGAGCGTGTATGTCGCGATGAGCGCGACAACGGTTTATGTCGTTAGCACTGTTACTGTTGATAAGGGTGCTGGAGGGACAGGGACAGGAGTAGGAGTAGGAGCGGCTGCGGTGGTGGTGACTACGGTTCAGAGCGTTATTGAGGCCGGAGCAACAGCTACGCAGACTATTGTTGTGAGCTTGAGGGGGCAGAGATATGGATGCGCGTATTGGAAGGCGCAAGGATACACGTGCTCACCTGGATGCAGGAGTGCTAAAGTTGGTGGATGGGGATGGGGGATTGTCGGGGGTGTTTTGGTGGGTGTGGTGCTTTTGTGAGATGGAGCGGGGGGGGTATATTATGAAGTTGCATTTTCTCTTATTTGGCGTTGCTTTTTTTCTTCGCTCTTATTTACTTTTTATTCCTCTCCTTCACAGTCATGGAGATTGCACAATACCGGTACATGATAGATATGGTAAATTTGATGAACAGATGAGCGGATGGATGGACTGATTAGTGGTTATGGTTCATAAGTTAATATCCAATATGTACTCTAGAAAAGTTAGCTACTGTAGCCTACCGCCTACCTAGCAGGCAAGTATTTATTTCACTCACCCACTCTATGAATACCGGTAGCCCTCTCCATCAACCCACTACCTACTGCCGTAAAAATAAAAAGATGAGAAACTCTCGAGCTCCACTATCGTATTATTCTACCAGCAGCGGAAATCAACTCGTCAACCAGCGACAGTTTCAGTCCGAAAGGCCAACAGGAAACCGCGAAAAACACCAGCGAAGTCAACGAGACCCAACACATGCAGTGGGCCGATCTTACACCATATCAGGCAAACGCTAGTTCCTCCCCGAGACCTCCCCCCCTCTGTCTCTGAGAGTCAGCCAAGAGACCACATGGCCGGCGAAGATTGTGGACAGAACTATCAAGAGTTCTCACACTGTTTATCCTATCCCCCTCAGCCTAAGTTCCACAAGGCAGCAGCGTATTACATAAAAGTGCACTAAATCCCACCAATGCAAAACGCGATAACACAGCGGGTAGATCTCAAGATCCCGGGCCGGTTGACGCGATATAGCACAAAACCGTACTTACCGGGGTTAAACTAACGTACCGGCCGAAGGGTTCGGTATTTGATAATATATGCATGTGTGTGTCAAATAGTTTTGGGCGTGGCTGGTGGAGGGGTTCACAGCCACTTTCTCGTAGGGTCTATCGTATATATTCTAGAGTGGTCTGGAGGCGAGGTTTAAGTTGCTGTGGTTAGGAATTAATCGTGAAAGCATATTTGGTAGAGACTCTGAGGGTGGTGGTGGTGGAGGGGATGTGATGTTATATTTAAAGCGACCATGGCATTATTGAGTCCGCGGCCGGTTGTAACTCGCACGAGGGGGTTCTGGCCAGGCTGAGTGGTATCAAATATGGGAGAGTAGAGTGTAATTATTTTGGAGCGCTAGTTAGCCCTGACTGGGCAGTACAGAGCCCTTCAAGCACTCCCCACATTCTGACAAACACCCCTTGGTTTGATATTAGAAGTAGCAGTAGTCTGATCCTGCCAGTGACAGTGGTAGCAGTAATAGTAGTATCAGAGCCACGGCAAGTAGCCCAGCTACCCTTGTAACCGCAGTGTATGTCTTCAGACACCCCCGGGGAGCTCCGGGAAAGAAAACCATCAACGCAAGTTGAACCATGAACCGTAAAAACCCCGGAGGACAAGGGAGAGCGCCCTAGCGGGTTTCTAGCCTGTGACTTACAAAAAAAGCTCCCCCATCCCGGGGGGCCTCGCCGGGAGGGGGTGAGTACGCAATTCAGGCATTCAAGTCTCTATGGCACCAGAGTAAATTCTCTTCCGGGCACAACAAGCTGCGAGAGAATAGATTACGACTAAAGTGCGGGGCCTACTCGTGGAGCATGCGGAGCCGACACCGGTCACACATCTAAAGCCTCTCTTTTTCCCAAGCTACTTCACCCGGCGCCCCAGGAGAGCAACTCCTCACAAAGCCCCCTCTCCCAAGGCTCACGGAAGTCTCATCGTCGAGTGATAGCCCATGAACCTTGATGGCGACACTAGCTGCTCAAGGGAGGGCCTGGAAATTCAATACCAGGCATGGTAGGAATGGCATTTCAACTCCTACCATGGTTCAAGCCCCGCTTGGTGAGTGGATAGGACACGTGTTTTTTCTAACCCCCCCCCCCATAAACGGTTCCCCCGGTTCGAGCTTGATGAGGCAGGATGGGAAGGGGGCATATTGACAAGCAAGTGTCCTGACATCCCCCACTCCGGTAGAAGTTGCGGTTTTGGGCCTTTGCGCTTCGAGGGATCCCTTCGAAAGGGAAGTTTTTCTTCCAGAGGTGAGACGATTCCGAGGGCGGCTAGAGTCTTGGAGAGTATTGTATGGGCATATGACATGCCGTAGTGGGGGTTGTTATTTATGCACTGGTGCTCTGGGGGGGGGGCACTCAACCTGTAAGGGGATTTCCTAGAACGAAATGAAACTGACGAAGTAGTGTGCTGGGAGACACTTCTTTTATAGACGGGGAAACAACGATAAGACATTCCTCAGGAGATACACTTCAGTCCAAATTCCTCAGGCAATCCACAGGTGCAGCCACCCTTCCATCCTTCGCTCAATATCATCTCAATTTTAATATCAGAAATACTTCCTTCCCCCCCCACCTTCGTAAGACATGGCACACATAACACAAACATTCC
>Ga0307510_10007072_pt1 | contig 13372 bp, 15 predicted proteins | sample 12_EM_MG_FD_207224 | JGI IMG/M metagenome (GOLD analysis project Ga0307510, IMG submission 207224) | Populus trichocarpa ectomycorrhiza microbial communities from riparian zone in the Pacific Northwest, United States - 12_EM | ecosystem: Host-associated > Plants > Roots > Unclassified | place... | reverse complement strand
ATAATTTAAGGCCAAACTGAACTTAAATACCGGGGGCAAGCTAGCGAGTGATAATCTAACCTTACGGCAATTTTTGTTAAATACCATTAATTACCCGTCGCTAGCGCGGGAGCACTTTCCCGATGTAGCGTGACCAAGAATGCCATTCGCCCAATTAAAGTTCACCTTGATGACACCGCGCGAAATCTGGAAAAGAGTGATGCGACTCTCGTACAACGGGTACAACACCACAGTGATCGCGGAATAGAAGCACCAGATGATCCCGATGACGACCCATGCGGTAAGTCCGCGCACACCATAGATGGTACTCGCGAAGAAGAGCGGGAGCGGGATCAAAATGAGCATGATAATAGTCTGATGAACATCAAATCGTTAGAAATTGGTATCAGAGCCGGGGGGGATAAATCGCAGACCAGGGCAACTGAAGACCACGCAGCAAAGCGGAAGGCTTCGTTGAGCGAGGCGGGGTCGAGGTCTGGATCAGGCGCGACGCCACGACCTTCGTCCACGACTAAGTGCATCTCTGCGGAGCCACGCTCCTTCTCCGATCCCTTCGAGTTCGTCCTCTCATAGCCGTACGGGGCTGACACTTCAAGTTTGGGAACATTAAGCCTGACATTCAATTTGCGAGTTGATTCAAAATCGAAGTCCTCGGGAAACTGTGTGTTGAAGGGTGCTCAGTACAGTTACGGAAGGATGGAAAAATGGCTCACAATGAGTGAGGCTGCCACTGCGATGATTCCACCAACACCGATAGACGCTAGATTTCCCGCAAGCATCTCATAATCGCCTCCAGACGTTGAGACGTTGATGACACCTCCGTTGAGCGTACTTGTGGTGACAAGCCACGCAATAAGGCCCGCGAAGAAACCAGCGACCGAGCCTCCGATACAGCCCCACCTGTTTGCACGGGACCAGGTAATGCAAAGTGCGATTGGGATGACAGCCGAGCCGAGAATCACACCCATGAATGTCTGTCAACTTTCTTCAGTAATATTCCGGTAGTGAGAATCAAAGGCAACCCACATAAAGCCATCCCATCGAGATGCCAATATAATAGAAGACCATTCCGGCGAGGCCCATGCAAACCGCGAAGAAAGCAACCTTGGTAACGTCATCCAGACCAAAGAGTATGAAATGCAATCGCTTGACTCACCATCGCGTGCGCGACCTTGAGCACCTGCTCTTCTGTCGCGAGCGGATTTATGTATCTCTATGAAATCCTTCATGAGCAAGGCGCTTAGCCATAATATCAAGAGGGTTACCTTATAGACATCGTAAGTCAAAATTGAAGAAACGGCAATCAACTCTGCGGATGATGCGCTGGTGACGGCCAAGAAAAGTAAGACGAGCAGTGTGGAAGCCCCTGCCTTTCCCAGAAGCGCCGTTGCGGCAGCGGAAGCGGGAAGACCAGCAGATACGTCTTCCTTTGAAAGGCTCCGCATAGAGGGATCGTTTGTGAGGGCTACAGCAGCCAGGCCAAGAGTGGTCGCGAAAGAGAACGGGATGGCAAACCTGACAACGTATTAGATGTAGGCGCAGAAAGCTCTGTGAGCGCACCATGCAAGGCCACCGAGTAGATATGCTTTCACACAGCTGGCCGGCTTGCTCGCTATGGCACGTTGCCAGTAGGCCTGGTCCTGAAAGACGGTTGCGAAATTGCCGACGACATTGATCACGCCAAAAATGAGCCCATTCTTCGACCGCATAGTCATATACGAGCCATGTGCATTTCCAGGCACAGGATTATTATTCGCAGCCGTCGTCAACAGTTCGTGCATCTTCGCAGGCGAGCCAATTTTGTGGGAAGTGGCATAGACAGTGAAGATGAACGTGAGAATTATCGAAAACAGGACCGTTGTGTGTGTGCTATGAAGGGTCGAATTAGCCCAGGTCATACGCTGTATTGCCTCATGGTCAACCCACTAGTCGCAGAGAAGCGTCGCTCGCATGCCGCCAACGACGACGTAGATGGCAACACCAAGCGGAATAAGGTAACACGCTGCGATGGTATGCATGCCGGTTAAAGTTGTCACCGTTGCAGAACCACCGAGGATAAGCATGGAAGACACGATGATATTCGTTGCTAGCCTGCGCAACACATGTTAACGATAATTGTCAAGTACTGTAAACCCGACTGACCCAAAGAACATGAAGACGAAATGAGCCGTACGTCCCCATCGGGCGTAGACGATCTCCAGCCAAGTGTGCGCATATGGGGCATTGAGCTTGAGCTTGGCCGCGAGCTGGTCCGACAAAAGTAGTCAGGTTACTACGTAAAGTGAAGATCAACTTGGGAGCGCTGACTTGTGCAAAGAGGAGGACCTGAACCGTTGCGCCGGCACCGTACCACCATGGACCAGAAATGCCATACTTGTATGCTACAGCACTGGATTGGAGCTTCGAAGGATGCGTGATTGTCAATCTACCAAAGAGGATGTATGCGGAATGAATAAGCCTACAAGCGTGGCTGCCCATGTCCAGGCGGACACAATCCCTGATGCGATGAGTCCCGGCTTAACGCTACGAGACGCGCTGCTGAATTCCTCCGGATTTTTAGGGGAATATTCCGTGTACCGCGCCTGGATTGCGGTCAGGCATATCATAAAGGCACTGAAGAACAGACCAATGCCTGTGCAGAACTTGACTTTCAGAATCCGGACAAGAGAGGTAAGTAGTAGACGTACCGACGACTGACCCCCAGATTTACTATTGATAAGCTCTCGAGAATGAGGATGAGACTTCGGACGCACCGACGCCAAACCCAGCGCCCTGGGGTAGGACCGGCTCATTGGCAGAAGACATGCAGACGTTTCAAGGCGCAGATGATACTCAAGTGGAAATGGGGTCTAGCACCAGGGCCTTTCGCGGGAGAAAGGGTGGTCCAGGAGGCCCCCAAAACGCAATGGAGCTGCTAATTTATCTCTATGACTCTTCAGGAACGCATTCCGGGGAAAGGGATGGGACGCAAGTTGGTTTCCTGATAATGTCGAAGAAACCGTAAGAACCCTTATCGGCGTGACATCGTAGCCCACTATAGACAGGACGGGAACTGCCAAGAATATTTAGACTGCCGTTATCTCCCAACACGGCGGGAGTGAGTGTCGATTCTTCCCCAGAACAGTGGCCTCGGTACTAGTAGTGGCAATTTCAGCTGGAGGGGAGAGGCGGCATGCCGTTGTTGATGTTGATATACGTTGATAAGCGATAAGCTCCAAGTACATGCATTATAGGTAGGTATAGCATGATATTCAGTATACTAGTACCTTAGACGGATGTAGCCCCACGAATCTGTGGCTTCCTCTGGCTCTTTGTATGAAATCTTATGTGGTTCCTTTGTTCTTCCGACTTGTCTCGGTGAGCGTCCTCCTCGGCTCCGTCCGGAGGGACGTGCGATGCATATTCTTGAATTTTCTGAGTGCTTCATTCGACTCAACTTTGATGCGCTTCGAGGCCTGGGTAGCTTCCTCTCTGTCAGAGAAGTGTCCTGCCATGGACTCTTTCTCTGTCGTTTTCGTTGTCTTCTTGGCTTTCGCCGCGGCCATAACGGCCACTTTCCTCTCTTTGATCTTCTTACGTCTCTCCTTCAATTTCGCTTGCTTGGCTTTCTGCTTGGCCCGCATCAGGGTTCAGCAGGAAAAAAACAACTGTATATAGCGATTTCGACGCACCCTCTTTTCTGCCCTGCGCGACAGAGTACCACCATCTACATCGGGCTGCGTTTCTGCCACTGATTTGGCAAGTACGCTCCGAATGTCTTCGTCCGGACTGAATTCTATCGCGAGTTCTTGTATGCGTTTAAGACGCCCACGGTGAATCTGGGAGAAGTTCATAAGCGCGATAACTACTCCCAAGTTTGCAGCGTACGTACTCGTGAAGCTTCATGAACTTTTACCATGGCCACATGCTTCAAAACCTTTCCCGGACAGAAGGCACACACCCATGCTTCGGGATCGGGACATATGAGTCGAACAGGCTCGTTAAGGGCAGAAGCAATTGTCAAATGAGGTGTTGCCCCGTGTTCACTGCTTCCCTTTTCGTCTTCTTCGTCGTCTGTTACGGGTTCGCCGTCCTCGTCCTCGCCGCTCTCGTCGTTAGAGGGTGAAAACGCGCCGCGCTTCCGTTTGTTCTTCGGTTGTATACGATGCCCATCTGAAGATGTCGCCGATGAGGAGGTCGAAGCAGACTCGGACGCATCAGATTCGGATTCTGACGAGTCGGTGTCATGCAGCCCAAAGACACCCCTCTCATCGTCATCGAGGCCGAGGCTTTCCTCGATTTCCTTGCGCTTGCGCCGTCTATCGACGCGCTTAAACATATTAGTAGTACGGTGACTGGAGGAAAAGTGTGGGTCATTTTGGGGAAGTTGTTCCTACGATCCGCGTGACTCGGACCAGCGCGAGCGTATTTACTAGCGCGGGGCGTAACGCGCTCATTTTTCTCGGTCGATGCATCGTGCACGCGGAGGGCGACTTGCGCCATCCCTCACTCCCCACACTCTCACACCATCTCACCCATCAAGGCGGTTTCGGTCGTCAAATTCAACTTCGTCTTCGAGAAGCGCTACCAAGACCACGAATCAGGCGTGGAAAAACGCAGCGTTTGACTTCTTGAAGCGCGCCAGACCCCACCGAGGTGGACTGGTTCCCCAAAAATCACGTCGTTCGACTGAGCTGAAGCTTGTCAACGCTATTCTGGAAGAAAGTCGTTTGCCGACAGCCGCAGAACAGGATCTTCGCGATGTCGTTCGACACATGGGCCCACACCTCGGAGAAGACATCTCTGAGCTGCCGCCAGGTGTCGGCCCTGGTGCACTAGTAGAAGTTCGCTGGTGGGTGCATCTAAATCTTCTGCGATTAATTGTGAATGAAGCTCCTTGCATCAGGAAGAATTACCCCCTCATTGGCGTCATACTCCGAGAGGTCCCCGAAGAAGGGCGTGACATGGTCCAGACACTGTTTACGGATGGGCGTATGATAGTTCATCCTTCTTACGACATCCTCTACGTCGTGCCCAAGTTCTTGGATCCTTTCCACGTCGCACGCTGCGGCATCGAAGACAAACCGCTCGACTCCAAACAACTTATGGCCCGGGTATCCGTCGCGGAGAAACTGCGCGCATTCAAAAAGTCTGCCGAAGACCTTTATAACGGGTATGCTACGCGGTTCAACGCGGTGTACCCGAGGGTCTGCGCTCCCGACGAGGACACCTGGGCATCCATCACCGTCGCGGAGGTTGTCAAGCTTCTGAACGTCCAGCACTCGGACCGCAACCTAGCTCTGCACGCAGTATACTCCCGCCTGATGAAGCATTCCCAAATGTTCGTCATGGATAGTCACGAGTTCCTTTCGTCCCAAACGTTCTACGTGAGACCTCGCTCTCACGTTGAGCGTTTCTACCAGGTCTCGCGTTTGATGCACAGCAACAGCCCACGCCTCAGAGAATTTGCGTTACGTTCCAAGGAGATCATCCTCGGGCTGCGGAGGATGACCAAGAGTTCAAAAAATCACGCGCCATCTTATCAAGCTGCGGCGAACTTCTCTTTTACTGAAGACGACAAACTATTAATCCAATTTTTAATTGATTCCCTGGTCGACATACGCTTAGTCCAAACTAACCTATCCACCCCCTTCATCTGCGATATAATAAAGACTCTTGGTTTGTACGACGGTGACGTCGACTCGGCACAAGTGCGCCAGTTCCTTGTTGACCTAGGCGTTCTCCCTCCCTGGCAAGATATCGCATCGCTCAGGGAAGCCCAACCCGCTCTCATAACCGCCACTCCGGGTCCCGCACCTCAGATGAAGCGCAAACAGTCCTCCACGTCTCCTACAATTACCCAGTCCCTCGGCCCTAATGACTTGTATCCCACCGACCCGCTGGCATCTATCCGTCATGACTTTGGGCAGCTCCCCGTCTATACGATTGACGACTACGGGGCCCAGGAACTTGATGATGGCATATCTGTCGAACGCGATTTGACAGACCCTTCCAACCTCTGGGTTCATGTTCATGTTGCAGACCCCACAGCCGTTCTACCTCCCACGCATTCATTAGCTCATCATGCTCGTGACGCCATGCACACACTCTACTTTCACCATAGCTCACGGCCTATGCTCCCAGAATCATTCGTGAATGGCAAGCTTAGCTTGGGTGATGCTGCAAAAACTGGCCAAGCGGAAAATGTCCTGACTTTCAGCGCCAAGGTCGACCCGGGTGGTGACATTGTTGATTACAGAGTCCGTGCGGGTATAGTCCGCAATGTGCGTACACTAAGATACGACGATGTCGACTCCGCCATGTCATTACAACCTCATGACTCGACATTCCCTTTTGGTCGGCCTACGTTGTCAATCCCCACTCCCTTGAACTTGTCGCCTGCCGACAAGGAGAATCTCCATTTACTCGACTTATTCTCTAAGCGAATGGTCGCGCGTCGACTCGGCATGTCTATCTTCGCCTACGGTTTAGGAAGCCCTGAATTGAACGTTTCGCCCAAACCGCTCCCTTTTGGCGTGGTCAACTTGATGCAGCCGGGATTGTTCCTGGGATATCCGCAAATCTCCTACGCGGTTCAGAAACCATTTCCGTCGGGGTCTCGTCAGATCGTCGCCGAGGCAGCGCAAGTGGCGAATCGTGTCGCGTCACGTTTTGGACGCGACAACGGTGTTCCACTTGGGCGGCGATCCTTGCCCGGACCAGTGGGAAGCGACGAAGCGCTTGCTGACCTGCTGCATTTGCGGGACAAGAATGGCTGGGTGGACTTCTTTGAAGTCCGACGCAAGGGGGTACAATTTCCAAAGAGTCGGTATACATTGGAGCCCGCAGGGCATTGGACGATGGGCGTGGCGGAAGGCGAAGGGTATACTAGGGCAACGTCGCCACTGCGCCGCTACGGGGACCTCGTCACGCATTGGCAAATCAAGCACGCGTTACTTCACAACAAGCCTCTGTTCAGCGGCAAGGAGTTGCAGGGCACCTTCGACCATATCGGCGCAAAAGAGCACAGGTGCAAATGGATCGAGCTCTCGCACAATAGATGGTGGGCGTTGGCTTTCGTCAAAAGTTGGCTGGAGAGTGGCAGAAAAGTTGACGGGAATAACCCTGTTGAGAGCTTAGTTGGGCGGGTGAGTGCGCGGGCGCGGGAGGATGGTTTCCGTGGGACGTGGGTACAAGAAGTGTACATCGAGAAACTTGGGTTATTCGGGACCCTGGAGGGAGCAGACACTGCGCAGGAGATTGGAACGGAGGTGGGGGTGATGATAGACAAGATAGCACTAACAGCGCATCCCGGATTCACACTAAAGTTGTCGCACAGATAGCGTGGCATTCCTAGAATAGGAATATTTTCTCGTACGGTGCACGACGTATAACTTTGTATCGTTCGATTCTGGTTGGCCAAATTTTACTATTAATTCTTCCCCGTGCTTGATGTTCGTGCTTTCTCACCACTCCCTTCTCCCCCATCATGACGAGCGCGATGGGGCTCGGTCTCAATTCCACGGTCATCCTTAACTACTACCTTTCCGAGGCCCAGACATTCCTCCCAACTTCCCCGTCGCGTGTCGCGCTCCTCGCGTTCATCAATATCCCCATCATCGTTGTCTTCCTCAATGTCCTACGTCAACTGGTGAGCTCTAAGTCGTCATCGTCTACACTTCGACGCTGACGTGCCACGTAGGTCTTGCCTAAGGACCGCTCATTACCCCCAGAAGTCTTCCATTTCCTGCCCTTCTTTGGCTCCGCTGCTGGCTACGGGAACGACCCAGTTGCGTTTTTCGAGTCCTGCCGCCAAAAAGTGAGAATCTCTAACGCACCGACAAAGACCTCTCCGCTGACTTTTCGTATTATAGTATGGAGATGTATTCACGTTCGTTTTGTTCGGACGTAAAATGACCGTGGCTCTGGGGTCGGCTGGAAACAACTTCATACTTGGTGGGAAAGTGGCTAACCTCTCCGCCGAGGACGCGTATACGGTATGCACGGTCTCCAACGCGTCTCAAGGTGTAGATGAAGCTTACCCACACTATCGAAGCATTTGACCACGCCCGTCTTTGGAAAGGACGTCGTCTATGACTGCCCGAACGAGAAGCTCATGGAGCAGAAAAAGTTCATGAAAGTCGGCCTCTCCATGGATACCCTACGTGCATACGTTGGGATGGTCGAGAACGAGGTGTCCGAATTCCTCAAAAAGGACCCGAGCTTCCGCGTTTTCCAGATGAATGATGTCAACGAGTGGGGCCAAATCGACGTGCTGAAGGTCACTCAGGAAATAACTATCTTCACTGCCGCATGTACCCTCCAAGGAAAGGAAGTTCGTGGCAACATGGACACGACGTTTGCAGAGTTGTTCTCAGATCTCGACGGTGGTTTCACCCCGCTCAACTTTTTGTTCCCAAATTTGCCGCTGGAGAGCTACCGCAGGCGTGACCGTGCGCAGAAAAAGATGGCTGAATTTTACATCAATATCATCAAGGCGAGGAAAGAGGGTACCAGCATGGTTGGTTGGCTTGTTGCGCTGTTCTATCCTTCGCTGAATATTGCGTTCTATAGAATGACGAGTATGACATGATTGCTGCCCTCATGGGTCAGACGTACCGCAACGGAACGCCACTTCCTGACCACGAGATTGCGCATATAATGATTGCCTTACTTATGGCCGGGCAACATACCAGCTCTACAACAGCCGCTTGGTCCCTCCTGCATCTGGCTGATAACCCCGATGTCGCGTGAGTACCAATATTCTCTATTCTGCATCTAAAACTGAACAGTGCTCAATTTAGCGAGGCCCTTTATCAGGAGCAAGTCAAAAATTTCTCACAACCTGACGGCACCCTTCGCTTGCCCACCTATGAAGAACTTAAAGCCCTTCCGCTCCTGGATTCCGTAATTCGCGAGACCCTCCGCATGCACCCGCCAATTCACAGTATCATACGTTATGTTCGCGCTGACCTCGTCGTCCCCGGGACAATCTCGGCACCATCGAAGGAATCTCAGTATGTTGTGCCGAAGGGCCACTACGTCCTTGCGTGTCCTGCCGTATCACAAGTCGACAAAACGATGTGGCACAAAGCCGAGCAATGGATTCCGGGTCGCTGGACGGACCCAGAGGGCCAGGCTCAACAGGCGTTCAATCAGTATACTGACGAGAATGGGGAGAAGATCGATTACGGTTTCGGTGCGGTGAGCAAGGGCACGGAGAGTCCGTACCAGCCGTTCGGTGCCGGTAGGCATCGGTGCATCGGGGAACAGTTCGCGTATTTGCAGCTTGGCATGGTGATCAGTACGGTGGTGCGCAACATTGAGATGCGCATCTCGGGTGGGGTTCCCTCGCCCAACTACCATGTACGTTCTAATTGCCTGCGCCTTTTTCGAGGAACTAATACGTCTGTAGACCATGATTACACTCCCGAATAAGCCACGGATTATCACGTACCGTCGTCGGAAGTTTGATTAGAAGTTATATATATTCCCATCGTAGTAATAGTCCCAATTATAGAACACATCCGCACGTGTGCCCTACGGGTCATACGTTTCACATCACGTGATTATACTTTGTGACGAGCTCGTCTGGTCTGACTGCCACAAACTTGTTCGTACCATCGTACACCTAAAGACATCATGGCCTCCGCGTTCCCTGTGGTCCTCGTCCTCTTCGTCGTTGCGGGCCTTATGGCTGTTTCCTGGTTCTCTGTTCGCAAAGGTCCCCAACAAACGTGCGTTCACACTCATTCCGTGTCAGCTGCGCAGCTGTACCTTGACCTACTCCCAAATCCCGCGTAGACTCATCCGAAGCAGCCTGATGCTAACTTTCACGTGTTGCTACCTGATGTGGGCCATAGCGTACTTGGCCCAAATACACCCGCTCGAAGGTCCGCCCATCCCGTCATGTTTTTCTAAGAGACTGTCCTGATTTAGCCGGATGGCATCACTAGTTCCGAGGGTGAATATTGGGCTGGAACACTGAGGAGCGACGAACCCTGGGAGGAGGGGTCTTTTTCCACGTACGTCACCAACTCATTCTATGGCGAATTTTGGGGGTCACGATGACCGTTCAGGTGTTCTCGTTTCTCGCGCTCTAGTTTCTTCGTCCTCAATAGTGTAACGAACCGCATATATACTTCTTATTCTTTCCGGTCAACTACGCAATTTGTACATCTGCTTCTGCTTCGTAAGGAGTGATCAAATATGGACGAGTCGGTCAGTCCCAGCTACTTTCGATGAGCCAGCCAGGAGCAGGTTTCCATTCTTCCCATGCTTTGGTATCAGTGTTCTCTGCGTCCCAGCTCCCCTCAGCCTCGGACATAGCCCAACCCGAATCCTCGGTCTCGTCCCAATATTGTCCATCGTACTCCTCATCGTACTCCTCTTCGTCATCGTACGTCTCCGTGGTGGTTTCAGACGACTCGCCCCACATGTCGTCCTGCTTGGAGTTCTGCCAAGGATTCTTACCATGCAACTCGAGGCCGGGTGCTTCAACCTTCCAGTCGTCCGCATGCTTCCCCTCCTTGTGGACAACGAAAGATTCGTCTCGGTCCAGGACGTCGAGTAATACCTCGAGCCACCCACCACAGAGCGTAGAAAGGGAGTCCTCTCGCCAGAGCTCGAAGATGGTAACGCCGTGGGTGCCAATGTCTTGAATGACTACCTTGGCGGCAGCCGCGATGTCGTCGTGAGAGGACGGTTTCTGGGCGCCAGGGTGCGCCTCGTATCGATGCGTGGCCAGGAGGTTGTGTGGTTGAGTGGCGGTTTCTGAGGTACTCGACGCCCACGCCGCGTATTTGGCAGCGCGTTTTGCTGCCCACTCGTCTCCTTCACGTCTTCGGAAGGTGACGGCTTGACTCGCGCGGACGGTGTCTGCGTCGCGGCCCCACGGGTCCTTCGTGATGGAGCGTCCGATGCCATCGACGACGACTTCGTAACCCCATTCGTTGGCTGCCGCTTTACACCACTCCACACATTCGTCGACCGTCCACTCAAACTTGTGGTCGGAGTGGCGGAACGTGCGGGTCGTGCGGCCGGTGGGATCTGCGAAACCCCAGTCTTCATCGCCTGGGGGACGAAAACGTGTGTTGAAGTCGAAGGAGGGTGTGGTAAACAGGAGTAGACGAGGGGAATAGTTCCCCAGTAAGATCGGGGCAAAGGCGTCAAGGACGTCATCGTGCAGATGCTCAATCCTAGAATTTAGCGTCAGCCAAGTCAGAGAGTATGCGGGCGTTGGGAGTCTTACACTTCTGTAGCGACGATGCATTCGATGTCGTTGAAAGTGGGATTCGGAACCTGTAAACCACCCTCCCAGATAGATACGTCGAGTTGCTCGAACCGCGTCCAGCCGTATGTGTGCTTCGGCGGGGCGGTAACGTCGGTTGCATACAGAAGGTCGCTTTTTAGAACGTCAAGACCATGGAGTTCGCGGATGTGGATGAAGTCGGGCTTTTCAGAGATAGCCGGGGCAGGCGTCGCGGAGGTGTATGCGCGCCATGGCGGGGAGTGTGTGAGGTGCTGGAGGAAGACACCTTCACCACAGCCCACATCCAGGACCTGTGACATAAGACATAGTGAGGACACCGACTCGATCTCATCATCGTCGAGGGATCCTACCGAAGTAACGCGCTCGCGCCTTAGGATTTCAAGAGCCCACGAGCGGCGCTGCTCGTGAAGTGGGGGGAAAAACTTGACTTGGGCTTCGAGTTGTGCTCCTATGCTGTTATCCATTGCAATGGGTGTACTGACATCCTCAGGCCAAGGAGACGTGGGCTTTATATGCAGAGGGGAATGGCCAAATCTCTCAATCTGAATCTCCATGCGTGAGTCCGGGGTCGATAACGGAACGCCCTATGGCCGCCTGTCTCCCTTATTGTGAGCCCGCCCCTGGGTAGATTGTGATATGATATCGGACCCAGGCCCTTGACCCGTGGCTTCTGTCGTACCTTGAGTGCTAGATTGCGAGCCACGCCGTATTGATCTCCCTGGAAGAAAGAAAAAGAGGGAAGCACTGCAAAAGCGCTGCGAAAGCTTGAAGTGTTGAAGCGCTCAATCCTGCGGCGTCGCTGCTGCGCTTTGGAAAGTCCAAGTCGAAAAACTTATTTTTGGGTCCCTTGGTACGATTGGGGGAACTCGGATCACACGCTTATTCTCTCCTATTCAATTCTTTTGTTTGAACCACCATGTCGTTCACTGGCGAAAAAATGTACTACCGCGACCAAAAGGTCACATTAACTTTTGTTGATTTTTTGATCAGGCCCCACTACTACGCAGGCATGGTACAGGGTTGGTGACCCCAGTGACCTCACATATCCGCAAAAATCCCTCCCCTAGTCCTTTCTTACGCGTTAGCACAACGTCCCAGGCGCAGTTTACGACCTATCTAACACCGGCGCACCCACATCCCCAACGTCGTCCAATGCGGGCATCCCGCAGGTCTTCACGAGAAGATACACACGCCTTCGCTTCTGTCGTCTTTGATGGAATGTTGAGTTCTCGAGAGAGACTGCGGACAATCTTATCGCTCGTTTGGGCGAGCAAATTCAAAACTGCACCACTCGCTGCGGCCACAAAACTCGCATTCGCGATGTGCGCCGCAGCGCCCGCCGTCGCTCCACCGCGACTCGGTGTCCCGACGAAACGGAGATTTCGGTCGTAGGTCGGGTCGAAGCAAACGCGCAGAAGGAGAAGGCGCAGCTGCGGACGCAACACTCTCACCAGACGTGCAGAACGACGCGCCGCCGCCGCCACCACCGCCGCCGCAGTCTGAAGAAGAGATCGCGTCGGAGAGAGCAAGCTAGGGGAGGAGTAGCGCCCCCCTTAGGTAACTGTGCCCCACCCGCATCGATCCGTATCCTCGTGGAGGGGGTGGGAGGAAATCTTACGGTGTAGAGATGACCGACTGATGGGCCATGTGAGTAAGTAGTGGCGACCCTCGAAAAACCCGGATACCTCGTGCCCATGCATGGTCCGAGATCTGCACTCAACCACCCTCAAAAAACATTGCCCGTTCACCGCGATTGCTCTAGGGGACGGATGGCGAGTGAATGTTTCACGTTATCGGACTCCAACGATATGGAGAGGACGAGCTGCGCCAAATTCACGCGCGACCCCGCGCATCTCTTCCATTCAATGCTCCAATGCGCGATGCGCCGCTGAGGCACGGGATGGCACGATCATGGCACCCGCGGCCTTCTGCCTGCTGCAATTCCCAAGCACAGAAGGGTCACGATGGAGAACTGAATGCGTATACTCCATTGAGAAGAATGGCGCAGAGCGCATGTGGCCCTGTCGACGGAGGTCATTGGTGGACGAGGATTTCTCTGACATCTCGACATCTCTCGATTCCCCACGGTGGCATGCATGTGGGCCACGATGTGCGATTGTG
>Ga0307510_10007071_pt1 | contig 13374 bp, 9 predicted proteins | sample 12_EM_MG_FD_207224 | JGI IMG/M metagenome (GOLD analysis project Ga0307510, IMG submission 207224) | Populus trichocarpa ectomycorrhiza microbial communities from riparian zone in the Pacific Northwest, United States - 12_EM | ecosystem: Host-associated > Plants > Roots > Unclassified | place... | reverse complement strand
AGCGGGGCATCTGCTGGGTCGCGCCGGCCGGCGCGTCGGCCGGGCCGCTGCGGAAGAGGTTGTCGAACTCGGCGGGCGGCTGCCGGTCCCCGCCCTGCGGTCCGCCGTAGGGCGCGCCTTGGGGCTGCTGTCCGGGCACGGGCGCGATGTACTGCGTGGCCTCGGCGTCGGGTCCGGCGGCGGGCGGCAGCGGTCCGGCTCCGGCGGCGGGCGGGAGCGGTCCGGCTCCCGGCCCGGAGGTGCCGCCCTGGGGTGCGCGGCCGAGGAACTGGGTCGCCTCGGCAGGCGACTTGGACCCCGCCTCGGGCGGCAGCGCGCCGGGCCCGATCGACGGGATGTACTGGGTCGCGCCCTCACTCGCGGCCACGGGGGCCTGCCCCGGATACCCCGTTCCACCGGCGACCGGCGGGATGTACTGGGTGGCGCCCTCGTCGGCCGGCGGAAGGGGAGCCGCGCCGGAGGCGTGGTGGCGGACCGACGACTGGGCGGAGCCCGGGGTGTCGTGCGCCGCGGGCGGCAGGGACGCGCCGGCGGGTGAGCCGTAGGCGTCGGCGGGGGGCGGCGGGGGGCCCTGGCCGACGGGCGGCAGGTAGTAGGAGGTGGGCGGGTCCTGGGTGGATCCCGCGGGCTGCGCCGAGGGGGCTGCCACGGAGGAGTCGTAGGGCGCGGGCTGCCCGCCCTCCGGAGGGAGGGCCTGGGACGGCGCCCCGGCGGGTGGCTCCGGCGCTCCCCAGCCGGCGGACGGTGCCGAGTGGCCGGAGTCGGAGGTGCTCCAGGGCTGGGCGGGCGGAGCCGGCCAGCCCTGTTCCGGCTGCCCGGCCGGGGCCTGCTGCTGGTCCGGGCCCCACGGCGTGCCCCAGGCCTGACCACCGGCCGGCGCCGACGCCGGACCAGGACCCTGACCCGGTGTCTGTCCCGACGCCTGCCCCGATATCCGACCGTGCGCCTGATCGTGCGGCTGACCGTACGTCTGGCCGTATGTCTCGCCGTACGTCTGCTCGTGCGGCTGCCCGTACGCCGGCCCAGGGGCCGCACCGGGCGCCTGCCCGTACGCCGATCCCGACGCCTGCCCGTATACATCTCCCGACGCCTGCCCGTACGCCGGTCCAGGGGCCGCACCGGGCGTCTGGCCGTGCGCCGAGCCCGGTGCCTGCCCGTACGCCGGTCCAGGGGCCGCACCGGGCGTCTGGCCGTGCGCCGAGCCCGGTGCCTGGTCGTACGGTTCACCGGACGTCCTGCCGTACGCCGCGCCTGGCGGCGGAGCGGCGGGGGTCGGTCGCCTGTCGCCGTATCCGCCTGTCATGCCCGGCAGCAGGGGTTCCCCACCGTCGGAGGGCAGCACGATGCCTTCACGCGCTTCGCGCGCTTCGGGCTCCTCGCCCTGTCCACTCTGCGTCACCGGGACTCCTACGAATGGGGGACCTACGGAATCGTCGGCTCACGCTACCGGGTCCTCGGAGCACGGTGCTACGCAGCTCAAGCCGTGACCTGGGTCCCTGTGACCGCCGTAACAGATCCACGCACACATCCCGATGTCCGCGGTGACGGAAACCTGCCCCCATCAGCTGTATTCGGCCCCCTTTCCCCACTCGTGTCCTCGCTTCCCGTTCGTTCACACTCTCGTACCGCCGCGTTTCACGCCGCGACCTGCAGATCCAGCCGCGCCCCGAACTCCCTCACCACGGGCTCGTCCCGGAACGGCTCCAGGCGCTGCTGGAAGTCGTCCAGGTACTCGGCGCCCCGGTTGGAGCGGAGGGTCTCCAGCAACTCGACGGCCTTCAGGCCGGTGTTGCACGCCTGTTCCACCTCCCGCTGCTGCACCTGCGCGGTGGCGAGCAGCACATAGCCGATCGCCCTGCGGCGGGCCCGCGACTCGGGGTGCCCGTCCAGGGACTCCCGCGCACACCGCGCCGCCGCCTCGGCCTGTCCCAGGTCCCGGTGGCAGTGCGCCAACTCGTCGGCCAGATAGGCCTCGTCGAAGTGCGCGATCCACGCCGGGTCGTCCCCGGCGGACGGGTCGGCCTGCTCCAGCGCGTTCACCGCGCGCCCGGACGCCGTCTGGGCCGACCGCGCGTCACCCAGCAACGCGTGCCCGCGCGCCTCGGCCGCGTGGAACATCGCCTCCGCCCGCGGGGTCACACGTCCACGCGCCCCCTCCTGCGCCGCTCGCGCCAACTGCGCGATCTCGCGCGGGTTTCCGAGCTGCGCGGCGAGATGGCTCATCGACGCGGCGAGGATGTACCCGCCGTAGCCGCGGTCGCCGGCCGCCTGCGCGAGGCGCAGCGCCTGGATGTAGTACCGCTGCGCGAGGCCCGGTTGGCCGGTGTCGACGGCCATGTAGCCCGCGAGTTCGGTGAGTCGGGCCACCGCCGCGAACAGGTCCCGGCCGACCGCCTCCCGGTACGAGCCCGCCAGCAGCCCGGAGACCACGCTGTTGAGGTAGTGCACCACCACCGGGCGCACATGCCCGCTGCCGTACTGGTGGTCCAGGTCGACCAGCGCCTGGGTCATCGCCCGTACCGCCGCCACGTCGGACTGTCCCACCCGGGGCCCGGCCGCGCGCGAGACCTGCGAGTCGGGTGCGGAGATCAGCCAGTCGCGGCTGGGCTCGACGAGCGCCGACGCGGCGACGGAGGAGCCGGACAGGAAGTCCCGGCGGCCCACATCACTGCGCCACAGCTCACACACCTGCTCGATGGCCCCGAGCACCGTCGGCGAGAACTGCAGGCCGACGCCCGAGGCGAGGTTCTTGCCGTTGGCCATGCCGATCTCGTCGATCGTGACCGTACGGCCGAGTTTGCGCCCGAGTGCCTCCGCGATGATCGCCGGAGCGCGTCCGCGTGGCTGCTGGCCGCGCAGCCAGCGCGCCACGGACGTCTTGTCGTAGCGCAGGTCGAGACCGTGCTCCGCACCGCACATGTTGACCCGGCGGGCGAGCCCGGCGTTCGAGCAGCCCGCTTCCTGGATGAGCGCCTGCAACCGTTCGTTCGGCTGACGCGCGACGAGAGGCCTTGCGGCCATGGCGTACCCCCTGTGGCTGCGGTGCCTGCCCACGCACCGAGTTGACGTGTCTTCCACGGACGGAACTCCCTGAACTCCCTGAACTCGCTGCACTCGTCAGGAACGAAAAGATCCGGCCGTGAAGATCAATGCCCCACAAACACGACGAAAATGCGAGGCATGCGAGGATTGCCGGGGTAGAGGCAGTTGCCGCCCCCGGCCAGTGCCGTGGCGGGCGATGTCTGCCCGAGAAGGAGCGGCGTCTGGTGCGTGCTCCCGGCGTGCCGGGCGGAAGCCCTCGTACTGGACACGTACTTGGGTTTTCGCCCGGTGCGGCGAGAGTGCGTGCCAGGCGTCGCGACGGGGCGAACATTGCCTGCCGCGGCACTAGCTACCCACGTCACGCCTCGGTTCCTCCTGCGCGCCCCCGCACATGCCCCCATGCGCCCCGGCTGCGGAATCGATGCTCCTCCCCCGCGCACGGCCCCTGGCCCCGGAGGCCGTAACTCCAGGTGGGCGCGGGAGTTGAGTGGGACGTGGAAGAGACGATCGCGGGTACGCAAGCCGCTCAGATTCCGACGCAGCGCGGGGAATCGCTGCTGGACACAGCCGTACGCTACGCCGAAGAGCGCCACTGGGACATCTTTCCCGGGACCTGGCTGGAAGCCGTCGAGGGGGAGCAGCGCTGCTCGTGCGAGGACGCCGCGTGCGCCGCCCCGGGCGCGCATCCGGCGCGCGCGGACTGGGCGTCGCAGGCCACGGGCAGTGCGACCGTCGCGCGCCGGATGTGGCAGAAGCAGCCGACGGCGTCGATCCTGCTGCCGACGGGGCGCACGTTCGACGCCATCTCCGTGCCGGAGACGGCCGGGTTCCTCGCGCTGGCCCGGATGGAGCGGATGCGGTTGACGCTGGGGCCGGTGACGCTGACGCCGGACCGGCGGATGCAGTTCTTCGTGCTGCCGGGGGCCTCGGTGAAGGTGCCGGATCTGGTGCCCAAGCTGGGCTGGTCTCCGTCCTCGCTCGACCTTGTCGCGCTGGGCGAGGGGGCGTACGTCGCCGGGCCGCCCACACGGTTCGGGTCCTCTCGGTTCGGGTCCTCGGGGGCCGTGCAGTGGGCCTGCCGGCCGACGCCCGCGAACCGGTGGCTGCCGGACGTGGAGGAGTTGATCTCGCCGCTGGCTTACGCGTGCGGGCGGGACCGGTAGGACGGGCGGCCCGCTGTCCGATCCCGTCTCCCCTGCTTTTTCCCCGCCTTCCCCGCTCTCCTGAGGCGCGGTCCCGGACCGTAGGGTTCAGGCATGACGTCGGGAGCAGTGGTGGGTTCAGCCGCCGTACGTGTGCAGGGGCTCTGGAAGCGGTTCGGGCAGCAGGTCGCCGTGGCCGGGATCGATCTGGCGTTGCCCGCGGGGAAGTTCATCGGGCTCGTCGGGCCGAACGGAGCCGGGAAGACCACCACCCTGTCGATGGTGACCGGGCTGCTGAGGCCCGACCAGGGGTCCGTGGAGGTCGTCGGGCACGACGTGTGGCGGGACCCGGTCCAGGTGAAGGCGCGGATCGGGGTGCTGCCCGAGGGGCTGAGGCTGTTCGAGCGGCTGTCGGGGCGGGAACTGCTCAGCTACAACGGGCGGTTGCGCGGCCTGCCCGGGCCCGAGGTCGACAAGCGGGCCACGCAGCTCCTCGACGTCCTCGATCTCGCCGGGGCCCAGCACAAGCTCGTCGTCGACTACTCGACCGGCATGCGCAAGAAGATAGGGCTCGCGACCGCGCTCCTCCACAATCCCGAGGTCCTCTTCCTCGACGAGCCGTTCGAAGGCGTCGATCCGGTGTCGGCCCAGACCATCCGAGGGGTGCTGGAGCGGTACACCGCGTCCGGCGCCACCGTCGTCTTCTCCTCCCATGTGATGGAGCTCGTCGAGTCGCTGTGCGACTGGGTGGCCGTCATGGCCGCCGGTCGCATCCGCGCCCAGGGAACGCTCGCCGAAGTGCGCGGCGACGCGCCCTCGTTGCAGCGGGCGTTCCTCGAACTGGTCGGTGCCGGCGCCCGGGACACCGGTTCCCATCTGGACTGGCTGGGCGGCGGGGCGGCCCGGTGAGCGCCGACAGCACCCCCGCCACGGACATCACCGCCGTCGTCGTACGACTGAAACTGTCGCTGCTGAGGAACGGACTGAAGCAGTCCGCAGGGCGGCGGGCCGCGTACATCGGTTCGGCCGTCGCCGTGCTGCTGTTCTCCGTGGTGCAGCTGATCGGCCTGGTCGCGCTGCGCGGGCACGCGCACGCCGGGTCGCTGGTGGTGCTGCTGGTGGCGGTACTCGCGGGCGGCTGGGCGGTGATGCCGCTGTTCTTCCCCAGCGGCGACGAGACGCTCGACCCGACCCGGCTGGTGATGCTGCCGCTGCGGCCCCGCCCGCTGGTCCGCGCGCTGCTCGTGGCCTCCCTGGTCGGGATCGGGCCGCTGTTCACGGTGTGCGTGCTCGCCGGTTCCGTCGTGTCGGTCGCGCACGGCGGTGTGGCGTACGTCGTCGGCGTCATCGGCGTGGTTCTCGCGCTGCTGGTGTGCGTGGCCCTCGCGCGGACCGTGGCCGTCGCCAACCTCCGGCTGCTGACCAGCCGCAAGGGCCGCGATCTGGCGGTGCTCAGCGGGCTGATCATCGCCGTCGGGGCGCAGGTCGTGAACTTCGGCGCGCAGCGGCTGGGCTCGGGCGGGCTGGCCCAGCTGGACGGCCCTGCCGACGTGTTGATGTGGGTGCCGCCCGCTTCGGCGATCGGGGCGGTCGACTCCGCGAGCGAGGGGTCGTACGGTGTCGCCGTCCTCCAGCTCGCGCTGGCCGCCGCTGCCCTGGTGGCGCTGCTCGTCGTGTGGTCCCGGCATCTGACCCGGCTGATGACGGCGCCGGACGGCTCCACCCTCCAGGCCGCCGACTCCAAGGCCCGCGGCCGGAACTCGGCCGGGCTGTCCCGGCTGCTGCCCGGCGGGCGGACCGGCACGGTCATGGAGCGCAGCCTGCGCTATGTGTGGCGCGACCCCAAGACCAAGGCGGCCTGGGTGACCTCCCTCGCCATCGGTCTGATCGTGCCGGTGTTCAACGCGCTCCAGGGCACCGGCGTGATCTACTTCGCGTGCTTCGCCGCCGGGATGCTCGGAGTGCAGATGTACAACCAGTTCGGACAGGACACGTCCGCGTTCTGGATGGTCGCGATGACGATCTCGTCGACCCGGGACGCGTACGTCGAGCTGCGCGCGCGGGCGCTCGCGCTGCTGGCGATCACCCTGCCGTACGCGACCCTCGTGACCGTCCTGACGACCGCGCTGCTCGATGACTGGCCGAAGCTGCCCGAGGTGCTCGGCCTGTCGTTCGCACTGCTCGGGGCGATGCTGGCGACCGGTGCGTGGACGTCGGCGCGGTTCCCGTACTCCATCCCTCAGGAGGGCTACAAGAACGTGGCCCCCGGGCAGTCGGGGCTGGCCTTCATGGCCATCCTGGGCGGCATGGTCTCGGCCGCCCTGCTGTGCGCCCCCGTCATCGTCGGGGCGGTCTGGCTGAGCGTCAGCGAAGGCGGCGACGAGTGGAGTTGGCTGCTGTTGCCGCTGGGGGCGCTCTACGGGGCGGTGGTCACGGAGGGAGGCCTGCGGCTGGCGGCGCCCCGGACGGCTCGGCAGCTGCCGGAGATCCTGCTGGCGGTCAGCAAGGGGTGAGCTGACGGGGCGGGTCAGTTCTTGAGGTTGTCGAGGTCGGTGAGGATGCCGTCCAGGAAGGGTTCGACGGCGCTCCGCCAGGCCTCCGGCTGGTCGTAGTGGACGAGGTGGCCGGCGTCCGCGACTTCCGCGTACTGGCCGCGGGGCAGCACGCGGACCATCTCCTGGGCCTCGGCACGGCCGAGCTCGCCGTCCAGGCCGCGGACCACCAGGGCGGGGCACCGGACCTGGGTGAGCTCCTCCCAGTGCGCGTCGTACACCCAGGTCTCGCGCGACTCCAGCATCTGCTCCGGTTCGAAGACCGGGCGCCAGCCGTCGGGAGACTCCTGCATGGCCTCGGCGTAGAACTCGCCGCGGGACGGGGTCGGGCGCTCCACCCAGGGGTCGTCCTCACCGAACCACTTGCGGACGTCGGCGAGCGTGGCGAAGGGGGCGGGCCAGGCCTTGAACCAGTCCTCCCATTCGCGTTGCGATGCGGCGCCGAGGGCGGAGGCCCGCATGTCGCAGATGATCAGCCCGCGGACCAGGTCGGGACGCTTGGCGGCGAGCTGCCAGGCGGTCAGGGCGCCCATCGCGTGCCCGATGAGGACGGCCGGGCCGAGGCCGAGCTGTTCGAGGGCGGCCTCGACGTCCTCGATGTAGGCCTCGCGGGTGAAGGCCGCCCGTGGGGGCTTGTCGCTCTGGCCGTGGCCGCGTTGGTCGAGGGCGACGGCTCGGTGCCGCTCGGAGAGCCAGCGGGCGGTGGACGCCCAGTGGGAGGCCCGTCCCATCAGCCCGTGCAGTAACAGCACCCCCGGGCCCCGCTCGATCTCCCCATGGCCGTCCGTCTGCCCATGGCCGTCCGTCTGCCCGGGGCCGTCCGTCCGCCCGGGGCCGTCCGTCACCGGATCGGTCTTGGGAGGGTCACCGAACTCCCAGGCCGCAAGGCGTACGCCGCCCGCCCCGGTCACGTCGATTCGTCGCGCCATAGGTCTGGCACCCCCCTAGCTCCGCTCGGACCGCTCGCTCCCGCTCGGGGCGGACGGTCCTGTGAACCGCGTCCTGCCTGCCGTGTCTGTCGTACCTGCCCACACCCCTGAAGCGCAGATTCCGCGTGCCGCGTCACCCGCAGATTATCGAATACCCATTCGAGAATCGCGATCTCGCCGGCAACACCCCTCGTTCGAGTGACACCCCTCCAGGAATGATCGCCGCCACCGAGGGGAGATCTTCAGCGGGAGGCGGACCGCTCGGGGAAATCGGTCCGAAGGGGATGACCCTGGGAGCTCGGGGCTCCGGGTCAGCACAGGGGAGGACAGGCCCCGGCGCCACACGGCGCCGGGGCCCTCTCCATGTTCACGGCACATCATCCCCGCCCCCTCCCCGGCCGGACGGCGGCACCGCCGCCCCGCGCCAAGAGCCCCTCAGGTCATATGCCTCACGCGACAGCCTTGCACGCGAAGCGTCCGAACGCTGCGATTCGGCGCACAGAATCTCGGATTCGACGAGATCGCCGAAGCGCCACAACCACCTCCCTGTCACCAGGAGTTGACGACCCGCGGCGGAATGCCCCGCTCCGCATGGCCGCCGCGTCCGGTGTCCGGCATCCGGCGTCCGCCGCAGCACGGCGTCCGGCACCCCGCATCCGGCACCCCGCGTCCGGCCGCACGCATCCGCCCGCGTCGGGCTCAGCGCTTGGCGACGAACACGTGCGAGGCGACGTCCGACACCAGCTCGGCCGCCTCGCCGCCGCTGCCCACGAGCACCCCGCCCGCGGACTCCGTCACGCTCACCACCGAGCCGGGCTGCACGCCCGCCCGACGCAGCGTGTACATCAGCTGCGCGTCCGTCTGGATCGGCTCGCCGATCCGGCGCACCACGACCGTCTTGCCCTCCAGGCCGGGATCGAGGTCGGCGAGCGACACCATGCCCTCGTCGAGGAAGGGGTCGGCGCCGTCCTTCTCGCCGAGCTCCTCCAGACCCGGGATCGGATTGCCGTACGGCGACTCGGTGGGGTGCCGCAGCAGCTCCAGCACGCGCCGCTCGACTGCCTCGCTCATCACGTGCTCCCAGCGACACGCCTCGGCGTGCACCTGCTCCCACTCCAGACCGATCACGTCGACGAGCAGGCACTCGGCGAGCCGGTGCTTGCGCATCACACGGGTGGCCAGTCTGCGCCCCTCGTCGGTGAGCTCCAGGTGACGGTCGGTGGCGACACCCACCAGGCCGTCGCGCTCCATACGGGCCACCGTCTGGCTGACCGTCGGGCCGCTCTGGTCGAGTCGCTCGGCGATCCGGGCGCGCATGGGGACCACACCTTCCTCCTCCAGCTCGAGGATGGTGCGGAGATACATCTCCGTGGTGTCGATCAGTCCGGACATACGTGCCCCTTGATGTGATCTGCCCGAAGCACGACAGCTTCGCGGCTTGTGCGCTGGCCCTGCATCCAATTCTGCCGGATACCACTGACAACCGTGCCGTGCCGTTGGAACCAAGAGGTTACGACGGGGGCCGCGCGACCGTATTGACATCCCACTGGTCCAGACCGCACGGTGATCCGCGGCACAGGCACCTCACCACGCATCGCGCCACGCACCGCCACACCCACGACACGCACGACACGCACCTCGACATCCACATGACGCTCCGAAGGGGCCCGCATGAGCGACGGCACGCTGTCCGGTCAGTTCCTCGACGCCGCGATCGACCTGCTGCGGCGGGTCCGGGACGAGGAGGCCTCGTCCGTCGAAGCGGCCGGGAACCTCCTCGCGGACACCGTGACCTCCGGCGGACGCCTGTTCGCCTTCGGCGCCGGCCACTCCTCGCTCGCCGCGCAGGACGTCGTCTACCGCGCAGGCGGCCTCGCCCTGATGAACCTGCTGGCCGTCCCCGGTGTCGTCGGCGTGGACGTCATGCCGGCCACCCTCGGCTCGGTCCTGGAACGCGTCGACGGCCTCGCGAGCGCCGTCCTGGACTGCTCACCGCTCCGCGCGGGCGACGCCCTCGTGATCATCTCGCTCTCCGGTCGCAACGCGCTCCCGGTGGAGATGGCCATGGCCGCCCGCACCCTGGGGGTGAAGGTCATCGGCGTGACGTCGGTGGCGTACGCCTCACAGACGGAGTCCCGGCACGCCTCCGGCACGTTTCTGAAGGACCACTGCGACGTCGTCCTCGACTCCAAGATCGCGATCGGCGACGCGGAACTCACCCTCGACACCGTCCCGACGCCCTTCGCCCCGGCCTCCACGGTCGTCACGGCGGCCATCCTCCAGGCGGTCATGGCCACGGCCGCCGGCGCCCTCGCCGACCAGGGCATCGAGCCGCCGCTCCTGCGGTCGGGGAACGTGGACGGGGGCCACGAGTGGAACGGGCGGCTGTTCGAGAAGTACGGGGAGCGCATCTTCTACCGCCGCTGACGCCCGCGGAGCCCCCAGCCCTCTCCCCCTCCGCCGCTACCCCCGGCCCACCGCCTCGCCCAGATCCAACGCGCCCGCGATCCGCACGGCCACATCCTCCGCGTACACCGCGTCGCCCCGCTCGAACTGACTCCGCCCGGCGCCCCGCAGAAACGTCACGGCTCCCAGCGTCCGACCCCGGCTCCGCAACACCGTGCACAGCGCGTGCACCGCGTCCTCCGGCCACTGCCGGGCCAGCGCCCACTCCCGCGCCTCCTCGGCCCGCACGGCCCCCACGCTCGCCCGCACCGACCCGACCCGCTCCACACACTGCAACGCCGGATGCCCCTCCGCGTACCGCACCGGCAACCCCGCCTGACCGGTCAGCGGACTCGGCCCCGGCGCACCAGAGGGCGTCGCGGCGACCCGGACCAGCCGCTGCGGCTCCGTGGCCTCGCCGTCGGCCACCGCACCGCCCGCCACCCGGTCGATCAACGCGTGGTCGGCGAAGCCCGCGAGCGCGAAGTCGAGATGGACGGTGGCCGCCTCCAGGGGGTCCTCGCACTCGGCGGCCGCCCGCGCGGCCCGGTGCAGCTGATTCGTGCGGAACCGCAGCAGCGACGTTTCCTGCTCGCCCTGCCTGGCCTCCGTGACGTCATTGAAGAGCCAGCCCACCCCCAGCGGCACGGGCTCCTCAGCCAGCGGCGACGCCAGCCGCACGAACCCACAGCGCCAGCAGCGCCGCTTCTCACCCTCCGGGGTGCGCACACTCACCCAGATCTCGGCGGGCGCCGGCGGCGCGCCCTCGGCCAGCACATGGGCGAGCGCACTCTCCAGCTCCTCCACGCCCCGCACGAGCAGATCACCGAGCGGCCGCCCCAGCGCGGACGTACGCCCGATGCCGAGCGCCCGGGCCGCGTGCGCGTTGACCACGGCCGGCCGCAGATCGACATCGACGAGCACCACACCCCAGGAAGCGTCCTCGAACAGCGCCTCGCTCAGCGCGATGGACCGCTCCAGGTCGATCTGCGTGTGCACCTCGCTGAACGCGCAGTACACCCCGGCCGGCTTCCCGTCGGGCCCGCGCACGGCCGCCGACTGCGTCCGTACGAGCACCCGGCCGCCGTCCTTGGTCAGCAGGGCGAACTCGTGCACCTGACGGCCCGGGGCGTGCATGACGGACAGCAGCCGTCCCTCGACCTCCTCGGCGTCGGCGCTGCGCACCGCCCACCCGGCGAACCCGTGCCGCCCCACGGCCTCGTCCGCGCTCCAGCCGAGGATCCGCTCCGCCTCCCGGTTCCAGTGGGTCACCACCCCGTCCGCGTCGAAGGCACACAGGGCCGCGTCCATCCCGTCGAGAAGCGCGGCCAGCAGATCCGAGCCGTCCGTACCCTCCGGACCGTCCCGCTCGGGCTCGTCCGGCCCGATCTCGTCAGTGGTCCCACTACGCCGTGAAGCACTCACCTGGACCCCCTGCAGGCTGCCGCGTCCGCGTGCACCGCACGCCGGTTCGCTACTAACAATCATTCAACTCGAACGTGACGCAGCACACACCGGGTTCCCGCAAGATTGAAGGAATCGTTGCACGCCGGACACGTGCCCGCGTCCGCGCCGACGCCGACCCAAGCAGTCCAACACCTACGGAAGTCGCAGGTCAACCCAGAGATCACGGCGACCCTCCACCACATACCGCCCGACTTCGCCGAAACCGCGAGCCGAGACGAACCCCAGGCCTCTCCACATGTGCGGCCACCACATACGCCTCGACCACAGGGCACCCGGCACACGCGCGAGCACGCCGGTCAGAACCAGCGCGGTCGACTTCCCGGAAAACCGGTTGATCGACCGTCGACCGGTTCCTAAGGTGTCGTCTACACGAGAGAGGAGGTGGTTCTGCCGATGTACAAGAACCGGACGCGTGAGGTGGCTGCGGGCTAGCGGCCCGTCACCACATCAGTGCGGTGTCGGACCCGTGCGTGCGAGACACGTGCAGCCGGCCCAATCTCAAGCAGTCACCCGACCCGCGAGCTCGCCGGTACGTCCGGCCGGCTTCTCCGCCGTGAGGTGGAGGGACCCGAGCTCGCGGGTCGTCTGCGTTTGGGGGCGGTGAGGGTCAGCGGGCGATGCCGTCGTAGCCGTCGATCTCCTGTGGGTCGCGGGTGCCCGGGCCGATGTAGCGGGCGGAGGGGCGGACCAGGCGGCCGGTGCGTTTCTGTTCGAGGATGTGGGCGGACCAGCCCGCCGTGCGGGCGCAGGTGAACATCGAGGTGAACATGGGGGCCGGGACCTCGGCGAAGTCGAGGATGATGGCGGCCCAGAACTCGACGTTGGTGGCGAGGACGCGGTCCGGGCGGCGGGCGTGGAGTTCTGCCAGGGCGGCCTTCTCCAGGGCCTCGGCGATCTCGAAGCGGGGGGCGCCGAGTTCGCGGGCGGTGCGGCGCAGGACGCGGGCGCGGGGGTCTTCGGCGCGGTAGACGCGGTGGCCGAAGCCCATCAGGCGTTCGCCGTTGTCGAGGGCCCGCTTGACGTAGGCCTCGGCGTCGCCGGTGCGTTCGATCTCCTCGATCATGCCGAGGACACGGGAGGGGGCGCCGCCGTGCAGGGGGCCGGACATGGCTCCCACGGCGCCGGACAGTGCGGCGGCCACGTCGGCGCCCGTGGAGGCGATGACGCGGGCGGTGAAGGTGGACGCGTTCATGCCGTGCTCGGCCGCCGAGGTCCAGTAGGCGTCCACCGCCGCCACGTGTTTCGGGTCGGGCTCGCCGCGCCAGCGGATCATGAAGCGTTCGACGACGGACTGGGCCTTGTCGATCTCGCGCTGCGGGACCATGGGCAGGCCTTGGCCGCGGGCGGACTGGGCGACGTAGGAGAGGGCCATGACGGCGGCGCGGGCGAGGTCCGCGCGGGCCTGCTCGGCGTCGATGTCGAGGAGGGGCCTCAGGCCCCAGACGGGGGCGAGCATGGCGAGGGCGGACTGGACGTCGACGCGGATGTCGCCGGAGTGGACGGGGATCGGGAAGGGTTCGGCGGCCGGCAGGCCGGGGTTGAAGGCGCCGTCGACGAGCAGGCCCCAGACGTTGCCGAAGGAGACGTGGCCGACGAGGTCCTCGATGTCGACGCCCCGGTATCGCAGGGCGCCGCCTTCCTTGTCGGGTTCGGCGATCTCCGTTTCGAACGCGACGACTCCTTCGAGTCCGGGTACGAAGTCGGACATCAGGCGGCTCCCTCGTGATGTGTGCGACAGGTGGCGCCCGATGGATCCACGGTCCTGTGCGGGGACTCGCGGTCCTGGGCGGTCACCCC
>Ga0307510_10007070_pt1 | contig 13375 bp, 17 predicted proteins | sample 12_EM_MG_FD_207224 | JGI IMG/M metagenome (GOLD analysis project Ga0307510, IMG submission 207224) | Populus trichocarpa ectomycorrhiza microbial communities from riparian zone in the Pacific Northwest, United States - 12_EM | ecosystem: Host-associated > Plants > Roots > Unclassified | place... | reverse complement strand
GGGGTCCTTATTGACCGTCAATAGGGACCTCGAGATGCTTTGCCTTGAACTCGGGTCCAGGGAGGATTTTATCTGCTAAATGAGAGTTGGCCAGTGCCAGTGGATATGGGTTCTGAGACCGGATCTCGGATCAATCGCTTGTTCAAGGGTCTCATGGCATTCTTGAGTTCACGTGGATCTGATAGGACGTATACTCCAACGACAGCCTCAATGGAATGCCATATGTCAGGGGTTTGAATGAAGGAGATGACGCGGATATAAAGGGGCGTCGGGATGACCCCCGAGCTACAGTCACAAGATGAAGGCGTAGAACATGATCTGTTTGTTTGCATCCGCTTTTGCGCAGCAACGCGTGGAATACCTGGGCCTGATTCCTGAATGTGAATAGGTGAAGATCGGCTGGCCAATGGCCTAAGATGATGGTCAAAGGCATCGTCACCATGTTGAGCGAATTAGCAAGGTTCACCAGACTTGTACTCCTTTTTGTAGTGGTCAATGTCAATGCTTGGTGACGAGGTCTACCAGCATTAATGGCAAAACGTTGAGGAAAATAACAAACTCCCTGGCGGGGAGTCGAACCCCGCTCTCGCGCGATCAGCAAGAGTGACAGGCGCGTGTACTAATCCGATATACTACCAGGGACTTGAAAGAGCATTTCTTAAAATAAGATTTGAGAATTTGACGTAGTTGACTGCACCGGCCATCTAATCGACACTTTTTTTACGACTTCACTAGCTTCACTTCCTGAAGCCTGTGGTGTCAATCACACCTCAACATGGCCCCCAATGACCTGTTCTCTTTCCTCAACAATGACAATGACTCCGAGAACAGCGATTCAGAAACTATTTCCGATGCTATGCAAGTCGACGGCGCCCCTCGTCCGGAGCTGGCACGCGCTTCTACACCATCCAACAAGCGTTCCCTCACCCCTGAACTGGGAACGCGGATAAAATCTTCACCGTTATCGTCACGAGAATACGGGCCGCCTTCTAAAAGGAAACGACCAGAAACTCCATCCTCCTCTGCTCCGGCTGTTGTCGTCGATGAGTTTGAGACTGAGGCGAAGCGGGAGGTTGCCGCGAGCGCAGGGCTCACTGGCGCGACAGAAACGGCAGGCTCTCGATTAGAATTGCGACATCAGGCAAGTTAGCAAGGGTCTTTCCTTGAGTCGTCGGCTAATTGTCAGTTCTAGGTTCGACATCAAGTTGCCGTACCCCCAGGCTATCCTTATGTTCCCATTGCTTCCCATGTCCCTCCAGCAAAGCCTGCGCGCGAGTACAAATTTACCCTCGATCCATTTCAGCAAGTTTCCATCCACGCTATCCAACGAAATGAAAGTGTTCTCGTGTCGGCACACACTAGCGCAGGAAAGACAGTTGTCGCCGAGTATGCAATTGCACTGGCATTGCAGAACAAGCAACGGGTGATTTATACAAGTCCAATCAAGGTTCGTTGTGGTGGAAAAGAGCTTGCATCCTCGTGCCGGTAGCTGATACCCCTTAGGCTCTCAGCAACCAAAAATATCGCGAGATGGAAGCCGAATTTGGAGATGTTGGGCTAATGACAGGAGATGTTACCCGCAATCCGTCGGCATCGTGTCTGGTGATGACTACAGAGGTATGCCTAGGCCGTTGTTGCTCTCTTAAGCCTTTCTTTGATTCTTGTTCGCAGATTCTCCGATCCATGCTCTATCGTGGCTCTGAGATCATGCGAGAAGTCGCCTGGGTTATCTTCGATGAGATTCACTACATGCGTGACAAAGAGCGTGGTGTCGTTTGGGAGGAAGCTATCATCCTCCTTCCGCATACTGTGCGCTATGTCTTTCTCTCTGCCACCATACCCAACGCGATGCAATTCTGTGAATGGATCTGTCGTTCGCACGAGCAACCTTGTCACGTTGTCTATACCGACTTCCGGCCAACACCATTACAACACTATCTCTTCCCTGCTGGCGGCGAGGGGATATATCTAGTGCTCAATGAGAAGGGCGAGTTTCGCGAGGACAACTTCTCTAAGGCCATGGGGATGCTGCAAGAGCGCGCCGGTGAAGACCCCGCTGATCCAAAGGGGGGAAAGGGACGCAAGGGAAAAACGAAGAAGGGTGGAGACAAAAAGGGTAAGTCATTCCGCGACGAGTCGACATGATGAGGCTGACTAGTCGAAGGGCCATCGGATATATCCAAAATCATACGGATGATCATGCTCAAGAACTACAATCCCGTGATCGTCTTCGCATTCAGCAAGCGTGAATGTGAAGGACTTGCGCTTACGCTTTCAAAGTTTGAGTTCAATAGCGCAGACGAACAGGCCACAGTCGAGAAAATCTTCGCCAATGCCATCGCAGGACTCGCACCGGCCGACCGCACGCTTCCTCAGATCGAAAATATACTTCCGCTGCTCCGTCGGGGAATTGGCATCCACCACGGGGGCCTGCTTCCCATTTTGAAGGAAGTCATTGAGATCTTGTTCCAAGAAGGTGTAATCAAAGTTCTCTTTGCGACGGAGACGTTCTCTATCGGCCTCAATATGCCGGCCAAGACAGTTGTCTTTACAGCCGCCCGCAAGTTCGACGGGCATGAGTTCCGTGACTTGTCTTCGGGTGAATATATCCAGATGTCAGGTCGCGCCGGCAGACGTGGCCTAGATGACCGAGGCGTAGTCATTATGATGTGTGATGAGAAGCTTGAACCTGCTGCTGCAAAGACGATGATCAAGGGTGAGGCTGATCGTTTGGACTCAGCATTCCACCTGGGCTACAACATGATTCTCAACTTGATGAAGATTGAAGTCATCAGTCCGGAGTACATGCTGGAACGGTGTTTCATGCAGTTCCAGAGCAGTGCGGGAGTGCCTGTTCTCGAGGAAGGTGCGTAATTATCCCTTTCTCATCGTGATTCTCCTCATCCATCCTCAGAACTCAAGCGCGAGGAAGAAGCAAGAGGCTCGATAGTAGTTCCTGACGAGGATTCGGTTGCTCAATATTATGATTACCGACAACAACTCGATCAAATGTCCGCCGATTTTCGCGAAGTTGTGCATCACCCAAGCTATAGTTTGCCATTCTTGCAACCTGGTCGGCTTGTTAAGGTCAAACACAAGGACCTCGATTTTGGTTGGGGTGTTATCATTAATTATCAGAAACGGGTCCCACCAAAGGCGCGTCGACCAGCCATCTCTTTCGCGTACAGGAATCACTAACTTAATAGCCCTGCAGAATCAACCCGTACCGAAGGATGACATCCCGCCTCACGAGCAATATATAGTAGATGTCCTTCTAAACTGTGCACAGGATTCCACAGTACCGAAAGACCGCTCTACCGTTACGGCCACTCCGGGTGGCGTACTACCTTGTCCATCAGGGCAGAAAGGGGAGCCCCTTGTTCTACCCGTGTTGCTATCGACTCTCAATGGGATGAGCCACCTACGGATATTCTTGCCTAAAGACTTGCGCTCTATTGGCGCTCGCGAGACAGTCTGGAAGAGCGTCCTTGAGGTTCAACGCCGGTCACCTGATGGCATCCCGTTCCTCGATCCAATAGAGAACATGGGTATCAAGGACGAAAAGTTTAAGGTGCTAGTTAAGGTAACATCACATCTACTTTCGACCATTCCGTCGTAATGACACGACCAACTAGAAAATTCAAACTATGGAGGAGAAGATGTTCGCGAGTTCGCTGCACAAGGATCCGCGTTTACCAGAACTCTACGACTTGTATGCGCGAAAGCGCGCTGCGCAGGACCGCGTGCGTACATTGAAGAAACGTATTCAGGCAACGCACGATGTTTTGCAGATGGAGGAGCTCAAGTCTCGTAAACGGGTACTTCGTAGATTGGGTTTCACGAGTGCGGATGACATTGTGGACGTCAAGGGTCGCGTCGCATGTGAGATTAGCACGGGCGATGAGCTACTACTTACCGAGCTTGTTTTCAACGGCGTATTCAATCCGCTGGCTCCGGAACACTGCGCGGGACTACTCAGCTGTTTTGTCTTCACAGAAAAGGTTAGTGAGCCAAGTCGGCAATGATGTTGAGGTCAAGTTTTGATTACTGTCTAGAGCGAACATCAAACCAAGCTGAAGGAGGAACTCGCGGCACCTCTACGGGTCATGCAGGAGATTGTGCGACGCATCGCCAAAGTCTCCAAAGAGTCCAAGTTGCCAATCGTAGAAGAAGAATATGTCCAGTCGTTCAAAGTCGAGCTCATGGACGCCGTGGTCCAATGGTGCAGAGGAGCATCGTTCTCAGACATCTGCAAGGCAAGTGTCTTTCGCTGAGAAACACATGCCTCTAAACTGTGGTTGACCTTGATCTATCTCCCGCAGCTCACAGACCAGTTCGAAGGCAGCCTTATCCGTGTTTTCCGGCGGTTGCAAGAGCTCATTCGACAGATGGCCCAGGCAGCGAAGGTCATCGGCAACGTTGAATTACAACAAAAGTTCGAAAAGGCATCCGAGATGCTCGAGCGGCCAAACTCAGTCATCTTCGCATCGTCATTGTACCTCTAAAGCACTATATTGTTGGGGCACACCTCTCAGTCCCTCTTGGGCCTTTAGTGCCATGTACCATAACGGCGGATGCACAAAAAGACGGGAAAAACCTGATAGAGTAAGTGAGATACGGGAGAGAGTGCACGGGCTACAAGATATACTACACGCTGAATTTCCACTTTCGTTTCCTTCGCGTGAACCCTTCAACATGGCCCATCATCGGCCCGAACATCAGCTACATGTTTGATTATTGGATATATCCACGAGTCCTGTTCATAACACGTGAAGGCTGGAGCCACCTGGAACGTCTCTACCACTCCGCGGTCCATAAATGTGTACCTGCAAGTGATCTCAGCTCGCAAGTTCTGACAGCGGAAATTGACCACGGTACTAGTAGGTCTCCGTTTGGCCACTCTTATAGACCGTCTAGTTAGGGAGGTCAATTTCGAAGTATCACATGAATGATGTCTGAAGCTAAGGCCTACCAAGGGACCTCATGCCGCTACATTGGTGTAGAGTTCGTAGAGGGGAATTTAGAGCTGGATGCACTGGTCGCTTGTGCCTCTACACGCCTTGCGCGTGGCGTACTTGTATATAATCCCCCTCGCCTGGCCTAGGGCAAGGGAGGCTATCAACAGGTAATAATAGCCCATCCTTCTCTTTCCGTTTGCGTGCCGCCGCCTCAAGTCACTCCTTACGACCGCTACGATCTCCTTTCGCGCGTTCTCGAGCCCTCGGAGATCGCGGCCTCATACACACACTCTCTCTCTTCGCGCCTTCGCTTTCCCTTCGGGATGGCGAACCCGCCTCGGACCTCAGACCTTTGTTCGGGGATCCCCGAACTCACAACAGCGTCTTCCCACCTGTCTTACTCCTGTCTTACATTAATTTGAAAGCGTGTGCGACGGCTGTTCCGTGTTAGAGATGTTGTCAGTGTCCGGTCCGGTGCCGGAGAGGGAGGCTCCTGGGTCTCCAAGACAAGACACGAGAAATGGGGGGCTCCTTCCTTGAACCGCTACCACACCAGGTGCAGTTTTCCCTCGGTAAAAGCCGGGGGATGGGCAATGTCCCACAAGTAACATTGGCCCCCATCAATAACCGCATTGTAAACGCACGCCGCACCAGGCGAGGCATCGACATTACCCCACCACACTATCATAGCCCTACTAGGCTACCTCACATCGCCAACCTAACACGATAGCTCCGTTTCATCAATACACGTCTACGACCTCCTGACACCCTCCCCCCCTAACGGACATCTATCCCCCACTGTAAGTTCTCCGGCCAGGTAACTCACAACTACTTGCCACTTAATACTAGCCTGAACCCAATGAACCCCCATAAGGGCCACAACCCTGCACGCCCTACCCTCCCTTCTCGCAACACAACACTCGTCTCTGCCCCCCTTGAAAGAGTCCTCTCCTCGCGACGGTAGAATTCCGATGCCACCGGACAAATTTTCCAGACGCCACCCCACCATGCCACCCACCTCGTCACCCCCAACTTGAACATTAGTGTGGCACCCTGCAAAACCAAATCTCACCCTATTGTCTGCATCTCCGAACTCTTCGCACTGTTACCACCTGCCCCGATTGCTACCAAATAAGTTCAACCCCCTCTCCACCAGCTAATCGCCAAATCCTTTACTAACCTAGTTAAAGTCAACCGGAAAACCCGTCTTAGCAGCAAATGGGAGACTCCCAATACCTGGCCACACATCAGGAGGTTTTTACTGGGTAGGAGAGCGCTGTAATCTCTGCCCGTAGGAGGTAGCCGCCCCTGAGTCCCACACCCACACCAGGGGCGTGCGTACATCAGCATTTCGTCCTCACCCGGGCTCCAGGTCAGTATGAATGTCACGCGACACATCAATGCATCAACCCTGGCTCCAGCGCGTCAAATAGGGCTGATGGTAAATCTCCTGCGATTTGCTATTTGGCACTTAGTCTCCGTAGTTAGCTATTAGCTAGCTAACTACTGAGAATAAAGCGCTTTCCCAAAAGAAAAAAAAAAAAAAAAAGGACACGAGGGATATGAGTATATGACAAGATGAGGATGTTCTTTCGTTATTATCTGATCTGACAGTAAAACATATAGGGGCGATGCGGAGAGTTTCGGCACGTCAAATCGATCAACCAGGAAAATAGTTACTGAGCGAGGAGTCAGGAATCATTTCCACGGGAAGGAGTATTTTGCTTGCGGGAGTCAAAACTAACTAACAGAGAGCCATCATAATCCCTGGTAGTATATCGGATTAGTACACGCGCCTGTCATTCCAACTGACCGCGCGAGAGCGGGGTTCGACTCCCCGCCAGGGAGTGTCATTTTTCGTTCTCATGTTTGGGAAAGTGGGGCCGTCACGCGGCCAGTGAGGGAAATGCCCACTTCTCGTTATAGACATATAAGCCTGCCGAGTGAATTGCTGGGACGCAAGATGATGCATGCATGCAATCATGACCGCAATGTTGATACTTTATTAGGTAGAGGGAACGTCGATGGAAGTTCCCGTGACCAAATTGCGGCACCCTTGAATTGTCATCCAGCTTCGGATTGATCCCCCTTCATCATCTTCCGCATATATGTTGGCTTTCTCGGTGGGGGAAATTCTTTGATAAATGGAGGTCTTTTTCGGTCCTGTTTGCTCTCAGAAGAGAAAACATCATAGGAGGAAGGGTCCAGAGCGGGCGGCTAAGTCGGGCTGTTGTTCGGTATCTCGATGCAAGATTTGGCACTTCCTTGGATTTGGCACCACAGCACCAGAACAAGATCCACCTGACCCTATAAATACCTTCTCTCTTCGCTTTCCCCGCCAATCTGAAACTTCCTTCTCACCGTCATCAAACAATGCCTTCGAAGCAAGTCACCAACAATGACAACGCCGTGTACACCACCTCAAACGGTGCACCCGTTGCTCAGCCCTATGCTGCGGAGAAAATCGGTATCCACGGGCCCCTTCTTCTCCAAGGTCCGTACCGTTGACCCTGACTCAGCTGATTGCTGATTACCCCCCCACGCTCACGCCATCCCATCCTCTAGATTTCCATCACATCGACCTGCTTGCTCACTTCGACCGTGAGCGTATCCCAGAGCGTGTCGTCTGTGTTATAGTACTTCGAGCCTGTCGCTGTGCCATTCATATCTCGAGTTACCTAGGTCCATGCTAAAGGTGCTGGCGCGCATGGCTACTTTGAGGTGACGCACGACATCACCGACCTCACCTGTGCCTCTCTTTTCAAGAAAGTCGGAAATAGAGCCCGCACCACCATTCGTTTCTCCACCGTTGGTGGCGAATCAGGCTCCCCGGACACTGCCCGCGATCCCCGTGGGTTCGCCATCAAGATTCGCACCGACGAAGGCAATCTCGACTGGGTCTTCAACAATACTCCCGTCTTCTTCCTTCGCGATCCCGCCAAATTCCCTCACTTTATCCATACCCAGAAGCGCGACCCTCAAACGCATCTAAAGGATGCGGACATGTTCTGGGTGAGTTCAAGTTGGGCCTGTACGGTCTGGTCTCGTCACCAGTCCTCAACAAAGCCGCATATACGCCATCGATGAGCACTTATTTGGCATTTCTTCAGGACTATCTTTCTCAGAACCCCGAGAGTATTCACCAGGTTATGATTCTCTTCTCTGACCGTGGCACACCCGACGGTTATCATAACATGCATGGTTACTCCGGCCATACCTTTAAGTTTGTGCATGAAAACGGAGAGTGGGTCTATGTTCAGATCCACGTTCGCGCTGATGGCGGATTTAAGGTGATTTTAAGCCAGTTCGACTGGATCCCAATTGAACACCTGACCTTCCTCGCATAGACCCTTGACAATGCGACCTCCGTTAAGCTTGCAGGCGAGAATCCAGACTACGGTATTCAAGGTTTGTTTGAGGCTATTGAGAATAAGAAATATCCATCATGGACCGTCTATGTGGTAAGCATTCAGAATGATGCCTCATGTTTGTTCCAGTCCATAACTCAGATACCTACCTGTCTTAGCAAACGATGACTCCTCAGCAGGCGGAGGCTTTCCGTTACAACGTCCTCGACTTGACTAAAGTATGGCCCCATAAGGAATACCCTCTCCGCCCTGTCGGCAAGATTGTGTTGGATGAGAACCCGCAGAATTACTTTGCGGAGATTGAGCAGGCAGCATTTTCTCCTTCCCACGTTGTGCCCGGAATTGAGCCGAGTACGGACCCAGTCCTACAAAGCCGCCTCTTCTCCTATCCCGACACTCACCGCCACCGTCTCGGGGTCAATTATCAGCAGCTCCCAGTCAACTCTCCTATCGTACCCGTCGCAAACTTCCAACGTGACGGACCTGCGACCTTTGTCAGCCAAGGCGCTCGTCCCAACTATCAGAGCACCATCTCACCCCTAAACTACCGTCCTAAGCCATACGCGGAGACAGAGCATAAGCACGCTGTTTGGGCTGGCCATGCCTGTGCCCATCTGTATGAGATCAACGAACGTGAGCACCGCCTCGTCATTGATACCCGCTCATCGGCTCTTATCTGATTTTGCCCATTCCCGCCATAGTCGACTTTGAGCAGCCTCGTGTTCTGTACACCAAAGTCATGAGCGACACGGACCGTAAACACCTCATTCAGAATATTGCCGGAAATCTAGGTAACGTAAAGTCAGCAGAAATCAAAGCACGCCAGCGTAGGTTCCTCTCGTTATCTCATCAGAACCTTTGATATCTGATGCCGGCTGCAGTCGCTGTGTTCGCTGCCGTAGACCAAGGCCTCTCAGACGCCGTCGCCAAGGCCATCGGCGCGCCACCTGTCAAGCCGCTCGTTTATGCACCCGCAAGTTCAGTGGTGCCCCTGAAGATGAACCTTGGCCAGCAGACGGTTGCAATTGCGTGAGGTAGAATCAACCAGTCTCTCCTGGAACGTTTTATGCCTGTTTTCTGTGAACATGCGAGGTGCCTTTGTAACAATGTCGATGTCGAGTTATTGTTGTTGTTGTTGGTGTTGTTGTGTAGGATTATTCTGACACTCGCTTGGGGGGAATAAACCATATTCAAGCACGTTGGGGTATCTCAACCTTCAGCGTGGGGGCACCTCAGGGAATTGTAATTACGGCGATGTAAGGGTTAATATGGCTACTTTGAGATATTGTATGTTCTGCGAACCTTTGGAATCGGGGATTTCTCAGGGACAGAAATCAAGAAACGGGTCCCGGACTACGTCCGGTGCACCTTATTTGAATGCGATGCCCACTACAGTCGACGATGACGAGATAAAATTCATATGGAAGAATTGCGAAGGCTCACAGGAACCCGGCTCGATCATTGACTTTGGAGGTGACTAGGTGACTGGTGAACGCGCGAAAGAGTAATCCTGTGCAACGTGCCAGAACGACTATGCCTACCCACTATATATATATAAACGAATCATCGAAATTCAGTACCAGCCGGGACCTCTGGCGGAATGAACGAGTACTTAGGGGGCAGTAACCGTCACTAACAGCCTGTTGTCATCCTCGGCGGAGTCACTCAGGCAGTGATGCTGGACCGTACACGTTTACCCGTATAGCACTCCAGAAGTGGAAGGAACGCGAGTTATCCTTGTAATTCTGCCAGTGTCGATTGGAGCGCGGGGCTTTCCGACGCGGTCACCGAGTCCGACGTGGGTCAGCACCAGGACGGCGTACCGGTAGCACAGTGGGTTATGCGTCAGTCAGACCTCAGACATTGCGGTATCGGCGTTGCGCCGGTTGGGTTGCACCTACGGGTAGTGTTGTACTAGAAAAAAAATACCGTCGGTTGGACATGATTGCAGCCGCGTGACATGGAATCGAGGCGTTTCACTTCAAGTGGGGGTTCAGTGACTCAGATCGCATTGTATCGTACAGAAAACCATCCGACATCTTTGAAAGATTATTCCGATACCTGGGGATTCCAAGAAGTAGAAGAAAATGAACGTCTGTGACACAAATTCGAGCATCCACCACATTGGCATCCGCTCCACGTTGATAATTCTCAGCAGAAGTTGGGGTCTTTCTCAGGGTCGAAAATCCAGAAACGCGTCCCATATGATGCAAGGGCCATCCTTTACAATAAGAACAAGACGGTCAGCGATGAAGAAGCAAGTTTTGTATGACGGCTTCGCGTGGTTACCTTGGAAATAGGCTGGACGGGTTTGACAAAGTCATCGAGGCCCACATTTCCCTCGTACGCGATTTCGGCAAGCGTGGGAAGAGGCGCGATCCCCAAAAATCCTGGCTCGTATGCAGGCCAATTGGGCGCCGGGGCGTTCACCGGATTCTTGATGAAATTAGCGAAGGCAGTCTGGAGACTCTGGGATAGCTCGGCTTCCGCGGCAGTCGCTGTGGATCGGTTGAATGTCCCGAAGAGAAGGGGCACTTTTTCATGGTAAAAGCGTGGAGTGTGTAGTGAGGACCCTTCACAAAACTGAATGGCGGGATATGGTTGACTTACACTCAGAGCCATGATAAGCGCCAAGACTGGGATATTCCCGTGGCTCCAAGTCAGCGAATACTGCCCCTAGATATATAAATATATCAATGTCTGGTCTCAACAGAAACAGTCAGTAAAAACATGCCGTATGTGTACCGGTACACGCTCTTGACCCCACTCGAGACAAATGCATCGCTCCACAGCTTTACTGGGCTTTTTTATCGCTGATTTTTACTTCTTTCAGCTTAGATCGACGGAGGAACGCACCAACGGAATGTGATGTCACGCGCCCCAGCAGCTATCACTTGTGAATCGTTCAAACCTGGATATAGCGCCCGTACAAGGTCTGGGGATATGAGTCCTGCAAATGGGCCGAACACCTCTGAGATAGTTGCCGAAATATTGTTAGGTAGCCCCAAAGCGATGATTGCGCCATCATCTTCCATACTCCCAAGAAGGATGGGCACCTGGGCAATCTGGTCCTGACGGATGCGCTGCAGCGGGTCGTCGAAGAGCGTCACACCATGAATGACATGAGTACACCCTCGCTAGAAGGATAGAATACAAACTTGTCAACCCCCGGAGTAAACGCGACACCGTTGGGCCCGTTCGTATAATTGCGTATGGTAGTAGCGGGGATGTTGCGCAAGCATTTCAGCCGCTGCGGGCCTGGCGGCTGCGCACATCCCATGGCAGTTGCGAACTCGTCGAAGATCGTAAAGTTGAGTATGGGAGTCGTAGAAACTTGCACGCCGGACAACAAAATGCCTGCTCGGAATGGTGCTGCTAATGTCGAGTTTCGACGGGTGATGGCAAATGACACGGATTCGGACCCCGCAGAGTGGCCCTGTCAGCGTGAATCTTGGTTTTGTATGTCGGGATGCATCTCTCGTGATAAAGCACGTACCATAAGTGTCACCTTGCACTTGTCTCCTCCAAATTTGGCAATGTTGTCTTGCACCCAGGCGAGCGCGAGCTCCTGATCAAGGAGACCGAGATTATTACCCGAGGCAGGAAGATCTTTTGCTGTCGGGAAACCAAACACATTGGTACGGTAGTTGAAAGAGACAAATACGACATCTTGGTTTTTCGCGAAGGATGTGCCATCATACAGCGGAACTGATGCCGTGCCAAATTCAAACCCTCTATACGACAGTGTCAGCGCTGATTGGTCTGGGTGTGTGTCAAATATTCCCACCCCCCGTAGAACCAGACAACGACAGGTTTCAAAGGCCCCGATATGGGTGCTGGGACCCAAACATTCCTGTGGAGCATATCAGCTAGTTACTGAGACAAAGTTATGAGTTTGCTTACAGAAATAGGCAGTCCTCGCTTTCTGGTGGTAGATCGAGTTCCTGAGAGACGACCTGTAGTTGGACAGGAAACTGTATAATGCACGATGGCCCAAGGGAAGTCGCGTTCTGAATGTCGGAAGAAATAAACGCAACGGGAGGTTCCCAGCGTAGATCCTCAACTGGAGGACGTGCAAAGCGCTAAATACGGCCATCCCTGTTATGTCACTCTAAGGACAATACTACAGGTAGCTTACGATGCCTTTGAAAAATACAACTAGTCCAGTGCGTTATTTCGGTGAAGGAAATGACAAGAGTAACAGGTAACACATACCCCCATTAGCTTCAATTCCCAATAGTCGGCCGGAGGTGGTGTTGGCATTTATGACTTTAGACAGCACCTGTGCGATAAGAACGAACAGAATAACTAGTATGGCCCTCATCACGGGACGTCGGATGGGGAAAATTTGACTGCCTACCAATCGGGTATGGGGCAGGCTGCCCGTTATAAGCTCCCAGCACAAGGCTTCGGGTCCGAGTGCTTTAATGAGTTCATCAAATCAACACGTCAGAACCAAATGCCAGTGGCGGTAATAGCGCGGGGCTGTTGTACCTACCTATGTGGTATCAGCCGTGTGTCATGTCACTCAACGATCTCGACGTAGTACTGGTAGGTCATTCCGACATATAAGTTTTGCTTCACTAGGCAGACCAAGTCAAGGAGGATGCACAAGCAATACAACAAAATCAATGTGGTTCACTGTTGGCACTTAAGGGATTGGGGGGTTCACGCGATGGGAAGGAGCAGGATGGACCTACTCGCACGCTCTCAGTATGTATTCGGTCTACTGTACTTATAGATAAACCTCTTTAGGAGGTAGGGGGTCTATCAATATAATATCCGTTCCCGGCGTATATCCGATCCCGGTGTACAGGGGCGCGTGCCCGATTGTCCGCCGATGCGGTCTTAGTTCCGACACTCCCCCTCAAGCGGGCGCGAGTCCCATCTCAGTTGTGTGTTTTGAGATGTTTCTGCCGAGGTAGCGCCTTTGTGAGAATATCTGCAGTTTGATCAGGATCGCGGCAAGTGTCGATGTCGACAGTCCCTTCTTGCACCAGTTCGCGAATCCAGTGCCAGCGAACTGCTATATGTTTTGTTCGCTTATGA
>Ga0307510_10007069_pt1 | contig 13375 bp, 11 predicted proteins | sample 12_EM_MG_FD_207224 | JGI IMG/M metagenome (GOLD analysis project Ga0307510, IMG submission 207224) | Populus trichocarpa ectomycorrhiza microbial communities from riparian zone in the Pacific Northwest, United States - 12_EM | ecosystem: Host-associated > Plants > Roots > Unclassified | place... | reverse complement strand
TTATTTAAAAATATATCAAAATAATAATAATAAAAAAAAAACGTTTTTGATATCAAAACAATTAAAAAATATAAAAAAATTAAGTTTAAATTAAAAAAATTCAAATTTTAATAAAATGTTATTTGATATTTGGACCGCATTCTCAACATCACCATAAATAATTTCAGGTAAAATACTCTTAAAAAAACAAAACAAAGAAAGCAAGCATAGGCTTGCCACAATGCAAGTGCCAATAGGTAACTAACCCAAAACAGATCAATACACAATCGCTTCAACAACCTCCACTATATATATATATAGCTAGGCTGGAAATCCAGGCAGGCTATACTCTATTTCTTCCACTTTGCGTGGAAAAAAGCTATAAAGGCTGAGTTGGATAATAACCCAAGAAAACTCCAATCTAGCCAGGATGTTTTACTTAGCTTAAAACTGGCTTGTTCATGTACAATAAGCAATTAAATTCGTAATTGGTTCCCAATACCTAAGAAGTTCGTCGTAAATACGTTTCTCTGTCGGGGAAAGCTGGTAATAATTAATCTCTAAAAGCCAGTTCTATAGGCATCAAACTGGATAGTTTGTAGGAAGCAAGCTTGTTGCGTGCTGCCACTCCTCATATCTTTCTACTTGGCAGTTTCCCGGAGATATTATCTAAGACATTATTAACAAGGGCTGATGCCAAACCGTCGGAATCCCAGGAGAAATTCACAGGCTTTCACTGTTGCACACAACTGCACAAGCTCGGTACCGATAAGGAATCAAATAACATCCATTAGATTTGGTTCTCTTAATGCACATCGTTGGATCAAGATAACAATGCATAACTTGTTAATTTCCCACTTAAACCTGAAGGTTGGCTGTTCTTCTTCTTCTCCCTCCAGCAGCTCGACCGTGAATAACCTGTTAACAGTGCAGGTGCACAGGATTTTAATACTTTTGCAGCATAGAATGACCCAGACTCACAGCTCAGCCCATTAGAAGGGATCTTTCTTTATGTCTGTGTTGGATTTTCTATCAAATGAACCGGCAAGTCTAGAGTACAATTACATGAGCCCAGTTCATATAGAGCCATGAAATTATTAGGCCCGTTGAAGGACCCTGGATTGGAAAGGCTATCTTAGTCTTAAGCCCCCAGCACTGCATAGTTCTCAGTATTGCATGTTTTAGCTAGTACATGGATTATGACTGTAGTTTGATAAACAACTTCAAAGGAGGAGGCCTCATTTTATATGCTGACGTAGCTAAGTTTATTAGGAAACTTAATTCAGGTGAGATTTCCACCCTTATTTACTGTAGTTTCGTGAGCCTTATTTCCAGAAGAATGAAAAATCAAAGTCTCCCTTGCATCTCGAACACGTGCCTTCTCGCATGATTTTATATCCTTCCATTTCTTTTATTCTAGTCAAGTCCCTATTGCCAAGTGGAAGTCGTTGAAAATCCGAAGCCACCTTTGTTGAAGCAGAAGATTACAAGTCCAACGCACCAAATATTTGATAAGAAGCAGTTGCCAGCAACATAGAATAAAGGGAAAGGGAGCATTTTTCTATGACTAGTTACAAGCATATATATATATATATATACATGATGTAGAGGCATGGCCCATGATCAACAAAACGCGTATAAACATGCCAGGAAGAACAGAAGATTTATAAGCTAAAACCCAAAATATTAGTTACAGAAAAGAATCTAAATACGAAAAGGGGTTGCTTGTCTCCAATATGGCAATGCCTGCCTAGACCCAAAAGGAATCCATGGCTTTCCCAATCTGGATGCAATCACATGCGGAGCCATGAATTTTTCTTGTCCTGAACTATTAAATAAATATATAATTTTTTTTAAGATAAATTATTAATTTATATACATAAATTTTTAAAATTAACAATAAAGTTTTAATTCAAATATACTATCCAAAATATTAAAAAAATAAATTTAAAAGTACATAAAATTGAAGTAAAAGTAAAAATTAACTCATTATTGAAGTTACATCCTTCGATGTTTGTGGAATATAATTCATCTATAATCGAATCTGAATCGATATTGTAACAACCCCTCAACTGGGATAAAATAACAATCTCATGTCAACTGAAAAACAAAGTAATTAAATTTTTTTCCTCTCTCAATTCCTCATTTCTTCACTTGATTCTTCCTTAGGTTTGTTTTAAAAGTTGGACTTTGTAAGTTTACCAGGCTATTCTCTTATTTTTTTTATTTTTTTTTCTTGGATTCTTTTATGTTTTTCCCTTACTTTTCTCTCTCGCCTTTTCTTTTTTTTATTTTTCTATTCTGCTTCTGCCCAGTCGGCAACATATAAAAGGAAGGAAGAATTGATTTGTTTTATTTTTTAATGGCAAATAATCATTTTACCCTTAATGAGTCGTTTTGCTTTTATTTGACGGTCCTTTTTTTCTGTTAGCACTACCAAATTTTGTTCATCCTAAAAATTTAATCAGATTTTATTCAATATATTTTAAGATCCCTTGTAAAATTTCAGCTCAATCTGATGGTCGGATTGAAAATTATACCCAATAATGTAAAATTGGTCAAATTGTGATTTTTTATCAAATTTCTGAATTTCTCTAAAAAATCTGAAATTTTAAACCAAGCTAAAGCATCATATTAGAAGGCTCCACGTAAATTTTTAGAATTTTTTAATAACTCAATCGAGAATTATAAATTTTTTATATATAAAATTAATTAAAAAATATTGATAAAATCTTGATATGTAACAGAAACAACCCAAACCTTTGCATTGCCTCCGCCCTCCACGCGCATAAATTACACTCGATATCCTATGATTTCCCATCTCTCTGCCTCTAATAATCTGCTAAAGGCAGAGAGTAATAAATAAACCACACGCCAAAAAATAAAATAAAATGCTCATCGTAACAAGCTGGAATGAAGGACAGCTGATAGGTATAGACATATCGATCTCTAGACAACATCACCTCTACTTCCAAGGCTTCAAAATGAGCAGCACAACAAGTATGATGATCAGCAATATAATAATGGCATAACAAGTCCATTTCCTTGTATTTTTCTGTAGTTTCCTGGCAGTCTGCAGCTGCTGGGTGCCGCCTCGCACGAAAGAATTAGCTCTTTGCATGTTGCTCTCAATGTCATCCAATTGTTCACCTTGATGTTCAACCAATACTGCCATGTCCAAGAACACTTGGTGAAGCTCCTTTAGATTATTTTCCAAATCTTTCACAGCATCATGTCTTTCCTGAATTTCATTAATAGTGTCCAAAATCCTGCCTCTCCCTTGTTGTTGAATTGCTTTCTGGAGAAATGTCTCGCTCTCACCTGTATAGTGACAAAATTTTCAAATCATTAGACCATTGCAACAAATCTATCCCAATCTTGAAGGTCTCGAATTCAAAAACTCCCAGAAACCACTGTAAATTTATTTGAATGGACTCCATTCATTAGCTGGTAGAGTAATTTAGTGCCGACCCAAGTGATGACTAGCTAGAATCTAATCCCACGAACACCATAGACAAAACTAAATGAAAAGATTTGCAGATTGAGTTTGTATGTACAAAAGGGAAAGGCTGCCAACGATCACCAACCAGTCCCCACTCATCATGGGTTGCTGCCACCTATATGAGATGAACAAACATCATCCCCTCGCACATGCGTGAACACTAGTCTAAATTCTCCCTCGTTCCAATTATCGCAAATCGTTTTTATACCAAGAAGAAAAAAAAAGTTGAGATCAATTTTACCATGCAAATAAATTTTGTCTCTTTAGCCGTAAATCTAAAGTCAACGCTTTTAGGTTCTTTTATCGAATACCAAAATCGGTCCAAGAATTAACAACTAACCTGTAGAGATCAAGAGATCAATAGTCTTTTCATCAGGATTTTCCCCAGTCACTGTAAAATACCTCCTCTGCACAGTCTCTCTATACTCAGTCGATATCTTCTGCCTCAACCCGTTAAAACCATCCATCAAATCCTTCAACTTCTTCCTCAACCCATTCACCACCGAAGTCCTAGTCCTGTCCGAAGAAGACCCCGCTCCACACCCAGGAAGAGTCCGGTTCGCTGCGTTAGACCGGTCCAAGGCCTCTAACCGGACCTTGATCAGCTTTGCCTTCTTCAATGCCAGAGCAACATCGGCATCCATCTTGGACCTCAAGTCCTTGACAGCCCTAGAGTTGTGCAGAGTCTTACTTTGCTCATGTGCAGACTGAAGATTCCCATTAAGCCTCTCTAGCTCTTTCAGCTCATCTTTGATGGACTCTACATCTTCAAAGAACTTGTCAAGGTTAACCCCTCCAGTGGATGGCGCTTCAGACATCTGAATTACATGGTGAGCTGGGGGGGCTTCTTCGCTGCTAAAGCGAGAGAAGGAGCTGGAGAAGAGATCATTCATGTTTTACAGAGAGGATTTCAAGATTAGTATGAACTCAAGATATCAAGATGAGAGAAAAGAGAGAATTTTTATAGAAAGAATGGCTTTGCACAAGGTTTTTACGGGGTATGCATAAATTGTAGGCTGGCTGGCTGGCTGGGGAAGGCGGGACTGGTCAAAAGGTCGCTAGTTGAAGTTCAACAACGACTTTCACTCTTCTAAGGTGGAGAAGAAGCTGACAAATGTACAATTTAATTTATTAGTGATATAGAAATAGAAATGGAGTAAGGGAAGGGTTATCATGCCTCTAGGAATTTTCTTTGTTGGTAGCTTTCCTGGAAAGTGAAATAGGAAAAAAAAAACAACTAGAAGAAAAAGACAGAGAGAATGGGTCTCACGGAGTAAAGGGTTTAAAGATTGATAGTGCAAAACGTGTGGATTTTTCGTTCTTGGATTATTTTTTGGAGTGTTTAAATGAGGGAGGGTTTTTTTAAGTAAAGAGGAGACTTGGTCGCATTGATTTGTAGTTTATCTGTCTCTTCCTTTTCATATGCTCATTCCTTTTGGATTCATTTTAGTGACGGGGAATTGGATTTGGTAGTTGGATAGAGATGTTTTCTACATTTTCTTTTTGATGTGGAAAATTAACGGAAGATGAACTTGTTTTTGATAGCTTGAATGGTAAAAGCAGGATGAGTTGTTTGAATTACAATGAAATTTTTTTTGGGACATGAAAATGATTGTAAAGTGTTCCTCTATTTTTACAATATTACCATACTATGATATTATAATAATATATAGTTGATTTTTAAAATATTTTTTATCTAAAAATATATTAAAATAATATTTTTTATTTATTTTTTCAAATTTATTTTTGATATCGATACAATAAAACGATCTAAAATCTTAAAAATAGTTTGACACAAAAAACAAATCAATTTTTTTTTTTAAGGAAACACAAAAACAAACACTTTTAATGACATTCTGAATAGAATAGAATATTTTATATAAAGTGGATGAATTGTAGGTTTAAACCAAACTCCGGTTTAAATTAAAAAAAATATATAGTGTGTTTTTTCCCATCAAATAATGCCAAATATTATTTGTTTGTGATGGATTCAAATAAAATGACCTAAAAAGCTCTCAAAATAGACCAATAAAACACCCTCCAAAATAATAATAAAAACTTCTTGAGCTCAAGTTTGGTAGCCTAGGTCTAATGTACAACAGGGGGGCTTAAAAAGACCACACCCAAGCCCATGCAAGGCATTCACCCAAAATGGGTGCACACCCAGTGTGGCCAGCACCTTGTGGGCTCGGGCTCGAGAGCGCACCCCAAGCCCAACATGCATGGGTTCTAGCAGCACGCCTAGACTAGTTTCTCATCTCTAATAGGCCCGAGCCCAACATTTGCCAGGAATTTTTTCGGGACCCTATGCATGTCCCTTAATATTTTATATTGATCTAATACATATTATTTTGAGTAGAATATAATTCAAAATATTACAAGGGTGAAATTACATTTCAGCCCCTCTCTCTCCACAAAAAGACAAGATTCATAGGCTATAAATACATTATAAATCCTTCAAGTCAAGGGTTCATAATCTATTTCTTCTTAACATTTTCAGCATATATATTTTCAGAGTATATTTCTAAAATATCATTGCACTTTTTTTCTATAAAGTTACTGACTTTACCACCGAAAAGTCTTCACTTCCATAAATAGAGACCTTTTGCAGGTACCAATTAACAAACACTTGACTTATTATGCATCATCTGTTACTACTATATCTATCAATCACCTGACTTATCAGATACCACTTACTATTACCACAGCTATCGATCACCTGGCTTACCAGGCATCACTTGCTACCAGTTACCAACCATGTGACTTTCCATATCAAGTCACCATATACATTAACTATGAATAATGAATCAAATTGCTTGAACTAAAAGATCATTCAATTATCCATTAAGATACCAATCCTGTTATTTCATGCCAAACTCTTCAAACTCCTTGAAACCTCACAAATCACCTCATGATGCATAATCTTCAATGGAACAGTATCTGTAGATTGATGGCACCTAGAACATATGGAAGAGGGAGCCGAGTTACGCTAAATTGAGCTTTCATTTGTCAATAATCTATTCCATGTTGCTGGCAACATAAACAATTTATGTTTCTGAGCAATAGGCATTCTCTAAATATGCTGCCAGAAGTAGGACTGTATAAGAACCAGACCGGACTGTATAAGAAACATCCGAAGAAGAAGACCATATTCTCCTAATCCCCCATACAATCATACATGGGAAGATGAGTAGCTAGCTTTGATGGTATCTAGTACGAAAGCTAGCAGGAAACAAAAACGTGAAGCAGGAACAAATTCCAACCTCCAGAATCAGAAATAACATCACTAACCTAAGTGCGGCTGACTTGGAACGCGCTCAATCCCATAACATAAAGGTCTTCCAACACACCAACTATCAAACCAGAGAGATATGCTCATCGATCTCATCACCATCTCGCCAGCAATAACCCTCCTTAAGCATGTCAAGACCTTTAATAATGCCTTTCCATGTAGAAGAAGCACCACGAGGAGCACTGTGAGAAAAAAAAATTATCAGTGGCATGCAGATACTTTGCATGCAAAACCTTAACCCCAATGTGCCAGGCTCATAATTAAGAATACTCAAGCTTAACCCCATGGCAGTATTACACTCACGAGCTTGTATGATACCCAAGTCTCCCACTAGATTTCGACAAAGTGACCTGCAGGTCCCAATCGATCAAATGAGCCCCTTGCTTTCCATCTCTATGAGCCCAAGAAATTGGTGAGCACATTAAAGCTATTTCATCACAAACCACCCTTGGTAACCATGTAGTCTACATGGAATACATAGGATTTGTACCCAGAAAGTAATGTAGCAGCCCAAGGGTTAAAACCATGGCACGAGCCTGATCAATAGTTGCTTTCCTAAAGAACATCACATCATCTGCGAATAATAAATTGAAGGCCCATTTGTACCCAGAAAGATCGGACGCCGTTCACCCCTTCCAAACCTCTTCTCATTTAACGAAGACAGCTTCTCCATGCATAAAACAAAAGATATATGGACACAAGAGTCTCTTCTCCATGCATAAAACAAAAGATATATGGACACAAGAGTCTCCCTGACGTCGAAGACCCCTCTTCGGTTAAAAAGGTTCGAGCTTTTGACCATTCCAAATAATTGAAAAATATGAATTAGTAACGCACTTCATAATCAGAGAAACCTTAAAGATCAGGAAAGCCAAAGTCTATAAGAATTTGTTGAAGAAATCTCCAATCAACTCGGTCGTAGGCTTTAGCTAATCTATCTTCAGAACCCTTCCTTTCTGACGTTTTCTACTCTCCCGAATAGTGTGAAGGGAACTCGAACCACAAAAATGTTATCAGAAGCAAGCCGGGCTGGAAAAAAGCTAGTTTGAGTTGGAGAAATTAAATCCCCAGACAGAGCAAAATCAACACAAGAGAGACCTCAGCTAAAGTTTACAGGAAATGGCCTGTTGTAAAGGCATGTTGAACCACAGAATAAACATTCCCCCACCACATCCCTAAAGGTCTTATAAAAAATTGTTTACAACCCAACAGCACCTGCATTCTTATAAGAATTCGTAGCCTTTAGAGCGTTATTGACCTCATCTTTGGAAACTGGCCTTAGAAGAGATTGCATCATCTGAAGATAATTTCGCAGAATTTAGATCATTACAGCCATGAAGAGTGATACCTTCGTTACTGCAAAACAAGTCTTGAAAATAATAAGAAACTTGAGATTTAAGGCTGAACAGTGGTTTCCTAGAAATTATTCCCTTTTTATTTTGGGTAAAACTCACTTTCCATATGTTATAAAAAAATTTTAAAAAATTATTATATTATTTGTTGATTATATCATGTATTTTTAATCGAATTAATATATTAATGTCAAAAATAAATGTATAACAAATATTATTTTAATATATTTTTAAATAAAAAATATTTTACAAAATAATTATGACTACAACGTCAAATAAACTCTTAAAAAAAAACTGGTGGTCTGCTCACACTAGTAGGTCATTGTAGTGGAATCCAAATGCATCTAAAAAAGAAAATAAAGGTGTATCTATATAGTACTAGAGGGTGTTTAAAAATATAGTAGTAGTTATTTTTCAAAGTATTTTGTGCTCATAAATATATCAAAATAATATTTTTTTTTATTTTAAAAAAATTATTTTTAACATCAGCACATCAAAATTATCTAAAAACACTAAAACAATATTAATTTAAAACATTAAAAAATAAATTAAATTTTTTCAAAAATATTTTAAAAATACAAAAACAAACAATACTATCATAAACGCCAGTGAGGATAAAAAGAAAACCAAGATTACCAAATCTAAAACACAAAGCATTTGGCAAACCACAAGTTCCGCGGCAAATATAAAATTAAAAAGGGAAAATACATGATCACATGGCGGCACATGTCCTGCACGTAAGAAAAGTATCTCGTAATTTTGTTTTATTACTCTAAAAAGAATATACATTATGTATTAAGACATTACATCTATGTGCCCTATCATGTAATTGCAACCATGGCTGTGCCTGTACATGTCCCATATGACAAAATCGCTGCATTTACTACTACATGGGCGACCAACTCGCTCTGTAACTCAGATTTTGCTCTGTCTTTGATGTACTGTTAGTTTGACTTCTCTCTTATGATTAGTGGCAAAAAGAAAAGTACGTCTACAAGATATTGCAGTTAACCATCCTCAACCCAATAAGAAATTGTCTGCCAGCTACAACTTACAATGAATCATTGTTGCTTTTGCATGATGTTAGCGGAAGTGGGATACATTAGCAAATGGTTCAGCAATTGCCTTTGGTGCAGGTTTAGCCGCTTTTGGATTCCCAAACACATTCCAAAATCTCAATGTTTCATCACCTGCTGCAGATGCCACTGTGTATCCATCTGGGCTCTAAAAAAAAAATAACAGCAATGAAGAAGGTTATAAATTAATATGATCATAGTTTCATACTCTAACAGGCAACATAAATTTTTATAGAAATCTATGATTTAAAATCAGTTCATTATCAATACCTGAGTCATAAAGAGGACTGGAGAAGTGTGACCACTGAGCTCTGCCATCTTTACCATGGATGGATATTTCCATAGAATGAGTTGGTTCTCTGTAAATCCATGAGAGCTAAGCAATTCCCGCTCATGCTTGTTCCACTGAAGAGCGCAAACCTGTGAGCCGGTGTCCACTGAGTTCAAGCATGTGCCAGTCTGGGTGTTCCAAAATTTAATGTGCCTATCATTCCCACCTCCACCCGAGGCTAGCAGATTGCTCTGAAAGGGACACCAAGCAAGGGCTTTCACAGCTGCTGTGTGGTCCTCGAGCTTGTGAAGCCAATGCCTTGGTGAATTTGAAGAGGCCATAAATCTATCCCATATGAAAAGAAGGTTATCATTCCCTCCACTTGCTAATTGCTGGCCTGAAGCTGACCATTTCAATCCACAAACTTCCTGTCGGTGTCCCTCATATGATTCAACAATGTGTTCTCTTATTCTCACATCATTATTGATGACTTTAGCATCCTTTCCTCCAGTTGTAAGTAAGTGATGATTCCAGGCCAGTGACGTCACTCGCAATCGATGACCTCCTCGGAGTGTTCTTAGCTGCACCAATGACACGTTAATAAGAAATTATCAGTCAGATTATATCACAACTAAAAAAGAAATAAATGACTTCCAAAATAAATGGGAGTGTACAAACCATTTGATTAGTTGCAGAGTCCCATAGCTGGACATTAGAATTGTCCAAGCCTACAGCAAGGTGACGTCCATCAGGTGCCCAGCTAATGCTAGTGACAGGACCATCTTCCTCGTCAACAGTGACTACTTCTGAGATAGAACTATTTGAAGCGTTCCAAAGATACACGGTTGTCCCAAGAGCTATTGCAAGTACATTATTGTTGCCCCAATCTAACAAATTCAAGTAGAAATCATCCACTATGTCAGGGGCATCCAATGTCATTTCTGGTCTCTGCAAAATCAATTCCAAACATTCAATCAATTTAGACACAAAATTAGTCAAAGACAGGATATCACAAATAACAGAAACAATCAGCAACTACATCTGTAAACTATAAAAAAATCCCTATCAACTTATGCTATTGAAAGCCAAGCCCGTGATTCTAAAGCATAAAAAAGATGAGAACATGCATGAACCTGAGGAATGTGCCGCTGGGGCTTGACAGGTTTAGAAGAATGAACTGATGATGATGAAAACAACGGGATAGGGTCCACCAGGGTGGGTGGTTTGTTCTTGAAGGCTAAAATTCGCCTTCCGTTCATATTGAACGCCTCTGCCAAAAGCTTCTGGTATAGCGATTGTGAAGGTGGGATTTCCTTGGCTTTCCTCCCTTCAGTGAGCATGTAATGCGCAAAATCCATGTCCATAGCTGACCTATTTGGTATAAATCGATCCAACTGTCCAGAACAAGAAAATCTGAATTAGAACCCAAAAAGAATATAATCATTCGAAACTGTAAGATTTAGTAATCTTCGACTTAATAAGAATAACAAAATAAATCAATTAAACCCAGAATCCCTTCTTTCTACGAAGCAATTCATCAAACAGATAGGCACAAAGAACCCACATACAGAATCACACACAAAAAAGAAAAAGAAAAAGAAAACCCTAACCCTAACCCTAACCCTAACCCTAATTCTCAAATCACTTAATCAATTAATTGAGAGACACAAAACAACACAACTGCAATAATCAGTGAAATTAAACAAAAGAAAAGGAACCGCATAATTAAATCCTTCATATATAGTTTTGTAGACTCACATTTTCATACGATTTTTTCTGTTGAGGGTTTTCTCGAAGTGCGCTTCGAGGATGAAACATTCTAGTAGTGGTCGAAGAAGAAGAAGAATCCATGGTTCACAGAGAGAACAAGAAACACAAACAGAGCGAAAGAGTAAAACAAACGGAGTGAGAGAGAGAGCAGATTAAGAGATGACGATGATGGTAACGAAAAGAAAGAATGAAAAAGGGAATTAGCAGTGAGAGAAACAAAAAACAAAAGCAATTAAAATCTAATTGTTGCAAAGGAGAAATTAGAATGAGGGGAGGGGTGGAGGACAAGCAATTCATAGCGCGTAAATATCTATTTCTGGTAAGACGGTGGCGCTAAACGGTCACTAAAATTTTGAATGCTTATTCTGTTTTATCGATTAAAATGACAAAACTGTCCTCTATCCTTTTCTTTCTTCATGGTCGTCTCGCTTCTTATTATTATTATTATTATTATTATTAGTACTGCTAGTAATGTTACTAACAGAAACTAAATTGTGTGTAGAAATTATTGTGTTTTTTTATTATTTATCCTTTTACAAATCATCATAGATTATAACATTAATTTTTTTGAAATTTTATTTTAGTTTTTTTTTCATAATTAAACCTTTTAAACCAAAATTAAAACATAATTTTTTTGAAAAAAAAATTTGATTGAAAGTCACATAACCAAAGTAAAAATGATAAGTACAATAGGTGGTGACTCCAAACTTTATACAAAAACTTTATTTTGATCCATCATTTTTTTTAATTATAGGGTTATCAATTTTTTTAACTGTCAAAAATTTAATTTTGATATTAAAGTTCGTTTCCCTCATTTCTTAATTTTTTTTGTGAGAGGAGAGAGAAGATCCAGATTCCATTATAGACAAGAAAAAATGATTGTTGACGAAGATTTTGACCACAAAAAAGGTTGAAATTGGTGTCAATGGGTTTCATTTCATAAAGGTAGTTTCACCTAGGTGTTTTTTTTTCCTTCTCCTTGCCCAAGGAGACAGATCTTACAGTAGGAATGTTTTTGGGTTCGAGTTAAATTTTATTTTTTAAGCTGTTTTTTAAGTTTTTTTGGAGCCATATATAGGTTTATCAAGGTGTTTTGGTTGAAAAATAGGTTTTAAAGCCAAAACAAATCGAAGCCTTGTTTTTTCAGCAATCTCTTATCACTAGATTCTTCAAATATAGACGATAAGTTGTTTGTTGTCGTTATTTTTTTTTAACAAATGGGGCGGACAATCATCTGCCCTTATGGGAAATTAAAAGAAAAAATAAAAACATGACCCAGCATGCCTAGGTTGTTTTCTTAAGTCCCAGGCACGTTGGGCCACCAGACCCACACACTTGACTCCTTTTAGTTTTTTTTTTCTATTTTTCTTTGGGTTAAAAAAATTTATTAAAACCAATTGAATTCATGAGCCGGGTCACATGATTGATGAATTAACCAACAACATCTAGGTTATTACTAGCTTTGATACCCGCGCGATGCCGCGAGTCATTTTTTTTGCATAAAAAATATTAAAAAAAATAAAAATTTAAAAATCTTGGGTTTTTCTGCAAAATTATACCCAAGAATCTTGGGTTTGGCTGCCACGCCTGACCTAAGAGTAATATTAATAATATTAATAATAAAATTAAACTTGCATGACCCAAGTTTAAGTGAGTCTGGCTGTAACACCGGACCCAAGAATACTGGATGTGGGTCTGGCTATAAGATCGTGTCATAAAAGTGTGATAATTAAATAGATTAATTAAAAAAACAAAGAAAAAAAATCAACAGGAAGAAAAAAACTAATGAAGAAAAAGAAAAAAAAACATTGAATTAATTGGGTCAACCTTTTAAACCAGGTTATCCCGTAAAACCTGAGATTTGCGTCATGAAAGTTTGATAACTAAATAAAAAAAAATGACGGGTTTACCTAGAATTAACCGGGTTAACCCATCAAACCAAGTTAACCCATCAAGCCCAGGATACGTGTCATGAAAGTATGAAAGTATGATAATTAAATAGAAAGAAAATTAACTTTAACAAACTAAACTAAATGAAAAAAATAACTTGTCAAATCAGGTTAACCCATCAAACCCGAGATTCGTATCATGAAAATCTGATAACTAAATAAAAAAAATTTAACATTAACAAAC
>Ga0307510_10007068_pt1 | contig 13379 bp, 6 predicted proteins | sample 12_EM_MG_FD_207224 | JGI IMG/M metagenome (GOLD analysis project Ga0307510, IMG submission 207224) | Populus trichocarpa ectomycorrhiza microbial communities from riparian zone in the Pacific Northwest, United States - 12_EM | ecosystem: Host-associated > Plants > Roots > Unclassified | place... | reverse complement strand
CATTTTTTTTCCAAGGTTTCTCAATTTTTTTTCAATCTCTCTCAAATGGAAACCGAAGAAAAAGGGAATTCAATAAATCTATCCAGTAGTTCTATTAAACTCGAAAACGAATCTAATTTAACAACCACAATAACAACTGCCACAACAGACACCGAGTCTGTTCCTGAGTTGCACGAGTCGCAACTCAATGGCGCTGATACCGAATTACAACAACAACCACAACCACCACAATCCCAAACAGAAACAACGGTTCTCGACAAGAGCGATGCTCAGGATTTTGTTTTAGGTGAATCTCAATCAGTTTCTCTTCATACGCTCGTGGTCGAGGGAGGCGAAGGCGAGGAGGTTGCGGAGGCTACAGAGGAGAGTGAGGAGATTGAGGCACCACAAGAGGATGTTGAGAAAGAAGTGGAAAATAGAGATTTGGTTGCTAAAGAGGAGAGAAATGAGGATGTGAATGGAAACGCGAATGCTGGAAACAATGAAATGGAGACTGAGACCGGGACGGAGGGTGTTGCTGACGTGGCAGCAAAATTAGAGACATTAAGCCAGGAAGTAGAGACAGTGGAGGCGGAGGTAACTGAAGTGAAAGAGAAATTGGAAGTGGCTGAGAATATGGAGAAGAAGGATGCAGTGGAGGAGAAAAAGGAGGATGCTGACGTGGTGGACAAGGTGGAGATGGATAATGTGGTGGAGGAAGCTGAAACAGTGAAGGTGAAGGAAGAAGAAGAGGGGGCGGAGAAGACGGGGATATCTGGCGTGGGGGGTGAAGTGGAGGCGGTGGAGCAGAAGGAAGTGACTGACTTCGTGGAAGAAGGGAAAGCGGAGAAAACAGAAGTTGCTGATGGGGCAGGGGAAATGGAGGCCGTGGAGCTGATTGAAATGACTGAGATTGTGGAGGAAGAGAACGTAGAGAAGATGGAAGCTAACGAGGAGGAGGAAAAGCAGCCAGCCCAACAGGTTGAAATGACTGACATTGCAGAGGAAACCAGGGAGGATGAGAAAAATGAAATGACAGACATAGAGGAAATGAAGGTGGCAGAGAAAATAGAAACGACTGATGTGGCAGGAGGGATGGAGGAGGTTATTAATGAGGAAGGGGAAATGAAGGAGACAGAAAAGATTGACGTGGCAGAGGAAGGCGATAAGGAAGAGGATACAAAAGTGGAGATGGCGGAGAAGGAGAATGAAGCAGAGGATATGTTAGATGAAATGGAAGGGGAAATGAAGGAGACAGAAATGATTGACGTGGCAGAGGAAGGCGATAAGGAAGAGGATGCAAAAGTGGAAATGGCGGAGAAGGAGAATGAAGCAGAGGATATGTTAGATGAAATGGAAGGGGCCGAAGAGGAAGTCGAGAAAGGGGGTACAAGTGGTGGTGGTGGGAAGAGGAAGCGGCAAAAGAATGCCAAAGCTCCCTCTAGAGCAACATCAAAGAAGAAGACGGAGGAGGATGTCTGTTTCATTTGCTTTGATGGAGGTGAACTTGTGCTATGCGATCGCAGGTGAAAAAATAAACAAACTGTTGATGCATTGCTTTATGTTTTTGTAATTTTAGTTCTACGTGCATTTTTATGTTAAGAGTTTTTGTTATCATGGTTTTAATATATAATTGCTTGTGTAGGGGTTGTCCTAAGGCTTATCATCCTTCCTGTGTTAATCGAGATGAGGCTTTCTTTCGCGCTAAAGGTCGATGGAATTGTGGTAAGTTGTCTCTTATTTTTATTTTTTATATTTCCCTTGCTGTTACCAATCATTTTGGTAGTGTTTATTTGATGGAGCTTATTTGAATTTGATTATCCATTATTGTTACTGTGTGGTGTTTAATATGTTTGTTTCTGCTGTTCAGGAATATTATGACGTTGCCTTTGACTCTTTTCACTTGTAATTTGCTTTCATATTTTTAGATGACTGCAAGGGCTGAGAGTAAATTTTGTAATGGTGATAGTAAGAAAGTGTATCTGTGTATGTACTTAGTGTGGGTGGTGTTTCTTTTTGCAAGGGATAGTCCTAATTTCCTTCCTTGCAGCACTTAGAAAGAAGAAAGCCACTTGTAGGGACTAGTTTAAAGTACTTCAAACTATTCACAAACCATAGCTGCTCCAATCCTTACAATTTTTCATCATTCTTTTAATTGAAATTGCTTTCAAGTATTTAAGTTGTTATTTTTCTTTTCTTTGCAAAAGGTTTGATGCACACAACAACAAAGCTTGTCGAAGCAGACTTGCGTGAAGGGACAGAAGTTTTTGCCCGTCAAACTGTTTAAGTTTTGCAAGTCCATTGAGTTGGTTTAATGTACATCATTTGACATGTTACATTTTCTCTAATGGTTAGGACTTGTGAATTGTTGAAAAACCCAACCAATTGCTAGTATTTGCAGTATTCGGGTTTGATTGGAATGGAAAAGTGTGGTGATTACTATAGTGGAAAGTGAAAACAAAAATTAATGTTTCAATCACAAGGTCAAAATATCTGAGGTCTCCAGGGCAGTTATTAACATTAAGGCAGCTGTGATGTTTCCATTGCTTTGTAAACATATTTCTGTGAGGGGCTATGTTATACATGTACTTCAACTCTATCCTTTTGGCCTCTTTATACAATTTTGGGTCAGTTTTCAAGTAACAATTGATGCTAAGAGCAACATATTCTGTTTTTACAAGAGAATATATTCTTTTTAAACTGGTTGAGAGGGAATAAATTCTATCTTCTTTGCAAAATGGTTTGCATTACTTCAAACCGTTTCATTTACAGAAAACTGTAAGCAACAAGAAGGTTAGTTGACTGGTCATTCATGGCAATCAACATATATAAGGGCTTGGATATGATTTTAATTTATTTTATCTGAAGCTATTATTTTTCATGATAGCCTGTTTGTAGCAGAATAAAGGAAAAGTAATAGAATTTTACTAGCATGAGAATAAATTGTATAAGATCTTCTCATCCATGTAAAGGACATTTAAAAGAAGGGGAGTTAGAGGTGAGAATTTAAACCAATTTATTATAGGGTACAGCAGCTGGAGTATATTTTATCATTTTGAGCTGCAAGATTCCTGAGTACATTTTATCAAGAACCTTCTTTCCTGCAAGTACGTAGATGCCCTTTGTCTGACTTCTGATCTATGCGTCTTGAATCTTGACAAGTGCTAATTGTTGTATGCTAGCAGAACAGCTATGTAAAAAACAGTGATTTTCCTCTTTGTAGCTTCTCATTCAGTGAGGTAAGCACTTTCTAGAGATATTGGATGTAATAAGCTTAGTGTTTTGGGCAAAACACCTGAATTAGATATATAGAGAACATACTTTTAGAGACTCTTAGTTTGTCTGAAAAGTACATTTCATGGGAAAGAGGAAATTTGAGTTCTTGTTTTAGTAATTCATAATTGCATCTAGGTCTTTAATTTAACAGCAATTCCCTGTCTGTTAAATAGAATGACAGATCACGTGCTATTTTAGCATCAGTGACAATGATGGTTGACTGTTGTATGCTGCTGTCACTGCGAATGCAGATGTGGCAAGCACATTGAAATGTCTTTAGTGTTTCTTGTATAAAATTTGTCGGTGGCTCTTTCACATATGGTAGTACTGGTAATTATTGTCATTTGATGCGCAGATGTGAATACTCTAGGGAAGCTATGATTTTTCTTTCTAGATCTGTTACCATCTATACACTTTTTTTCATTGAATTTCTGCATATGAATTTATGTTAACCTGGGTCATTTGTTCTATCTAATATAAGTTTTGTTACTTTGTTGAACTAGGTTGGCATCTATGTAGCAACTGTGAGAAGAATGCCTATTATATGTGCTATACATGTACCTTTTCATTGTGCAAGGGGTGCATTAAAGATGCTGTCATCTTATGTGTACGAGGTAACAAAGGTTTCTGTGAGACGTGTATGAAAACTGTCATGTTAATTGAAAGGAATGAGCAGGGAAACAAGGAAACGGTATGCTCAAACTTTTTTTCCTTTTTTTTTTTAAATCTGCTCTGTTTTCTTTCTTCCTTAGTAGTTTGGTATAATTGTTGAAAACTGTAAAGAATTAATATTTTCTCAATGTTTTATGTACAAAAAAAGTATACGGTTTTTGAGAAAGAAATTTAGTTACAAGTATCAAGTTTGTTTGATGTCTTTTTAACAGCCAGCTGATAGTTGGAACATGATGACGCTTTAGAATGTTTCATATAATACTCTGCTAGGTGTTATTGTGCAGTTGATATCCTTGTATAAATTTCAAATATACCAATTTTTAAATTTGAAGGATAGTGAGTTTCTAACAAGTGATTATCTTTAAAATGTTGCATTTGTGACTCTACTAGGTGTGCTCAGGCTCCTTGGTATCCTTGTTTATTTTTAATTATACCAATTTGTGATTTTGATGGATGGCAAGTCGTGAACAATTTATTAGCTCTAGATTTTTGGTGTTATTTTATGTTCATCTTCCACTGTGTCCTGATACCCTAAATATCAACACATGCTTGGGTGTGTAGATAAGCAAATATACTGTCTATAGAAAAGTATGTGCTGAATATGAAACCTTATTAATTGGTAGTTGTACCCATAATGGCTAATGCAAATCCAAAAAATCAAGATTTCAAAGTATTACCATTTTGTTTCCTGCATTATGTTTGTTCTAACGTCTTAAGTGCTCTTCTCTCATTTTCTTTTGGAGAGATTTAGGAAAGAAGAGGTGAAATCTCTCTCTCAATAAGAGAAGATATTTAGGAAAGAGGTGAAGAAAAAAGTTCATTAAAGAATTGCTTCTCCCCTAAGTTTTTTCTGAGAAAGAATAAACACACTCGTTATGTTTTGGAGGCAGTGTTTCTATTTTACATGTGATACATGTTACTATCTAGTCAGGCATTTGCTTTATAGTGTACTGCTCTCCACTTTTTAGTGGAGCATCTTGCATAGATGTTGTCTGTAATTTTCTCTTTGGCCAAGTGACCATCTAATGCATCCTTTCCAGCCCCAAATAACCATATACAAGCTTCATTCCATCCCTAACTTGATGTTTCACTAATGTTTTTACCTTGCCCCTTATTTTAATGGGAGGGGAAAGATTACTACCGCACCACCTTCGTTCAGGAGAATTTTTTTCTCATAAAAGGTACAGACAAAATCTTTTACTATCTGAGGGTAAAGGGGATTTTGAATTCAATCCCTTCCCTCCTTAAAACTCCAATTTGGCGTTTTGGAAATTTTTAATTGGTGGAGGCAATCGGGTGTTTTTCTTTCCTTCTCCCTTAAACTATCCCACCCAAACTTAGTGTTAGTTTCCATCAATTTTTTATTTTTTTTACTTTTTTTACTTTCTTGTTTGTTAACTTCTTTGTTGAAGTGTTTTCTTATTTTTATTTTATATATTCATTCTCAGCTCTGCCCTGTGCTCTGCACCTTTGTACTTTTGCAGGGTCAAGTAGATTTTGATGACAAAAGTAGCTGGGAGTTTCTCTTCAAGGATTATTGGACTGATTTAAAAGAGAGGCTATCTCTAACACCAGAAGAGCTTGCTCAGGCTAAAAATCCATGGAAAGGTTCTGATTCACATGCTGGGAAGCAGGAATTGGCTGATGAGTTTTGTGATGTGCACAATGGAGGATCAGGATCAGGACCAGACAGTTCTGAAAATGCAGAAGTCACTACCTCTAAAAGAAGGAAGCCCAAAAAACGGCTGAGGTCTCGAGCAAAGGAGAGGGATTCACCAGGCTCATCATCATGGGCTGGAGGGGAATCTGCAGATGAAAGTGTTGAGTGGGCATCAAAGGAGCTTTTGGAGTTTGTTATGCACGTGAAGAATGGTGATAAATCTGCTTGTTCTCAATTTGATGTGCAGGCTCTTCTGCTTGAATACATAAAAAGAAACAAACTCCGTGATCCTCATCGCAAAAGTCAAATAATATGTGATTCTAGGCTTGAGAATTTGTTTGGGAAACCACGTGTGGGGCATTTTGAAATGTTAAAGCTTCTTGAATCTCATTATCTTTTGAAAGATGATTCGCAGGCAGATGATCTTCAAGGGAGTGTTGTTGATACTGAAGCTAATCAGTTGGAAGCTGATGGGAACTCTGATGCTCTTATGAAGGCAAGTAAGGATAAGCGACGAAGATCACGTAAAAAGGGTGAGGGGAGAGGGCTGCAATCTAATATTGATGACTACGCAGCCATCGATATGCACAATATTAATTTAATTTACTTGCGACGTAGTTTGCTTGAAGATCTAATTGAAGATACTGAAGCATTTTATAATAAAGTTGTTGGATCTTTTGTGAGAATAAGAATATCTGGTAGTGCTCAAAAGCAAGATTTATATCGGCTGGTCCAAATTATAGGTGAATATATAGATAACTATCTGCCTTCTGCATGAATTTTGACCTGGGCCTGGAAGAAATAATCATTTAAGATTTAAATTTTTTTATATGATGCCATGTGCAGGTACAAGCAAAGCTGCTGAGCCTTATAGAGTAGGCAAAAAGATGACTAACTTTATGCTGGAAATATTAAATTTAAACAAGACAGAGCTTGTATCGATCGATATAATCTCAAATCAAGAATTCACAGAGGTGATTAGTGTTAAAACTTTTATTTCATGTTAATTTTGCCCTTGTGTGTTTATATGGCTTCACTGCAAGTGAAAATTTTCAGCAGCCTCTGTTTGTAGTGAAGAATTGACGTGTGAATATTTGGGGATTTTCTTCTTTGTACACCTGCCTATAATAATTTAAGTCATAAAAATGTTTCTCTAAAATCATATAACTGCCAAAGTCATTTTTTTATGCTTTATGTGTGCTTTTCTTTTTTGATCTGCAAAGTTGGTTTTGAGTGGCTCTTTTTTACTAATTTTTTGTCCTGTTTATCTATCAGCAGTAATGCATTTTTCTATATGATTATCTCTTCATTAAACTGGATTTTCTTATATTTTTTAGGATGAGTGCAAGCGTCTGCGTCAGAGCATAAAATGTGGACTTATCCATCGGTTGACTGTTGTAAGTACATTTCTTTTTATTTGTCTTTTAAGTTTCTGCACTCTCTTTGTCCTGAAAGGCTATATTTGTTGCTTGTAGGGTGACATTCAGGAAAAGGCCATGGCAATCCAGGCGGTCAGAGTTCATGATGTAAGTTTTTTGATGTGATCTATTGTTGTAATACTTCACCTTTTCACTTGTGATCTTCCTTGCCAGTTTTGGAATATGTTCAATTTTCATCATAAGTAATGTTGAACCAAAGTATAATGTTGACAGTAAGAAAAAATGATTGACTACCAATTGAATAATGGATGGTGCTGGGCTTCAAAGGAATGCATGATCAAATTGCCAGCATTTTTGTTTTCTCATTGCCTGTGTATTCTTCCTTTTTTGCATAAATTCCCTTATGGTTGAAAGAAAACTATAAGGTCCCAACTTGACAATAATTTGAAATAATATCTGGTTAGCAAAAATCAATGGAACATTTCCTTATTCTTTTGAAAAAAAATAAAGAACTGTAAGATATGTGCATTTTTTGGCATCATGAAGCATCCTCTGCAAGGTTTGGAGGAGTCAACAGTTTCAATAAATCAACTGGTATAGCTTGTAATTCTCACCTCCTTTGGCTTGTTGCATCCCAACTTAGAGTCAACTGGCTTGGAGCAACAGAAGTTTTCATAGTTTTTTGTGGAAGGGGCGTCTCTCATTACAATCTATGGTTATGTTGACTAACGAATAAATGTGTCAGCCACATTAGTGACCGACTCTCCCTATTGAATGCTACCTTAAATAAAATACTAGAATACTTGGTATTAAATATGTCTTCTAATCACTGAGTCTTTTTTTCAATCCAACCAATTAGTATCTGTTTCCTTCTAACACATGGAATCTCCCTAGGTACTATATGATTTAAAACTTTCTGGGATTCATTTTGTTCCAGATAGAAATGGCATAGAAGATTATATAACTGAACTTAATTAGATGGATATTGTGTTTAATGTGGAATATTTTTGCTCATTGACGATATCTGTTACTTTTTCCTGCAATATCCTGTGTTCCCGAAGGCCAGCTGAACACCATGGTTTGTCAAAGCAACTTTATTTTTCAAGGAGCGTATGCTTCACTCTTCAAGTAAATGTTATTTGGATCGTTTTCTGTTACTTCTGATGTGGACTCGATTATTTAGCTATGCTTCTCGAATATGTTTCTTGTACCCAATCATATCTGTGTTTTTGTTTATTTAATACTCTTTTCATTCTTTATGCTGTGGTTATGTGATAATTACATTACAAGTTTTTTTTTTCCTAACAGTTAATGCTCTTTATTCTGATGCAGTTGTTGGAAGCAGAGATAACACGTTTCAGTCATCTCTGTGATCGAGCTAGTGATATGGGACACAGAAAGGAATATCCTTTGCTCTTGAAATCTTCTCAGCAATTATTTCTTTTTTATTCTGTTCTGTTGTTTGCTTGTCATTACCATTTTATGTCCTGTTTTACAATCTGGAAATATGATGGAAGGTGTGGGTGTTCTCTGACTTCTGGATCCTCATGCTGGATGCTTCAATAGCTGTTGAGTTCTTGGGTATTCTAAATCTATTTGTGATTTAGCATAACAATTCCTTAAGTCTTGCGAACTGATTGAGATAAAGGTGCTGCGTGTTATACGCTCTTAAACTTAAGCTGAAAAGTTGAAAGTTTACATGATCTCTATTTTCAGAGACATACTTCACCTGTGAGCTGCTACCAGTTATATTATTCTCTTTGGTTGGGTTGCAGGATTTGAATATTTTTCTTGGTTAAAATAAAGAATATGTATACTGACATCATGCTCAACCCTTTTCACCTTGCTCCTTCCCTTTTTCTTTCAAGGGAGAAGGTAGCCATTATTATGTAATCAACAACCCCCATCTGCTGGATTTGGCCTCTTTCTCTTCTCAGTTATATTAGTATGACCTTTTTCACGAGCCTTAGTTGAACATCTCAACAATAGAATATTTCTTGAAAAAGAAAAAAAACAAAGATTTTGTGAACTCGTTACGAATGATAGTGACCAGTAGGTTTGTTTGAAACTTTTATACATGATTGTTATGTAGACAAACTTGTAATTATTGTAAAGGTTGCTATATATGTGTAATGCATTATCACCCCCTCATCCATGTGCACAATATCAGTTTATTTACATGAAACAAGCAAGTATGTAAGTTGTAATTGCATACAAGTGGTTATTGATGATCTGTTAAGAAGTTTAAATATTGTTTCTTGGCAGCTTATCAAGTTAAATAGCTCCTCTTATAAGCAGAAAGTAAAATGTGTTATTTTGATCTGGGATTGGATATAAGCATGCTCGTCCATAGAAAAGAAGGGAAATTTGATCAAGTAGAAGACTAGAACACCTTTCTATATTCTATTATGTCACAATCATTATATTTTTGGAAATGGTTGCATTCCTTCGGACAGTTAAGTAGTCCTTGACATTTGTTCACGCTTAGAGAATGTGTAGAGAAGTTGCAGCTTCTAAAGACACCCGAGGAGCGCCAGCGTAGATTGGAAGAAATTCCAGAAATACATGCTGACCCAAATATGGATCCAAGTCACGAGTCTGATGAAGATGAAAGCGAAACAGAAGATAAGAGACAAGGTCGCTTACCTTTTTTTTTGTGCATTTCAAATCTATCCTTCTAGCTTATACCGATTATTTGTTTCATCTTTTATTTATGAAATACATTTTGGTGTTGCAGAAAACTCTCTCAGACGTAGAGGTAGTGGCTTTAGCAGGAGAGGGAGGGAGCAAATTTCCCCTCGAAAAGGAGGTTTTGCTTCAAATGATACCTGGGGTGGATCAAGGAGTTACTCAAGCATGAATCGGGAGCCAAGCAGAAACATGACTGATAAAGGTTTCTCAAACGAAGGGGATGATTTTGGAGCTGGTGAGGCTGCGAATGAAAATTTGTGGGGTCAAGGAAGAGAAAAACCAACACAGCAGTCCCAGAGTTGGGAAATGCCAAAAACTGCTTCAAATGCATCCCAGGCTAGGAATTCTACGGTAATATCAGAATCTGTTCCTAGGGTTGCACCAGAAATTTCACCTGCAACTCCCTCTACAGTTGTCGCACAATCTACTGCTGCTAAAGTGAATGAAGCGGAAAAAATATGGCACTATAAAGATCCATCTGGAAAAAATCAAGGGCCATTTTCCATGGTGCAGCTGCGGAAATGGAGTAATACTGGATATTTCCCTGCTGATTTGAGGATATGGAGAAATACTGAGACAAAAGATGACTCCATACTTTTGACTGATGCACTGTCTGGAAATTTCCAGAGTGACCCTCCAGCAGTGGACAATAGTTTCCCGAAGACTCAATTGGTTCAGAGTCCACATCTACCATCCTCATATACTGGGAATATTGCTCAAGCTGCACCAGTTCCAGTTGAGGTCCCCAAGTACTCTACGGATAGGTGGGGTTCTGGGACAAACCTCCCTTCTCCTACTCCAGGACAAACTGCCACAAGTTTGATGAAGGGGCAAGTGTTTGAAAGTCAAGTGACTCCAACTCAATCTCAACCTGTGGGTTCTGTCCTAGGAGCCAACCAATCCTCAGGAGACAATGTAGAACAGCAACATGCTACTGTTATCTCTGGGACTCCAAAAGTGTCTCATGGAGTGAGCCCAGTGCCTAAGCTAGAAACAGGCATGCTTCCAAGCTCTTCAAATGCTCCTCAAATGCATTCTCAATCAATGTTGACAGGTGAATCACCCAAGGTACTGGTTAATTCCCATCTGCATTCAGCACTTGATACCACTGGAGCTTCTGTTAATGCAGCTGTTGATATAAGAAGTCTCCAAAACCTGGTTCCGCCGGTGACTAGTGGTAACTCTCATGTTGGCACACATGGATGGGCTGGTTCAATTTCAAGGCCAGAAATGAATGCCTCGCATGCTGCAGTAACTGGGACTGGATCTCAAGCATGGGGAAGTACCCAATCCCACAAGGCAGAGGCAAATAATCTGGTTTCTATGCCTTCACAGCCCAGTACCTATGGTAACTGGAGCAATGCACCAACCTCTGTCCAGAACCCCACTTCATCCTTGACTACAGGAAATCCAAGTGGGTTTTCCCCTGTGACAGGCACTGGCACCAATCCTTGGAGAGCTCCTGTTCCAGGACCATCAAACATTCAACCTTCTGCTCCATCCAGCAGACCATGGGGAATGGGTATTACAGAGAATCAAAGCACTACTCCAAGGCAAGGTTCAGAAAACCAAAATACTGGTTGGGGGGCAATTCCGGGAAATCAAAACATGGGCTGGGGAGTATCCTTACCTGCAAATTCAAATCAGTGTTGGGTTGCTCCTGGTCAGGTCCCAGCAACTGGAAATGTGAAGCCTGTTTGGGTTGCTCCTGTCCAGGGACAAGCACCCGGAAATGCAAATCCTGGTTGGGGTGCTCCTGTTCAGGGACAAGCACCTGGAAATGCATTTTCAGGTTGGGGACCATCTGGTCAAGGGTCTGTACCAACAAGTGCAAACACCGCTTGGGTTCCACTCAGTCAAGGACCACCACCTCCTGGGAATGCAAATACAAATTGGGCTGTGCCTACCGGGAATGCAGGCACATGGGGAAGTGACATGAATCAAATTGGAGATAGATTTTCAAGCCCAAAGGAAAGAGGTTCTCACGGTGGAGATTCTGGTCATGGTGGAGGCAAACCATGGAATAGGCAGTCATCATTTGGCAGAAGTGGAGACTCTCCCAGACCTTCATTTAAAGGGCAGAGAGTGTGCAAATACCATGAACATGGGCATTGCAAAAAAGGATCTTCATGTGATTATTTGCATACTTGAGAGCTTTATGAATTTTGGGCAGCATAGATTAGTTAATCTCTGTACAGTAATCTTATTTGATAGAAGTTTGCTGTGATGATAATCATCATTTGATGCTTTATATTGGTACAAACCTCTTGCAATAGCTCGATCATTTCCCATCCTTGGATTTTCTGTGTAGGCTCATGGCTGTACGTCCTCTCATTCTGTTAACAGTTTATCTGAATGCTCGAGGTAGAAGCCTGGGATAATTTGTTCCGCTTCCATGAAAAGCTACACCCTTTTGATTTGATTGCTAGTTAGGTTGTTGGTTGATTGACACTTTTTATTCCCTTTTTTTGCATCAAATCGATTATAATTTATGCTTATGGGCTATTACTTACGGGTGACATGCCCTGAGATTATTACCTGTTTCTCAAGTTCTTATTTCTTTATCTAAATAAATGACTCTATCAATTTATCCCTCGGATTCGCACTACTAAATCACGCGATAGTTTACTTAATAATATCATCAATGTGTTGATTCATATGGCACGGGAATCAAATCTTTCGGGTGATTCAATATTGACTTTTTTTAAAAAATTAACACAGTAATAAAAAAATCTAGCTGAATAACAACATTTGAAAGTTTGTCGCGCTTGTCTTCTTTATTAATGTCTAAAGCTTTCTTTTCATCCATATAAGGGTTGCTTCTTCCCTTTTGAATTCATAAAGCTGGAAGAACTTTGATATTCGGCAAATCCCACATGTTGTTCGGTATCTCCTCCCATTCTTGATCATTTGTGTTAGAGCACAATAGAGCACCGAGTGTTCTTGTAGCTAAAGGTAGGCCACAGCACTTACTGACAATTTCTCTACCGATTTTCTCCAACAGTTGAAACGGCTAGATTGGTTGATGTGGTTTGCATGACTGAAGCTACACTTTCATGGCGTGCTGTCACAATAATCTCTCCCCTCCCCAAAACCTTCAAAGGAGCCAGTAAAAATCAGAATCCTCAGGCGAAGAAGTTTTTGGTACAGATACAAGATGTGATTTCCTTGGATGATCTCTAGACCACGGTCATCCTTCTGCTGTAGCAAACGTTAAAGTGACTCGCAGATCTCTTCTAACTGTGATACCATCTCCCTCGTTCCCTTGTTAACTAATTCACCTCTCCTGCTAGAGAAAGGTATGGATTAAATTGATATCGCAATTCAAAACCGCGAAATCATGTTATTTTATTGAATTATTTTACTTTACTATTGTGTTATTTCACCTATTTTCTTTTATTTGGTATGCTAAATGCACAATTAGCCCTACAATATCACACAAATAACAATCTCTCTCTCTCTCTCTCACCCCGAGGAAGCAAATTCAACCAAATAATTACTGAAGTGTTGAATGATAGTTTGGAGAACGTCTCTCATTCTTTTGTTTCCAAGGCAGAAATGCAGAAGGTAGTGATTTTTTTTTCCGATTTCGATCTGTCCATCCTGCGCGCAAAAAAAGTGTTCATATTTGTACTGTTTCAAATAGAAAACAAAGAGGATAGTGATATAGAGGAGTATTGACCCTTGTTTTTTATGATCCATGTGGAGTTTCTCAAAGGTAG
>Ga0307510_10007064_pt1 | contig 13382 bp, 10 predicted proteins | sample 12_EM_MG_FD_207224 | JGI IMG/M metagenome (GOLD analysis project Ga0307510, IMG submission 207224) | Populus trichocarpa ectomycorrhiza microbial communities from riparian zone in the Pacific Northwest, United States - 12_EM | ecosystem: Host-associated > Plants > Roots > Unclassified | place... | reverse complement strand
GTACGAGTGGCGAAGGGGTCACGTGATGAGTCACGTGTAGGGTCATGTGATATGTTCCCACGGTCACGTGGTCTTGGAGTTACGGGTTTGTAGCTGAGACTGGGGGGCGCGAGTACCGCTCGCGACACAATATGCATGCCAAACCAAAGAGAAAGGGGGACACCATCTTCTTTTCCTCTTACCACCACCATCCCCCTAGTGGGGCTGGTGTCTTACTTTCTTTTGGGCCATAGACGACACCCCCCTTGTCTCTCCCTCCCCCTCTTCCCTCCTGGTTAGTGTCCCTAAAGCGACCACGCTTGGGACCGGGCTTGACCTAGCGTCGCCCACCAGGGGGGTTCGCCGGCTGGCGACTCTTGGGCCTCAAAACACCGGACCTCTCTGGCTGACACCCCGTCAACGACCCCTTGGTCTATTACTTGGCACCACCGTCGACACCCCACACCCCTTCGTCATCGGCCGCCGCCCTGGCGGCTTGGGATCGCCCTGCTGGCCACAGCCAGTTCTTCAAAAGGTACAGCCCACCTGCATACTAGGTATACGGCCATTGACTACCCCCCGGCCTCTGTCTCCCGCCACCTCAGACATGCCACCCCCGGCTCTGGGACCCCCCCTTCCCATCCCCCCTGCCCTTGAGACCCTGCATGGTAGTTGCAGGCTTCTCACGGCACCCCTCGCCCTCTGTGACCCTTCACCAGCTTCACACGGCACCTCGCCTTCGGGCACACAGGCATCGCGATCAATGGGACCCCATCACAAACGGGCTTCTCACGCATGTAAGCCCTTTTTCATCTCTGTCGACCCCTCCCCTCTGCCCACCCCTCACGGGCATGGGCATGGGAGCTGTGAGGCCTTCACCCAGATTCATATGGCGTCTGGGCTTGAGGGTCTCCAGCCGCGGCCAGCGGTTTTCGCTTTACCCCCCCCTTCCCAAGGCGCCTCGTCCCCTGCGCCTGCCCGGGCCCAACATTACCGCGGCCCACCCGTCTTTTGCCGGCCCGCAGCACACACTGGTGCTGGTGCCCTATCAAGGTACCGATCCGCAGCATCCGGCCCGCACCGCGGCTTCCCCCAGCGGGCGTCACTCCCCTTTACTCGGCCTCACCGCCCCATCCCTTCAGCTGTTTTAAACGGAGGCAGCCGGGCAGTTATGGTCATGCGTACTGGGTACAGAGCGTCCAACGGGACTCAGGTAGTCGCCGCGTTCACCCCTTCCGCCCATTTTATGTTCCGTATCTATAGGGACCTAGACCCCCCCTATGGGGTGGCGCCGCTACTCGTCGCCCCGCCTTACGTTCGTTACACCCTCCCCCCTTACCCCGTTTTCCCCCCTCTGTACTCTCCCTTGACTGGTTTTCGCGGCCTTTTCCTGCGGGCTTGGTCCTGCGGGCGGCCGCTTTCTCTTGGTCCTGATGCACTGGTGCATTTTGTTATAATTACCTACGTTTAGCTCAACAGTCTGTTACTTTATAATCCTGGGTTGCTAAATGGTGCGCGCAGTTAGCTATTGATAGTAGTTAGTTGTAGTCGTACTATGATGTCTTGTTGCTAGAAGCAGTGGACAATAAACTCCAAATTCAAAAAAAAAAAAAAAAAAGAGGAAGGGGATGCAGGAGCAGGGCAAGGCAGAGGCTAACTTAGTGACTAGCAGGGGGGAGCTAAATGCAAGAAGTTAGCTATACTAGATTGCAGAAAAAAAGAACATGGGGGGATTGGGGTGGAATGTCTGGCTAAACAAAAGTGGGGGTAAGAGTTGACATAAAAGGCACCATAAGCAAGTGAACGCAGGCTGTGCAATGAGCACAGTAGGCCAGGGCAGTGAAACAAGGGTAGGGGTTAGAACATGGAGGCTAGATGCCTTGACTAAGGGAGGTGTTCCTGACTGATTGACCAATCATGCAAAGGCCAACACCAAGGTCCCCAGTTTGATGCTAGAGGAAGGCAGCATTAGAAAGCTTCTGCTCTGCAGCCAAGTCTATCCTAGCATGGACCCGAAGGTCATGGAGGGCAGCCTGATAGGCAATAAGACTGGGCTGAGTCCATCATTGTCCAGGCTCCAAGGAGGGGACAAGGATGGTGTGAGCATTGGAGGGGGAATTGTACAAGGGAGAAAGGGGGTCCAGAGGGCATTTTGAACCCCCACCTGAAGCCACAGCCACCTGGGCAGCATGTGCATCACACTTTGCAAACCTTGATCATTTGCCCAAAGTCCCAGAAGAGGCCAAGAGGGACAGAGATGAAGGTAGCAAGGGTTCAGGTAAAATAGGGGGAATACCATGGGAGGGGGTCCAATGGCAGTCACCACAAAGTCCAGGGCACAAGGTAGGGGCATGGGCAAAAGGGGGGACAGATTGGAGGGGGGGAGGCAACAGGGAATTGATGGCCAGCAAAGAAGACAGCTGTGCAGTCGGCATAGGGTCCAGAGTACTGGGCCTTGTATTTCAAACCAGCCCACCCAAAGGGGCCAGGAGATATGAGAGAGCAGGGGTGGATACACAACAGCAGCAACAAGGGGCTGAGGCTTTCATAAACTGGCCCAGGGTTGAGTCTGGGGAGTTGACAACCTCTAGAAGGAAAGAAAACATAACCCACTTGACCAGGGTCAAGGGGTAAGAGGGTGGTGCTAGCATAAGAGCCTGCTTGACCAAGTAGAAGTGCAACTGGGAAGAGAACTTGACCCAGGTGACTTTGTTACTAGGGATTGTCACGGGTTTACCCGTGGCAAACCCATGCCTTCAAAACGAGCCCAAGATCACCCAAATCGGGCAAGAAATGAGGGAGATATGCTCAAATAGATCTTTTGAGCATATCTCCCTCATTTCTTGCCCGATTTGGGCGATCTTGGGCTCGTTTTGAAGGCACGGGTTTGCCACGGGTAAACCCGTGACAATCCCTATTTGTTACCCCTCCCCAGCTTTTTGGGTGAAGAGGGCAAGAGAAAGGATATGCATGCAGTTGACAAACCAGCAGGCACAGAAAATGTTGAGGATGTCAAAGACTGAGTAGGTGTCAGCAGCCATCATTGCCTCTGTCTGGGTGATGCTAGGTCTAACCTGGCCCTGAGCATGGTCACTTACAGGGGCACAAGACGAAGGGAGGGAAAGAGCAGAGGGGGGAGCAAATTGCTAAGCCATACTAGAGATGATGGTGGTAAGAGGTCAAGAAGGTTATAAAGATAATAGTGCAACTTGCACTAAGATGAACTGGTGGTGAGTACTTGAAGGAGTAGAGAGTCTCTAGTAGTGCTAGAGATGACTCAGAGTGACTTATATAAGAGATGAAGGAAAGGGGAGGCATAAGGGGAGCTTTTAAGAACATTGATATTGCAAATCAAGTTAAGCTTAGGGCTTGACTGTGAAATACAGGGTGCTTATATACAAGCAGGTCTGCATATGGGCCATGGTCACTAAGGTAGGTACTCCTGGTCAAGAGGGGGCTATCTGTATTGTATGATATTCTGCAGATAAGTGCTGCAGTCTGTATAAGTCGAACAATAGAGAATGAGCAAGAGCAAATAAGAGATCAGGGAGTTGCCTAATCTATCCTTAAGGGTTGAACAATAGAACTGGGGGTCCAATCAGATAGAAGGGGAGTTATGATACAATGATGAATCTGAAGTTTGAGATTGATCTGAGGCGATCTGGTTGCTGTGTGCCCATTACGGTCTAATGGGTATCTAGAGTAAGCAGCTACCCTTTATGGTAGTCAGATTTGATGGAGACCCAATTAATGGCCATGTTGCTATCTGTGTCATCTGCAAAGCTCTGCATGACTAGGGAATTGTCTGTGGACTCTTCTGAAGAGGTTGACTGGTGGCCCTGATTCTGGGGTGAGGTGCTGGCTATAGGCAATAAGGTAGCAGGTGTGATTGACTGGTAACTACCTTCCTGACTGGTACGTTGTTGTATAGGTGCAGAAGAGGGACTGGTGGGCAATAGGGAGTATTTGTGGGACACAGGACTGTTGCTACAACTGAGCCATCTCTGCCATGGCTCAATGGGTAACTCTTGGGAAGACAAGGTATGTGTGTGGCCTTCAGGGACATCTGGTTTATAGTGAGTGACTGGTTCTGGCTCTAAGGGTGGTATGTCCTCCATGGGACTGTCTGGATCTTCCAGTGGGTTCTCTACTGGTAGTGGCTCTTGGTACATCTCTATTGAGGAGTACTTCCATTGATGGATGTTCTATGGGATAGGGATGAGGGGCTCAACTGGTGGCTCATCAAGGGGTGATGGTGTTATGGATGGTTTACTGGGTGGTAGTGGTGGCAGGTCCTCTAGGGATAGTGGGTTCAATGGTAATGGCTGCTTGGCCTTTGGGTCTGGTGTTATGGTGAGGGGGGTGGGGTCTGTTGGTAGAAGGAAAAATGGGGTTGGATTGTAATAGTGGGGGTCAAAGGCAGAAACACTGCAGGGATCTGCTTTCCCCCCCCCTACAATGCAAGATATTTCCCATCTTCTGGTCCCTTCAAACTGGGCCAGTCAATGCTATACCCTTGACTCATTAGTTGCCTACAAGGCAGCCCTCTATAATCTCTAGATTTGCACTAGGATTTCAATCAAGAAGGAAGAGAGAATCTTTGCCAAGTATGCTTCCAATCCTTCCAAGTCATCTGCCCCCTATAACCCTCTATCTATCTCCCCCTCCACCCCTAACATTAGCTGGCCTGCAGTGCCTTCTGGTGCTAGTGTCCCCTTATGGCACCATCTAGCAGATCCCCCAGCCTGCACCTTGACTACCCCTAGTAGGCATCACTCCTACTAACTTGGCCCTTCTGCCCCCATCCAGACCCCTCATAGGGGAGGGACCTTTAAATACTGTTCTTTAGTCTTTAGTAAAAGGTGGGCAGGAGCTGCCAGAGAGAGGGTCCAAGGGGTGGGAGGTGGTGGTTTACTACAAGGTGGTATGAGCCCCAAGGGCTACTAGCCCAGTATGAGACCTAGAGTGCCAGCCAAGACACTTGGGCCCAAGCCAAGTAGAAGGGGGAGAGGAAGGGGGGAGGGGAAGGGTGCCTGAAGGCAGGATGCCCAACAATGTGGGCAAGGTGGGGCTAGGGGACAGTGACATTGGGGCCTTCAAAGAGGGATCCAATCTTTGACATAAGGGGCAGCCAGGATTGCTCCCAAGCTACTAGCCATAGTACAACCTAGCAATGGATGGTAATATTCTTACTTTTCATGCATTTTTTTAATATCTAATTTGAGTTTTAGTCCTGTTTTGGGAGCTCTTAACAAATTTGCTCCTATAATTGCCATTTACCCAGCATAAGTTTTTATTCTGCTAATTTGTATATATCTATATATATCACAACCTTATTATATTACTAGGTCTTCTGGACCAAATATTAGTTCCACAAGTGTCAAGGTTTCAGGTGATATTCAACCACAATTACCTGTGGAAAGTGATATTTTGGAGTGTGTCTTGTAATTTTGTAAATTTATCATGATGCTTTTGCCGATCCTTTGTACTACAGTTCAAATCACACATTCCTAGCATTTGAACAGGCACCTACCTATTGAGCCCCTGGCTAAGAGATTAAAATCTGGGAAGGAAAGTGGGTAAAATATGCTAATTCTGCTATTTTTGATTTTTGGGTGCTTGTTTCAATATTATTTCCATTTTGTACCAATATAAAAATAATTTTAATATACAAAAATAAGAGTTTGAGCATTCCAGTGAATTTTTGATTACTTATGCACATGAGTTCCCATGGAAAATTGTAATGTCTTATTCAAATACAAATATAGGCTAAATCTTGGTGTGTAGTGCCACAACTGGTAATAGTACAGCTATTCATGTATTGTTAAAGGGAATAATAATGCTAAGGTGGTATGGTGTAATGGTAATTTTATTTTGCTTATATGATTGAGCAGGGTGAGGTTGTTGGTTCGATTCTCCATGGTATAATATTATTTTTTCACCCTCCAAGCCCTAATGGCCTTGCTTTGGTGTAAATAGTCCAAATATCTCATTTCTGGTATTTTTTAAGCATGCACAGTGCAGGAACAGGTTTTTTTTGGTGATTTTGTTTCAAGTTTTGCTTGGAAAGGTGGCCACTTAACATTTTTTAAAACTAACAAACAAGGTCTATTCTACTTCTAAATATGATTATAATGTACTTAATTTGATGTGATTTGGTGGAGTTTTGAGGGAGGAGTTGCATAAATAAAATTCATGCTTGGTCAGATCCCAGAAATATGTAATTTGAACTATAGTGATCCTCTTGCTGTGATGTTGATGCTATGCCCTGACCCTGACATTGCATGGCATTATGAAGGCCTTCCATTCCTCCCATATATCCATACTATTTCTCTATTGATTCAGATTAAATTTACTCTTTTTTTCACTTAATATATCTTTATTTATAGTATTAGTTGATTCTGCAAGATTAAGTCCTTCTTAGGGAGTTTAGATTCTCCCCAGACACTTTATGCTAAGATAGTTGATATTGTGGGCCAGGATTCTAAACAGTAAGTCATTATTTATTTGTTTTATATTTCTATGGTTTTTAAAATGCCTCTATCAGGATAGTCTCCAAGGCAATGTGTTTCATACAATGGGGGCCATATGTAAATACTGCCAGAATCAATCCTTTTTTGTTGCACATTTCTAGCAGTTGTCTGTACATCACCAATCCCAGTACTATAGCCTACTGTATTATAACTGGGACAGTCACAGAGTGTTTTTTGGTAATACCCTTTGAATCTGGCTCCCTTAACTTGCCTTATTGCTATTATAAAGTTTCTATTGCACTGTTTGAACAAGACTTCAGGTGAGATACTGCTGCCTGGGGACAACTCTTTAGTTTCCAGGTTATATCCAGTATGATTTTCCCATCTGGTTTTGGTTTTTCAACTAAACCAGAGGGAAGGGGCAACTCTAGATGGTTTTGTAAGTCTTTGTTGTTTATATAATAATATTATTCCTTTTTAACATCCTTAGCAATGTACATCAGACAAGCAATGGTCCCTAAGACATGCTAATCTCTATATATGCACTGCCCTGCAGGGCATCTACAAGGTAAAAGACCCTGCGTGATGCTTAATGGAGCTAACCCTACTATGTGTCCCTAAGAGCAGGGGGAGAATGACACTGGTATTTCACTTGAGATCTAGAACTCAAATGTTCTCTGCTAAATTATTATATCTGATAAATTGCTGGAGATAATGGCCCATGCTATTTGTTATGAACCAAAGAAGTGCTAATTAGATTGTTGAGTTACAAAGATATTGTTGCAATCCAAAATAATGTACTAGGTGATACTTGAAAAGTCTTTATTGGCAACAAGTCTGCAAGAGTACAAACAAAACAACATAGAAATATGAATAACACACTGTTGCAGGTTTTCTTCATGGCTACTACATTCCATTCAGCAGGTGAAAGCCAATGAAAAAATACAACATGACTTACAGAGCAGTTGAAGTCTTTTTTAACTGATATGTGCTAATGCCATAAGAGAGACTGGCTGCCAGTGAGACAGCCAATTATTGTATATGACAATGATTTCTTTGATGTACTAAAGGAATGCAGCATAAGGTCCCAAAAAAATTCTAAGAGGTCATAATAAAAGACATACAAAGTTTTGGGCATTTGCAGTTGTGTTATTTCCTATGTTTAGAGAAAGCATTGTAAAAGGATCAATAGCAAGAAGAGTGATTGAGGTTTGAATTCTTTGGGTGCAAAATTCAAGGTATTATATATGATCCTAGGATACAAAATGCCAAGGATATAATGCAGGAAAAGAACCTAGAATCAAATGTAGAGGACAATCCAGGTGTAATAGGAGGTCTGATTGAATAATAAAGTGATAAGATCAATAAGATACTGCAGGAGATCTGATGTAATAACAAGAACATCTGATAAAGGATGGCATATATGTTTTACAACATAAAATGAATTTTAAAGGCTAGCATAGGTACTGTATATACAATTGCTGATCACAAAAAGGAAGTTGATAAAAAACCAGATCTGCAATCAATCAGCCCTCAGAACACATAAAAAACATAAGATGAAGCTGAAGGTAATAGTGGCAATGCCACAATAGACCTGAAATAATGGGAAGATTATTGTTTAACAACAATAATTTGCTTGATAAAACTGACAGTCTGAGAGACCCCACTGTGACCCCAGGCATGGTACTGCACTGTGGAATGCTGCACAGTATGATTTTACATTTACAACATGGCATACCTCAACCCAATTTGTCCATTTAATACCTATATATCTGAAATGTTATATATATAGTGTTTAAAAGTCCAGTCTGGTCCAGTCTTTTGACCATTTTGGGCATGGACTGGGACCTGGACCAGACCAGACTGTCCCAAAATGGTCTAGACTAGGACCAGACTGATTTGGACCAGTCCATATCAGTTCAAAGCTAGTCTATAGACCAGTCTAGACTGGTTTTATCCTGTCTCAATTAATCTTATTGTCAGGTTAAATGGTCTAGTAGTACTGCATATTATTTGTGATAATTGGAAGCAACTTGGAAGTGATCAGAGGCAACTCAGAACTGATAGAGAGTAACTTGGAACTGATTGGAAGCAAGGGTTTAGAGTTTAGGGCAACTTGGAACTGATAAAAAGCAACTTTAAAGGATAGAGAGTAACTTGGATTGGGTTCTTATGAACTGGCAGATGCTATAGGGTCTTCTTGTGACAAGTCAGAGTCCAGTTGAACTAAACTTAATAAAGTTTTTATTGTTTTAATTATAACTTGTCCTAATCTTGTTTAATTTAGATGTTCTAGGGCTTATTTTAATAGGTAAATGCATAGGGTTGTGGTCTTTTGGTAGCTTATGTAACCATTACCTAAAAGACCAGTCTAGACCAGTTTTTTGCAGTCTTCATAAAATTCTCATAACCCTTGGACTTAACCTGGACTGGTCTTTTTTTTTTTTGATTATTGTTTAATGACCTTAGCCTGAGGCTATCAGTTAGGCTATGAATCTACATTTGTATACTACTCTGTACATACGTACCACCCTGCAGGGCATCTATGGAGTAAAAGACCCCATGTGATGCCTAAGAGGAGCTGACCCTACAAAATGTCCACTGATCCCATAAGTAGCCAACCTGTAAGACTTTACACATATAACCAAGGGGCAGAGTATTACGCCAAAGGCCACCTCTAGGAGGATGCTGCTCTGCAGCCACAAGACAGGGGGATCACACCAAGGGCCAACCAGGAAGTTGAATAGTCATACTGCAGACTGATTCTAAGGAGGGCTGCCCACAGGGTAATGCTGGCTCAACTCCCTTGCCAATTGGGTGAAACAAGTGTGATGATATGGAAGGGGGGCAGAAAAAGGAGTGGAATGGAAAATAGAATGTTTGGCAGTTTGGGCATCAATTAAGCACCAAGGTTGGAAAGGGTGATAGGGGAAGTGGGCCTGAGGGCCCAATTGGAAGTCCCCACATTGATCTGATGGCATTGTGTGATCCAAGCCCTCCAATTGGGTGGGGCACATGCCAGGGAGAGGCCAAGGGGCAGGGGAGGTAAGGTAGGATGGGTAGGGGGTAAAGTGCCATACTTTTGAGGGCATGCCCCAGAAGAAGGGGCCCTGGGAATGTAAGGGGGGTCTTCTCTGGCTGATCGAATTCTGTTAAGAAATTCCAGACCACTGGTGTGAAGGACAACCTGATCCATTGCTGATAAGGGCAATGAAAGGTCAACATAGAAGATTGAAGCAGGAAGGGAAGGACAGTCCACCACCATAGGGGTGACTGGCATGTCAGTACTGCCACGCTGGTCCCATTGTACCTGAACTGACTTGGGAGGAGCTGGGGGACTAGGGGGAGTGGGGGCAGGTGTATGGTGCCAGCATGGGGCTGAAGTCTTGATGAACTTGTCAAGGATAGAGCCACAAGAGTTGACAACTTCCAGCAGAAAGGTAAACATAACCCTCTTGAGAAGGGAAAGAGGGTAGGAAGGGGGAGCCAAGGCCTTAGCCTAGTGAAGCAAGTGGGTGTGAGTGCTCAGTAGGAGGTCGATCTACATAATATCATTGTTTTCACCACCTTTGACAGCAGCAAGAATGAGGGACATCAGATGTTTGCAGTTAAGAAACCAGCAAGCCCTGAAGAGGTTAAGAACATCAAAGACCAATGGATGGTCAATGATGGGGGCAGATGCAGTGGATGGCATTGCTGGGGGTGAGATAACTCTAAGAGATGATGGTAACCTGGACTGGTCAAAGACTGGACTGGACTAGACCTGAAGTCCAGTCTGTTGCAGTCCAGTCCAGTCCAGTCCAGGTTAAATTTCTGGTCCAATGGACTGGACCTTTAAATACTATATATACACTGTAACACACTAGCACAAGATCTATGGCAATAATGTACTTAATGCCAAGGAATGCCTAAGCACATTACTATACAATGCAAATCTATCTTAACAATATGGTATTCCTGAACCTGATTTATCCATTTAATATATGTTTATTTAAAATGTTGAATAAACCAGTAGAAGATTTATGGCAATGAATTGCCAATGATATGCTCAATGCCACCCATAGCCACCAACAGCCTAAGAGACCCCAGCAGGCACAGTACCATATGATGCATGATAGAGTGCTGCATGCATGGTGTGAATCTATCTTTACAACAAATCAGAGGCATACTGATCCATGTATTTGATTAATATTTTCTTCCTTAGAAATGATAGGTGGGAGATGTGCAATATATGGCACAACCTAATCAAGCAACATCCTTCTTGGACCTGTACCACCACTACTGGGCTCAGGGTTTTCTTACTCACAGCAAAATGCCTTCTAATGCATCCACTCCCATTGTTAACAATCCTTCTATCTTCAACATTCTCAATCTCTTCAGGGCTTGCTGGTTTCTTAACTATAAGCATCTGATGTCTTTGATCTTAGCTGCTATCAATGGTAGCAACAACAATAACATTATATGGATTGACCTATTACCTAACTTGCACACCCACTTGCTTTGCCAGGCTAAGACCTTGGCTCCCCCTTTTCTACCCTCTTCCCCTTCTTAAGAGGGTTATATTTACCTTTCTGCTAGAGGTTGTCAACTCTCAAGGCTCCACCCTTGACAAATTTTCCAAGACTTTGGCTTCTTACTGGTACCATGCACCTGCCCCCACTCCTCCCACTCTCCCAGTCACCCCTATTAATTCAGGGCCTGTTACCAATGCTATGCCTTCAGGTGTAGGGGTGCCTTTAGCCTTGGCCATTGGGCTGGTTCAAGATGCAGGGTTTGTTGTGTTTATTTACTTAGTTTCATATGCTGAGGCGTCACCTTAGCCCTAATTTTGTGGCAGAACAACACACCACAACCCCTTTCCTTATTTAGCAAAGTTGTGGCTTAGTCAGGTTAATATTTGCTGCAGTGGGTGGATTTTTCCCTTAGTCTTAATCCCTCTATTGCAGGTATGTGTACATTGTTTCTCTATAATGAAATATAGTCTTAATCCCTCCATTGCAGTCCCCTTGGTCCTCTGTGACTCAAGGGCCCTTTACAGGTCAGATTTAAACAGGGTTATAGCACAGCAGTACTGACATGCCAGTTACCACTATGGTGGTGGACCTGACCCCTCCCTCTCTAGTGCCCCCCACCTTGATCTGTTGTTGCCCTTAATATTATTGGAACAGGTCATGCTCCACAAGTATGGCCTTGAGGTTCTTAATCAGATCCATCAAGTGAAGGGGGACCCCCCCCCTATTTTCCTGGGGCCCCTTCTTCTGGGGCATGCCCTCAAAAGTGTTGTGTTTATTTACTTAGTTTGATGTGGTAAGGCGTGGCCTTAGCCCTAATTTTGTGGCAGAATGACGTGCCACAACCCCTTTCCTTATTTAGCAAAGTTGTGGCTTAGTCAGGTTGATATTTGCTGCAGTGGAGCAGATTTTTCCCTTAGTCTTAATCCCTCCATTGCAGGTATGTATACATTGTTTCTCTATAATCAAATATAGTCTTAATTCCTCCATTGCAGTCCCCTTGGTCCTCTGTGACTCAAGGGCCCTTTATAGGTTGGATTTAAACAGGTTATGGGCCCTGGCCCGTGCTCTCTCTAAGCCCTACGCATCATCACATTCCCTCCAACGCTTTCCTTCATTTGCACATGCCCTCCTTCACTCCTTCCTCCAAAATCCTTCATTCTTCTTCCAACTCACTCTCTCTTGCTCTTTTCACCTCTATCTTTTGCCATGGCCTCATCCAAGGACCCCGCCTCCATTTCCTCCATCTTGCCGCTCACCAGTGCGAATTACCGCCTCTGGGCTGACGATATGAAGTCCTGGCTTCAACTCAATGGCCTATGGTGCCTCGTTTCAGGCCAGGAGAAGAAACCAGCTGCCAAATCCGAAATCAAGGACTCCAAGGGTGCTGTGGTGTCTAAGGCAGTCACATTGGATGAGGACAAGCTAGAGAAGTGGGAGATTAAGGCTGAACAAGCTGCTGGGGCACTAAAGACTGGTATGTCTCATGATGTCAAAGTTCTTATCAGGGATTGTGAAGATGACCCTATTCTCATCTGGAAGACCCTCAAGACATTATTCATTCAGCAGCAGACTGCACCTCGCTTCAATGCCTATCATTCCCTGCTCTCTGTCGAAAAATCGGACTCAGAACCCCTGGATTCACTTATTAACAGGGTGGATGAGCAGATTAGGGTCATCAAGTCGCTTTCTCCCTCTTCCTTCACCCTAGACAACCTCTATGACAAGCTGGCTGTTATGGCTATCATTAGGGCACTTCCCCACTCCTTTGACGATGTTGTGAGGACCATCTCAGTCCTGGACAAGTTTGACAAGCCCTCTGTGATCCAATCCCTTTGTAACATAGACCACACACACGCCAACCTCTCTTCTACCACCTCCACTTTCGCTGCATCCTCTGGTGCACCCAGGCATTCACAAAATGTGTCCACAGCACCTGCATCCTCTTCCTCTCCTTCCTATCCCCAGAACTTGCAAAATAGGGCCTCTAATCACCCCAAATGCGACTTCTGCTCGTGCCTCAGCCATATCCACTTCATTTGGGACAGCAAGATCATCTTCCAAGCTTGTGTTTCCCCTTCAAATTCTGCTTTTCTGCTTGGAGAAACCATTCCTGTTCAACATCACACTCATGTGACATTCGTTGAAACTAAATGAGCCCTACCTTACTTTAGGTCCCCGGAGCCAAAGTCTGACTCCGGCATGCAGGTGACACCTTCCATCACCAGAGCCCCAAGGCTCCTGCAGCTCATCTGAAGCACCTTGTGGGTCTCACATTGCTAGCTTTGATATACTTCTTAATCTGGTCCATGCAGTTTGGAAATGGGTAAAGACCATGCATTCCCTTTCCTTGATAACTCTGTTCTCATCACCTTCCCTCCCATCTTCACCTGTATCCTGTGTTCTCCTGTGCTCCCTT
>Ga0307510_10007063_pt1 | contig 13383 bp, 9 predicted proteins | sample 12_EM_MG_FD_207224 | JGI IMG/M metagenome (GOLD analysis project Ga0307510, IMG submission 207224) | Populus trichocarpa ectomycorrhiza microbial communities from riparian zone in the Pacific Northwest, United States - 12_EM | ecosystem: Host-associated > Plants > Roots > Unclassified | place... | reverse complement strand
GAAAAGGCATTAAAACAAAAGCTCCTAAAAAGACAGACGGTAAAGGAACAGACAAGACACAAGAAAAAAGGAAAAAATTAACAATTCGAAGACTGGATTATTCTAGCCGTTCATTTGTTGTGATTATCTGGTGAAGAATTGTCGATGAATAGTGATCACAGCCGTTCATTTGTTAGAAATTAATGCTTGCTGGGATATCGAATGAAATCTTGCAAAACAGAAAGGCGATAGAGTTTCTTTACGTTCAATCCGACAAAATTAAGTCCTTGACAATACAATACGTTGTATTAAGTGTTTTTGTCTTAATCTTGAATTTCACGACATATATATATTAAGGTTGTTTTCTTTCTCTTTCTTGATTTGAGAGATCACTATATAATTGCATGTTTACCTCATGATTAAAATCAAAATAATTGAGTAACTCTCGTGGTACAGACAATATTATTTTTATGATTATTTATAATATAAAAATTGTTTTCATATGATATTGTTAACTTTCAAATTTGGGTGAATTATATTTAAGCTCGTCTAACTTTCATAAGTTTTAATTAAATTCAGGTTCATGACTAACCTAATAAATAAAAATCAAGCTCGACCCCTTTAGATTTTTAAGGATTAGAGTTTATTCAGACTCATTCCCAATTCACTCATTTTTAAGTTAATTAATGCATCGTCAAAAGAAATAAACTTAAACCTTCAATTATATATAATAATTATATATACATATAAAATAAAAAAACTTAAAGGCATAGATGGTTTGATTTTTTATTTTATTTTGGCTATTGAACTTTTTTCTCTTTCAAATTGATAGTTAATTGTCTTTAAATTGTTAATAAAAAGCCAAATTGAAAGAAAAAGGATGACGGGGTAAAATAAGTGATTGTTTCAAAATTAGTATATATTCATTTTGGTCCTCTTACTTTCTAATTTCTAAATTTTTGTTCTTTTAGATTTTGAAAATTTAATTTTAATTAAAAACTTTATTTTTTTTATTTTTTATTCTCTGATTTGAGAAAGGAGAGAGAGCAGCTAAATTCCGGTTAAAGAGATAGAAAGTTTTGATTAAAACTTATTTCAACCATGAAAAAAATTGATTTTAGTATCAATAAGTTTCATTCAATTATGGAAGTTTCATTGAGGTGTTTTTTGATTTTTCATTGTCTAAGATAATAGATTTGAGCTCAATAATTTTTTTAAATTCAGGTTGATTTTGGGTGTTTTCCAGGTATTTTGGAAAAAAACAAACGGGTTGAAAATCAATCCTTTTGTCTTAAAATATCTCTAGTCTGATTTTTCAGTGACTCTTTGAGCGTCAGAAACTAGGCAAGTAAATGATGTGCCGTCTATATCTTTTCTTTTTTTGAAAAAAATAAAGGGTGACCAACGTGTCGTCCGTCCTTTATTAAAAATAAAATAAGTGGCCTCACACGCAAGCGAGTCCTCTTTTTAATGGGTCATGTGCGTTCTTAGCCTTTTTTTTCTATATTTTACACTTTGTTCAATTTAAATAAATTGACTAAAAAATAATTTGATTTTTTTTTATATCTTCAAAGTTTTTTTTTACTTTTTTATTTTATTTTTATATTAGCAAGTACTCTTTTTGTTTATCTCTTCATGATTTGTTTTCAGATTTTGTTGGATCACTGCATGTTTTTTGTTTGATCTTGTATTCTTTTTGTGAAATTTTAACATTAGACGTTGGTATTTTTTCTTTATTTTTTCAGTCATCGATCATTTTAACCCATGATATTCTTTATAATAGGGTGGGCTGGACTGGAGTTTTGATGAGTTAAAATCCGGTTCAAGAACAATTGAATTTTTTTGGTGGGTATAGGTCTGCTTATATGATCTCGAGATGGAGGATATACTTGGCCCACAGTCCAGTCTAAGTTCAAGAACGGATTATTTTAACTCATGCAATAGGATTTACAACATGTCATTAAGGATGTTGATTAACTTGTATAGATCTTTTATATTAATACTATTATAACAAAATCTAAATGATACTGGAGAAATCACGATAAATTAAGAAATTTTTTATTATAGATTATAATCGTAGTTTCACTTTTAATTTTTTATCTTTTCGCAAGACATTTCTTTGATTTTTTTTTCGTCCCCAACGAGTGGGTGACTCCCGTTCCATTAAGGAGGCGTGTGCAACGCTTTTCGATGGCCAAATCTCGTCATTCGCTATCTTACTAGATTGTAACCATGCTCTCTTCTACATGGTGTAGCGTGTGTAGACAGATAATAGTTGGATTACCGTCGGTAATCGATTGTTTTTGTTTTTGTTTTTTCTTTCTTTTCTCTCTCTAGACAACTAAAATGCACAATTGTTCTCTTTGTTAGTTGTTTATCAAATCAGGCATGTTTGTCATACTCAAATACCTTGGGCTGGCATGGTTTGCCAGACCTAAGCGTTTGGGCCTGACAACCATGCTAGACTCGCGTGCTTGGGTCAAAAAAATTAAAAAATTTTAACAGCATGATTGGACTGCAAAAACAAACACTGTCTCATTCAAGCAGAATTTTTTATTCATATGCAATAGAACTTAACTGGAAACTCTTTTTTGTTTGTGCAACTTATTTTATAAAAATTTTATATTCGAAGAGGAAAGAATAAAAAAATGTTGAGTTCTAAGTGATTTATTTCAAGTTTTCAAAAATAAACTTTCCTTTTTTGTATGCATTGTGGATGGAAATATTAATTTTATTTTTGGTTAAAAAGACAAAGATGAAAATACAAAATAAATATATTTTTAGAACAATTATAAGTGAATTCCTATATTTTCATAAAAAAAAAAAACGAATTGATCAGGCAAGGCTATCAGATCCAAGTCGCATGGGTCTCGCATGGCTGCCAGGCCTAGGCGCTTGGGTCAAAAATAAAATAAAAAAATAACAGTGCAAAAGCAAACCTAAATCTATATTTTAAATTTTTAAGGATCAAATAACTATGTTTATTGAACAAGAGAAGAGGGGAATAAGTTATAATTAACCTAAATCATGATTATTTGCATAGTAAAATAGTATAATACCTCCAAGGTTAACAAATTAATACACGTTGCCCAGAAGTTTTTTGACCTTTCACAAACTGTTAAATAGTTAAAATACATCTTTAACATTGGAAAAGACAAAAATAAGCTTTGCATATGGGAGTATTTTTGTTCTTTCACACTGTTTTTTATATAATTTTTTATAATCATGGAGGACATTTTGATATTGTTTTATTATTTTTAAATTCATTGGACCCACGTTATTTGGTTCTGGCAAACAAGCAAGACCTAAATTCCTTGGGTGCCAGATCCAAGTAACACGGGTCTAACATGACTGTCAGACCCAAAGCGTTTGGGTCTAGCATGACTGTTAGACACTTTTAATATTTTTTTATATTTTAAAAAAATAATATTGACTCGCTGCAAAGCACAGATTAATATACTAGTATTAACTAAAGTTCATCATGTATATTTCTAAAAAGCATTAAATGATCAAACGATTAAGATTTAAGTTTCAAGTTTAATGACTTGAAGTTGAACTATTACTACTGTTCTATTTTTTCTACATGGTCTCAAATTTAAACTTTTCTCTAATGATTTTTTTTTAAACAATATTTGGGGTTTAAAACGAAAAAGATCTCTATAACTAACAAAACATTCAAATAGATGATGCTACAAAGCATTATTCATTTCAATAGTGATTTTTAAATTTTTTTATATATATATAAATTTCATCGTTCATTATTTGTTTGTTACGATTGGGCTTCATGATTTATTTTAATTTGTTTTTTTATGATATTTTCATAACCTCATGACGTAGATCGTGGTTTGACGAGTTAACTTTGTTAACTTGAGTTTCTTTTAATTGAATTTTATTTTTCAATTTTATCCTTCACCATTTTATTAATTGGAAATAAACAAAACACTAAAAGAGATGGTGGTTTTATTATGCACTACCTCACAAAGCATTATATTTCAATAGCGTTTTGTTCTGTTATTTTTTAATTTCAATTTCACCCTTTAATATTTAATTAGATATGGATTAGACTTCATAATTTATTTTGATTTTTTTTATAGGGTTATCCTAACCATATGACATAGGTCGCAGGTTTGGTGAGTTAACCCAGTTGACTCAGTTGTTTTTCTTCTTTTTTTTAATTGACTTTTTTTTCCTTCCAATTTCATCCTTTAACATTTTATTGATTAAGAATTAGGCTTCATGATTTATTTTATTTTGTTTTCTGAGGTTGTCTTGATCTCATGATCCAAGTCATGGATTTGGTAAGTTAACCCAATGTGAATAAAATAATTTTTTTAGTCATGTTTTAAAATTATTTTTTCTTTCAATTTCATCATTAAACATTGAGTTGATTAAGAATTGTGCTTTATAATTTGTTTCAATTTGTTTTCTATTGGGTTATATTAGCTTTATGTCTCGGATCACGAGTTTGGTAGGTTAACCCGAGTTGACTCAGATATTTTTTTGGGTTTTTTATGAGGTTATCCTGGTCTCATGACCCGAATCACGAGTTTGGCAGGTTAACCCGAGTTGACTTGGATTGTTATTTTTTTGTAATTGATTTTTCTTTCAATTTCATCATTCAACATTGGGTTGATTGGTAATTAAATTTTATAATTTGTCTCAATTTACTTTCTATGAGGTGATCTCGGTCTTACGACTCAGGACATGAGTTTTGACTTGGGTCATTTTTTTAATTGATTTTTTTCAATCTTATTATTCAACAATGGATTAATTGAGAATTAGGTTTTGTAATTTATTTTGATTTGTTCTCTGTGGAGTTGTCATAGTCTCATATAACACTCTGGGCCTTTTAATGCAATCTTAACTTTTCCAAAAATCATGTACATGAAAAATTGTTTTTTTTTTTAAGATAACTTATCCTTGTCCTATTTCATCCTTCTTTTATTCATAACGAATTTAACATAACTTGTGACACTTATGGTAAAACATATAAATACAAGAGATGTTCCATTTACAAATTATGAATTTACCTAATTTAGTGAAACTTTAGCAGAGTTTCTCCTTTACAGGATCATACCTAAAATTTTATTTTGCATTAATACTTGCAAACACAACAACAACAACCCAAAGCATATTCAATCCATACAACCAAATTCATATAAAAGTGACCCTAGGCTCACCAACTATCAATCTCATCAAGAACATAATCAACACACACTTTATATTCAAAATAGCAAGACTACAACATTTACTTGAATGCCTATAATATTAACAACAACAAATAATTCATCCTTTTTCTTCTTAGTTTATTATACAATCAATATAATGTTCTTAACTTAAATACATATATACTAAAATTATTTACATAATGTAATTTAACTTATACAAAAATCAATCTAATACAATAAACTAGGCAAACTAGAAGCTCGGTATCATGATTAAGGTGCTAGATGAAATGTACTTATAAAAACACATAAGAGATATTATACATAATAAGTATAACTATATCCATTCATTTTAATAACTTTTATCAGTTTTAAAAATAAACATGTCATCATTACTCTTTGTGTATACTTATCCATTACCACAATATCTTTAACAAACTTAAGGGATAACCCCCAACCCTAACAATCCTTTTATGAGTATATTCATGTTATACGATGTTTACAAATGATTTCTTTCTTTTCACCCAAAGATACACCTTCTTTCTTTTTGTATACATGATATACCACCAAAGTTTTCATATATTGCTATAGTATCCTTATGTGGAACTTCCAAAATCTTATCCTACCATATTGGTCTTACTATTATTCGTGTCAACAATAACTCCTTTGGCTTACGATTATAATTATATCCTTAACATTCTTAATTCTAAGAATCTTACTTGAACATAAAATTTTAACATTTATCTTACTATTAAAGCATTTACTACCACATTCATTACCTTTCTGTAATGGTGACTATTGTTATGCCCATAGTCACCACTCAATCCAATCCACCAACTTTGACACATATTCAAATTCCTTTTCTTACATCCAATACTATATACTTTTATTTCATAAACCCATTTCAGTAGTCATAACTCATTATTTAAAATTGACCTTATTCATTTATTTCTTTTAATGATCATTATTCATATTCTATAATGACCAAATAATTTATCCAATTTAATATCCAATATTTATGTTTTAACTCAATTATGGATTTGGATTCATCAATTTGAATTAATGCTCATAGCTCATGCTTTAATCCCATTTTTGGATTCATTAATCCCATTTATGCACTTAGCTAATACCTTAATCATATTTCTAGATTAATTAATCTCATCTATATACTTAACTAATGCTTTAATTAAATTGCGGATTCATTTATCCCATTTATACACTTATCTCATACCTTATTCACATTTCTAGATTCATTAATCTCATCCATACACTTAGCTAATGCTTTAATCAAACTTTGGATTCATTTATCTCATTTATATACTTAGCTCATAACTTAATTACATTTCTGGATTCTTTAATCTCATCCATACACTTAACTAATGCTTTAATCAAACTTTGGATTCATTTATCCCATTTCATACTTAGCTCATACATTAATCACTTTTTTGGATTCATTAATCTCATCCATACACTTAGCTAATGCTTTAATCAAAACTTTTAATTCATTTATTTCATTTACACATTTAGCTCATACATTAATCACATTTCTGGATTCATTAATCTCATTCATACACTTAGCTAATAATTTAATAAAACTTTGGATTCATTTATCCTATTTATACATGTAACAAATACCTTGATTAAATTTCTGGATTCACTAATCTTATCCATACATTTAGCTAATGCTTTAATCAAACTTTGGATTCATTTATCCTATTTATACATTTAGCTCATACATTAATCACATTTTTGGATTCATTAATGTTATTCATACACTTAGTTAATGCTTTAATCACATTTCTAGATTCATTAATCTATCCATATATTTAGTTAACACTTTAATCAACCATAAATGTTCTTTAGCTCAATACCTATAATTTAGGTTTTAACAATTCACCCATATTTTTCTTTTTATTTTAATATTCATAGCTTGTACTTTAGTTTGAATATGTATTCATTATTTCATTTTGAATTACCATAGTATAACACTTGAGTTCATCGATTTATATCAACACATATAACTTGTGTTTCTGTCGGCCATGCATTCATTGATTCTCTTTAATAATCATGACTTGTGCTTATGTCAACTTTACACTCATGTATCTATTTTGATAATTATAGTTTGTGCTTTACATCAACCACGATCATTAATTTGTTTATTTTATTTTAAAACTTGATATGTAAGCCTCTTCCCCCTTTTATTTTACTCAATATGTCTACACATTCATACAAGTTTACATTCCAATAACACCAACTCTTTGACCCTTTTCAAATTATACAAACACAGTTTCTTTCTTTTTTTAAAAAAAAAAATCATTCTTTGACTTCCTATCATTTCGATCAATTTATCTTTACTTTTAAACCCACATCATTGTGTTTGACTTGATACCACTTCATAGCCCCCCGCCTTTATGGTCAATTATTTAAAAAATCATAGTCCCCGATATAGTGGCTGAATAGTTTACAAATCATAGTCTCAGCCATTGTGGCCAACTAGTTTACAAATCAAAGTCCCCACCATTGCAATCGACTAATTCTTTTTTTAAAAAATAGCCCTCACTTATGTGATCAACTTACTTCTTTTCAACTTTCCATAGTCTTTTTTAAAAAACTCATCATAAATATATAAATAAATCTTAACAAAAACATTTCTTTAAATAACGAAGTGTGGTGATAGACACCTACTTGGCACTCTGGTAATATATGCTTTCTTGACTGCTAGTCCAACCTCAAATGTCCTCATAATATTTTTTTAAGAAGGCTTTCACAATTTAGTACTCAAATTATTTCAACCTATTGATCAAAATTATTTAAATAGATCATCATCCTTTTTCCCACTACAAATTTGTATCTCAATACAATTTCATATTTTCTCATATTATCAACTTGCATTTATCATATAATTTCACATACATGGTATGTATTAAATCCAAATCATTTCCATTTTCAAAAACTCTCATACACCTATCATTTTCACCAAATATATCATTTTATTTTATTTTGAATTATCAAATCCATTCATTTATGTAAACATCTCATTATATCATTTTTTACTTACTAATTTATCCATTTCATTCAAGCATTCATCATCCAATTTTCACTACTCAATCTTTGTATTTAAGTATTTCATTGACAAATTCTATATTCCATTTTAATGTCTTATTCTTTTCGTCAACAATTTTTAATATATAACATTTCATCAACCCTTTCCAATGTCTAAAATACATAAAAAAAATTCCAAAGTCTAACAACTCATCAATACTTTCCAATGTCTAACTTTCATCATCAATTTTCAATGTCTAACAATATATCAATACTTTCCAATATCTAAACTTTCACCAAACACATGTGAGCATTCCATTTAAATCATCTTTCACATTAAATTTAACCATTCCAAAACACCTTAACAAGGATTCAAACATATCATCATCAATTTATAATGATCACAATTAAATTTAAACATACAAATCAACATCAGCATATCCGACTTAATTAAACTTCCATATTTTTAGCATTCCAAAATATAACTACAGCAACCATACTTTTAGCAATCAACATTATAATGTTCACATTCAATCTTAAACATTTCTAACATCATTGAAATATCAAAACCAATACAATTTAATCATATTTCCAATTTCCCTCAAATTACCCAATCATGGTCAGCCATGAATTTTCCATGTTTTCCATAATTAGTTTTAAATTTCTCCATTTAAGATTGTTTTGCATAGGATTATGATTAAATACCTAGTTTAGACAGAAGTTCCATCAAATATCCTTTACCAATCAAGCTAGATTTAATCCACACAATTACCTTACGAAGAATGGCTTTACACTTGATTGATCATGTAAAGGGGGAAATCGAATTGGCTCTTAAAAGCTGGATTTATTAAGCCAATAAGATACACTAACAAGATATCTAACATAGTGTCAGTACTAAAAAAGAATGGAAAATTGAGGCTATGCATAGATTTTAGACACTTGAGTTTTACAACTTTAAAGGATGAATATCTAATACCAATGACTAATATATTGATCTTTGTAGCATTTGGCAATGAAAAGTCAGCTTCATGGATTTTCACTCTAGGTATAACCAGATCTTCATTGTAGAAAAAGATGTTTCCATTAATACATTCAGATGTTCTAGTTCATTAGGGATATATGAATAGGTGCTAATTCCATTTAGGTTGAAAAATATTGGTGCAACATGCCAAATAGCAATGAATTTGATCTTATATGATATGAGTAATCATATTATATTGAACATCTTGTGGTGAAGTCAAAATCCAAATCCACCCACCTAAATAAATTATATGTTACCTTTGAGTAACGATGATGCTTAACCTAAAAATAAACCCTTTAAAATATGCCTTTAGCGTGCAAGATGACAATTTTATAGGATTCTTAGTGCATTAATGAGGAATAGAGATGGATAAAAAATAAAGTATGAGCAATCATAGAAGTATGAACTTCTTATAATATGAAGGGATTACAAATACTTATTGGTAAGATTACTTTTTTAAGGATGTTCATTATAAATACTATAAGGAAGATTATACCATTTACTGAGTTGTTTAAATGAAAGAGATCTAATGAGTTTTAATGGAATGAAAAGTAACAAATAGCTTTTCAAGACAAAATCTTATCCAACTAAACTTTCGGTATTGGCCCCACTAAGGCTATACATTTTAGCAACGAAAGGATCAATTAGTGACATGTTGTCATAAGAAAGTAACATTGTTATATGTTACCATTTGATGTTTATGTAATTTGTAAAATATATTTAATTAAAAATATATTGTCAAAAACTTTAAAAGGTTAAATAAACATTAACAAAAAAAAATACAATTAAAGGCTAAGCTCTGATTGATGTATTAGCTAATAACCTATGCATCAACATTGACCATGAATTAAAATAGAACATCATCATGGAAAAGCTTGTTCTATGGAACTGATGGTTTGATGGATCCAAAACAAAAAACAAGGTTACTGCAAGAGTGGTCATATTATTCTTAACAAGTCATAAAGTACCCTTATCTTTTTAGCTTGATTTTCCTTGCATAAATAATCATGTTGAATATGAGGCCGTAATATTAGGCCTAGAAATACTTCTAAAGTTAAGAGAGAAATCAGTTACAGTAACATAAGATTCATTACTTTTTATAAGCAATCTTGTTGGAGAATAGAAGTTTGAATACCCTACCTTAACTCCATACCATATGGTGGTCATAAACCTTATTAAATGGTTTTCTGATCTTATTTTTATTTTTTTAATGATGGAAAACTATACAAAAGCCAATGACTTGGCTCAACATGGATTAGGATACACAATAACATTTGATAATTATGATATAGTCCTTGTGAAAGTTATCAATTGATCAACTATACCTAATGTTCAATACAGATGTTTTGAAAGAAAAGAAAAGCAGTGCAAATTTTATGGTTGAAGATGCATAAAATAGTAATAAAAAATTATTGCTAAAGTTTTCTACTAAATACAAGTAGAGGGTCTTAATAATACTAGTGCCTTTGATCTCTAAAAGGATTGGAGAGAGGAAATTGAAAAATTTCTATAAGACCCTTGACAATAGGTTTCAAAGTTTTTCAAAATGATAATGACCAATTATGTTCTCTTAATAGATATATTATATATTAAACATAAGATTGGAATTTTACATACCCTTAACAATAAATTTCAAAGTTTTTCAAAATGATAACGACCAATTATGTTCTCTTAATAGATATACTATATATTAAACATAAGATTGGATTTTTGCATAAATGTTTAACCCTGAAAGAAGCTTTGTTGATCATGTATGAGGTTAATGAATGGCTTTGTGGAGCTTACCATTCTAGAATTAAAATAAGATTGTTGATCATGAACCATGACTTTTATTGGCCACGTATAACCAAGAATTGCATGGTGTAAAAAATGCTAGCAGTTTGATCCAATCTAATATGTATTATATAACAAGCTTAATAAAGTGGTCAAACCATGGCTATTTAAAGGATTGATAATAGATATTATTGACAAAGTACTCCTACCTTCATTAATAAGATATAACTATATCATTATAGCCATATATTACTTCATCAAATAGGTTAAAGCTATTCCTTATTAATCAATCGATTAAGAAACAATCATCAAATTCTTTAAAGAGTACATCGTAAACATGTTTAGACTATCAAAAGCTATCACTACTGACCATAGATCAATATTTACTAGGAAATATATAAATCAATTTTGCACAAGAGTATGTATTCAATATAGTCCTTTCTATTACATATTTTTCCCAAGCCAATAAGTAGGAAAAATTAACCAACAGAACTTTGATCCTCAACAATTAGAAATTAGTTAGAAACAATCCTAAAACTTATGATAATGTTTTTCAAAAGAACTATAGGCATATAGGGCTTCATATAAGATTTGATTTAAGAACCTCACTATTTACTATAACATGATGCAGAGCTTAGATTATAATCACTCAAAAAGGTTGCATAATATAACATAGACAATTCATAATACCAATCTTTTATATTACAAGAGTTAGACAATTTGAATGAAATAAGACTTTAGATCACTTATTATTACATAATAGCAAGGTCAAAAGAGTATAAAATAAACATGTTCAATCAAAGAGTTTTTAAATGGGTGATCTGATATGGAAGACCATACTTCAAACTAACCACAAAAATCCAAAATATCTCAAGTGATCTCCTAATTGGGAGGGTCTATATGTTATTTCCAAAGTTCTTAAATGAGATGCATGTCATCTAGCAAATCAAGGTGAAAAAATTCACTATCAATTTATCAATGGTTGATATTTGATAAAGTATTACCCCTATATGAAGGAAATATTAAAAGATGGTATCCTTGAAGAAAGTAGGGTTGTGCTTAGGTCCTTATGGTTAAACTTTGTTCTATTAATTATGCTAACAAACATCTTAATGCCATTAGATTGGTACTGGCTTAGGTTCATGTTTTTCTTTATAACAAAAAAACTAAGTTAAAAAATAAATTACAACCAAATCATAAAGAACAAAATTGTTTAGAAAAATAAAAGAACAACTTAGAGTTGTTCCTTGATTGACATCAAGTATCATTTACTAATTTGAACTAGGTTGTTTTTCATAATACAAATTAAGTTTTTATTTCACCAAAAGGATTTGAGTTAGTTTTGTATAACTAGTTACATAGCCAATTTATTCATAAAATGTGAAAGTAAATTGAGAGGTTTTTTTTTAAATTAATAAAAAAAATCATTTCGTCGCGATCTATTTTGAGTGATAAAAATAAGCTGGTTTTTATAAAAAAAATAATTATAAAATATAGATCGCATTGATGAAATTATCATAGGTATAAAAAGAACATAGATTATCCACTATAATAGTTAGAAAACCTAGGAAAAGTCCTTTCTAAAGCTAATCCTAATTGTTTTCATCAAACTTCTTTTCCATTTGGAATATAAAGGTTCTAGTTTCCAAATAGATTTCTTTATTCGTTGATTCATTAATGTCTAAGGGTAGTAAGACCAAAGCAACCATAAATTTCCAAGCAAAAAATGATATTTCTATAGGTATTGTCATTGAAGGGGTTTGATATTTTTTATGAAAAAAATAAGAATGTTGAGTATTAATTGTAAAGTATGTAAATTAATTATGTTTTACATGTTGCTGGTTATAGAAACACAAATGTCATGCTTAAAATCTAGATCAAGCACTATTTCAAAATTAAAATGATTAACTGAAATGTTTAACATGTAAGACATGTTTTAGAACATGATTGATAATTTTTGGGTGAATAGTATCACTTGCCATGTTATGTTTTTTTTTTATTTTTTATCAATTTGATCTATCAATTTCAAGTATAAATCAAGGTTGTCAATTCCGTTTCGGTAGGTGTTTGGTTTTTTCAATTAGAATGGAATGTTTCAGTTTCGGAGTGTTTGGGCGTGCCGTTTCGAGGTTGTACTGTTTATATATATATATATATATATATATATATATATTCAACAAACATAATTCAAATTCAAGATAAATTAATTATAAATTATGCAATACAAACACAATGTCAAATAAATATAATTTCAAAATTTAAAATATTTCTAAATTGTCAAGATTAAATAGATCTTTAACTTAAAGTAATTCAACTTAAACAAAATATCAAAATATTATGAAAGTAAAATGTTTTAACACAAATATTTTAAATATAAAGTTAGGTCAATATTATCAAGGCTAA
>Ga0307510_10007062_pt1 | contig 13383 bp, 12 predicted proteins | sample 12_EM_MG_FD_207224 | JGI IMG/M metagenome (GOLD analysis project Ga0307510, IMG submission 207224) | Populus trichocarpa ectomycorrhiza microbial communities from riparian zone in the Pacific Northwest, United States - 12_EM | ecosystem: Host-associated > Plants > Roots > Unclassified | place... | reverse complement strand
TGTGAGATAGAGTAACGGGAATCGTGGAAAAACGGGAATACGTGGCCTTCTGAAAACCGACGACGGGCTGACGGGTGAATAGGCCTCTGGCTCTTTCATGTGGCGCGGGTCGTTTCGTGATCACGGACGGTCTAATTAGGGAGTCGCGCATACGTATTACCAAAGTTGGAAAACACTGCCCGATGACGGGGAAGCGCCATGGACTGTAGTGCTTCCGGTAGCTTCAGACACCAATTCCCATGAGTGCGAAGAGTGTTTGGGTCCTCTCGTTGCAAATGGACCAATGATGTCATCCCGGTCCCAGACTCCTCCACACCTTCAGACTTAGTTGTCGGGTCCTTGACCCTAGGCCAACATCGCGCAATGTCGGCATGCCTCCAAGTCTTCACCAAGCATTGTTTCTGCGGGGAATATTCACAGTGGATGCATCCCACTTCCAGAGATGTCACCACTTGCCCATGCACATACTCACAGACCCCCCTCCTGATGACCGAACTGGACCAGAACAGCAACCCCCAACTGAAAGTTGAGGGAGACCGAGACTGGTCCAGGGGGTGGACTAAGGCAATGTGGCCTTCTGCCGTGTTGTCTCAGAATGTTTCCTTGGATACTCAGTTTGAGTGTCTGTTGGGGAACATCCCGACACAAGCCCGAGCATATCCCTGAGGGCATGAGTAATCACCTTCCTTATCAGTAGCAGCTGCTCTTGTATATATGTGACCGCAGATAGTTTAATCTCAGCATGAGAGGAGTGGAAATTCCCACTTCATTACCCCATGTGCTCACACTTTGCTTGCACACATAACTTCTATCTCTTATTGAAAGGTTATGGGCCCTGGGTGGCTCTAACCACCCTCAGAATCATATTATCAAAACCAATCATCATATTAGCATTCAAATGCAAACCAGTGTGTTTACCCCTATCAGTTTTTTTTTTTTTTTAGAATCAATTTATTGTCCGCTGCCATCTAATCTACCTCAACGTACACTCTCTACCTGGGGCACAAAAGGAGGCCCCATATAAGAAAAGTAAATGATGGGAGACAGACGGCTAGGGGTGGTCCCCCATGTAGGACTTCAGTATGGTGATATGGGCATGTTTGGGTAATGACTGTTTACAGTAAAATAAGGTCTGTTTTGGCATGCTGTGTGGTCCATGTGTGATTGTCCATGGATCCTCTTGCCTTGCACAACTATGCTTGAGGGTACAGGAAAGACGACATACAAGATGTTGGCTTGTTGGGAAGCCGCTTGAGATATTGGGGCCAATGCTTTGGCGGCACAGTTGCTTCGAATGTCATGATGCCTTCCTGTCAGGCATTGAAGGGTCAAGGTGGTCTTGTTGTCCTTGTGGATTTGTGTGTGGGCAGTTGTTAAGGCTTCAATGGGCCTTGATAGTATGACTTGTACTAAGAGGTGAACTGGTGGCGAGTACTTGAAGAGGTAGAAGTCTCTAGTGTTGCTAGAGACGACTCTGAGAGGCTTATGTAAAAGATGAGGGAAAGGGGAGGCACTTGGGGAGCTTTCAAGAACGTTGATATTGAGAATCAAGTCAAGCTTAGGGCTTGACTGTCGAAATACAGGGTGCTTATATACAGGCAGGCGGGTGCACGTGCTACTATCACTAAGGTAGGTAGTTCTGGTCAAGAGGGGCCTGTCTGTGATGTATGAAGGTCCGCGGATAAGTGCTGCGGTCTGTATGAGTCGAACAATAGAGAATGAGCAAGAGCGAATGGTAAAGTGACAAGTTGCCTAATCCATCCTTAAGGGTCGAACAATAGCGGTGGGTCATTCCAAGAAGAGAAGCGTTGTCATGATGCGATGACGACCACGAGGTTTGAGATTGATCCAAGGAGATCTGGTCTCTGCATGCCCATTCTGGTCTAATGGGCATCTAGCGTAAACAACTACCCTTTAAGGTAGTCCGTATTGATGGTGACCCAATTAAGGGCCATGTCGCTGTCCGCGTCGTCTGCGGAGCTCTGCGTGGATGAGGGATTGTCTGCGGATCCTCCAGGGGAGGTCGACTGGTAGCCCTGACTCTGGGGCGAGGTGCCAGCTATGGGTGATGAGGTAGTAGGCATGATTGAGTGGTAACTGCCTTCTCTACTAGTGCGTTGGCGTATGGGTGCCGAGGAGGGACTTGTGGGTGACAGGGAGTGTTTGCGGGACACAGGACTATCCGGGGCAAGGTACTCTTGCCATGGTATGACGGGGGACTCTTTTGGGGACAAGGCGTGCATGTTGCCTCCAGGGATATCAGGTTCATATGGGATGAATGGTTCTGGCTCTAAGGGCGGCGCGTCCTTCATGGGACTGTCTGGGTCTTCCAGTGGGTTCTCTACTGGGGGTGGCTCTTGGTACATCTCCATTGAGAAGTACTCCCGACGATGGATGTTCCAGGGGACGGGGACAAGGGGCTTGACTGGGGGCTGATCAAGGGGTGACAATGGTTTGGATGGTTCACTGGGTGGTAGCAGTGGCAGGTCTGGTAGGGATGGTGGGTTCAATGGTAATGGTCACTTAGGCGTGGATAGGGTGACAAGGAGGGGGTCTGACGAGGATGAGAAAAATTGGGGTGGATCATAACAGCAGTGGAGACTGCTGGGGGTGCGCTGGCTGTCTCATAGGATAACTCAGAACGGGGGGCTGAGTGTTAAGGCTGCAACAAGCCTTGATAGTATGACTTGTACTAAGAGTTCTTCTGGTGGCAAGTTATCAAACAAGTAGAGTTCTCTAGTGCTGCTAGAGACAACTCAGAGTGTACTGGTCAAACAAGTAGAGGCTATGAAGGGATTGACAACAGTTGTATTGGAAACCAAGTCAAGCTTAGGGCTTGACTGTCGAAATACTGAGTGCTTATATACAGGCACATCCGCGCACGGACCAAGACTACTAGGAGAGGTACTACTAGTAGTGACAGAGCTATCTGTATCGTCATGATATCCGCAGCCAAGTGCTGCGGTCTGTATGAGTGTTACAAGGGGGATGAAGTGAGAGCGAAATCATATGTCAGGGGATTGCCTAATCTATCCTTAACCAGGTACTAGTAATGACGGGTCATTCTGAGAAGGGAAGCATCGTCATGATGCGATCATGACGACAAGATTTGAGATTGATCCGAGGCAATCTGGTTGCCACGCGCCCATTACGGTCTAATGGGCATCTGAAGTAAGCAGCTACCCTTTATGGTAGTCAGACTTAATAGTGACCCAATTAAGGGCCATGTCGCTATCCACGTCTTCTGCGGAGCTGTGCGTGGATGAGGGATTGTCTGCGGACTCTTCTGAAGAGGTCGACTGGTGGCCCTGACTCTGGGGCAAGGTGCTGGCTATAGGCGACGAGGCAGCAGGTGTGATTGACTGATAGCTGCCTTCTCTACTGGTGCGTTGGCGTATAGGCGCAGATGAGGGACTTGTAGGTGACAGGGAGTGCTTGCGGGATATAGGACTACTGGGCTGGGTAAGGTATGCTTGCCAGGGTTCGATAGGGGACTCTTCCGGGGATAGGGTATGTGTCTGGCCTCCGGGTACATCAGGTTTATAGTGCGTGACTGGTTCTGGCTCTAAAGGCAGCGCGTCCTCCATGGGACTGTCTGGGTCTTCCAGTATGTTCTCTACTGGGGGTGGCTCTTGGTACATCTCCATTGAGGAGTACTCCCTTCGGTGGATGTTCCAGGGGATAGGGACGAGGGGCTTGACTGGTGGTTGGACTGGTGTAGGTGGGTGCGTAGTAGCATCTTTAGGTGGGTTACTGGGTGGCAATGGCGGTAGGACTGGTAGGGGCTTGGCTAGGGGCTTTGGAGTGGATGCTGAGGGGTACAAGGGAGGTGAAAAATAGGGTGGATTGTAACACTGAGGCTGAGAGTAGTTGATCGACGTCCTCATCGTCATTGGTGTCGCCAGCAGTGGCATGCTTGCTGATGGTTGATTTGGACTTGCCTTTGGAGTTTTTCTGGTGGTACTTCCACTTAAGGACTGTTGCTCTGTTGCCGTGGGCATATAAGTAGTGTTCAGCCAGTAACACCTTCAGTTTGCTGCCATCCGGGTCCTCAAAAGCCACTGAGAGGGAGGAGATGGAGCCTGATTTGTAAGAGGTTGGTAGGCGTACCCAACTGGGATGCTGTGTGATTGAGAGGGAGGCATATATGGGGTTCAATGCTGCAAGTGCTGCATGGCACTCATCGGGGGAGTATGGGGACCTGACCTGTGATGCTCCAGTAGGGACACTGTTGATGGTAATTTTCGACCACTTTGTGTTGGGTCTTGGTTGAGTAATGGGGGTGTTGGAAGACAGATGGAGAGAGCAGGAGAGGGAAGCACTGATATGGGGGGTGGCAAGTTGGAGGGTGTGTGGAGTTGTGGCTGGACCCCCAGTGATGACTAAGTTGCCCTTGGCTGTCCACCTTGTGGCAACCAGCTGGACTTGAGGGGGGGTTACTGCGGCGAGGTCCTTGTTAAGGTTTTGGCAGAGTATCTCCGGTTTTACCTGGCCTTTCTCTCCTATTCTCGAGTTGGCCAGATCCACCAGTAGGCTGGGGTTGGGGGGTCTGGTTCCGGCTGTTGCCAAATAGCTGCAAGTGGGGGGTTTGGTGGGGTTGGACGATTTTTGCTTACTTTTGCTTGCATTGGTGTCTCTGTTGTGATGGGGGGGGGGGGGGGGAGCCTTGTTCAAGGCCTCAACTGCTTTAGACAGCTGCTGGAGGGAGTCCTGGATTTTCTGTAAGTCCAGATTGGATGAGTTGTCAACAATGGGTTGGGCAGGGGCATCGCTTGTGCCAATGAGCTCTTTGATGATGGGGTGTGAAATGAAGTTGAGGAGGACTGGCTTGACTTTAGCCAACTGTATGTGCGGTTCAGTGCAAATAATGATCGTCAGGATATATTCGAAGGCCTTTTCAGGGCTGTTGAGCGCAGGTATATGCGTGGGAATATTTGACATGGTGGTGGTATGAGTTCAAGGAAGGTTCCCCCTATCAGTTTGTAACCACCTACCCCTATCACAATGGACAATGGTTACATTCCCAAGCCTGTACTACAGGCAACTATAACAGATGAGGATCTCAGAGGTACCAGGGGCAACAACCTTATTGATGACCCCAATACCCTTGATCTTGATCCAGGACCCACAGTGCTGCAGACAGCAATGGTGGGAACACAAACTATCCATCAGTCAGCACAGGCATCTGCTCTGGCCCCAGTCCCTCAGAACACATCTGTGCCTCCAGTGTCACAAGCTGCAGTGCCAGTGCCACTCATTTTAAAAGGTGGGGGATCAGGCATTACCAATATCAAAGAGACCTTGGAGGGCAAAAAGAACAACTGGATGACATGGTCCAAGTCCATGATGACATTATTTGACCTCAATGATGTAGTCAATTTTGTTATCAGTTGGGTTCTGTGCCCAGACAAAGTGTTAAGGCCTATTGAACCTTAAGGCGTGACGTGCGCGAAGGTGAGATATGCGGCAGTGACGAAGTTATAAGGGTCGTAATCCCCTTAATAACCTAAGTGCTTTGAGAAGTGATAAAAGTGAGAAGGTTGCTAAGACCAATGTCTGGGTGAAGATAAAGAGGAATGGGAAGTATCTTCAATGACTTGAAGATAACTTCAAAGAAAGATAGAAAGGAAATATTGGTTCAAGCAACAAGGACAGAGAACGCAATAGATTGCAAACTAAGTCAGGCTTAAGGCCCAACTCTAGGATATAAGCCCAGCTTATATACAAAAGGGCAGCTACCTGACTAAGTGTACAAATAGGGAGAACAATGGAGTCATGAACAATGGAGGTCACAGAACAATGGGGTTATGAACAATGGTGGTCACAGACTACTATAAGGAGAGAACAATGAGAAACGTACAAGAAGGGAGAACAATGGATTCTCCGACGAGATGGCTCTGTTGTACAAGTAAGCGGTCATGTGAGTCAAGGTCATGTGATCGTATAAGTACATAGTGGTCAAGAAAAGAAAAGAAAAATGTGGGCCAAGTGCCCAAGATCGTAACACAACACCCTTCCTAGAGAGTTGCTACCACACAACTAATCCGAAACGGAACCGCGACCACCACCAGGTGCGGTTTTCCCACAGTGAAAAACTGGGCAAGGAGTGATGAACCAGGGTACCAACGCCCCCAGGAAACAAATAGGAACCTATATAGCACAGTAACAGTGTGAACTGCATGAGTGTGCCCAGTACATGTGTAAAACACAGGGAACAGTCAGAAAAATGGATGAAAACCATGTTGAAAACCACACACCAAGGCCCAACAAGATGCTCCCAAACCCTCATTGGAACCAGCACACCACAGATAGGTGCAAAGGTGGAACAGAATCATGTAAGGCAGGCTGATCTAAGAGAAAATAAGAATGAGAGGATCAGGAAGAGCAACGATAATCTCACCAGCAACATGGGCACCACAATGAAACCTAGAGAAATGACAAGACATGGAACATGGAACTAGTGAAAAAACAGAAGAGGAGGGAACACCCTAGCGAACCAGCTGAACTATAAATGAGGTTTTAGTGGGTAGGACTGCATGGTGAGCATGCCTGTAAGGCATGCTCAGTCACCATGCTTTGAGTCCCACACTACCCCTAACCCAGGGGTGTGCGTAACAGCATTTTTTCCTCACATCCAGACCTTGGTCCGGCTTTAGCGTGATAAGCGGAGCTGGTTAATCCTCTCACCACTTATCGATTATCTCTGAAGGCAACTCTATTGGGATAACTAATAGATACACCTCAAGATAAAGCGCTCTCAAAAAAAAAAAAAAAAAAAAAAAAAAAAAAAAATAATCTGAAACTGCATAAAGCTCCAGATCATAGTCAGTACGAGCTAGTTCCAACTCGTGACACAAGGTAGGGGATGACATAGTGGCGCACATGTCCCCGAAGTTGGAATGAGTATGGGGGACAGCGCAGTACTCAGCATCGCACTATTTGTGGGGGCTATCACAGTCGTCATGTGCGTGTTGGGTGCTAAGACACCAATGACACGTCTTCCAGAGGGGGCACTCCTCCTCAACGTGGTTGGGACATGAAACATTGCACTTGAGGCAATAGGGGAATTTGGGTTTGCCTCCTCAACGCCGCTTGCCTAAGACGGCGCAGCATTCAAGACTGTCTTCACCTTCCTCAATGTCAGGTGGTCCTTGGGCAGCGAATATACAAGGGATGTGAATAGCGTTAGTGGGAGGGGGACAGATGCGATTAAGATGGGGAATGAGTTGGGTGTGAACAGCAGCATTAGTGAGGTGCCATTCCACCATGCTGAGCTTCGTTTGAGCGTTGTCCTCCCTCTTATTGAGCTCAACCCATTGGCGCTTTACCGCCTTGAGTTCGCTCTGATGCGCCCGATACCTATAGACATCAGCGACGACACCAGGGTCCTTGAGATTGATGATGGCGTTGTCGATGAGGAGTCGGGAAGTAGAGGAGGGGTGGAAAATGTTGAGGTTGTAATCCTTGACCCCAGGATGGTTGAAATTGGGGGTGGGATGTGCATGTGCATGAAGGGGGATGGAGAATTCAGGGTCGCCATGCTTGCAAGTTCCTACAAGATGAGTGTTGACCCCAATCTGTCTGAAGGTGACGTAGCGTGCCACTTCATCCTGGCCATACTCATTGAGGAAGACAAGCAGGTATTGCCACGCATCACCACGGTTGTACTTGCTCCATCCGGTCCCTGGATGGTTTGGATCATCAAGCTGCTGAGTAAGTTGAGGGATGTTGGGAATGGGACTAGGTGTGGAGGAGAGGGAGATGGTAGGGTTGTACTGAGCGAACCTAACTGGTTCGTCGTTCTGCACGTCGTCATCTGACATGTACCCCTCAATCTTCTTGACGATCTGGGGAATGAGGAAGAGGTGTTTGACTGCGGTGTAATCGCGGAAGATTGTAGTAAATACTTGGTCGTCAAGCTCAGTGTTCCCCAGAATGTTCAAGGCTGGGAGGAGGTCCTCCGTCCAGACCGAAAGCGCCCCAGTGATATGCTCCTGATGCTCCATGTATTTCAATCAGGCTCTGCATTGTTTTCTCACATGGCGAACCTGTGCCGAAGAGGGAATTTGTCCCGCTAGTGTGAGTATCTCGTCGTCTGGGAGCGTGTCAATGACTACATTTGAGTGGATGCTGGATGGCTGGGGTGATAGAGGGCGACGGTGCTGGTGTTGGAGTAACGGGGTTGGGGGTAAGGTCAACAGGGGGGAGGGAGATGGTGCTCAAGCCGTACTGTCCTTGTTCTGAGGGGAGATACAAGGTGGGATCGGGATAGGGGATGGTGAAGTGCGGCCAGTGACTGGGGTGGGGAAGGATGGTGGTTGACCTCATGATGCGCCCGGGAAGCTGCTCAAAGCTGTCCTCAGATTGGAGTAAATATCTGTCGCCGTAGAGGCGACCTCTAGTCCAGCAATGATAGGTAGAGCCAGTGGTGGGGACGATTGTGGAGAAAAGGGTAATGTCTCCATTTCCATAGATGGACTGCTGTGTATGGACTGTGGTACCTCCTGGTCCGACATAGACATAGCTGAAATGAGCAGGCTGGGTGAAGTCAAGGGGCATTCAGCGGTGATAGGGACAGTACTGTTCTTTGCAGAAACGGGAGTGCTCAAGGGCGTGATCGTAAGTGGGGTGGATCGTTCAGTACAGCGACGAAGTCTTCTGGGCAGCTGGGGTGAAGGTGTGGAACTTATGACTGGGCCAGATGGTGAGGTCTCTGAAGAGGTGGTGGAACAAATTGAAAGGGGGATCGATGGTAAAGGTGTAGAATGCCTGGTTGGACATGCTGGGGGTGACTTGTCAAGAGGGAGGGTTCTTATACTGCTTGAGGTACTTTGAAAGTCCAATAATAACTCCAGAGCATGGAGGTCCTCGGTGTTAACCCATGAATCATGTGCTGGCAAGTAGTTCTTCCAGTGCACAAGGTATTGCTTCTTCTTCCAATGGCCAAATGACCTCTCTTTCAGAATTTTCTTGACTTCCCATTCTGGTTCGCCTTCTAGTATTTCTGGTGGTGGTTCTAGAAAGTTGGGTCCATGTTGGTCTGTTTCTTTGTAGGGCGTGAGTAGGGAAGCGTGAAAGACGTCATGGATTTTCCAGGTGGAAGGGAGTTCGAGTTTGTAAGCGACTTTTGATATCTGGAAGACTACCTTAAAAGGTCCGTATCTCCTTGGGGAAAGCTTGGGTGTGGTGTTACTTGGAAGTTGTAGGTTGGTTCCTTCTAGCCAGACCTTTGAGCCTACTGCAAATGGGACGTATCGTGGCTTCTCTTTTATCCAGGATTCTTGTGCTTTACGTTGGGCCTCTTGGGCGGCTTTCCTGGCTTCTTCAATGGATGAGAGTCATTGTTCTAAGGAGGGAATGGTGGTCTTTCTGGTTGGTTGGTGTACTTGGGGTGTGTATCCGATGAGTAAGTCATATGGTGTTTTCTTAGTAGTTGCGGATGGCCATGAGTTCTTGGTGTACTGAGCAAGTGGTAACCATGCGTGCCAGTTGTTCTGTTGTGTTCCGCAGAATACTCGGAGGTATTGTTCTAAGGTTTGATTGGTTCTTTTGCTTGCCCCATCGGTTTGAGGGTGATATGCTGTGCTGATGTTCTGATGGATATTGAGAATACGGCAGAGTTCTGTTGAGAATTTCGATACAAAGTGGATGTCTTGGTCCGATATGATTTTGCGGGGAATGCCGTAGTGGGGAATGACGTGATTGAGATAGAGTAAGGCTACTCCTTCTGAGTTGATGGTCTTGTGACAGGGGATGAAGATAGACGCTTTGGAGCAGTCGGTGTCCATGATCATGAGAATGGTATCAAAACCACCTGATTGTGGGAGTTTAGTGATGAAGTCCATTGCAATGGTTTCAAAGGGTTGCGTGTTGTCTGCGGGGGTGATAGGGAACATTGGTGGATGGGTAGGATGGGTGTTGACTTTGGTCATTTGGCATGTAGCGCATCCTTTGATGTATTCAGTGACAAAGGTTTTTAGATTGGGCCACCAGTAGTACGGGGTGATTAGTTGCAGTGTTTTGGTAATCCCGGCATGCCCGGCAGTCACGTGGTCGTGAAAAAGGGAAATTACTCCCCTCCTAAGAGCGTTGTCTGCCACAACAACTAGGGCAGTCCCGTGATACCAATGTGTGCCATCCAATAGGGAAAGGTTATGTGTTGGTGCCCATTTCTTGAGTAGCGGTTGCTCTTTGTATTGAGCCAATTTGATACGGCTATCCAAGTTATCACTGATACTGTCCATGTTGAATACTCGAATTGAGGTATGGTTGTCGCAAAAGTAGTGGTCCAGCCATACAGTGACGTCGTCATTAATTGGATTGGGTCCCTTGTAGTCAGGTCTTCTGGATAATGCATCCGCGTGATTAGTGGCGCCAGGTTTGTATTCCAAAATGATGTTGTACTGCTCCCTTTCTGGTAGGTATCCAGCAACGCAGGGGCCTATTTTTCTGGGTTCCCGGTAGTAACAGAGGTTGGCGTGATCAGTGAAGACTAGAACAGGTATGGTTGTCCCTTTGAGGAGGTGAGACCAGCAACGTAGTCCGCGCATAACTCCCAAGAATTCTCGGTCATAGATGGGGTAGTTTTGCTCAGTTTGGGTAAATTTCTGGGAATGAAATCCTACTGGTCGTCTTGGTCCTGGTTTTTGGGTACTGTCTGGTTTTGTAACAGGGGGATCTTGTTGATATAATATAGCACCTGTTCCAATTTGCGATGCATCTGTTTCGAGTTTGAATTGTCGGTCAGGATCTGGTCGGACAAGTACTGGTGCGTGGGTGATCATGTCAATAAGTTTATTTTGAGCCTCCTTTTGTTGGGGTCCCCATTCGAAAGGTACGTCTTTTCCAGTAAGCTTTGTGAGTGGTGCGGCGATTATACTGAAATTGGGGCAGAACATGCGATGGTATCCAGAGACTCCTAGGAATCCACGGACTTGTCGTTTGTCTTTGAGCTCATGTGGGTAGTCTCTGAGTCCTGCGACTTTAGCTGGGTCAACTGTAGCTCCATCTTTTGATATTTGGACACCTAGGAAATCCATTTGTGGTTGCATAAAAACAGATTTTGACAATTTAAGATGTAGGCCATGGCGCGCGAGGAGATCAAATAGGAAGTGAATAATGTCGACGTGAAGGTCAAAGTCCTTGAGTAGGGTTCTGATTCCGCAATCATCCATGTAGTTTTGGAGTATGCGCTGTATTTCAAGTACACCTTTCTTCTCAAAGTGCTTGTATAACTCTTCAAGAATACCATTCATAAAGTGTTGAAAACTTGCTGGAGAGTTGCTCATGCCAAAGAACATTACTTTTGGTTCAAATAGTCCTTGGCGGGTTTTGAAAGCAGCTTTCCATTGGTCCCCTTCACGTATTTGGATATTGTTATAGCCCCAACGGATGTCGAATTTACTGAATAATTCCATTCCCTGTAGGTTTTCAATACATTGTTTGAGGTTTGGGAGTGGGGTGACATCTTTCCTGGTGACTGCATTGAGGGGGCGATAATCGATAATGTACCATTTTTCTTTAGAGTCCTTTTTAGGGACCATAAAGGTTGAAAAACTGTAGGGGGAGTCTGATGGTGTGATATATCCTTTGGCCAAGTTTTTGTCGATGAATTGATCCTCTGCTTTTTGTTCATCCCTTGAAAGCAGATAAACTTTGCAGTTGAAGCGAGTGGGTGCAGTGTCCATTAGTATGATTTTGTGGTCTCCTTCACCACAAGTTGGTGGAAATTTGTTCGCTTCTTCATCTGAAAATAGTGCTGTGTGACGTTTAAATTTTTCCGGGAGGGTGATTTCCTCTTTCCCATGTTCCGTTGCGTACTTATGGGCCATTTCTACTGTGGTATGGGTGCGATTGACTTCCACTGGGCCTCCCTTTATTTCTAAAGGGGTTACTCCCAACCATGGATTACACCTAGTTTGTTGCGCTTCAAGGATAAGGTCTTCATTAACTGGTATTTTGCTTTTGACCCATGTTTTTGCATGTTGGAGAGTTCCAAATAGTAGGGTTTCCATCTGAACTTTTGGGCCTAAGAGTGTTCCTTTTTCCCAGTCGATTTCTGGTTTAAATGCTTTAAACCATGGGTAGCCAAAGAGGAGACAATCACATCCTAGGTTAGTGACAAAGAACCTTTGACGTTCTTGTTTGTTTCCTTTAGTAACAAGCAAGTCACAAGCATGAGTAATTGTTCCATGTCGATTAAGGGTGCCATCGACATTAAATACTGGGCGGGGATAGGGGAGTTTCTTCATTCCTAAGCGTAGTTTTATGATGGTTGTGTGGTCGATAAAATTTTCGGTTGCCCCAGTGTCAAGTAGGACTGTTTCTTCTGCCTTCCCTCAATAGTGTGAAAACGCAACTCTTATTTGCACAGAATTTGAGCGATTTACAAAAACACTATTGAGGCGGAATGCCCTAACTATGGCAGCTAGTTTTGGGCTTGAGGAAAATCCTTTGGCATAAGAGATTCGATAATGCTCAGCTTGGTATCTTCATCAAGCGAGCCCATGTGATCTTTCAAGAAACCAGAGATGTCATCTGGGGTCATGTCAATGGGGTCCTGGTTTCGGATGGTAGGAGTGTTACTGCCAGCGGTTTTGCCACTTTTGGCACAATCTGCTATTTTCTTGCGGCAGACACAGGCTTGGTGTCCTCGAATTTTGCAGTAGAAACATTTGTTTTCGTCCATAAGTTGCTGCTTTTTGGCGTCGGAATGTGTTTGTCCCATTCTACTGGCGTTGACGTCCATGGCATGTCCTCCTTGGGAAGTGGTATGTGTGTCGGGAACTCACTACTTTATGGGTAGCGAGACTCGACGACGGCGCAGAGTTGAAGGTGACTGATCCAAAGGAGCAGCAAGGAGACGTTGAGGAGGAAGAGGCAAAAGGCAAGGAGAGGCGGGACGGAGTAAACTGAGGAAGACAAGGGGCGAGCTGCTAACGATGAGGGAGCTTTGAAAGGCTCCAGTGTGGGGGATTGACAAGAGAACAGTCTAAGGACTGTTCACCTAAATTCATAGGTCTTATATACTAATACAGGGTGGTCTGTGCGCAGTTTAGGGTAGGTAAGTTTACAAGTAACGGGGGACTGCACAGTCAATGCGCAGCAACTGCGGATTACATAATACATCTCGATTAGGGTCTAGCCCTAATGAGTCGCGTCCTCGTTGATTGAGTCGCGTTGTGTGTTCGTTGATTGTTTAGTGGACGCGTCTTGTTGATCGTTCCCACGATCTGCCACATGTTGATCAACGGGTTACACTGCGTGCAAACCAGACTTTTCAGCTGAAGAAAAGTCAAGGAAAAGTTTAATGAAAAGTTAAATATTTTAAAGAGATCTCCTGTTTAGAAAAGTTTGAAAGAAAAGTTTAACAAAATCTTTAGG
>Ga0307510_10007061_pt1 | contig 13385 bp, 5 predicted proteins | sample 12_EM_MG_FD_207224 | JGI IMG/M metagenome (GOLD analysis project Ga0307510, IMG submission 207224) | Populus trichocarpa ectomycorrhiza microbial communities from riparian zone in the Pacific Northwest, United States - 12_EM | ecosystem: Host-associated > Plants > Roots > Unclassified | place... | reverse complement strand
AAATGAGAAAAACATAAAGTACTAAGAAATGACTGAAAGAAAGACTTATTGGTTGTTGATATGGTTATTATAAAACATATCCTTGAGTGAGGAAAATTTATGAGATAAACCTGTGATTTGCAGGAGGAACCATAGGCGTGGTGCAACAGCAACAGCAGGGGAGCACGAGTAGAGCTTCTATTGCAGGTAGGTGAATCACACTTTTACCTTCTACGTAAATTCCATGTTTTAATATATATTACTGATGTGAAATGTGAATTACCGAATGTATGTGTACTCAAGGGGAAAGGTTGTTGTGTGAATTGCTAATTGATGAAATTATCACTAACAAATGAAATATGAGAAGTGTGATTTGAGGCGTAAACTAGTATACATTTAGTGTATGTTAGGATCCCGGATAAGGGGATCGCCATGTTTGGACTAGCATACATTCAGTGTATGTTAGGATCCCGGGTAAGGGGATCGCCATGTTTCGACTAGCATACATTCAGTGTATGTTAGGATCCCGGGTAAGGGGATCGCCATGTTTCGGCTAGCATACATTCAGTGTATGTTAATAACCGTTCCCTGCATCGACTCCTATGGGATGATGATGATGATACCAGTGAAAGGGGTATCGGAAATGGGTTAAACGAAGATAATCATGTTTGATCTTATAAAGTCTGGAATGGAGGTTAATAGTGAAAGGAACGGTTATTAATAGTTTGAATAAGGAAGAGATTCTAATGAAAACCAGAAAGGAGAAGGGAACAAAATATGAATGCATGTTACCTTTTTAAAATTGCTTGATTTCGTGTTGTTATTTTTTTTATGTGATAGTCACCTTTCAATAATATGTATTTTGTTTCAGGAACATCACATGCACGACAGGAGTAGATCCTAGCTTATGTTTCCCTTCTTGTAATTTAGGTTATAAGGGGTATACCCTTATATTTTGTAAACTTGAAAATGTTTGTATAACTTAATTTGTATAATTAATGTTTAAACTTGATTGAATGAACTTAATCTCTATAGTTCATGTAATCATCTTTCATGTCTAAGTACTTACTTTTATTTTCATCCATAATGATATTTTGTTATATAATGTATATCATGAATATCGTGGGTAATAGGTGTGAGAATATTGTGGAAATTGAAACAAAAGATGATTGGGTCGGGATTAAGTTATGAAATACGAGTTATTAGAAGTGTAAACAGGCTACATATCAATAACTTGGGACCTTCCGGTATAGGGGGGCTCCGTCGAAATTTTGGTAAATTTAATATGAAAACCATGAATATATATATATATATGTAAAAAAAATTTCTCTATTTTCGGTTAACATAAGAGTGTTGTTTTTTATCTCCAAGTAGGGGATGTTACACTTCCTCTTCCCGAAGATCTGTCTACAGCAGCTGCATGTCCAGCTTCTTCCTCTTTCCCAATATAAATTAAACCCAAGTCCCAACTGTAGTTGTCTCCTTAGGCGTGAGAAAGAGAAGTGACAAAACTTGGAAGAGGAAAGTGCCTAGACCTCCTCTCAGGACCGGCTGCAGCCATTGTTGCAGCATAACCACTCCTTCTCGAGGAGAAAAACTGAACACGACCACCCTGCATGCAGTCTTTCTTGAGTGTTGAGTGAGACATGAGCTAAGTGAAGAAAAGAAAAACCAAAAACAATGGAGAAGGGAGAACCTAGAGGGCCGATTGGACAGCAGGTGAGAGAAGGAAGAAACTGGACTAAGAGAGAAGAACAGACCACCAAACCCTTCCTAAAACTGTTGTGAACCGTGAGGTATGAACCACAACCCTTCTCCATCATTCTTGTAATTTTGAGACCAAAAAGGAATATGAAAACCCTAACTAAATGACCTAGGAATTTCCAGCAGTTGCTAAGAAAAATTGACTAGGCAGAAGGATCAAATTAGGGCTGGGTATGGGTCCTAATTCCAAAACAATTAACAAAGTAATTGGACAATTTTGGATACACAAACTGAAGGGGAGGGCCGGCTATAGGAAGGGTTAAATTGAATGCAAAATAAAGTGATGAAAAAACATGGATTGTGACTATATGGAACCTTAGACCCTGCTGGAATCAAAACTGGAAGTATGTTGGTGTTAATGATGTGAAATTTTGCTTGTGTTTGATGAAATGGCATGATAATATGTTAGGATGATGTTATGTGTAGAATTAACTTGTCTTTGAACCTTGAAGAGCATGCTAGAACAAAAATAAAATAAAAGTAGAAACCATGTTATATTGATCCCCAATTCCATTATGTGATTGATGAAATTGCATATTTATGTGCCATGTGAATCAAATTGTAACCACACCAGAAACGGGACTCCCTCTAGTAATGTTTCAATTCATTGATGTGTTGAATGGGTGTGTGTGATTGTGAATCAAGAAAGTGAGCATGTAATTATAAATTATATTGGTATACAGCCACAATGCAATTGAGAATGCATGAATATATGTAGTAGCTATGCTAGATGTCAATGTTGGAGTGAATGAATGAATTGAGAAAACCTTGCTAAATGAACTTGTGTTGATGTTGCATTGTTTAATGATAATTGATGAGTGAAGTGTGATTTGTGATTTGTGGAGTCTTATGTCCACCTCGGGCGAGAAGCATGAGAAAAGGGAAGGCTAGCGTAAGCCTTATGCTGGGAAGCCAAAAAGAGCGCCTAGCGCGAGCTTTATTGAAAGAGGCCTCATCACTATAGATGGGGCGCCCCTTATTTTCTTGAAAACTTGGCCGAAAGAAAGTAATGAAACCAGAAAAGATTCCATCGCCGCAATCGATTTCTAAATTGGCAGCGATAGGGGTCGCGTTGATGATTTCTGAGTTAGCAGCGACCTAGTTTTCATCAATAATTTTTGCTGTTGAAATTGTGTTGCATGCAGTGAATCAACGTACGCTGTCGAAATTGTGTTGTCTGAATGAACTAGCTTTTGCTGTTGAATTGTGTTGTCTGCAGCGAATCAGCGTTTGCTGCTGAAACTATGTTGCCTGCAGTGAATCAGTGTTCGCTGTCGCAACTATGTTGCCTACAACAAATCAGTGTTCGCTTTTGAAATTGTGTTGTCTACAACAAATCAGCATTCGTTGCTGAAATTGTGTTTTCTGCAGCGAGACATTAGCTTTCACTGCCGAATTGTGTAGGCTGCAGTGAATTAGTTTCGCTGTTGAATTCTGTATGTCACCAGTGAATCAGTTTTCGCTGACAAATTCTATATGTAACCAGTGAATCGGTTTTCACTGACAAATTGTATGTCACCAGCGACCCAGTTTTCGCTGACGACTTTCTATGGTAGCAACAACTTAGCCATTGATGAATTTCACGTCATAAATGACTTAATGCTTGTAATGATTTCATTGTATAATTGTATAATGTGTGGAACACTAGAATGTGAACATGTGCATTTTGAAATATGTATGGCGATGAGTTATGTGTTTGTCAAATGCAAATGTGTTAATTTATGATCATTTGATGTATCAGGTGGTGCGACTGGAATCGAACCTTTGACCAGACAAGTACACTGCGGGAGGAAGAGGTAGGTGATTTCCACCCCCTACTAGCATAATGTTAGTTTCTGAAGTGAATTTATTATGAAGGATCTACTGTTGTGTTATACTGAATGTTAAACTATCATGAATGGTTGTATGAGTATTATGAAGGATTTGGTGTTGCATGATATTGAATGTTAATTGTTACGAATAGTTGTATGAGCATTATGAAGAATCTACCGTTGTATTATACTGAATGTTAATTGTCACGAATGGTTGTATGACTATTACGAAGGATCTACTATTGCATTATACTGAATGTTAATTGTTGTGAATGGTTGTATGAGTATTACGAAGGATCTATCATTGTATTATGTTAAAGGTTATTTATCACGAATGTTTATACGAGTATTATGAAGAATCTATTATTCTGCTATATATAGTGCTAAATTGTTATAAATGTTTGTATGAGTATTACGAGGGATCTATTGTTATATTGTATTGAACATTAACTTTCATGAATGGTTGGATGACTAATACGAAGGGTCTACTGTTGTGTTATACTGAATGCTAAACTGTTATGGAATGTTTGTTTATGCATTACAAAGGATCTATTATCGTGTTTATCAAACGTTAAACTATTATGGAACTTTTATATGAGTATTATCTAGGGTCTACTATTATGTTATAGTGAATGTCAAATTATTATGAATTGTTTGAATGAGCATTTTGATTAGTACTTAAAAGTGCATTTTTATCAAGGTTTTATATCATTATATTGCACTTAAAGTATCATTAAATTCCCTAACTTAAGCATGTTTTATAATAACAAGTTTGATAATGTAAGATATCTTTAATTTATGGTAAATGCTCATTTCGAATGCAAACATATCTCACAATTTAAAGGATTGATTGATGTGTTGAACTATTGAAAGTGAAAAGACAAAGAGAGAGCTAAGCTTAAAGAAGAGATGCTGGTTCAATTCAAACTGGAACACAATTCGTATATTGGATCATAACTAGAGCTATAGAACTTGGATTTAGGTTTGGTTTATGTAGATGGAAAGCTAAGACATAGGCCTAAAACTTTCATGAGAGTCCAAGATTCAAAACGATCGTTTTCAAGTTCAAATTGTGGCAACAAAAGAGAAGTCAGAATCTGTCTTGTAGCCCAGACACTATTCAGTGTTCAACCCATATCTCGAGTTATAGAAGTCCAATCAAGCTCATTCTTGTTTTGTTGGAAAGTGGAGACAAATGCCCAGAACTTTCAGGCAGACTATCTGTTCAAATTCTGATGTTAGCAATGACGTTTTGTTCAGATAAGAAGATAATGGTTGTCACCTGTAATGATTTAGATTCAAGCCCATACTTAACAGTTGTGATCTCACAATTAGCGGCCATTATGTCACCCACAAGTCCTATAATCAAGATGCTACACGTTAAGTTTGCCTAAGTGAAATTTTTATATGGCACAACCTAACAGGTAGGTTCTAGCCATTAAGTGCATGGGGTAAGTCACTATGTAGTCTCAAAGGGTCTTTCGCATGCTTAGTGATCGTCGTCAAAAGGTCGATATAAGGCTTACAAGAAGTGTGAAGATAAAAGAACCTGACTAATATTAGATTGGTGTATCAACCATTATCGAGTAAACAATCAAGCGAGAGTTTGATAGTTTCACGAGTCTTACCCAAGCTAAAGTCATTGGGGTCCCATTACTTCTCCACTTAACCTAAATCTAATATCATGTATATTCAAAGTGAAATGAGTAGTGTGTGAAGGCACAAATTCATATCCAATATATGCATGATGACATGAATAAATATGCATGCTAAAGCTGTAAAATAAATTGATTACCAAATGTACACAACATAACAAACATTTTATCAATTAGCAAACAAAAGGCAAAGCTTCGTCCAAGAAAAGTCTCTAGTGGAGTCGTCATTCTATCGCACCCGACATTGCTGCAACCTTAATGTTTTAAAGTTATCTGGCATATTGTTCTTAGAGGGGAATAGGTCTAGTTTTAAGGAGTTGTCACCTAGTATTATGGTCATTAGGAACCCTAACTAATCAACAAAGATTCTATGGTACATGACTGATTAAGCAAAATGAAAGATATTATCACTCCTTAAGCGTCCTACCTGATGTAGGTTGTATTACTGATTTTGTCTTAAATTCTAAGGATTCGTTGTATTATGCTTTTGATGGTTTTCTTATAATATTCCTAACTTTAGCGCCAATAAATATTCAACTACAAATACTTCCAACTCTAGCATTGATAAATATTACATCAAAAAAGATATGATATTCCTGACTTTGGCGTTGGTAAATACTGGGGTTCAAAATAATTTTTAACTCTAGTGTCTAATATTTCTAACTCTTTTTTTTTTTATCAGAATGTAAGTATAAAGATCAAAAGTAACCATGTTAGTAAACTAGCAAGTCAAAATACATGAATATACAACCAGATTAGAAAAGACCAAAGTGTCTAATATTTCTAACTCTGATGTTAATGAATATGAAGAGTATTTCCAATTATGGCATTAGTGAATACGAATATTCCTGACTCTGGCGCCAATGAACAAAAAAGTAAAATTTGAATTAAAAGCAAAACATAATTTTTTGTATTTTTTGTAATAAGGGAGGCTTTTTTATTTTTTTAAAAAGGACAAGTATATATTTTATACCAGATTCACATTTTTATAGTATAAGTTTACAACCCAATACTAAGTAAAGTCATCGAAAACAATATGCGAGGGACCCACAAATAAATTCAAAAGGGTCCCAGAATTTTTTCAAATTTTTTTGATATCTTTAAAGGCTTGTTTGGCTAGATATTAAAATAAAAAAGAGTTAAAAAAAACAAAGGTAAAAGTCATAAATTGTGTGTTTGCCAAACATACGCTTAGCACAAAGATTGGGTTGGCTAGGCCTGAAGCCCAGACCTAACCCGGTATCAACAGTTCTTTTTTTTTTTATGGGCTGTTTCTAGGTTAGCCATATGAGCTGGGCTTGATCCAGCCTTCCCGGCTTGGTCATTGGTTAACCTAGTGACCAACCTGACAATAGTCAGCATGCGTGAATTATTCATGCATGCTTGCTACAGGAAGAAAGTAATTAAAATGCAAAGATGTGGGTAAGAGAAGCTTACTTGGTGCGGGACGTCAATTGCTGGAATTCTGAAGGAAGGTAAAAGTCCTCTATTTTGATTATGGTGCCCCTCTTCTCTACTCTTTGGTTTTCCTTTTCTGTCTTTTTGATGCTTTGCTTTCTTTTGGCTCTCTAGTTTTCCTCTATTTTCTCATCCTTTTGGGTTTTTTTTTTTTGTTTCTAGGTTCCTCTGCTTTTATAGGCCACTATGAGAGAAATTTGATCCTTATCTTCCTGGGATCTTTGCTCCGTGTTTGGTGGGATTAGAATACCAACAGTCCTACCATTGTTGGACTGTTGGTGGGGGGGAGCTGAGCCAATTTAGGATTTGTGGTAGACCATTTGGTTTACATTCTGGTTTGGATTTGGTGGGGAATTGGGGTCTGGTCGATGCCATTTTTGGCAATTTTCTCGCGTAGATTTTCCTCTATTTTAAAGGAAGGGGAGAATGAGTAGTTAACTGAATGACATTGTTTTAGGCTAAGATGGTCATTCTTTAATTTGGTTGCTGAAGTTCTGACATCTTACAATCGAGTCTTTATTTTTCAACATTGTTTTTTAATTTTGCCCCTAGATCAAATGCAATTGGACCCCTAGATTTATGCATCATTTAAAAAATAGTCCTTGGTTTCAAATTTATTCAATTCAGTCCTTAACTAACTCCTCAAGCTTTTAATTATTTCAAAATTACCTCAGGTAAAATAAATGAACTTCCTATAGTATCAACGCCTATTAACTTCAGTCCCTGGAATTTATTTTCTTGTAATTTTGACCTAAATTGACCCTGAACTTTGATATTCTCAAATTAAGCCCCTGATTGCATTAATTAATCTAATTCAAAGTTTAATTAAGTCTTTAAACTTATCAATTCTTCCTATTTTTGGCCAAATTGACTTCCAACTTTATAATTTTATCATTATTAGTTCCTTAAACTTTCAATTTATGTTGTCTTGATCCAATTCTCAAATTATTTATTATTTTTTTATAAATTCAAAATTGGGTTATGACAAGCATGATGTTGTTGGCGGCGATGGTGACAGAGAAAGATGGAGAAGGCTAGGAGAGAGGAGAAAAAAATTCAAGGGGAGGGGAAGAGCTGATTCCCCCCCCCCCAACTTTGGCCTCAAATTTCTTGTTCTTTAATGCTGGGAATCCATCCTTATTTATAAAGGGTGGAAGATGAACATTTTATCTTTATTAGGGATAAATCTTAGCCCTTGATTCAAGCTAGAAGGATCCCAACTGTTGGATCAAAGGTATCATTATGGTTTGTCAAAATGGGTTGCTATGTATAACAACATTATTTAAAACACTAAAGCTTACAAAAATTCCACCAATTTTCATACTTTCATTTTCCTACATTTAAAAAATATAAACCAATATCCAAAAATGGCTTCCACCAAATACCAAAACACTCGAGCATAAACACACTGCCATTATTATACTAATTGAATTTAACCATAACAACATCATTTAAAATACCAAAACTTACATAATTTCATCAAATTCCATATTTTCATCATTCTAAAATATACCAATAATAACTAAATTCTTAGCAATCCACGTTACAATATTCATAACCAATTTTAAGCATCTCTAACATTGTTAAAACATAAAAAATTAACCAAATTTAGTCAAATTTTTAAATTCCCTAAAATTTCTAAACCATGGTTGGCCACTTAATGTCTTAATTTTTCATAATTAGTTTTCAATTTAATCCTCAATCATGTCATCTAAATCACAATTAACCCTTAAGTACACAAATTTACATTTTCATTCACAAACACACATAAAACCTAGAATTTAGAATTGAGGATTTTCAATCCCTTATCAAAATTCAAGAAGAAAATTGCATTTAATATAAAAGGGATACCTTACCACAACCAATTAACCAAATTTAAAAAGTCTTTTATAATAATTCCCAAGAATTTCTTCTTTCTCGTCCAATTCGTAACCTTTCTTTCTCTATCCCCTAAACTCACAACCTCTCTCTCTCTCTCTCTCTCTCTGGTTTGTTAATTTGATTTGATTTTCTTGGTGTAGAAATTACTTGCTCACACTCTCCATGCCATGTTATTTGAGAGGAAATGGAGGAGATGCAGAAATTTCAAGTCTTTCTTTCTCTTCCAAAACCGTCAGTTGTTCTTAAAAAGAGGGAAGACCAATTTTTCATCTATTTATAATAATGTCACTTGTTTAAATGTCATATTTGTTAAATTCTATCAAATCTCTAAGCGTTAGTATTTTCATGTACAAATTGTTTTTTCATTTCATCAAAGGTTTTACGCTAATTACTGAGAATTTTCACCCCTAATCACAAAAATTTTCCTTTTACTTTATTATTTTCTAGTTGGGAATTATACTATTTAGCATATGGTTTATAATTAGCAACTTGCATTTACTCTTGAGATTTCATATTGATCAAAATCATAAGTTTGAAATTTATGTAGAATCCAAATTGAATAAGGCATCTTCCTATTCCATAGCCAAAAGAAATGAGCCTCTAGATTTAATTAACACTAATACATATGATTTAAAGATTGTGCAAACTAGAGAAGGTAAAAAAATATTTTATTTTTTTTATTAATGACTGTACAGGATATTGTTACATCTATTTGCTAAGAAACAAAGGTGAGACCTTAAAAGTGTTTAAATATTACAAAAGTGAGGTTGAAAATGATTCATTTTTTGATGAATTTTGTTTCAAGCATAGCATTATCCATCAAACCATGACTCCTTATTCATTGTAACAAAATGATATTGTTGAATACAAGAATTGGACTTTGAAAGAAATGATGAATGCTATATTAATAAGTTTAGGATTACATTAGAACTTATAAAGAAGGATATTTTATTTGGAAATTATATTTTAAATAAAATACTCCATGAAAAATTGGACGAGACACCATATGAGTTATGAAAGGTGAGAAGGCCATCATATAAATACATGAAAGTGTAGGGTGTCTAGATAAAGTTATTGTTCCTCTATTATATAAGAAAGTCAAAATAGGACCTAAAATATCAATTACATATTCATAGGATATGATAACGATAATGTCAATCATCAATTTCTTATGCATAAGTTAAATATTTCTGATATCTGTGTCAATACAATAATTAAATATAGGAATGCTTCATTTTTAAAAAATATTTCTCTTATAAAAATATATATGAAAAAAAGACTAATAAGAGAACTAATGAGTCAATTAGCAGTGATCCTCAAGAAGTTGAGAATGGAAAAGAACTTAGAAGTATCGGGGCTAAAATATCTTAAATGTTTAGTCCTCACTTACTAACTTATCTATTAGAAAATAATCCTTAAAGCTTAGAGAAGAAATGTGATGCGATCTAGACTATACCAAAGGATCCATTAGAAATGGGCCAATTATAATATTAAAGGAAAACAATATCAAATATGTATTCATTGGGCTTATTCCAAGTATTTCGATCAATGTGAATTTCAAGGAGGCTACAACTTCAACAAGTAATGATTAGATTTATAGGAGGATTCCTTAATTAATTTCAACAACTATACACTTATTTGTTTCCATATGTGATGCGATTCAACCATCAAAGGATCCATTGGAGGTTCCAGTTGGTTCAGTTACTAGGCTTAGGGCTAAGGAGTTCAAAAAAGCTTTCAGTGGACTTCTTCAAGATATATGGGCTAAGGTGAACTTCAAAAGGATTTGTAATAATAAAAAGCAAGCCTTGATTAATTTGATTCCTATTCAAGAGGGGCTTGTTGGTGGAACCAAGACCATTACACAAGGATTGAGAGAAGAAGACTAGAATCGGATAGTTTGACATTTCGTTACTCTTTTGGTCATAATTGAAGCTACAGATTGAATGTTGATATGATTCTAGTTGGGATGGAAACTAGACTTCCATACCTCTCCAATGGTATATGGCATGTCTTCTAATTCATTAGGATGAGAGAGAACCATCCATTTTAAGTTGGGCTTTGCTGCTGCCAGACAGAATGCGAAAACAACGAACTTGTCTTATTTAATTAGTTGGGCTATCAAACTTTATTTATTTTGAGAGGAGACATTTTGTTTGGGTTTTAGACTTGTTTATTTTAATTAGTTTGGGCTAGATTTAGCTTGGGTTGATTATTATTAAATTGGGCTTATGTGAGACCCATTAGGGAAACTAGGGTTTTGGCTTGGAGTTTAAATACTCTTTAGGAATAATTTCAAGGGAGACTTTTGATGATAATTTCAGCATTGTAGCTGACTTTTTGGTTGCTTAATCTTGGTTTTTGATTGAACTTTCAACTCTTCAAAGAATTGACCATTCTTTGTTGTGAATTTATACTTTTTTTGCTCGTCTCCATGTGTAGGTGTTGTGATCGAGTTGGTTTATAGTCTTGTTGCCTTTGAGCAAGTCTTCCATTGTGATAAGCTCTTCAAATCTCAACAAACTTGGACTAGATTGATCTTGGGGTCGCGAATTCCATTAAATTCCGCTAGGGCTCGCATCAATGTGTTTTATGGATTCCAAGATATGGGAGGATTCCTTGTTATATGAGGAAACATAGGTGATTAAGGAAGAATTAATTGCAAGTTTTTTTCTTATTTGTTTTGTATTATCTGGGGCAACACTTCAACCAAGGGTCCTTCTCAATCAAGGATTCCATTTAACAATTGTTTCTTCTAGTCTATCATATGTGGCAACTTAACATTATTTTTCAAAATTATTACTATTATTATTATTACTATCATTATTATTATTCATGTTTTCGGCCTTCTTTGAGATACGTTGAGCCTTATTTTAATTTGGGTTGATCTTAGACAATAGGTCAACTAGGGTTTACTTTATTCTAAGTATAAATATTATCTTGTAAAACATTATTTTTTTAGGTTGAATAATACATCATTGTCGCATCTATTATGTGTGAGTAAGAGGAATTCTCTTATTTTGGTTCTTCTTTGAACAACTCTAACTTATAAATGATTTACCAAGTTTCATGGCGTCTTCCATATCACTCATTCGTATTTCTTCATAGGTGTTGGGTAGGAGTTTGGTTTTTATAGTCTTGATGTCATGGTACCAGTTATCGTTGTGTCAAGCTCAATCACAAGCCCAAATTTAGCTATCTTGGGAAGGTTCAATTTTACTATGGGTTTTTTTTTCATCTTTTTATCCACGAGGTTTTCATAAGTTATTATCGGAGCATGGCTAAAAATCAAATTATATCTATTTATCTTTTAGTTTTATCATTGTCTTATTCTAAAACCTACTTGCAAAAAAAGTTTTTTTAAAAAAAGAAGAAGATTATTTGTGATCTAGTTGTTTTCAATTAAAAAAAGATGAAGATCAATCAAAGAAATCACAAGAAGGGAAAAGGTAGGGTTTAGGCTGCAAATTAGGTTTTTCATCAAATCTTAGAAATTAAACAACTCAAATCTACAAATTCTTGATTCTTGAGATATCTGATTAGTACTTAAAAGTGTATTTTTATCAAAGTTTTATATCATCATTTTGCACTTAAAGCATCAATAATCCTTAACTTAAGCATTTTTTATAATAACAAGTCTGATAATATAAAATAACCTTAATTTATGGTAAATGCTCATTTTAAATGCAGGCCTACCACACAAATCAAAGGATTGAGTGATGAGTTCAACTACTGAAATTGAGAAGACAAAGAGAGGGTTAAACTTAGAAAAGAGATGCTGGTTCAGTCCAAACTGGAACACTATTCAGTCATTGGGTCATATCTAGAGCTGTAGATCTTGGATTTCAATTTGGTTTATATGGCTAGAAAGCTAAGACATGGGCCTAAAACATTCATGCGGAGTCCAAGACTCAATTCTGCTGTTTGGAAATCCAAATCTTAGCAACAACGGAGAAGTCGGAATCTGTCCTGCAGCCCAGACACTGTTCAGTGTTCAGCCCATATCTCGAGTTTTAGAAGTCCAAATACACTGATTCATTTTTTGTTGGAAAGCTGAGACAATTTCCTATAACTTTCATGTGGACAATCGGTTCAAATTCTGATGTTAGGAATGACGTTTTGTTCATACAAGAAGATAAGGCTTGTCACCAAGTCAAGATGTGGTCACCCACTCAACAATTAGTCATCAAATCAATAGTTCCAAATTTTGGCCTATAAAAGGAGGCATTGGCCACCTATTTAGGCATCTTGGTTTTCAGATCAAGATCATTTTCTTGCTCTCTCTTTATATTTTTGTAATGCTTAAGTTTTGTTTATATTAATCTCTTGTTTATGCTTTTCATTTCCTTTCTTTTACTTAGTTAACTTATATCTTATTTATGTTCTTATCTTGTTTATTTATGTTTCTCTCTTTCATTATGTTTAGCTAAGTTTATTATGCCAAGGTGAAAAGGTTACACTAATGGTGTAAGAATAAGTATAGTATAAATTCAACATGGACTTTAATGTTTGATACTAACATGTTTTGTATTTGTTATCTTATTCACTCTTAATACTTTGCTTGTTAAATGGTTAATCTAGATTTATATTGTATAAACTTGGTACAACAAATACTTGACACTTTCATAGCCCAAAACCGACACTTGTTGATTAGTACTTAAAAGTGCATTTTTATCAAGGTTTTATATCATCATTTTGCACTTGAAGTACCAATAACTCCTTAACTAAAACATGTTTTATAATAACATATCTAATAATATAAGATACCTTTAATTTATGGTAAATGTTCATCTTAAATGCAGGCCTATCACATAAATGAAAGAATTGATTGATGAGT
>Ga0307510_10007060_pt1 | contig 13389 bp, 17 predicted proteins | sample 12_EM_MG_FD_207224 | JGI IMG/M metagenome (GOLD analysis project Ga0307510, IMG submission 207224) | Populus trichocarpa ectomycorrhiza microbial communities from riparian zone in the Pacific Northwest, United States - 12_EM | ecosystem: Host-associated > Plants > Roots > Unclassified | place... | reverse complement strand
TTTGAATGCAAGCATCCCTTGTGCGATTAGTCCCATCCCCAGTCGATCGCCATCAGTTCCCGCTTCGCGTTTGCAAGGTATCTTTCGACTTGGTGAATAGAAACCTTGAGGCGCTGGGCGATTTCCTCGTATGAGTATCCGTCGCGCGCATGCATGAGCAGCACTGCCTGATAGATCGGCGCCAATTTGGCTACTGCCGCGTTCAACTGCTTCTCAGTACTCAGGCGTGTTGCGAGTTGGTCGACCGGAAGTTCACTCGGATTCTCGGTGACATGATCAGCCATTTCTGAGTCGATCAACACATGCTCCTTCGCACGTTGATCCCTGGTAGCGAAGTCGTGGGCGACATGAGAGGCCGTGGTAAGAATATAGGCACGCGGATTTCGTACGAATTCACCATTCTCAATTCGCAGCAAACGGATATAAACCTCTTGAACGAGATCTTCAATGTCTTGGGGACGATGCATCCGTCGCGCCAGAAACCGGTGTAGTTCTTTGCTGTAGTGCTCTGCAGCGTAACTCGCAAATTTTGCGAGAGGATTGCTCCGTTTCGGCTTCATTCCCCGGTCCACGACGGCACTCGCCGCGTTAGACGGCAAAAAAGGCCCCTAGCAGATAGACGGCCCTGGCGTTGACTTCCGCTACAGGAGGGATCTCGAAGGGCCCAGCACAGTTGACCTCATCGTCACGCCTGCACTGCTTCTTTTCCACCCACTGCCACCGCGGCCAGCTTCTGCTCTACTGTGTATCGCCGACGACGTCGGATCTCATGTAAAGCCTTCAACTCGGTCAACTGAATAGGCATAGGCATGTTACTGCGCTTGTGCCTAGTCCTTCCCTATGCACATATGGTCTGGTCGAAAGGGGTCGACGCTCCAAGCTTCTGTTGCTTAAGACGTAGATGAGTAGATTTTGCGACACGAATTCACATAAAATTTACGGACCGAAATAGGCCCAGATCATAGAGGTCAACGGGTTATGTCGTTACATTGATTGCGAGAGTGTGTGCAGGCCGCTACTGCCTTGAGGCACACTTCCCTGTTGCTCTCATACTTACTCCGCAATGTTTACTCCAACCGGTAGAAATTTCCCGATACGGGCCCCTTACGTTAGTCCTGCGAAATTGGGTTCGTCTCCTTTTTGATTGGAATAGCAATTGAGAAGTGTGCGTATTCCGCATGAATGTGAACACGTTTTCCACGCCATGGTGAACAGAGATTCCAGAGGAACGTGAACGCGGATCCGCGGGATAGTGAACACTTTGGCGGCGCGCGGGGCGCACCGTTCACGACGGCGGAAAGGTGTTCACGATCGCGGAAATCGGGGAGCCGGTGACTGGAGATTGATCTCAAAGCGGACCGCGTAACCTGGGGATTTGCCCTGGGAGCGCGGTCGATGCCGAACGAGAGGGTCTCCATGTCCAAGTTGAAGCAGCTGATTGGGCTACAATTTGAGTGTCCGGGCGCTCGCGCGCGCCCTGGACCTGTCGATCGGTGCGGTCTCCAAGTACCTGCGAGCAATGAAAGCCGCGGGTATCGAGGCAGTTGAGGCGCAGGGTCTCTCAGAGACAGAACTCGAGCAGCGGGTGTTTGGTCCGGCAAAACCGGACGCACCGGCGAAGCTCGTCCCACCGGATTGCGCCTGGATCCATACGGAGCTGCATCGGCACACCGGCACGTGACGCTGCAATTGTTATGGGAGGAGCATGCTGAGCGCTATGGGGCGGCGGCGTATCGGCGAAGCGCGTTCTGCGACATTTACCGGCGTTGGGAGAAGCGCCTGAACCGCTCGATGCGTCAGCGACACTTCGCTGGCGAGAAGTTGTTCGTCGACTACGCCGGGCGCACGGTGCCGATTTATGGTGCCGGGGACCAAGAGGCCTTTCGGGTCCACCTGTTCGTCAGCGCGATGGGCGCCAGCCGGTCATGCGCGTGAGTACGTTCACGCTTTCCGAGGTACATGAGGTCGCGCTGTTTGAGGTAGGTTCCGGGAAGCGGTTCCGGCGTGTTGTAGAGCGAGCGGGAACCGGAACGTGCGAGCGTGTGCGGTCTGTGGGGCGGTTATCCGTGCGAAGACAGGCGATAGCCTTCGGCGGTACGGATGAGTTTGTCGGCGGCAGTCAAAGCATGGAGCCTGGCGTAGAGAGTCGACTTTCGCACGCGGCAGTGTTGCTGCAGTTGTGGAACGAGCAACGGATGATCGACCTGGCTTAGCGCGGCAAAGATGCGCTCGTCGAGGGAGTTCAGTGGCGGGGCATCCGGGTACGTCGGTGACCGAGCTGAGTTGCAACGCCAGGGCTTGCTCGTGCTGCACGAGTTCGAGATTGATCGCGGGCAACGATGGCGCCGCTCGGTGTTCAACCGCGAGAGTGAGATCATTTCCATGACGACGCAGATACAGATTGGAGTCGCCCCAGGCGTGGAACTCCGATGAGCCCCGTAGGGCCTGCCCGGCGCGGATCCGACCGCCGCCTTTCTTGGCGTGATGCACGAGCAGGACGGCCAGCGCATACCGTCGCTGCAGCTCACGCAGATAGGCCAGCAGCGGAGTCACTTCGCCGCTGGCGTTTTCATCGATACGGTGTAAGCGCACGAACGGATCGAGGATCAGCAGACGAGGCTGCAGTCGCTCGACCGTATGCTGTAAACGGGTCCTGTCAGCGGCCTGATCGATGCGCAGTGTAGGGGCGGTAATGACCTGCATATCGAGGTCCTGCAAGTCGCAGCCGGCGGCGGCGCAAATGCCATCGAGCCGGCCTCGCACGATGTGCAGAGCATCTTCGGCCGCATATAACAACACCCGACCCGGATGCGGCACTGGGAAGTGCCGCAGACACGGGGTGCGAGAGGCGACCGCCACGGCCAAATGCAGGGCTAGGAAGGACTTGCAACACTTTGGCTCCCCACCGACGATCCCGACAGCTTCTTCCAACCAGAGGTCCGTAACCAGCCACCGCTGCGCTTCGGCGCGCAGCGGCAGAGGTGGGCCGGTTGTACGGGCAACACCTCGAGGTTGTCCGTCATCTCCTGCGCCCGGCGGCCTTCGCCTGACCCGATTGCGGCACGGCAAAGACCTCCAGGAACAACTTCTCATCCAACTGAGGCAGTTCCCGTTGCGCGGCGATGGACAACAACTCTCCGGCCATGTTCATCAGCGCTCGCAAGTTACCTTGAGCGTGATCACACAATGTCGCGACGAGCTCGGCGCTCATGAGCTTCGGCGCGCCCGTGCGCTGCAGTGCGTGCAGTAGATACTCCTGGAGCTAATCGGGTGCCGCTCTGTCCAGAGCGAGCCGGATACGCATCCGCGAGCCCAGCGGCAACAACTCATCACAGCGGAAGCGCTCGAGCAGGCGCTGATCGCCGGCGAGCACGACCGTCACCAGCAGATGCGAGTCCAGTCGGGCCGAGCACAGGAGGCGCAGCTCCGCGAGTACGGGGATCAACATCTCCTGCGCTTCATCCACGATCAACACCGGCCGGCACAGCGAGGCGTCGATGTGACTCTGCCAGCGCTCGCGCAGCAGCTTGGCACCGCCCCAGCGATTATGCGGCTGCAGATCCACGCCAAACAGATCGCCCAGCTCGCGGTAAAAATCCGCCATGCGCGCCTGAGGCCGCGAGAGCACGCCGACCTGCACATCCCGCACGCCCGAGAGCCGCTCGGCCAACGGGCGCAAAGTCACCGACTTGCCGAGCCCCGGCGCGCCATGGATCAGACAGAAGCCACCTTCGCCGACCAGTTGTTCGACGCGCCAGCAAAACGACTCGATCCGCGGCGTCAGCTGCAGTGCTTCCACCGGTACATCCGCCGAGAACGGATTGAACTTCAGCCCATAGAGGGCCAGGAGTTTCTTATTCATACAGGATCTCCTTCGTCATCAGGTTGTGGGTTGGGATCAGGATCATCGGCCAGGGACAGATACGCAGGTGGTAAGTCGGTAGCCGCTCGCTGTGCCAGGTATTTCGACAACAGCGGCGCCATGAGAGTCGCGCCCTGTGAGTTCGTCGTCTGTGTGTTGGATGCCGTTTCCGTTCGTCCGGCAATGGGTTCGAGCGGCCGTCGTATCCCGGTGGCGTTGCGTGTTTTATCCTGTGGGAACAGGCGGCACAGAACCTGTCCGGTGCGCTCATCAACCAGGTGGACCTGCGTCAGATCCCATCCGGCATAACGGACCTGCAGGTGCCGCAGGTGTCGATAGCAGTTGGGAACCTCGAAGCGGTGGGCCTCGATGACCACCGTGCCGTCGCTCAGGCGTTGGGTGCGCCCCTCGATCCGGGTGAAGGCCAGCCGCAAGGCGGCGCTGTCGGGGCTCGCTCTGAGCACCTCGGGTCCGGCCAGGAAGCGTGCGAGCGCAGTCTGAGCGGTCTGCGAGTGGACTGCGCGGTTGTAACCATACTCCGCCCAGGCGAGTGTCGCCTCATTCAGCGCCTCAAGTGTCAGATCGTCTATATTCTCTAACATCGCCATCAGCTGGGTTTCCACCACCGCGCCCACAGCACTTCGATCTTCGTGTTCATAGGGTGAGTACGGCAAGGTCCGCGAGTCGATAACGCCCAACCGGGCCAACCCCTCCGTGAACTCCGCTGCGATCATGGCGGCCCCGTTGTCGTGGTAGCCGCTTCGGGGCAGACCGCGTTTCATGAACGCCTGAGACAACCGGTGTACGATGCTCCGCGCGCTTTCCGGTCCGCCGTACCATTGCAGATGACAGATCAACCGCGACCGATCATCGAGCACTCCAAAGAGGATCGGCGTGACCCAGTCCCCGCGGGGGCTCAGGATCTGGCGCGAGCATACGTGAGCATCCCAGTGCCACAGACCCCCGACGTATTCCGCTTCATAACTGCGTACCTCGCGGGCCAACAGCCGGCTTTGTGCCCGCTCAACACCTTCGCTGCGTCGGAAACTCAACCGCCGTTGCTTTGCCAGACCCTGTGCCGCCAGGAAGCGCCGAACTGTCGAGTATGAGGGGATATGATCCGGCGGGTCGCGTTCCAAGAGCGCGCACACGTTCAAGTAATGTAGCTGCGCGCTCCAGTGCGGATGTTCGACATACTGTTGCATCAGCGCCGTACGCGCCGACTCACTCACGGCCGGTTGCGACCCCAGATCCTTGCGGACCTTACAGCGCAAGACCCCCACCGGATCGCGCCTTTCACGGCGGGCACGGTGACAAAAATCGCAACAGTGACTGCAGCCGTTGCTCGGTATCACCCCGAAAGAGCTCCCACAGGGATTGCGGTAGATCCGCGGTAACCACCGACTCACACAGCTGGGCTCGGGCGCCACGCCAGAACGCACTGCGCGGAAGCAGACAGCGCCACCACTGTTGCCAACCTTGGACTGTCCGCCGGCTGACGCCGATCAATTCCTCGAGCTGTCGTATCCGGATGGGGGTCGCCCCACAGCGCATCATCGAGGCCAACACCACGGCCGTGTCTAGGTAGACTCGCCGGCCCAGAAAGCGCAGCGACGGCGGCGTGGCCCGCTTACGGCATAGATCCCGGGCGCAACAGAAGCTCATTCGCCAGTGCTCCCGCTGCGTGCTCCCGGGCAATTGGCCGCGAGGCTTGCGTCGATAACGCGCCGAGTGCAATACACCGCCGCAGCAGCGGCATCCGGCGTCTCGTATCGTCGTCGCCAGATCCTCATCGCACCTCTTCAGGAGTGCGTACAATCGGGCATCGGTCAGCAACGTCGAGCTCATGGCCTTCTCCTGTTGCAGGTAAAATGACTCCCCACCATGAACAAGACGGGCCGCAATGATCCCTGCCCCTGCGGCACCGGCAACAAATACAAGCGCTGTTGCTTACCCAAAGATCAGGCGGCTGACAGTGCGCCCCTGGCTGCGGCCGCTGAGCTTCGCACTGCCGAACAAAGGGAGATCGAGGCGCTGCTGGATGAGTAAGAGGCCGAGCTCGAATACGAGGAAAAACTGACCGAGTTCTCCAACGCCGTGATGGACCTGATCCACGCCGGCAAACTCGACGAGGCCGAGCAGGCAGCCCGCGATCTACTGGTCAACTTCCCGGACGAACTCGACGGCTACGATCGGCCGGGCATGGTTTACGAGGCGCGTGGTCAGAACAAACAGGCTGCCGACTGTTACCGTCACGTCATCGAGTTCGTGCGTGCCCGCCCGCAGCAGTACGATCCGAAGCTCGCGGCCACATTCCACAACCTGATCGCGAAGCTTGACCCACCCGCGGCGGGCTGACCCGTCGCCAATTCCGATCTATTCACGTTCTAAGAGGACCTTCACCCCGGCTCCGCCAGTCACGCTACACTCTTCGATATGCAGTCGCTGACTATCATCGTCTCCTTTGCCGCATTGTTTGTGTCGGCGTGCAGCTTTCTAGTTGCGGTACTTGCCTACCGTCGCGACCGAAGCAAAGTGCGCGCATGGAGCAGGATCTACTGGCACCAGCAAGGACCGGGAGTGCAATATCCCGTGATGTACATCCGCGTGGTGAATAAGGGGCGACGTGCGATATCGATATTGAACCTCGTGAAGACAGCCCGACCTCACAGATGGTGGGAACCACTAAAGCAGGTCGAGGTGCCAATGGGCTCGGATCTGCGAGAGTACATGGAAGAGATCCATCGCAAATCAGTTTCCCATTTCGCAGCAATCAGGCTCGCCGAAGACGAGAGCTTCGAAGTTGTATTCAAGCCCAAAGAGTTTCCCGACCATTTCATCTTCACGCATGAAGACGTAGTCGCAATTGCGACACGGCTCTTCGTCGAAGACGTCGGCGGCAAATGCTATTCCGTGAGGAATGCCAGAAAACATCTAAAGGAGCTTGCCGCTGGCTGGGAGCAGTTGCAAGAGCTGCGTCACTCTGAGGCTGCGGGCAAAGACACACAACCTGCTAGTTCAGGTCTATAGAGCAGCCGAGCAGAAGCCCGAATATGGCGAGCGGTTCTCGAAATCTCCGAGCCTCAAGCAATCGCAGAAAATGCCGGCTTGGTCGCGTGGCTGGCGCATTTGAACTTCGCTCACGGCAGCCGACGGTCGACCGCATCAGACCGTTTCACACCGATAACGCGCGCTGACTACAGCTCCTTGAACTTTGGCATTTCCTTCATTGGCCTCCTAACGGTCATTCACCACTTCTGTTCACGCTTCATGAAGTAGCCCATTCCCTCTCCCTCGTCAACTGTGATCAGAAAATCCGGGGATCCCCCTCAAGAACAATGCTCAGCTCACGCGCACTGCCTGCCAACCCGTACATCTCTCCGAATGGAAGGAATGCCGAGTGGCCTTCGACTATCACATCGACATAGACCGGCATTTTTACAGTGGTCCGCACGCGCTCGTCGGCTACGCCGTCTGGGCACGATTTACGGCAGCGACCGTGGAAGCCTTATACCGCGGAAAACGAGTGGCGACCCACGCGCGCTCCTATCAGCGTGGTGCATACACGACCTTACCGGAGCACATGCCGAACTCCCACCGAGCCCATGCCGAGTGGTCGCCGAAGCGCTTGATCCAGTGGGGCGCTTCGATCGGGCCTCATACTGCCGCTATCGTAGAGCATCAGCTGCGCTCCAAACCGCATCCGGAGCAAGGCTACCGCGCCTGTCTGGGTCTGTTGGCTCTGGCCCGTGAGTACGGCGAGTCGCGACTGGAGAGCGCCAGTGCGCTCGCGTTGCGTTTGGCCAGTCCCACTCGAAAGAGCGTGATCTCCATCCTAAAAAGCGGGCGTGATCTGTTGCCTGCCTCAGCTACAGACGCGCTGACACAGGAATTACCGACCCACAGCAACGTGCGCGGACCTGGTTACTATCACTGACAACCCACAGGGGACGATGATGTTGACGAACCCCAGCACTGAAACCCTCAAGGCCCTCAAGCTTCAGGGAATGCTCGAAGCACTTGAGGAACAGCAGAAAACCCCGTCGCTACAAGCGCACTCGTTCGAAGAGCGCGTTGCGCTGCTCGTCGACCTAGAAGGCTGCATCGCGACAACCAACGACGTACACGCTTATTGCGAGGCGCACGACTGAAGGTGTCCGAGGCGAGTCTCAAGGACATCAACTACAAAGCAGCCCGTGGTCTGGGACAAACGCCAGATCGCAACGCTCGCCACCGGCGAGTGGATCCGCAGAACTCAGAACCTGCTGATCACGGGCGCCACGGGCGCCGAGAAAACCTGGATCGCCTGCGCACTCGCCCAGCAGACCTGTCGCCAAGGCCCCTCGGTGCAGTACTACCGAGTGCCGCGGTTGATCGAGGAGCTACACATCTCTCATGGAGACGGAAGTTACATCAAGTTCCTGAAGGCTCTGTCCAAGGCGTCATTGATCGTGCTCGATGACTGGGGACTGACCGCGCTGTCGGCTCAGGATCGCGCAGATCTGTTGAAATCCTCGATGACCGGGTCAACACCGCATCCACGCTCGTGGCCAGCCAGCCCCCGGTCGACGCCTGGCACGCCAATCTCTGCGAGCCTACGCTGGCGGACGCGATCCTGGATCGCCTCGTTGATCACAGTCATCGCATTGAGCTGAAGGTTCCAGGGGAGTCAATGCGCAAGACCCGGGAGCAGGTGGACGCATGAGCTTCTGCCGCCTGCGGCGTCAGACTGACCTGCTGCCTTGACGGATCGTGAACACCTGAAGTAGAAACGAACCCTCCAGTTGCCGGCCCCATGCACTGTTCACCATCTCATGGAAACGATGCTGACGATCGCCGGAATGCGCAAAGTAATTACCTCATTCAAAACTGCGGACGCTGCGTTGAAAACATTGGGAGCCGAAATAACGGACTCAGCAAGTCATGGCCGTAGTGGTCGTAAACTCTCCCGACCGAAGCCTCTATACCGCCTCGGCCAGGTGCTCTGTGTAGCGAATGCTGAGGTACTTCGATCCGAACCACCTCTGTGGCGTGCATGCCTACTTGCGAGCATCGAACACAAACTCGCCATGTATCGAGAGACTGGTTCTCCATCATGCAACCCGCCGGGAAGAGACATCGATGTTGAAAGCGACGGACGCGAAACCAGACCAAGTGGCGAAGAATAGATGTGCCCCTGCGGCTCCCATACAACTCGCGGAGACCTTCAAGAGACTATGTCTCGGTGAACCCAGCACCTGATAGTGAAGTGGCTTGGCAAATACAACACCGCGAGCCCGCGTACCCTTCCGGGATATCGTTCACAGGAGCAGCTCAGAGAGGAAAAGATTCAAAGTAAGATCGGTCATCTGTCCGCTTTCACGGAGTCATGAAAAGTGGATATACAAGAACAGGGATCTGGCCAACGCCGACATTTTCGACTGCATCGCATCGATCTACAATCGATCACGCCGTCACGAGCATCTCGGAGGCGTGAGTGCCCGGAAAAGGTTCAGCCGCTGCGAAGCAGCGTTGAGGCCAGTATCCACAAAATCCTGGGAACTCCAGGGAAGTGGTCCATAGAAGACCCGCTAAGGCGAACCGTTTTGGATCGTAAACATGTATTGGTGGCCAGCGACAATTGAAAAGCGTTCGCAGGAATATCTGACGCCAGACAATTCGAGATCTTGCGGAGCCATCGGTGCATTTGGAGCGAGCCCGTAGGAGTCCTGTTCGAATCAAGTACTAGGTTCTTGAGGCAGGTCCTTTCCGGGCTATCGCAGTCGCGGGTTTCGTTGCGCACTATCGGCAGGCGAGCTGCGGCGAAATAGTCACGCGTCCGTGCAGCCTGCGATTATGTTGAATCCCCGGGCCAGTCTCTCGCATGCAAGGTTCGATGCAGTGCTTTTGTAATCAATGCCTCAAGATCGAACTCACGAGCAGAATCCAGACCCGTCAGTTCGACATTCAGCATCGTTTCCAATAGGCACTCTTTCACATGCCATACATAGGCCTGAAGGTGCTGAGGCGATCGCTTGATCCAAGCGGCAAATGCAGCACGTTCCGCGGCGCCGCCAGACTTTATGGCTCGGTCCCAAGATTGAGCTTCCCTGACAAGGTGCGTGATGTCGCCGCGGGTATGGATTTTCATCGTGATGTTCTCTGGCGCACAATGCTGCTGCGCGCCGCATACACATACAAGTTTGTCCTCTCTACCATCGCTGGTGATCTGGTCATATCCAAAGGCGCACGTGGAAGGTCGCATGACGAACTCCCCTCCACCCTGCCTCAGGGTGATTCTAGATTCTCTCTATTGACAATAGACCAGTCTGCGGCCGCTTTTTCCGTAACCCACTAAAAGGTGCGGAAGTCTGATGAATAGAACCGTCTATCCGAGTAGCGAGAATGAATATATCTCAAACTCGACGCTCAGGGAGGGCGCCACAAAGCAAGCACCGGGGAGCCAAAAAAATGACCATGTTGGCGGCACTAGTGAGGTATGTCGGCTTGTTCGCCGCAATGTTTTCCTTAATTGGTGTCGGCACGCTCGCCGCGCAGCCGTCATCGTCGGGCGTCACATTTACCGCCGAAGCCGACGAATTGATGTTTCAAATCGATGCTCAGCCGATTCGAGAAGCGCTCAAGGAATTTGCATCTCGGACGAATCTGCAATTGATCTATGAACCGACAGAGATCAGCCCGAACATTCGATGCTCGAATGTTGAGGGCTCATTTACACCGAAAGAGGCTCTCTCTCGGCTGCTCGCGCATACCAACCTTAACTACAAGATAATTAACTACCGAACCGTTTCTATTCGGTCTGCCGGCGATGCACACCATTCGGCGCGTGAGTCGAATTTGGCGGCGCTTCCGGACAATTCAAGCGAGACCTCTGCGCCGACAGAACAGGGAGTTGGAGTTGGCAGTCGAGCGGCGCGCCGAAGTGATCTTGAGGTGGTCCTTGTCACGGCGGAGAAGCGCGAGGAGAGCGTTGTAGACGTGCCGATCAGCATCGTTGCAGTCGGTACGGACGAATTGCAAAAGCGCCAAATTAATTCACTGGAAGATATTGCGTCCGCTGTTCCGAATGTATTTGCTATAAGATCCGGGAATAATTACTTCTACGAGATTCGCGGCGTTAGTAACGAGGCGGGCTCTATACCCTTGATCGGATTGTATATCGACGAGGCAGACGTCACCGTAGGGGGTAACACTGGCACGCAGATCAATCCGGTTACTTATGACTTGGAGCGCGTAGAAGTGCTGCGTGGACCGCAAGGCACGCTTTATGGTGACGGTTCCGCCGGCGGAACCATTCGCCTCATTACCAAGAGCCCGAACTTGGATAAGTTCGCTTTCGATACGGAAGTAACCGCCTTCTTTACAGAAGGTGGTGATCCGAGCCAGCGCATCAACGCCGTAGTGAATGTCCCGTTGATCGACAATCAGTTGGGGCTTCGCATCGCGGGGACTTTCGAGCACGAGGGCGGATGGATCGATCAGCCCGCCGCTAATCAAGACAATATAAATGGAGAGAATTTGACGAACGTCAGGATTAAGGGACTGTGGAAACCGGATCCAAATCTTGCAGTGAGTGCGATGGCAATCATAAACCGGAGTGATCGGGGGGCAGATTTTAGCGATGTAGGCTCGCCACATACCTTTACTCAAGTGCTTGGTTTGTCTACTACGCCTAGGACGAGAAATGATTACGAACTCTTGAATCTGACGACGACCTACGATTTGTTATCTACCGTTCGGATTCTCAATACCCTCAGTTACCTCGACGTGTCTGCCCCTCTGAGGAATGCAGCAGGAACTAGTGGTCAGTTTTCACCGCCAGGAAATCCACCCTCCGATGGTGTCACTACATTTGCTTCCATTGGCGAGTATCTTCTGACAGACGAGCTGCGATTGACGTCCGTAGGTACGGGGCCTTGGCAGTGGACCGTTGGTGGCTTTTTCCGACATTTCCGAGACGGGGTCAATGCTCCGGTTAGCTATTACGGGACGCCATCGGGAATTCTAGGCCAGTATTCGGTCTCCATTACCTCCCTATACACCTCATGGTCTGTCTTTGGTGATGGGAGTTATCAACTGACGTCCAGATTAAGGGTTGGAGCGGGCGCACGGTATTTTGGGGAGAAGCAGGATTTCACCGATTTCATTCAAGTATTGCAGGATTCCGGGCGATTTCATTCGATTGATCCGAGAGCCTATGCGCAATTTAAGTTGACCCCAGATGTGAGTATCTACGCGAGCGCAGCCAAGGGATTTCGTAGCGGCGGATTCAACGCTTATTTACCGGACAAACCGAATTTTGAACCGGAGAGCTTATGGACATATGAGTTGGGTGCAAAGATGGTGCTCTTGGAAGGTCGCATCAATCTTGATACGGCCTTATATACGAGTGATTACAAGGACTATCAGGTCTTCGGTCTCCTTCCTGGTGGCATATTCTCTTACAATGCTAATGCGGGCGAAGCTAGGATCAAGGGCGTTGAAGGGAATCTGACATGGCAGGCGTTGCCGGGTTGGCGTTTGGAGGGACGCGGCGCATATGTGAATGGCAGATTTACAACAATTAATGCGACCGAAACAGCCTTTCAAGTAGGCGATCCGCTCGATCATGTTCCCCGGTACCAATTCACCCTTTCAGGGGAGCATGAATTCTCTTTGCATGGGCAGCCGGGTTTCATTCGAGTGGATTTTAGCCAACAAGGGCCTGAAACTTACAGGAATCGGAGCATCGGCCCATGGGTCTACGCTAAATCGGGCGTAGTCCCACTGTTGGGTTTCAATGCAGGCCTGCAGTTGCGAGAAAATCTGCGCGTAGGGTTCTTTGTTCAGAATTTGCTCGACGATCAGCATTTCAATAGTACCGCCTATTTCTACTCGAACGGGATAAGAGCGCGCCCCAGAACCTTTGGGATAGAATTTGGCGCGAATTTTGAATGATGACGAAGGTAGAGGCTGTATCGAAGTTGACCGTCAAGGCGGCCCCCTTCCTGTTACGCCATCCGACCCTCAGCAAGGCTCATATCGCATTCAGTTATGGGGGGAACATCTGGGTCGCCGACCGGAGCGGCAACGAATTACGCCGTCTGACGAGCTGCGGTCGAGAAGATCGGCCCGCCTTCTCGACTGATGGTGAGTACATAGCGTTTATCGGCGAGTACGGGGGCGCGCGTGGCGTTTTCGTGATACCAGTTGCGGGCGGTGAGCCGCGTAGGATGACGCATCATCCGTATGACCTCGGAGATGTGATCACGAGGTCGGGCGACGCACTGGCATGGACGCCTGATGGAAGCCGGATCCTCTTCAGTTCACGGCGCGCAGCGTTCGCCAGCGCTGCCATGCCCGTCGTGCAGCTCTTTACAGTGCCGTTTGAGGGAGGCCCAGCCGCCCCTGTACCTCTTGTCCGGGCGGCGCAAGGGTCGTTCTCTCCTGATGCTGCGCATCTCGCCTATGTGCCCTACGCGCCCTGTCAACCGGAATGGAAACGCTATCGCGGGGGGCAGACCACACGCATTTGGATCGCCGATCTC
>Ga0307510_10007059_pt1 | contig 13389 bp, 9 predicted proteins | sample 12_EM_MG_FD_207224 | JGI IMG/M metagenome (GOLD analysis project Ga0307510, IMG submission 207224) | Populus trichocarpa ectomycorrhiza microbial communities from riparian zone in the Pacific Northwest, United States - 12_EM | ecosystem: Host-associated > Plants > Roots > Unclassified | place... | reverse complement strand
GATGACCCATACATCAACTGGAGTTTGATAATTTTGCCCCCCATCCCTCACATGCCTCATGAGGTATAGGGGGCAAATGTGTACTTTTGCTGATGTAGCCCTGGCGATATTTTACTCAATGGCAGATTACTCCACACCCGGTGGACAGATTTTGCTGCTCTTTGCAGGGGACTGTTGGGCTCGACTCCAGCTACGCGGCAGTATAAGGTACGTCTCTGTCACATTAAAACCCAGGAAATCGCTGACTCTTGTGGGGGTTGTCTTTATAGGTACTCTGGCGATCCCAGAACTCGATGGGTGATTCCTCCACGACCAGTGCTCCGATCCTGTATCTGATTGCGAGAGATCGTTGGGCTCGACGCCGGCTACGCAGCGGTATAAAGGACATCTCTGTCGCATCGAAACCCAGGAAATCGCTCTCTTCTGTGGAGACGATCTTTATAGTAGCCCTGGCGATATTTTACTCGATGGCAGATATCTCCACAACCGTGGAACGGATTTTGATGCTCTTTGCAGGGGGTTGTTAGGCTTGACGCCAGCTTCCTGACGGTATAAGGTACGTCTCTGTCGCATCAGAACACAGGAATTCGCTGTCTTTTGTGGAGGGTATATCAGGTATACAGCTGGCGATATTTTACTCGACGGCGGATTCCTCGACGACCGCTGGACGGATTCTGATGCTCTTTGTGGGAGGCTATTGGCCATGACACAGGCTTCACAATGATATAAGATACTTCCCCCCGCGAAATTTATTCATGAGGTTACAGTACTAAATGGTGTGCTGGCTATCCCAGAACTCGATGGCTGATTCCCCCATAACCACTGGGCTGATCCTGGATCTGAGTGCAGAGGATTGTTGGGCTCGACGCCAGCTACGCGGCAGTATAAGGTACGTCTCTGTTGCATCAGAACTCATGAATCCGCCAACCCTTCTCAGTGTGGTCTTTCAACACGTCCCTGAACTCGATTGCAGATTCCTCAACAACCACTGGGCCGATTCTGGATCTGATTGCTGGGGATTGTTGGGTTCGATGCCAGCTACATGATAGTATAGGTTCCTTCCTGTGCCCCCCGGGAATTTTATTCATGAACTGGAAGTTACAGTGGTAAATGGTACTAAGGGGGGGAATCAGGTAAAGGGGGGGGGTGGGCAAGGGGTCAGAAGGGTTCTTATAACTGAGTGTTCAAGTTTTTCTATGAATTGGCCTGTATATTAGAACAATAGAAGACTACTATTAGTAAATTTAACGGTTTGACGGTATGAAATCTATTGTGACCCAGGTCGGAAAAAAGTAAAGGGGGGACGGTTCACTTATCTCTGGAAGATGTGGTCTGGCGTCAGGTAGGGTCCTGAGTATTAGGTGCTGGATCTGGTGCATCCTGAGGATTAGGTGCTGTGTCAGGTCGCGTCAGATGCGTGGTGTGGTAGGGTGGTTGCATCCTGGTTTGCGATTTGCCTTCCAGCGTCAGGTGCGTCAGATGCACAGAACACACAGAACGCAAGGTATTATTTTTGCTGATGTGGTCTTGTTTCCTTGGTGCCGAGCCAGATTTATTCGTGTGAGTGATATGCTAATGAGGCTGAAATATTCACTGGGGTTATAATTACATGACCAGAGCTCAGTATCCTGTGTCGCAATACAAGTATCTTGATAGTACTGTGCAAGAACTAATTCATGTCCTGCCAACGCACAATGGGACACTTTGGAACGATAGTTCGCAAAATAGTACATCTGAATATTGGCATCTATTCTCAGTAAGTGTAGGGCTATCTTGCAGGCCTTGCGGATACTGGTATATCAGTAAATAAAATCCACCAGGAGACAGGAGCTTCAAAACGTTCTGTTTTAAAATATATCAGTTCAGCCTGCCCCCAGCCACAGGACCCATCTTCCATATCCCAGGCAGGATCCAAGTACAAGACAACTGAAGAAGATGATAATGCTGTAAGTATCTCTCTACGGTTTTGCTATATATAAAAATTATTAATAAAGATGAATTAGATCTGAGATGCTACTACCAAAAAACCTTGAATCTCTCATGCTGAGAACAATGTAAATGTTTTACCCAAAAATCCTGTCGCTGAATCCACACTAAAGTGCAGATTTCAAGATATAGATTTCCTCAAGTGGATGGCAGTCACTCATTCCGAGTTGAACGCAGTATATGGTAACAATTCCTTAGAATCCGTCCTGCTTCTCATACCAGATCTCAGTTAAAATGATAATAGATAATCTTGATTACCACGTGACAACCTTTCTGGCGATCTCTTTGCTAGATATGATTGGGACTTTTCTCCTATCACAAGAAAATGCATCATTTAGAACTACTAGGTAGCTTTTGTTGTCGTTGAGTGTGGTAGGCTTGTATTGATCACCAGATCAATTGTAGATGAAACACAATAGCCAGTAATAAAATATAAAGTAATCTTTTATTCACATTAGCAAAAACATCAGTTTGCATTATTTGCATTACAGCGCACAATGCATCATCTGGCTGTGTTCTGTCAGACTATTTTTTTGGAACTTATGTAATCAAAAAACCCGTTTCATTTTAAGCTTAATCTAACAATCACATTGACAATCATGAATTTTCAGCCCTCACGGACAACATTTACATGTCCATATTGGCTCTTAAAGTTCAAAAAAGGAAACATGGGATGCACAGGATGCTGACCAGATGCAAACTCCACTACACTGTGAGTTCAGATGCGTGTGGATGCAAAATCCCATTTTTTTGCTGATGCATAAAACTTGTAAATAGCAAAGTACTTAGATAGTAGTATGAAAATCTCGTTTCTAGAGTGAAAAGCCCCCTATTTATACCCAATCTTTACTCTACCCTTACCATAATGCCTCATCCATATTAGTCATCCTGTCCTATAATTCATAATGAGTTATAATGTCAAATCCATCAGCTGACTCCTACAGGTCATCTGCATAACTACCTTTAACCAATAACAACTCATAAAAGTAATCATGTGCTCAAATCAGTCAGATTCGTGAAACCCATAACTCATAATGTGAGTTATGCGTGAAAGTTATTACATTATCTGATATTATAATAGTGAGTCATCAAACAATCAACTAATCATAACATAATTATAACTCGCTATTGTATATTCATGTGACATGGTATGCGTCTAGTGATATCATAGCGTGAAACCAATCATACCTTATTACTAAAATCTATTAGTGATGTGAAATCAGCCTTGCTTAGTCAGGATTTGTGACATAGATGGAGCTCAGCATCCAGAGTGGAATAAGAAGCATGAGCATCTTGATAAGGAAGATTGGCTTAGATGGGTATAAAGTAATAACAGGCATGTAAGAAGAATGAGTGGCACTTTAAGAGTAAACATGGGTTTTCTGTCCTGGAAGAAAGACACCTGCAAGGTGGAAAGTGAGGCAAAGCAAGTATATGCCTAGTCACATATATGAGAAAGCAAGAACAAGTAAGGAAAATGTGAGTGTTCATATATGGTGTCTTTTATCTCAGAGCAAAATTGGACTTGTAATACGGCTATATGGTAACCCTGGGTCTAAAAACAAAAGCTACATCTTTGCTTAAGTATCTTAAAATGCTTAAGAGATGGCTACCAGATATTAGTACGCTGTTTCCTTATGGTTCTACTATTTACTTTGTTCAAGATAGTGCAGTAATTTATCATAGCACAGTAGTCAAAAATTTGTGGATGGAAGTGAAGCACAATGGCATTTTAGGTAGGAGAATTGAGTTGGCTAAATGGACACCTTATTCTCCTGATCTAAATCCAATAGAATATGCTTAGGCAAGGGTGAAGTCTCTTTTTGAAAAAATATATCCTAATATTCTTGATTCTAACTATTGGGGATTAACATTCAAGAAGCAGATATCAGATGCAGTAGAGCATTGTTGAGCACTGTTGGACTCTGATTTCTTTGATAGTTTGGCTAGGAGTATGCCTGAGAGAATAAAGGCTGTAATTGAGGCCAATCAGTGGTATATATGATATTGAAATCTATTAATTTAATGACTTTATGAGCACTATCACAGATAGTCAATGTGCCGAATTATTTATATAATTTGGTCTCGAAGTACATCCATTACCACTCTCCCTACCTGGCCACAGTCACCTAATTCTGACCCTGGTGGACATATTTCATTGTCTATTTCATATAGCATTAATTAGAGACAAAAAATTACCTTTACGATGAGGAGCGAATGTGGGAGAGAGGGGCAAATTGGGAGAGTGGGAAAGGGGATGGACGTGATAAAAAGTGAGAATAATTTAAACAATGATATGGTTGTGGTTTCTCCTGTTATTACCCTCGAGGTGAAGTGAGCGAACTACTCAATAATTTAGTCATAACATATGGAGCCTATGTGTTGGCATGAGACGATTTCCTAAATTGTTCTAGCAGATGAACTCTTAGCCTTCCGATTGTCTATTATGCCAAACTTAGCACAAGGTTGTAGGACTGATTTTGAAATATTCTGAGCACCAGACCTCTTTAGAATTAGAACTGCCCCCTATCTTGAAATTACTCGAACAGAATCATATACTGTGTAGCGTTTGACATGGTATTCATACCATTTCGTATAATACTGTATAATATTATATGAAAACTGTATTTTATTTTTCATGATGTATTTTATTTAATTATTCAAAATACATACAACATGTTTCATTTATAACACAATAGCATTGTTATGTAGAAAACGGCAAATGCTACTTTCAATTGTAAAAAACAAGGTTACAAATATGCGATTATCAACACATATGTTCAAGGCTCCGATACTTGGCTTTACTTCAAGGCTTATCTGTTCTTTGTATTTAGCACATGAAGATAAATTCTCTCTCTGGCATGTTGGGCTTTTAGCAAAGGTCTTTCCACATGCGATACAGTAAACCAATTCAACCTGTATCAACTTTAGTATATGTAAATTTCAATTCCGTTAATGGGTGGAATAACTTACTTTCTTTCCAATTTCAAAAGGTACAGTCTTAAATGCACTGTCGAGCTGTGGGTCTTTTGTACGGCATATTTTGACCAACATTGTGTTGTTGTTCCTAGAAGTTTGTATCAAGTAATAATAGTCTTTCTCCACTCAATCTGCCTATAAGGACAAAGATTGTGTACTACACTCATAGGGTAAAAACTGATTTACAACTAATCATCTTTGGGCTAGGACTTTAGGCAAATAGTTTTGGGGTAAAAAACTATAGGACATGTATGTATTGTATCATATGTATGGTATAAAATTTAAGGCCAAAAATACCGTATTTTATAATAATATATGTATTTTTGAAAATCCTAATACTGCGTTATGGACTGGGCTGAAAGATCTCAGTTGCTGAAGTGACAAAAGTAAAAAGAAGTTAGAAATGGTTCCAGAGGGGGTCGAACCCTCGACCTTGGTGTTAACATATCAATATTAGCACCACGCGCTAACCAACTGAGCCATGGAACCGTTGGGAAAATTTGTTTTTCGACATTGACATGCAGCTAATTCTTCCTGACCTCCCTTCTCCTACATCCGCCACCCATAAGCTGAGTATTGGTCTCCTTAGGTAAGAAATAATGAACCTCCATTAATCTCCACGATTTATATTGGTCTAAAGGCAGAAAAAAAAACAGAATCCTAGCATCTAACTCCAAGTTTCCCGAACAACTTCGCCAATAGCCCGGCAACGCACCACAAGCGCCTCCTCTATGTGCAACTCAATCCCTGATCTAGGGCGAGGAAATATCTATCTAGAAACCACAACTTCATGTGCTCCCCCGGTAATAATCCACCCCCGCCAATCCGTAAAGTTGCTTTCAAACCCGAGTTTCTGGAGGGAAATCCCCCGTACTCAACTGCCTCGTTAGACACCTGCTTAGCTATTATCTTCGCCAAGTTCATCGCGAGGATCGGGGCCACGTCCTTCCCCTCTGAAACTTCTCTCTAGATGCCAGCGTTCGCCGGCATAGTGGACTTCCCACGGCAGGATATTGTCGTATCGTCTCTGTCTTTCTTCTTGAGCGAACTGGTTCATTTGTTGCACTAACGCATGTTCAAACTGTCCACGGTCATGGTGACGTTGATGCTCGCGATTTAGGTCTCGTCGCGCTCTGTGGGGGTTGTTGCCATTACCGATAGTTTTTATTTCGACAAAAACGTGATCTCGTTGCCCGGGGTTTTGTATCTCCCAGGACTGGGGCCTGGATTTCACGCTGGTGCTTGCCAAAGAGGCTAGATCTATGAGAGCGCTAGGTCTCACGGAAAGGAAAATAGAATTATCAGGACTGTTTCTCATATCGCCGAGATAGTGGCGAAGCCGCCTCTCTCTTTCCCGTTTTCTCTGCTGATACTCCTTGTGTTGTCCCTTTAGATATTTCCAAAGCTCCCGATTCAAATCCCAGCATTCCCTACCGGCACTGTCGTTAGTTCGGGACTTGGGAAAAGCTATATCGAATCCAGAAAGAACAGTGAACATAAAATCTTGTATCATTTGGACTGATCTCAGCCTGTGGCCGATCGAAAGAAACCTCACTGTTTAAAGAATCTTTGGTGCTCCCTGTATTTAGACTTTATGCCGTGTGAAATAGGCCTGCTGCCACCTGTGAGACAGCCGACTGATATGCCTATGTCAACCAGAACCTCAATGAGATCTTGGAAATTGCTAACAGTAACGTGAACCCCCCTCCTATTATCACTCTGGAATAGGTGATCGATGTTGAAATTGTGAGAATCCTCAAGTAGTGACCCAACTGCGTCTCGAAGTGATGCATTTCGTTTGGACCTATTATGGTAGGATCCTTTCCAGCTCGTCAACCACGGCGGCACGTCATTTTCTCTCAGCGCTAGATCGAGAGAAAAGTATCCTCGGACTGGGCCATCCCACTTGATAAGGGGTCGAAATTGGGAATTGATTGGAAACCGAGATGCGAGCCAGGAGACACGATGTGCGATAAGCCGCTCTCGACCCCAGTATATCTCAATTTTATGATTCGCGCTAGATTGTAGATTTCCCATACTGGATAGTGAAGCTAACTGTGGAAGGGGAGTCGGAATCAGGCTGTAGGGGGGTGATTGAAATAAGTCGAGGAATTGTCAATGTTGATGATGTTGAACAAATTTTTTCCGTCAAAGAGGCAAGAGTCTAACTTCGGGCGGGGCTGGCTTATCCTGGCGCAAGCAGGGCTTATAAAGGTAATCTTTTCCTCCCGAAGTTGGAGTACTCAACCTTTTTCACAGCCCCAAATCAACAAACCATCACAGGGCTTTTTTTCCTCATGCATCATTCCGCAGCCTTACTACCGAAACAGGAAAGTACTTGAGAGAAACTAGATGGGTGACACATTTCGCTACCACCGTTCCTTCCAGCAGGGAGTAGACGCTGTAAGATTCCTTTCACTTTAGTAACTGGCAGGAGTCCGCGGAAGCAATCAGGCCCCAGTACGGTTTGAATCAGAAGGGCGTTATTTGAAAATCACCTGTGGTCACCCCTTGCTGAACAATGGTTCCTTTGTAACTTCCCTATCTTGATTGTTTGCCACTAGTTTGCTTTATCAGCCATTATGAATTGAAAAGGTGGCATTTTAATACCTGGTTCGCATACTTGATAGTTAACACAAATGGCGGCCAAAGGGGGATTGGACGGAATGGACAGTGGTTTATTGAGTTGAGTTTTCTGTTAGGGAGCGGTTAGTGCTTGTACACTTGGCTTGGTCCTTCCAATCTCTCCCGACTCCCGAATATAAGACCGAGCTACAGACGGATTGAGCCGATATGTTGGGCCCTGATAGATCCGAGCAAAGACCGACAAAGCGATTCCATATAGCAAGCCTGGGATTAGCTTTCTTGGTTCTTACCTCTGTTTTCCAAAAGCGTAGGATTACACTGGGGCTGTCGCATGTCGGTGGAGAGCTAATCCCTAATATCAGCCAACGGAACGAAGCTGCGGCAACCCGGTTGAGTCCATTTCACTCGAACGAGTGTTTCGTTCTCCGGGTAATAACCACACAACCTCGAACCGTCCCCAGCTTATCCCATAATCCAAACACCCACCCCGCAACCTTCCACTTTCTCCAACCATATACTCTAAAAATAGCATAGGTTACAAAATTAGTAACTAAGGCTCTTTTCCTCATTCCACCATGTTAGAAAACCCTGACCATCATTTTTCTGCTGTCCGTGAATTGCGAGTGATCTCGTGTGATCACATGAGATAAGGGGGCGGTGAAGCCAAGAAAAGAAACAGGCGATAAGAGTACAAACCCAAAGTTGTGCTTTCAGTCCATGCCATCTGTGAGGAGATAAGGCTAAGGTATGGGGAGAGGGAAGGAACATTTGAGCGAAGGAGCCCCTTCGAAGGGATGGCAAACAGAAGTCAAAGGTAGATCTGGATGGAATCATTCATTTTGAACTCAACCTGCGCAGTGCTCCCACCACCAACCGAGAACTCTTGAGATAAACAAATTACCGGATTGCTTTAATTCAGGGTTTAAGATGTGTGCTTGCTTTATCACTGGCCACGCCATACGGCACCATGCCCGGCAAACAATCTGGAATGTACACTGGGCTCTGGATATCAACTCTCGGCAGTTACCCCCATAATAAATGAAGTAATTGTCGTTTCGTACGCTTAAACGGAAATGAAAGTGCGTCTGTGCGCCCTAGCCATGTCTCGTTGGTAGTAGGGAACCTGGGTGGCCTACGGTCTATTGGTTTGCCAAAACTCTAAGAGCCTGTTTGGTTACGACGGTTCCGTTCCGTTCGGCGACCGTTTCCACTGTAAAAGAGTGTTCTTTCCGTTTTGAAACGGAAGGAAATGGACCTTTTGTATGGGGGAACGGAACGGAACCGTTGTAACCAAACAGGCTCTTAGTGTTTGGGGATGCGCACAGCAGACAAAGGTGAACTAAATGAGATCATCTGTATGAGAGAATAATAATAAATGTGACTGTTTTGCTTGCTTGCTTCGCCGACCAACTAAAAAAACACGTCCCAAAAAAAAAACAGCGGTAGATATCATAAGACAAAATAAATCCCAAGACTATCCCTCACAGGAGCCCCCACCATTCCATAACATTCTTAGACAAAACAAAAAAAATCAATATAGAGAACACTCTCTGCGGTTCCCGATAAATGAAGCGTATAGCAAAGACTCCCGCTCCCGAGATTTTTCCGTTGATAACACCATAACCCCTCAGCATATTCCACACCGCCACCTCCGCAGCCCCCATGCAATCCATTACACTCTTTAGCATCAGCGCCTGTTCCACCTCCGAGTATCTCTCAGCATCGACAAAAGCAACCGGCGCAGCGAGTGACAATATGTGTAACACACCTAAACACAAGCAATAGAGGTCAACGGTGGTAAGAATTTAAAGCAAGCAGTAGGGACAAGAGGTGCTCACAAAAACCTCCGCCAATCGCAAAATAGCAACCCAAACCCCTCACGATGACCCCTTTCCCTCCTTAAACAACCACTCCGCAAACCTATCTAACCAATTCGCCCCCTCCTTAAATCCAACACCAAAATGGCTGGACCCCCACAACACTACTAATCCTAACACTATAACAAGCACAGCTCTGATAACTCCCCAAACCGCTATCCCTCCCACACCCTTCTCGCTACCTCTCTCTTCCTGGATATGCGGATACGCCTCTGTCTCCACAAACTCCACCTCGATATCTCTATCCAAACGATGTTCGTCCGTCCCCATTTCCGTAATATTTGGCAGTTGCGTGCGAATAAGGTCTGGGTCTGACTTAGTCGTCTGTAGCCGGAACTCGGTGGTGATGCTGGAGATTAGGTCGGACTTGGAGTCTGCGAGGATAGTGCGGAGTTCATGGATTGTGATTGTCTGGGATTGGTGGCAGGGTGGAGTAACGGCGTTCTCGGGTTCTATCACTTCGGTGGCGTGCCCTGACTGTGGAAGGGGTGTTAGCCCACTTGGGGACTGTGATATGAAGCTGTGAAGGTAGGATCGGGGTATGTCGCTCGTAGCTGAACGACCGGGGGTGCATTGGGTGAATGGAGCTTCCTGCTGGGATTCTTTGATTTGCGCGAAGTGGCTGTCTTCTCCGTCCGAGTGGCCGTAGTACCCACTATCTCGCATATCAGATATGTGGCCTGGGCCCCCTTTGGTGGGTTGTTTATTGCGATGCCTACTCTCTGACGCAGTGGGGGTTTCGCTCTCGTTCCCGAATCGACGCTGTTCGAAGCCGCCTATGTTATAACCGGATTCTCGATTGCCAAATTTTATTTGGCTTAGCTCATGGCTCCCGGATGTTCCCCGGCCGGCTTGATCTTGTAGTCGCCCACGGGAGTGCCACCGATGTCTACCGGGATGAGAACTAGGCAAGCCCCCAACGTTGTACCCAAACTCGCCACCATCCATGGTAATCCGGCCCAACTCCTCTGCTTCTGGCGCAATACCCTCTCCGCCCTGAGATCGCCCCGAAGAATGTTCTCGGTGTGCATTGTGTCTGTCTAGATGAGAACTGGGAAATCCGGCAGAGTTGTGGCTGCCCACCTCCCTCTCTATGGTAGTACTACCAAATTTCCTGGATTCAGCAGTTCCATTTGTGTTTTGGGATTGCGCAGCCGGTGATACAGTGCTTGTACCATTTGACCTCTGGCCTTTGCTAACCCCTGCGCTTGCACCTAATCCACCCGCTGTTCTTTGCCCTTGGAGGTCCTCCCCACTAGTCTCGCGTCTGCCTGGGTGGGAGCTAGGCTGGTCCCCAACGTTATATCCAATTTCTCCGCTATCTATAACCATATTTCCCAGCTCTTGAGACTCGGGAGTCCCCTCCGCCCCCACATCCGGAGGTTGACTTTCGGGAATTGGGTTGACCGGAGCACTGTCAGGGCACCTATTATCAATAGCTCCATAGTGGGTCTTGGTTGCGCCTATATTATAACCAAATTCTCCAACCACGTCGGCGATCCGCTCAAGCTCCTGAGTCTCAGGACTTAGCCTGGGTTGTTGAGCCGGGTCAGATTCCTTCCTGCCAGTGGTTCCATCATGGCCCTTAACGGTCCCGACTTTAGACCCGAATTCGCCCGAGACGCTAGTAGCTCGCTGGAGTTCCTCCGCTCCAGCGCCTCCCCCAGGCCCCCGAGCTGGTTGCGATTTTGCTTCTGCGGGCCGACAACGCTGCTTCTCATCCATTGCCCCGTCGTGGCCTTTGAACGTTCCAACATTATATCCAAATTCGCCAGTGGCGTCGGCGACCTTCTCGAGCTCTTTAGTCTCCGGATTGGTAGGTGATTTCTCTCGCGAGTTCGATTCCGAAGGCTCAGGGGCGAACGAAACTCTCTTGGCTATTTGTTTTTCCTGATTTTTCCCGTTGATCGCTGTGCCGTGGCCTTTGGTTGTTCCACCATTGTGCTTGATACCCAGAGACCTGAAGTCTGCGCTGCCAGGCTCGCGCACTACAGCGCCAGGCGAGGTTTCTTCAGTCTTGGGGAGTTGCCGAGACAGAGGGCCAGAATCTCCACCCCTTGTATTTTCCTCTTGGTCCGGTGTCCGGGTTGGAGATCTGATGCTCTCTTCGTCGGCCTTTGGAGCCCGCCTAACTCCACAACTGGGTTTTGAAACATCTTCAGTCCCCGTCGGTTCTTCTACCCTGCTCTCCTCTCCCGCGGCTACGTCCTCCCCCCCGTTTTGGTCCAAAACGTTCAAAGCCTCAATGATCTCGTCTCCCCCAGTACCCAGTCCCGTCGCTGTCGGACTCTGCGTATCATCCATTTTAAACCCTCCAATATCCTCCGGCTGTAGCTTTATAGGCCTGAGCTCCTCCGTTTCGGGTGAGGAAAGACTCCCGGTTCTGCCGATGCTAACACTTATTTCTCCCGGCTGAAGCCCCACCCCAGTGTCAAGTATCCCTTTCGTACCAGGCGTGTCTGTAGCCCTACCAGTAGAACCTCCTTCTCCCTCCTCCCTAGACTCGGCCCTCTCCCCACTATCACCCTCTCCCTTCCTATCCCCCTCAAACCGGTCCGCATAAGACTCCGGCGCCGCGGCCTGGAGATAGGACATCTCCCCGGGTGAGTGCGCAGCCGATGGCGGAAGCGGCAGCGGCTTCGAAACGACCCCATCACCAACTCCACACCCAACACCCCCACGACTAGACCCCGGAAACTCTACCTCCTCTGGACTGATTGCGCCCCTTACTCCAAGACCCGGCTCGTGGCTTCCTCTTCCCTCCCCCTCACTCGAGCCTTCGACGTCCGCTTTTTGATTATCCGCCATTTCCCCAAGCTCCTTTATTTGCTCCTTTGACAACGGGTGATATGTTGGTAAAATAAAATCGTTTCCTATGACCGGATCGACAAGGACGATTTTATGATACCCGACTACTGCTCCCAGAAAGGTGAGGTTGGAGACAGATATGGCACAGGCGCTCGAGCACTCGGGGAGAGAAAGGTATTAAGGTATGACAGCCAGCGCGGAACAAGAGTTTTACCAAATCCTGTATCTGCTGCAATCTCCACTTGTCGGCGAAATTTTTGAAATCCTGATCAGCCCACTAAGGCACTTTTTCCCCAAGCACCCGAGCACTGGACAAATAACTTGAGTAGACTATGACGAGAGAGTTGGCATTCGTGGGGGAAGATGGTTGTTGTTGACGGAAAAGTGACGTCGGGGCGAAGATGATATCATTGGGTGGCATGCGGTAATCTCCGTTGCCGCTGTGGTCCTAATACCGGTACTTGGGTCTGAAACATCAATCTGGTTGATCTCTTAGGCCGAAAAAAGGCTAGCTCTGAAAAACGGGTTATTATCTCTAAGAGGTGGCCTAACATGATAGCCTAGGTAGCGCTCGAGTACTTCGAATGGTAAATTTAGTATACTATCAACTCGGCGAGGCTTACTTGTACATTTGTGAATTCGCCAAGTCAACCTTCGACAAATGGCCTATCCCCTTCATACCGGCAGAGTACGAGTAGATGGTCAAGCACCAATCCCCGCGCTTCTTCTTTGACCGGAATACTTGTATACCCAGGTAAATTCACACATCCACATGAAATCGGTATCCTTTGCCCAGCACTCACCTAATAAAAAAGGATAATGTCCAAGAAGCGTAATTTCTGTGCGAATCTATGGAGAGTTTTCCTCATTCGCAGTTAATTTCAACTGATTGTTTTAATTGGCTTCAAGGCCGATTTGAGATTCCTGACACTACCCAACCTTAAGGATTATCGGAGAGGCTCCTAACTGGCTACCTCATACCGCGAGTGATAGATTCCGAAAGATACTCCGCATAGCAAGGAGGACATTTCATTTCTAATGTATGATAGCATATTTTTCGCTAAGAGAAACAATGAGGCTATTCCTCAACGCTAAGAGAAACAATGATGCTATTCCTCAACGCTAAGGTAAATTTGGTTTATCAACAACGGAA